>Ga0194120_10003192_pt1 | contig 27091 bp, 20 predicted proteins | sample TA2MahCa65mmetaG_FD_148642 | JGI IMG/M metagenome (GOLD analysis project Ga0194120, IMG submission 148642) | Freshwater microbial communities from Lake Tanganyika, Tanzania - TA2015019 Mahale Deep Cast 65m | ecosystem: Environmental > Aquatic > Freshwater > Lake | place: Tanzania: Lake... | reverse complement strand
CTGGTTATGCCAGTGGTTCGTGGGACTATGGCTATTCCGACCCTGGCTATGCTAGCGGCTCGTGGGACTATGGCTATTCCGACCCAGGTTACTCCAGTGGCTCCTGGGACTACGACCTCTACAACGACCCGGCATTTTCCGGCGGCTCGTGGGACTCGTACTACGATGATCCTGGGTTTGCAAGCGGGGCGTGGGATAGCGGCAACCTCTACACGAGCGGTGACTGTGCTCCGTACTGTGGGGGCAACCTGTACACCTCAGGCGGTGGCAACCTCTACACTTCTGGTGGTGGCAATCTCTACACTTCCGGCAGTGGTGGCAACCTCTACACTTCTGGTGGTGGCAATCTCTACACTTCCGGCAGTGGTGGCAACCTCTACACGTCTGGCGGCTGTGGCACCGCGTGTGGCGGCTATGCCCCGACTACGTATTCGTACGGCGGTGGCATGATCGGCGGCTCTATGCCGATCGTAACGGCACCTCGCTACGGCAGCTCGTACCCTCTCTTCCGCACTTCCAACATCGGCTTTGGCACGAACATCGCACGTCCGGTCACTATCGCACAGCCAACTACTATCGCGCGGCCTGTCACTATCGCGCAGACTGTTCCGATCCATCAGGCACAGCCGCAGGTCCAGGTGAACTACACTTACCCGCAGCAGCCGCACTACCCGCAGCCGAAGCCGCAGCCGACCTGCACACTTACGGTCTCAAGCTCGTACCAGTACGGTTCGTGGTCGAGTGCACAGCCGGTCACGCTGACCTGGACGTCGGCCAATGCGACCAGCGCGTACATCACGCCAGGTATCGGTACTGTCGCGCTCTCTGGGTCGCGCGTGGTCTATCCGACCGCAACGCAGACCTATGTGATGACGGTGACGGGGCTCGGTGGTACCAATACGTGCCAGGCGACGGTGCAGATCATTCCACAGCCAGTTCCGACCCCGACTCCGATCCCACAGCCGTACCCGGTTCCGACCCCGACCCCTGTGCCGACTCCGGTTCCGCAGCCCTACCCTGTGCCGTACCCTGTCCCGACTCCGGCCCCGACGCACACGCTCTCGTGCACTCTGACGGTCGGTCCGACATCAATCCAGAATGGCCAGGGTGCAGTGCTTTCGTGGACATCGTACGGTGCGCACCGCGCAGTCCTCAACGATGGCCTTGGTAACGTTGCAGTGACTGGTTCATTGACGGTCCGCCCGGAAAGCTCTCGCAACTATGTGCTCACGGTCTATGGCTATAACGGCCAGGTGACGACATGCAATACATACCTTGCAGTCTCTGGTGCAGCGCCGTTCGTGTCGCTCTCGCAGATCCCGTACACCGGCTTCGACTTCGGCACCTTCGGCAACACGATGTACTGGTTTGCCATCATGGCTTTTGCGCTCGCTGCCAGCTACTTGGTGCTCTATCACCGCGGTGGCGCGATGCATCTGATGACGAATGTCGGCCTCGCGAATCCTCGTGTCCGCCGCCAGGCTTCGGTCGTTGCTACAGGGCCTATCGCTCATGCGCCAGAGGTGCCTGTCGCTGAAGCTCCAGTGTTCAAACTTCCTGCGATCAACACGCACGCAGGCGTAACTGTCGATACGATGTCGGTCGTAGACAATGCTGGCAATGACATGCCTCGCATCGTGATCAATCGCTCGTAATGAGTATCGCCGCCGCCTCGTCTTCCCAAGACGTGCTCCAAGCAGAAAGTCAGAAAAGCCGCCCCGTACGGGGCGGCTTTTCGTTGTCTGCACTGATGACGCGGCTAGAGTGCGCGGGTGCGGATTTCGTCGAGGAGGCGCGCTTCGATCTCACCCAAGGGCAGTGCGCCTATCTTGCCCGCACGACCTTCCAAAGTCGCAGTCTTCGCTTCCACTTCCGCATCGCCGATAACAAGCGTGTACGGGACTTTCTCGAGCTTGGCGTTGCGGATGCGCTTGCCGAGCGTGTCGTCGGCTGCGAGTTCGGCGCGGACACCCGCATCGCGGAGGCTCGAGAGAATCTCCTGCGCGTATTCGGTGTGGCGTTCCGACACCGGCAAGACGCGTGCCTGCACCGGTGAGAGCCAGAGCGGGAACGCACCGGCGAAGTGCTCGATCATGACGCCCATGAAGCGCTCCAAAGAACCCGAGATTGCACGGTGGATGACGACGGGGCGCTCCTTTTCCCCCTTGTCGTTGATGAAGGAAAGATCGAAGCGTTCCGGGAGGTTGAAGTCGCACTGGATGGTGGCGAGCTGCCATTCGCGGCCGATTGCGTCCTTGAAGATGAAGTCGAGCTTCGGGCCGTAGAACGCGGCCTCATCGAGCGCGGGCTCGTAGGGGAGTTCGTTGGCGATCGCTGCGTCGGTGAGCGCTTTCTCTGCCGTCTCCCAGACCGTATCACTGCCGAGGTACTTGCCGTTGGGGCCGCGCAGTGACAGCCGCACCCAGTAGCCGTCGATCATGCCCATCGTCGTGTAGAACTCCTTGATGACGGAGACGATGGTCGAGACTTCCTGGTGTATCTGATCAATGCGGCAGAAGAGGTGCCCGTCGTCCTGGGTTATCGAGCGCACGCGCGTGAGGCCGCCGAGCTGGCCCGATTTCTCGTCGCGGTAGACGGTGGCCGGCTCGAAGTAGCGCACCGGCAGGTCGCGGTACGAGAACTGATTGTCGGCGAATATCTGCATGTGATGCGGGCAGTTCATCGGTTTGAGGAAGAACTTCTCCTCCTTGCCCTGGACGCGGAACAGTTCGTCGCCGAACTTCTCGGCGTGGCCGGAGGTGATGTAGAGATCTTCCTTGGCGAGATGTGGCGTCCATACGCGGCTGTAGCCTTTCTTTACATGGAGCTGCCACAGGTAGTCCTCGATCTCCTTGCGCACGATCATGCCTTTCGGCTGCATCAGCGGCAGCCCGGCGCCGACCAAGGGCGACGAAGTGAAGAGCTTGAGCTCGGCACCAAGCTTGCGGTGGTCGCGCTTCTTCGCCTCTTCCATCATCGCGATGTGGGCGTCGAGCTCGGCTTTGCCGTCGAAGGCGAGGCCGTAGATGCGGGTGAGCATCGGCTTGGTTTCGTCGCCGCGCCAGTAGGCGCCAGCGAGCTTGTCGAGCTTGAACGACTGTGCCTTGATCTCCTTGGCCGGCGCGCTTGCGTGGCCGCCGCGGCAGAGGTCGGTAAAGCCGCCGCAGGTGTAGAGCGTGATTGTCTCGCCCTTCTTCTCAATCTCGTCGATGAGCTCGAGTTTGTAGGGATTACTGGCGAATACTTCATGTGCTTCGGCAGGAGAGACAACCTCGTGGGTGAATTCTGTCCACTGCGGCAGAAGCTCGCGCATCTTTGTTTCGAGTGCCGGCAGGTCTTCGTCGGCGATGTGTAGATCGCCGAAGTCGTAGTAGAATCCGGTGTCGATGGCTGGGCCGATGGTCGGCAGCGCGTGCGGGTAGAGTTCGCGTACGGCGGCCGCAAGGAGGTGAGCGAGGGTATGGCGGCGTGCTTCAAGATCGCTGGTATGCATAGAGGCCATGATAGCAAGATTCGGGACTGGGGCAAAAATATGCTGATGACCATATAAAAAGAGCGCGGCCGTTGGCCGCGCTCGTTCAAGACGTCAGTCTTCGTCGAACCGAACCGGGTTTTCGTCGTGAACCCCGGGGAAGCGTGCGCGACGCTCTAGATTGATCAGCCTGACTGGCTCGCCTGGCGAATGCCGCAGATGACGTATGCCGAACACGGTATCGTGCGACCACTGGAAGATGTCGTCGATCAGGGTCGTCTCGTTCGATGCCTGCGACTGAGACTCGTCTTCTAAAGAACTCTTTCGCAAGACTGTTCCTCTCTTGGATTATTGCGGTACGTATTTCATAGCACGTGTCAGCAGTGATGTCTATTATTCTGAGTAGCGGTGAAAAAGCGACCCTCCGAAGAGGGTCGCAGTAAAGAGCGGAGCAGTCTTAACGCTGCTTGTTTCGGTCTTGCGGCACCGCTGCGGGTGTTCGCAAAAACTGCATGAGGTGCGGCATGATGACCGCGATGGCGTTGGCGACCCATTGCATCTGCGCTTGCAGGCGCTTGATGTCCTCCGCATTTCTCATCGCACGCGAAGACCCGTCTTCTGTAAGAGTGGCGAATAGCCGAAGCTGGTCGCCAACGTGTCTGATCACGCACGTCTGCGCGTTTGCGGCCAGCTCGAATAGCGGCCGTGCGAAGATGGAGAAATTGGCTGCCCCCAGAGCCTGGGTTGCGTTTTCGACCGCCGACAGCGCGATAAGATTGTTCGCGTCGACATTAGCGGCGAGCATATCGCAGACCTTTGCAGCTCGTTCGAGAATCGCCCCGTTTGGCTGCAGACTCACAAACGACTGGAACAGATCCTGACTGGCCTCCATAAGAGCCTGCGCAGGACCGACATCGACTGAATCGTCAATCTGTGTCACTACCTATCCTTTCCTGGTTGTTAGCGACCTCTGCACTATAACCCGAATGGTTCAGTGTGTCTATGTGAGTATCTTGGCCTTCTCGGCGACAAAGCTCGCTTCGCCGTTGCGCTCCGAGAATTTGCCTTTGACGGCGATGCAGGTGCCGGGGGTGAAGACGTTGGGGCTTTCCGAAAGCGTGCGCGGGAAGACGACTACCTCGACCGAGCCGGTAAAATCGCTGAGCGTGACGAAGAGCATCTTCTCGCCTTTCTTGGTGAGAATCGGTTTCGTGTCTTCGAGATAGCCGATGATGACCGTCTCGAGTCCGCGCGGGAACTCTCGTGCAGCCTGCGCGATGGGCATCTTGAGCTTGGCGAGCTTGTCGCGGTGCTGATCGAGCGGATGTCCTGACACATACAAGCCGAGCAGCTCCTTTTCCCACGCCAATTTAGTCGCCTGCGGCGCTTCCGGTGCAGGACGTAGCGATATCTTCGGCGCTTCGTTCGATACCGCAGCGAAGAGCGATACCTGGCCTGCGGGCGCGTTCTGACGCTGCTTGTGATATTCGAGCAGGAGGTCGATGTTGGCGAGCATCACGCCGCGCTCGCCGAATACATCTAAGGCACCGCATTGGATGAGTGATTCGAGCGATTTCTTGTTGAGGTTCTTGTCTGGCACGCGTGAAAGGAAGTCGCCCAGGTGTGCAAAACCGCCGCCGGCTTTGCGGGCAGCGACGATGCTGTCGGCGACGCCGGTCCCAAAATTCTTGATGCTGTAAAGGCCGAACCTGATGGTCTTCTCGCCAGCGACGGTGAATGTGCCGTCGCTCTCGCCGACAGATGGCGGCAAGACCGTAATCCCCATGCGTCCGCACTCACCGACGATTTCGGCCACCTTCTCCACGTCGCCGGCATCGGCGGTAAGGAGTGCGGCCATATAGTCGACGGGGAAGTTCGCCTTCATGTAGCCGGTCTTGTACGCTAAGTTGCCGTAGCTTGCCGCGTGTGCCTTATTGAAGCCGTAGGCGGCGAAGGTTTCGATCTGATCCCACAGCTGTTGCACGACCGCGGGTTTCATGCCGCGCTCGATACAGCCGTCCATGAAGCGAACCTTCTGCTTCGCCATCTCCTCGGGGATCTTTTTGCCGATTGCTTTGCGGAACTTGTCTGCCTCGAGCCAGGAATAGCCTGAGAGCTGGATGGCGATCATCAAGACGTCGTCCTGGTAGGTGATGATGCCGTAGCTGCGAGAGAGTATGCCCTCCATGCGCGGGTCGAGATAAGTGACGAGGCGCGGGTCTTTCTTGCGGGCGATGTAATCGGGAATGAACGCCATCGGCCCGGGGCGGTACAAGGCCACCATGGCGTTGAGGTCGTGAATTTCGCTCGGCTGCAGTTCCTTGAGATAAGCGGTCATGCCGCTTGAAGCAAACTGGAACACGCCGAGTGTCTCGCCGCGACTAAGCATCTCGTATGTTTTTGTGTCGTTCAGCGGAATGGCCGCGATGTCGACGCGCACACCCAGACGCTCGCGTACGCGCTCGATGGCGTCGGCCAGGACCGAGAGGTTGGTGAGCCCCAGGAAGTCGTATTTCAGAAGCCCCGCGTCTTCGACGGCGTGCATGTCGTACTGGGTGATGATCTTGCCGCCGCGGGGGTCGAGCTGGATGGGCACGAAGTCGGTCACTGGCGTGGGCGAGATGACGACGCCTGCTGCGTGGACACCCACATGGCGGGCGTTCCCTTCGATCTTTTGCGCAAGGTCGAGGATCTCGCGTGCCTCCGGATCCTTCTTGTATACCTCGGCGAGTTCGGGCGTGTCGTTCAGCGCACTCTCGATGGTGACCGGAAATCCTTGCTTGCCGAACGGGATGATCTTGGCGATCTTGTCGCCCATACCGTAGGAGTAGCCGAGCGCACGGCAGACGTCGCGCACGGCGGCACGCGCCATCATGGTGCCGAAAGTGCCGATCTGCGCGACGTGATCGACGCCGTACTTCTGCCGCGCGTACGCTATCAGGTCGTCGCGGCGGTTGTCAGCGATGTCCATGTCGATATCCGGTGCTGACGGGCGTTCTGGGTTAAGAAAGCGCTCAAACGGCAGGCCGTATTCGAGCGGGTTGACGGTGGTGATGCCGGTGAGATAGGAGACGAGGGAGCCAGCCGCAGAGCCACGAGTGTTCGTGAGGATACCGTCTGCCGCCGCATGTGTCAGGAGGTCGGAGACGACGAGGAAGTAGACGGAATAACCCTTCGTCTTGATGACGTCGAGCTCATATTCGATGCGCTCTCGCACTTCCGATGTCTCTGTCAGTCCGCGCTGTGCGATGCCGGCGTAAGCTCTGTCGCGCAGCTCCTCGTCGTAGCTTGATCCTGCGGGGATCGGCAGGTTAGGGAACACCCACTTTCCGAGTTCGAGCGTAAGATTACATTCGTCAGCGATCTTGAGCGTATTCTCGATCGCTTCCGGGTAATGTTTGAGGTATTCGGCGGCTTTCACCTGAGTGATGAACGAGAAGTCGTGCAGCTGCTGTTCGACATCGCGGTTCAAGGAGCCACCGGTACGGATCTTATGTACCAGCTCGCGTGCTATTGCGTCGTCCTGTTTGAGGTAGTACGTGTCGTGTGCGGCAACCAGCGGGATGTCGTGTGTCTTCCCGAGGTCTGCAATGCGCGCCATGCGTTCCTCGTGGCCGTCGATATCGGGGTGGTGCGTAATTTCAAGGTAGAGATCGCTCCCGAATGTCTTCTTATGCCAGTCGAGCGCTTCCTCGGCACGCTCGTGCGCACCGTCCTTCAATGCCTTCGCGTGCTCGCCGGCAAATGAGGGAAGGATACAGATCAGGTCGTTCCTATGCTCCGCTATCAGCTCGCGGTCGATACGCGGGCGGTAGTAGAAGCCTTCCAGCGAGGAGCGGGATACCAGCGAGAGGAGGTTGCGGTATCCCTCGTAGTTCTTGGCCAGGAGCACGAGCCGGAACGTATGGTCGTCGACGCGATGCTCTTTGTCGTGCCGGGTGCGAGGTGCCACGAAGAAGTCGACTCCGATGATCGGCTTTATCTCCTTCTTCTGGCATTCCTTGTAGAACTCAATGGCGCCGTAGAGGTTGCCGTTGTCGGTGAGCGCGAGCGCGTGCTGACCGTCCTCCTTTGCGGCTTTCACCAAAGAGGGAATCGTCGGCAATGCCTCAAGAAGCGAGTAGTGCGAATGGGTATGGAGATGCACGAACCCCTTGCTCATGCGGGCAGTATACCGCGTGTGCCTGGCCACAAAGGGAGTTCAGATGAGGACAGGACAGGCCAGTGTATAACCAGCCTTGCGTGCCCTCTGCTCTGGTACAGTGAGGGTAATGCAGTGGATCGTCGGGGTCGACGAAGCAGGGAGAGGGGCTTTGGCGGGGCCGGTGTCGGTGGGCGCGGTTCTCTATCCATCGGATTTTGATTGGCAGGAGCTGTATGCGCTCGTGACGCGTCGCGGGCCGGTACGACTGCGCGATTCCAAACAGCTTTCTGCTCAGCAGCGCGAGATCCTGTTCGAGAAGATCGCCGAGCATGGGCGGCTCAAGCATGCGGTGGGCTTTGTTACGGCAGACGTGATCGATCAGATCGGCATCGTGAACGCGACGCATGAGGCGGCTGCGGCAGCAATCCGGGCGCTGGGCATTTCTCCAGAGCGCGCATGTGTCCAGCTTGATGCTGGCCTGCGCGCACCTTCCGAATGGCAGCAGGAGTCGTTCGTGCGGGGTGATGCCACGTATCCGGCGATCGCGTTCGCGTCGATCATCGCGAAGGTATCGCGCGACCGCCTGATGGAAGACTTCGCGGAGGAATATCCTGCCTATGGGTTCGAGGGACACAAAGGATACGGGACGACAGTGCATACGGCTGCACTGGCCCGCCACGGCATGTCGATGATCCATCGCCGCACGTTCGTACATTTGCGTTCGTGCTAAAAGTGCGCGATACCTATAGCAGCGCTATCTCGTTCGTTTACTAGGAGACATGACCCATGGAAGGCATGAAATGGACGCTACGCGTCTGGTCAGCACGCGCCGTGTTTCTGTTGTTATTGGTGCCGATGTCGAATCGCCGCAAGACCGCGATCGCATGGGGTACCGTGCAGAAATCGTTACGGCGGACAAGTACACATCGCAGGAATAATGATGTGGTCGGGGGTATGCGGGCGCGGATCGAGACGCTTGCAGGGTACGGGTCGCGGTTTGAGCGTCTGCTCGAGCAGCGCGGACATGCGGCCACCAGCCTGCGGTCGTTGCCAGGAGCACTTGAGCGGTATTTGCACAATGCCGTATGTGTCGGAACCGATTCGCGGGCGCTGTCAGGTCAAGGGAAAGAACTCTTGGCAGGGCTACGTGCGTTGCAATGCGAACTTCCCGTAGGCGAGCATGACTCTTTCAGGGGATTTCTTGATGCAGTCCGCGAGTGGCTCGACGTCGCCGACTGGGTTCTTATTTCAACGACCCTGTTCGTCGTCGGCTTCGGGATGCAACGATCTTCGGGTCCTTTGTGATGGCGGAGAAGAGCAGAAAGGGCCGCGGCGTACGCCGCGGCCCTTTTCCACACCGATATTGCGTTTTTTGCATATTGCGGTAGAATCGCGCGTATATGGTAGTTCGCATGCGTCGTAATCGCTCCCAGACCGCCAAGCGCCGGTCTCACATGGCTATTTCGGGCGTGCGCCTCTCGAAGTGCGAGTGCGGGGCACTCCGCCGTTCGCACACTGCCTGCCCGTCCTGCGGCAAGTACCGTGGCCGCGTCGTCATCGATGTGGTCGCCCGCGCCGAAAAGGAGGCCCGTCGCACAAAGCGCCGCCAGGCAGATGCCAAGATGACTGGCCGCCAGGCCCCCGAAAAGGAGCCGGCCGCAAGCTAGGCCTTACACACCCCACCTGCTCTTTCATCCGCAATATGGCAAACAGACATCTCGCCCGGTCAGTCGTCCTCCAGGTACTGTTCGAGCGCGATGCGGCGTCGACTCCTCCCTCCATTGAGGAGTCTTTTGGGCGGTTGGCAGAATACGCAAAAGAATTTGGTGCGCGCGACAGTGATCTGCCGTTCATGAAGAATCTCGCGCAGCTTGTCGTCTCAAAGCAGAAGGAGATAGATGAGGTCATCGTCCGCGCTGCTCCCGAGTGGCCCCTCGATAAGATTGCCGCTATCGACCGCAATATACTGCGACTGGGCCTTGCAGAGCTTCTCTTTGCTGATCGGGCACAGGTGCCGGCGAAGGTCGCCATCAACGAAGCGATTGAGCTCGCCAAGACATTTGGAGGGTCGTCGTCGAGTCGCTTCGTCAATGGCGTACTCGGCGCTGTGTATGTCGAGCTTGGCGAGCCTGGCAAGCAGGATGGCGGTGCGCGCAAGACACCGGGAAAGCACGGCCCGATGCCGCGCGAGCTTCTTGCTGGTGCGGTCGTCTATGCCCGCGACGGCGAGGAAGTGTACCTCGCGCTCGTACACGATATCTTCGGCCACTGGACGCTCTCGAAGGGCAAGGTGCAGCAGGGCGAAGAGGTTATCGACTGCGCCAAGCGCAAGGTCAAAGAAGAGATCGGGCTCGACGCGGCGATAGAGGATCAGCTCGGAGAGAACGAGTACATCGCCAACGACAGCCATGCGCCAGGCGGCAAGAAGAAACGCCACGCTACCTACTACCTCGCACGCTGCGATTTCGTCGATCTTACGCTCAAGAAAGAAGGCGGATTGGATGACGCGCAGTGGTTCCCGCTCGCAGCTGTCGGAGACTTGAATTTTTACGATGACATCTTGCCGGTCGTGACTCGTGCGATAAATATCCTGGCCCAGAAAGACAGGGGGTAAGTATGGACTTCAAGCCGTTCGAGCATCGTATCGGCTATGTGTTCCGCGATAAGAGGCTTCTCGAAACCGCGTTTACACATCGCTCGTATCTCAACGAGAACCGTAAGGCCGGCGGCGAGCACAACGAGCGCCTGGAGTTTTTGGGCGATGCTGTACTGGAGCTGGTTGTGACCGAATTCCTGTTTGCGAAATATCCCGACAAGCCGGAGGGAGAATTGACGGCGTATCGTGCGGCGCTGGTGAACACCGTTTCCATATCCGACGCGGCGACAAAGCTCGGCATGAACGAGTTCCTGCTTCTCTCGAAAGGCGAGGCGCGCGACACGGGCCGCGCTCGTGCCATCATCCTCGCTAATGCGTTCGAGGCCGTCATCGGCGCGCTGTATCTCGATCAAGGATACGCGACGGCAAAGGACTTCATCGCCAAGCAGCTCTTCCATAAGACGGACGAGGTCGTGGAGAAGCGCTTGTGGCAGGATCCGAAGTCGCGCCTGCAGGAGATCGCACAGGAGAAGCTCGGCGTGACACCCTTGTATGAATTGGCGAATCAGTCCGGCCCCGATCATGACAAGCGATTCGTCACCGCCGTCATCCTCCAAGGCCAGCGCGCCGCCCTCGGCGAAGGGAAGTCAAAGCAGGAGTCGGAACAGGATGCCGCGCAGAAGGCACTTGCGGCAAAAGGATGGTAGTGGCATAGTCGCATGAGCGCACTCTTCTATTGCTGCTGATGCAGGGGGGTATGCATGATCGACAGAAATAATCTGCAAAGTGTGCCGTTCGGGCAAGTACCACACGGCGCATTGGTTTATATTGACGGCGCATGGTACCGCATGGTGGTCTTGGTCGCAGAGGATGGTCTCGCATCTGCCCATATCGCCTACGAGCTTCTGGATCAAGAGCATCCAGAAACCTGCATGGAGGGCGACCGCCGGGGCGTCCTTCTTTCGAAGGAACAGGTTGTAGGGGTATTCAGTCCGGCGGGGCTATAGCCGCTTGCCGCACGTTGATGACAGGCGCGCTCGCAAGAGCGCGCCGCAAACTTTTGATACAATTGCGGGGATGTATCTGAAATCGATCGAGCTCGCAGGCTTCAAGTCGTTCGGGAAGAAGAGCGAGCTGCGCTTCGGCAGTCCGATTGCCGCGATCGTCGGACCCAACGGCTCGGGCAAATCAAACGCTGCCGAAGCATTTCGCTTCGTGCTCGGCGAGCAGTCGATGAAAGCGATGCGCGGCAAGCGCGGCGAGGACATGATCTGGGGCGGCTCGCCCGGATTGCCGCGCGCCAATCGCGCTGCGGTAAAGGTAACGTTCGATAACTCCTCGCGCCTCCTCGACCTTGATTTCGACGAAGTCGTCATCGAGCGTGCGGTATTTCGCGATGGCCAGAACGAGTATCTGCTCAACGGCACGCAGGTGCGCCTGAAAGACGTCATACGCCTCCTGGCAGGCGCCAATATCGGCGGCTCGGGCTATCAGATCATCTCGCAGGGCGAGGCAGACCGTATCTTGAATGCGTCGCCGAAAGAGCGGCGTGAGATGGTGGAGGATGCGCTCGGCCTCAAGCTCTTCCAGCACAAGAAGGCCGAGAGCGAGCGCAAGCTCGAAGAGACGGCCGTGAACATCGATAAGACGAAATCGCTGCGCCGCGAGATTGCGCCGCATCTGCGATTCCTGCAGGGGCAGGTGGAGAAGATCGAGAAGGCGCGCGAATTGAAAGACGAGCTTTCGCACAAGCTGGCGGAGTATCTGGCGCGCGAGCATGCGTGGATCACGCAGGAAGGTGCACGGCTTTCACAGGAGCATGCTGCCTTTGAGGCAGAGATCCGCGAGCACGAGGAGAAACTGCGTGCAGCCCGTGCGGCACTTGTTCCGCGTGATGAGAGCGCTGACGATGCACACCGCGCTGCGTTACGCGACATCGAGAATGGCATCGCCGACGTCCGTCGCCGTAGGCAGGAGCTTTCGCGCGAGCTGGGCCGCGCCGAGGGTGCCGTGCAGGCTGTCGGCAATACGACAGAGCGCAGCGTGCCGGCGCCGGCTATCCGGCAGTTCGCCCGCGAAGTGACAGAAGGTATCGAGCAGGCCGAACGTGAAGATGATATCGGCACAGTACGGCATCACCTGGGCCGCGTGCGCAGCCATGTGCATTCGTTCGTCGAAGGGCTCACGGGCGCCTCGCCGGTGGGGAACACGGAGGCAGCAGCCGATGTGGAGCGCTTGCAAGCGGAATTGCAGAAGACAGACGAAGAAGAGCTGCGTCTGAATGCCCAGGCCGACGAGGCGCGCCGTGCCATTTCGGTGGCGCGCGAGGCTTCGCTTGTGGCAGAACGCGACATCGTCGGCATCGAAGGAGCGCTGCGCGAGGTACGGGTCCGCGCCTCGAACCTGCATGCGGCTCGTGCGCTTGTCGCCCAGGCACGCGAGAAGTTCGAAGAGGAAGTCCGCGAGGGAATCGTCTTGGTGGGTGCGGCGGTGCATACGTGGGAAAAGTCAGATATTCCCGAGGGGGCTTTGTCGGAGGACAGGAGCATGCAAGAGAAGCGTCGCCGCGATCTCGAGCGCATGAAGATCAAGATAGAGGAATCTGGCATCGCGGGAGGCGATGCTGTCGTCAAAGAGTTCAATCACACGAAAGAGCGTGACGAATTCCTCGCCAAAGAACTGCACGATCTCGAAACGTCTGCAGATTCGCTGCGTAGCATCATTGCCGACCTCGAAAAGACCATTGATGCCCGGTTTGTCGAAGGGCTCCATAAGATAAACGAAGCGTTGCGTATCTTCTTTACGAAGCTGTTTGGTGGCGGGGACGCAAAGCTTGTCCTCGAAAAGCCGCGCGCACGCAAAGCCGTAGACGACGAAGACGCTGACGAATCGATACCAGAGGAAGAAGAGCTGTACGCGGGTCTTTCGGTGAACGTGTCGTTACCGCGCAAGAAGGTGAGCGGGCTCGAAGTACTTTCGGGAGGCGAGCGCGCACTCACCTCAATTGCACTCATTTTCTCCATGTCGCAGGTGAATCCGCCACCGTTTCTCATTCTCGATGAGACCGATGCCGCGCTCGATGAGGCAAACAGCAGGCGCTATGCCGACATGATCCGCGAACTCGGCAAGAAGAGCCAGCTCATCGTCATCACCCACAATCGCGCCACCATGGCCGCCGCCAGCGAACTCTTCGGCGTCACGATGGGGCAGGACGGTGTGTCGAAGCTCTTAAGCGTGAAGCTTGAGGAAGCGGAAAAGGTGGCGAAGTAGCGATAACATATTTCACCACATCAAAAATGGCGGTGGCGACGCCTCCACCAAACCAAAAAAAGAAATGGAAAGGAAGTTTTTGGTTTGCGTCGCAAAAAGCAGATATAATGCAGACATGAGCGTGAATTCATTCCCCGAAGCGGCAAGACCGGAAAAGGTACGAGGAAGTCGGCCGGATATGCGCCAACAGAATAAGATTATAAAAATCGTCGAGAGCGGAGACCTTGGTGTACTCAACCAACCACTTGCCGCAGTGTCGGCAGGCGAGCGTGATTCGTTTGTCGAAAAAGTGCGCGCAGGAGAAATAACGGAAGAGACATTGGATAACGGTCTCATTCGCAGGATTGGCGCGTCGTTCAGCGGACACGACGGAGTGCAAAAACTCTACGAAACATTGCGGAATAATCAGCGCGTACAGCGGGATGCCGGAGAAGCCATACGAACTGCCCTGTACGATAAAAACGCGGTTCGTCGAGAAGACTGGCAACCAACCGCCGACGATCTGGGAAGATTTGTGGAAATGTATCCTACACCAAACGCTTTTGATAAAGCGTTCATCGGAAATCGCTTGCAAGAACTACAAGCCGCGTTCGAGCAGGAGTAATCGCCAGGACGGCGCGAAGCTCTGAAAATTGCAATATCGTTTCAGAAGCAAATGGAGAGGGAGAACTATCCGCGCCTGCGGATAGCGCTCTATGGAAAGCGCAATGAGTATTGGGAGCAAAGCAAATTACTGTTGAAAGAAGCCCGTGGCGACGAGGTGGTTGCAGCCGTCGAAATTGACACGCCCTTACAAGAACCCGTTGCTATTTCGGCGCGCGCCGTCGAACAACTTTCTACTCCGACATCGCAGGAAAAACCCATGTCTCCCGAAATCGCGGAGTTCTTGCGAAACCAGGTGATAGATCAAGACCTTTCCTATCAAGACGCGATATTGTCGGAAGGAGTAAAGCGGCAGGCATTGGAGTGGTCGAGAAATTCCGAGAGCGCGCAGAAATACGCGGATTCACTTATGCAGTTATCGCAACGAATCAACTTGAACAAGCTGCGCGCCATTGCTCGAGAGCTTGTGGAGGTTATGAACACTGAGGCAGCAAGGATCGGCATTCCGGTGACGCCATATGGCAGAAGCAATACCTGGGCGATGTGGGACATCGGCAAGCAAAATTATTTTTTTATGCACCAAGAAGAGAATGACCCTGCGTACGAAATCGGCGACGTGCTTACGTCTGAAACCAAACGGGAGGAAATTATCAATCGACATGTAGGGTGGGAGGCATATGCGGCGTTTCGCGGAAATACTGCCCCGGAATGGAAACAGAACATCATGAGTGACAGGAGGTTTGATAAAGCTCTCGACATTCTCAATAGGCCGCCCAAGCAAAAGGGCACACTAAGTTCAAAAGATCTGGCAGCACTAGGGAGGGCGCTTCGCGAAGCGAGATAACTATGTTGGCAGAATTTTTCAAGCTGGACAAAAAAGATATTGCGCCGCTATTGCGGACTTTTGTGGAACAGGACTTTTTTTCGATATTTCCCGAACTCAAAGACAGTGTTTCCATAGTAGCTACTGGTTCTATCGCGACGCAGAACTATGATACATATAGTGACGTAGATCTGGCGATCATATTCAACACTAAAGAACAAGTGGAAAAATATTCTCCCCTGATTAAGGAGTACAAAAAACATATTCGCGATACAGGCGAGCCAATCCAAGTACATACGCCTACTACTTTCGGTGAGATCGAATCGGCGCTTATAACCTGGAAGCAGGATGATCTGCTTCGTGAATACTCTCAAGCTCTGCTGATTGTTGATCCGAGTGATGCGTTTCTCAACCTTCAACGCAGGTTCTCGTACTATCCAGAAGAAATTTATCGAGAAAAGATACTATGGCTGTTCGCAGAAACCGTGTTCCAGATCAGAGAACGGCTCGACATTGCCGTTGCGCGGGAGGATGTGTATTTCTGTGAAGTGATTAAAGTGCAAGTCGTGAGACTGTACTTCAACACGTTGCTGTTCCTGCACAAGAAATGGCCCGCCTTTGATAAGCATTTGTATCCGGATGTCCGAAGGGCGGCACCGTCGCCTCTGCTTGCAGTAGCCGAAAAACTTCTTGCGGAGCAGGACATGGCAAACCTAATTCCTTCGGCAAATCAAGCTAAAATTCAATTAGAAACACTGTTGCTGGAGGCGAATCTGATCGAACGCGAGACGGATCAATATTGGCTTGATTTGCGACCTCGGTACCAAGTCAAGCTTGGTTAATCGAATACAGCGCTTAAAATCTGGTGAATCGTTGCTGGCTCTTATGCGCGTGCATGCGCGCACTCCCGCTATGGAGATATAGTTTCGGGACGCGGCGCCAACCCATTATTACATGTCACATTATATCATCTCTAATTAACCTCTGAGCATTGTTTGAGTATCCATTCATATCCGGTGAATTGAGCAGTGGCAAGGATTCGCCATCGTCGTCATAGGGGCATGGACGGCGTCTCGAAGCTCTTAAGCGTGAAGCTTGAAGAGGCAGAGAAGGTGGCAAAGTAATTTTGCCATTGGTCCGCGGGCGTGGTATCGTATCGCCCGGCGCAGTAAGCAATCGAGGGCTAAGCAATGAGGTTGTGGGAAGCCGATAACAAACTGTACAAAATTGACGTCATCGAACATCCGCACGATGCTTCGTGTTGTGGCGATGTGTACGTGCTCGTTACTGTACGAGATACGCGGACTCGCGAGATGCTCCCTCCTGTGGTATTTCGTGTCACCGAAGCGGATGGCGTACTAGTGCTTGCACCGCATGTCGAAAACGCGTCAATGCCGGCATTCGCCAATTTTTCCGGCGTCCAGGCGCCCACGTTCGACGAGTATCGCCATGCGAAGCAGCACATAAAAGCGCATCTGACTGCGTACGAACGGGCAATTCTGTAACAGACGGGAATCCGGCGCGGGGAAAACCACCCCGCGCCCCTTTTTTGTCAGTATTTGATTTATTTGCTGTATCTGGTACAGTGTCGCCACTATGTTAAAGATTCGCATGCAGCGCACTGGCCGCACGAAGATGCCGACCTACCGCATCGTCGTCGCCGAGCACACCTCTGGCCCAAAGGCTGGCAAGTTTGTCGAGAAGATCGGTTCGTACAATCCGAAGACCAAGGAGCGCATTCTCAACGAGGAGCGCGCAAAGTACTGGCTTTCGGTCGGTGCACAGCCGTCTGACACCATTCACAACGTGTTCGTGTCCATGAAGCTGATCGAGGGCAAGAAGATCAACGTACTGCCGAAGTACGTCGCCCCCGAGAAGCCGGCTGAAGAAGCGGCCCCGGCTGTTGTCGAGGCTCCCGCAGCTGCAGCGCCCGCGGAAGAAGAGACAGCTGAGGCAGCGACCGAGGAGGCTGCAGCGTAAACGTACGCTTCCACAGCATGCGGTTGCTCACGCGCCGCTTTACTCGTATCCTGTAGATACTATCCGCTAATCCCTGCCTATCCGTATGGAACGAGATCAGCAATTCCTTGAATACGTCGTGAAGTCGCTCGCGGATCATCCGGAAGACGTGAAGATCACGCGCGTCGTCGATCAGATGGGCGTTCTTCTGACGCTTAGTGTGCATCCCGATGATATGGGCAAGATAATCGGCCGCTCGGGCGCGACCGCAAAGGCTATTCGCACGATCCTGCGCGTTGTTGGCATGAAGAACGATGCGCGTGTCAATCTCAAGATTGAAGAGCCAGAAGGATCGCTCGCCCCTGCGCGCGAACCCATCGCGCCGATCGAAGGCGATGCCTCCATTGCAGACGTCATCGCCGACCTTAAGGAAGGCAAATAATAGCTGAAGCGCCGGACCACAACCGGAGAGCGGCACGCACCGTCATCGTATGGTCCACTTTCATATCGTCACGCTGTTTCCGGAATCCATCGAGCCGTATCTATCGGCGTCGATGATCGGGCGTGCACAAGAATTCGGCAAGATCAAAGTGTCGTACTACGACCCGAAGGACTATATGGATAGTCCGAAAGATCGTGTGGACCGCCGGCCGTATGGCGGTGGGCCCGGCATGGTGCTCGAGCCCGAAGCAATGCTCCGCGCGGCTCAGGCGGCGATTGGACGAAAAAAGGATGTCGAAGTCATCTTTTTCTCGACCGAGGGAGAGACCTTTACCGAGGCAGTGGCGCAGGAATTAGCGACTCGAAAGCATGTCGTCTTTATTTGTGGACACTACGAAGGCGTTGATGCCCGCGTGGCGGAGATACTGAATGCGCGATGGGTCACGATGGGTCCGTATGTGCTCACCGGCGGCGAGCTGCCGGCGGCCACTATCATTGATGCGGTGTCGCGCTTTGTGCCCGGCGTGCTTGGTAAAGCAGAGTCGCTTGAAGCATCGCGCGTCTCGAGTCCTGCCGTCTATACGCGTCCCGATGTCTTGAAGTGGAAAGGGAAGAAGTATCCCGTGCCAGAGGTCCTCAAGAGCGGGCATCACGCCAAGATAGATGAGTGGAAGCGTGGCACGCGCAAATCACAGTGATGTGTTGCGGCCGCGCACGCACGCGCGTATAGTGTGGGCACACGACGAGTGCGTCGTGGTGAGGGAGTATACCAATGGTCTTTTTGCATTTGAGCAGTACGAAAGACGGGCACAAGATCCGCTGTCGTAACCCCGCCTGCCGGTTGCCGAAGAGCTTCCGCGGCGGCATTTACGTGTGCGAAGCGTGCGGCGATAAGGAGCCGCCACCGTATCAGGCGCCTCTGCCGGAGAAGTCTGCGGCGAGGCCTGTCAAACGGCAGACTGTCGACTTAGGAAGGATTACGCTAGCACAGATCGCGAGCGCGCATCCGACAAGGTCGTCCGGCATGCCGACGGTGTAGGTTTTTAGAGTAATAGGGGAACAAAGCAGGGCGCTGTCCACAGTGACAGCGCCTCTTTATTTGACAGGCAGCCAATATGCGCTACAATGCCGCCACATTTGCTCTGAGTCTGGATGAGTTGCGATTGTGCCTCACGAGTAAAGAAACTGCCGGCTTCTTCCCAGGCTGGCAACGGGAAGGTTTCTTTTATTACAAGGCGTATACCCCATAACGAAAGCCGCACGGACACGTCCGTGCGCACGCATGCATATGGCACATTCGCACGGTGCGGCAAAGCCGCAGAAGTTCTTCGGCAAGTTTCAGGAGCCGTTGGTCAAGCTCCCGAACCTCGTCGAGTCGCAGATAGAATCGTTCCGCCAGTTCGTCGACGGCGGAGCGGAGCGCGTTTTTAAGGAATTCTCGCCGATCACCGACCACGCAGGCAAGAAGTTCCAGCTTACGTTCGAAAGGTTCACCTTCGGCGCCTTGCGCTGGGACGAGCAGTACGCCAAGCGCTTCATGAAGACCTACGAGGCCCCGCTCTCGATGGTCGTGAAGCTTAAGAATAAGACCACGGGCGAGGAGAAGGAGCAGGAGATCTTCCTGGCCGACTTCCCGTGGATGACCGCGCACGGCACGTTCATCATCAACGGCGTCGAGCGCATCGTCGTCCCGCAGCTTGCGCGCAGCTACGGCGTATTCTTCGAGTCGATCCCCTACAAGGGCGTCGGCTATTTCGCCGCGAAGATCATCCCGGCGCGCGGCGTCTGGATCGAGGTCGAGTCTGACCCCGACGGCGCCATCTATGTAAAGGTAGACCGCAAGCGCCGCTTCCCGGTGGCGTCCCTCTTGCGCGTCCTCGGCGCCTCCAGCGATGCCGACATCACGAAGCTGTTCTCCAAGTCGGAGCCGGCAGCGAAGGCGATCGCCGCGTCTATCGCGCTCGATCATGCCAAGACCCTCGAAGAGGCGTATGTCGAGATCTACCGACGGCTCCGCGACGGCGACATCGCGACCGCCGACAACGCGCGCGAGCACGTGAAGTCGGTCCTTTCCGCAGACCGCTACGATTTCTCCCGTGTCGGCCGCTTCCACTTCAACCGCCGCTTCGGCCTTGCGACCGACGAGAAGAGCCTCGCTTCGGGCACGCTCTCCCTTGAGGATTTGGTGCGCATCGTTACCTACATCGCCGAGCAAAACGTCACGCCGGGAGCCGAGAGCGACGACATCGATCACCTCGGGTTCCGCCGCGTCCGTTTTGCGGGTGAGCTTTTGGAGCAGCGCATGCGCATCGGCCTCTCGCGCATGAAGCGCAACATCCAGGACCGCATGGCGATGGTCGACCCGGAGACTTCCGCGCCGGTCTCGTTCGTGAACCCGCGCCCGTTCCAGGCGTCGATCCGCGAGTTCTTCACCACCGACCAGCTCTCGCAGCTCATGCAGCAGTACAACGCGCTCGATGAGATCGAGCACCTGCGCACCTTGTCGACCCTCGGTCGCGGCGGCCTCACCTCGGAGCGCGCCGGCCTTGAAGTCCGCGACGTCCACTCCTCGCACTACGGCCGCGTCTGCCCGATCCACACGCCGGAAGGCAAGAACATCGGTCTCGTGCTCCACCTTTCGCTCTACGCTCGCCCCAACGAGTTCGGCATCATCGAGACGCCGTATGCGAAGGTCTCGAAGGGTGTCACCACGAAGGACATCGTCTACCTCAATGCACTCGAAGAGGAGCAGTACGCCATCGCGCACGCTGCCATCCCACGCGACGAGAAGGGCAAGATCAAGCGCGACATCATCGAGGTCCGAAAGAACGGCAAGCCGATCCTGGTGCGCCGCGACGATGTCGACTTCGTCGAAGTCGCCTCGAACCAGCCGTTTTCCGTCGCCACTTCACTCATCCCGTTCGTTGAGAACGACGACGCAAACCGCGCATTGATGGGTTCGAACATGCAGAAGCAGGCGGTTCCGCTCGTCGTGCCTGAGGCCCCGGTGGTCGCCACTGGCGTCGAAGCTGCCGCTGCCAAAGACTCCGGCCGCCTCATCGTTGCCGAAGAGGCAGGCGAGGTGGTTGCGGTAGATGCACAGAAGATCATCGTCAAGAATGAATCGGGCAAGAACAAGGAATATCACCTGGTGAACTTCTCGCGCTCGAACGGCTTCACGACGCTCCATCAGCGCCCGCTCGTCTCGCTTGGCGACAAGGTCAAGCGTGGCGCGATCCTCGGCGACACGTCGACCTCGGTCGGCGGCCAGCTTGCCATCGGTCAGAATGTGCGCGTGGCGTTCCTCCCGTGGTTCGGCGCCAACTTCGAAGACGCCATCGTCATCTCGGAGAAGCTCGCCAAGGATGCACGCTTCACCTCCATTCACATGGAAGAGTTCGTCTGCGTCGTGCGCGACACCAAGCTTGGTCCGGAAGTGACCACGCATGACATCCCGAACGTTTCCGAGTTCAAGCTCCGCAATCTCGATGAGGACGGCATCGTGCGCATCGGCGCCGAGGTCCGCCCTGGCGACATCCTCGTGGGTAAGGTCACGCCGAAGGGCGAGACGCAGCTCACGCCGGAAGAGCGCCTTCTCCACGCCATCTTCGGCGAGAAGGCCAAGGACGTGAAGGACACATCGCTTCGCATGGAAGGCGGCAAGCGCGGACGCATCGTCGGCGTGAAGGTCTTCTCTCGCGAGAACGGCGACGCGCTCGAAAGCGGCGTCATCAAGCGCGTGCACATCGAAGTCGCGCAGCTGCGCACCATCTCGGTGGGCGACAAGCTCGCCGGCCGTCACGGCAACAAGGGTGTCATCTCCCGTGTGCTTCCTGAAGAGGACATGCCGTTCGACGAGCAGGGCAATCCTGTCGACATCATCTTGACGCCCTTGGGCGTGCCATCCCGCATGAACCTCGGCCAGATCCTCGAGATCCACCTAGGGTTAGCTGCGGCAGAACTTGGCTACCAGGCAGTCGTACCGTCATTCTCGGGTGCCTCAGAAGAGGAGATCATGGAAGAGCTCAAGAAGGCGGGCTTCAATGAGAACGGCAAGCGCGTGCTCTTTGACGGCCGCACGGGCGAGCCCTTCGCACAGCCGGTATCCGTCGGCGTCATGTACATGCTCAAGCTGCACCACATGGTCGAAGACAAGATCCACATGCGCTCCATCGGCCCATACAGCCTCACTACGCAGCAGCCGCTCGGGGGCAAGGCACAGAACGGCGGTCAGCGTGTCGGCGAAATGGAAGTCTGGGCGTTCCTCGGCTACGGAGCCGCCCACTCGCTGCGCGAGATCCTCACCATCAAGTCCGACGACATCCTCGGCCGCAGTGCTGCCTTCGACGCCATCGTCTCCGGCAAGCGCATCGAGGAAACCAATACACCAGCCACCTTCAACGTCCTCGTTCGGCACTTGCGTGGTCTTGGCATCGATATCGAGTTCAAGGAGCCGGAAGGCGCCGAGCTTGCATAGCATTACTAGTCCTCATCACACAATCCTATGTCTACCCCCATCAAGAAGAAGGACGGCATTCCGGCAGAGTTTGACGCGGTGGCAATGCGCCTCGCGGCACCAGACCGGATCCTCGACTGGTCGTTCGGCGAGATCACCAAGCCGGAGACCATCAACTACCGCACGCAGCGTCCGGAGAAGAACGGTCTCTTCGACGAGCGCGTGTTCGGCCCTGAGAAGGACTATGAGTGCTACTGCGGCAAGTATCGCGGCATCCGCTTCCGCGGCATCGTCTGCGAGAAGTGTGGCGTCGAGATCACGCGTGCCATCGTACGCCGCGAGCGCATGGGCCACATCGACCTCGCCACCCCGGTCGCGCACATCTGGTTCCTCCGCGGCATTCCGTCGCGCATCGCACTCCTCCTCGGCCTTTCAGCTGCCGAGGTTGAGAAGGTCGTCTACTTCGCGGGCTACATCGTCACCGAGGTGAACGAAGGCGAGCGCGAGCGCTTGCTCAAGGACCTTGAGCAGGAGCTTGAGTCGAAGTCGAAGTCTGCCTCGCCAGATGAGAAGACCCGCTTGAAGGAGCTTGCCCAGAAGGCGAAGAAGGAGATCGAATCCATCCACAAAGGTGTCGTCCTCGACGAGGCCGCCTACCACACCTATGCGGTGAAGTACGGCGCCATGTTCCGTGCGGCTATCGGTGCCGAGGCCCTGTACAACATCCTCAAGCAGATCGACCTCGCCACGCTCATCGTCGAGCTCAAGGAGCTCTACGAGAAGTCTGGTGCCGCCGACCGCGACAAGCTCCGCAAGCGCCTTGCGCTTTCGGAGGCACTGCACCGCGCCGATGTCCGTCCTGAATGGATGTTCATGACGCGTCTCCCGGTCGTCCCGCCGGCCTTGCGCCCGATGGTCGCGCTCGAGGGTGGTCGTCATGCGTCATCCGATCTCAACGACCTCTACCGCCGCGTCATCAACCGCAACAATCGCCTCAAGCGCCTGCTCGCTATTCATGCGCCGGACGTGATCCTGCGCAACGAGAAGCGCATCCTCCAGGAAGCCGTCGACGCACTCTTGGACAACTCCATGCGCCGCGGCGCAGGCGTCCTGGGCGTGCTTGGCGGTCGCCGCCGCGCGCTCAAGTCGCTCGCCGACTACCTCAAGGGCAAGCACGGGTACCTGCGCCAGAACCTCCTCGGCAAGCGCGTGGACTACTCGGGCCGTTCGGTCATCGTCGTCGGCCCAGACCTCGCACTCGACGAGTGCGGCCTGCCGAAGCATATGGTGCTCGAGCTGTTCCGTCCGTTCGTGATCCAGGGACTCCTCGCCCGCGAATTGGCATACAACATCCGCGGCGCTGGCCGTCTCATCGAAGACGAGGCTCCGGAAATGTGGCCGATCCTCGAAGAGGCGATCCAGGGCAAGCACGTGCTTCTCAACCGCGCACCGACCCTGCACCGCCAGTCGATCCAGGCATTCCGCCCGGTCCTCATCGAAGGCAACGCGATCCAGGTCCATCCGCTCGTCTGTCCTGCCTACAACGCAGACTTCGACGGCGACGCGATGGCCGTCCACGTGCCGCTGTCCGAGGCCGCGCAGCTTGAGGCCGCCAAGATCATGTCGGCCAACAAGAACGTGCTCAAGCCTGGCTCCGGCGACGTCGTCGTCGCGTCCAAGCTCCTCGACATCATCCTCGGCTGCTACTGGATGACCAAGGAAGTCGCTGGTCTTAAGGGTGAGGGCAGTGCCTATCCGTCGCCCAACGCAGCGATCACCGCACACGATTTCGGTGCGGTCGACCTGCGTGCGAAGGTCCGGGTTCTCCCGACCGACACACCGAAGTATGCGCCGTTCGCCGGAGCGGTCTTCGAGACCACCGTCGGTCGTCTTCTCTTCAACTCTGTCCTGCCAAAGGACTACCCGTTCATCAACGAGGAGATGACGAAGGATCGTATGAACGCGCTCGTGGGCAATCTTGTCACGCACTACAAGCTCGACGGCATCCCGCAGATCCTCGACGCGATCAAGAAGTTCGGCTTCCGCTACGCTACCTACGCTGGCATCACCTGGTCCATCTCGGACGTGCTGGTGCCTGAGGTGAAGGAGACATTGGTCGCTGCCGGCCTTGAAGCCGCCGCTAAGGAACAGGAGAACTACGACAACGGCCTCCTTACCGAGGAAGAGCGCAAGCGCATGACGATCGAGATCTGGGCGAAGGTGTCTGCCGACCTGCGCAAGCACGTCGTCACCTCGCTCGATGAGACGGGTCCGGTGCACGACATGATCACCTCCGGCGCGCGCGGCTCTGTCGTGCAGCTTCACCAGATGGTGGGCATGAAGGGCCTCATCACCAACCCGCGCGGCGAGGTGATCGAATTCCCGATCACTAGCTCGCTCAAGGAAGGCTTGACCCCGATCGAATACTTCATCTCGACGCACGGCGCCCGCAAGGGTCTTGCCGACACCGCGCTCAACACGGCGCGCGCCGGCTACCTCACGCGTCGTCTCTTCGATGTCGCGCACGACGTCGTCGTCCTCGAGGAGGACTGCGGCACGAAGGAAGGCCTCGTCATCCATCGCCCGGGCAAGGAGAACATCGGCGGCAGCTTCGCATCGCGCCTTACGGGCCGCGTGCTCGCCGCTGACGCCATCGACGATGGTACGGTGCTCTACAAGCGGGGCGTCATGCTCGACCGCGACAGCGCGAAGGCGATCGAGACATCGAATATTCAGGAGGTCTCGGTGCGTTCGCCTATCGGCTGCAAGGTCGCTCGCGGCGTGTGCCAGAAGTGCTACGGCATGGATCTCTCCAACGGCGAACTCATCGATATCGGCGAGGCCGTGGGCGTCGTCGCCGCACAGGCGATCGGCGAGCCGGGCACGCAGCTGACGATGCGTACGTTCCACACGGGCGGTGTTGCCACCGCAGGCGGCGACATCACCATGGGTCTGCCGCGCGTCGAAGAAGTGTTCGAGTGCCGCGCACCGAAGGCTCCGGCCACCATCGCACGCGTTACGGGCGTCGTGACCGACCTTGCCAAGGACGGCTCGGAGACCGTGATCGTCATTACTCCCGATGTCGGCTCTACCGCAAAGACGGCTCGCGCCGTAAAGAAGGAGACCGAGTACCGCGTCTCGCCGCTGCGCACCATCCACGTGAAGGTCGGCGATAGCGTGGAGAAGGGCCAGTTCCTCACGGACGGCTCTGCCGACCTCGACGAGCTCTTCTTGCTCGCGGGCAAGGAGCGCACGCAGGAGTACATCATCTCCGAGATCACCCGCATCTACGAGTTGCAGGGCGTCTCGACGGGCCGCAAGCACCTCGAGATCATCGTCAAGCAGATGTTCAGCCGCGTCTCCGTCACGAGCGCAGGCGACACCGGTATCTCGGCAGGCGACATCATCGCGGACTTCGAGCTCGAGCGCATCAACGAGGAGACGAAGAAGACCGACGGCGAACCGGCAAAGGGCAAACAGCTCCTGCTCGGCATCACCGAAGTCTCGCTCACACGCGCGTCGTTCCTCTCGGCGATCTCCTTCCAGAACACGCCGCGCAAGCTGGCCGAAGCCGCCGTCTCTGGCGCCGTCGACCGCCTTGTCGGCCTCAAGGAGAACGTCATCATCGGCCGCCTCATCCCGGCAGGCACCGGCTTCCGTGGTTCCCGCAAGCATCAGCTTGTCGAGGATATGGAGGCGGACTTCGCCGCCATGGCACCAGCCCCGATGCCGGAAGAGACCACAGAAGCGACAGCGTAAGCGCGCCAACGCAGCGCCACGCACACAGCGGCCGCCCCTTCGGGGCGGCCGCTTGCGTGTGTATCATATTCGTGACATATTTTTTCTAGAGTCAACTGCCATAAGGGAGTTATGGCATGCAGAACGATAGAGAAAAGATTTTGGCTGGGCTTGCCGAGATGCTGGGCGGTTCGTTCCGCTTCGAAAAAGAGCTGTTCGAGATTCTTCAGGACGCGTCGCCGCTTGAAGGGCACCCGTTCGGTCTCGATATGACGATGCGCCTGTCTGGCATTGCATGGCCGAACGCCGAGAGGATCTGCCTGGTGAGCTGTCCTGGTTGGACTGATGGTTCGGTCAAGGCATTGGCGGCAGTCGCCCTGGACGCGGCTGCGTATAGCGTAGGATCGATCCGTTACGTGCGCATCATCGAGTCGTATCACGAGATGGGCAAGCACAACCTCTTCTTTGAGATCGGAACGCACAACGGCACATTCATCGCCGGCGGGTGCCAAACGTTTAACTCGAATGACGCAGCGCTCGACAGTTTCGGCTGCCCAGGAATATTGGCGTCACGGCGGAGTGAGCCCACCACAACGCCGCCGAAGCAAAGCATCGAAGCGTCTGACAGAAATCCCTTCAATTACCAGCCGCCGCCCAGCGCAGAGCAACTCGCGGCCATTCGAGCGAAGGAAGCGGAGGCTGTATATCTTCGCGGGCCGAAACCAGATGGCAAGGTAATAAGCAAGACTACTTGTAAGGCGCTATGGCAGGGGCGCCTTTGGTGCACTAATCCACCTAGCTGGGGCCGTGAGTGCGAGACCTGCGAAGAGTCGACGTGGTGCGACTACCATAACAATGGGAAAATGGATAACTGCAGCCCTAGAAAAGACAATTGTCGGACGGAGTGTCGGCCTTTCTCGCTATTTCAATAGGGTTGCGCCTGCGGTGCCATGCGCCGCGCGATGAGCGCGGTCTGCGGCAAGACGGCGAGAGTACCCACGATGATGGCGCAAAGTGCGATCGGGAGCAGGCCGAAGTCGGACGCGAATTCTTTTATGCCGGTAGAAAGCAAGTACCACACGCCAAAATCCGCAGAGATGCGAGCAATGGCGGTGACGAGGGAAACGGATTCCAGAATCCTAAAAGTAAGCATCACCGTGGCGCCCAGCGCAATGCCGCGCCAGAATGTTGGCTCCACTTGGGAGAAGAACATCGCCGTCAGCAGATACAGAATCACGAGAATGCCGGCATAGAAGAAAATGATGAGCGGGAACCACGCCGGGAAGACTAAGGCGAAGACGTACAGCCACGACCAGGACAAAGCGGTAAAGAGCAGGCCGTATCGAAGCAATCGTGTAACATGCATATATAAAGTGTACCATGCCTCGCCCGCGCCATCTGGCGGCGGCCGCGACAATGCGGCGACTGACGGGGCGGCCCGGAGCGGGGAACCTGATTCAGCGCGCGGCTTTTTTATCGAACAGCTTGACTCCCGGTGGCCAGGCGTTCTTATTCTGTTCCTTATGGCGGCGAGGCGACGTATCCCTCAAAATTCGGCGGAATATGCACGATGGCTCGCGGACGAAATC
>Ga0194120_10003189_pt1 | contig 27101 bp, 18 predicted proteins | sample TA2MahCa65mmetaG_FD_148642 | JGI IMG/M metagenome (GOLD analysis project Ga0194120, IMG submission 148642) | Freshwater microbial communities from Lake Tanganyika, Tanzania - TA2015019 Mahale Deep Cast 65m | ecosystem: Environmental > Aquatic > Freshwater > Lake | place: Tanzania: Lake... | reverse complement strand
AGGCCGAGCCGGCTCCGCCGCCGCCCCCGCCGCCGCCCCCGCCGCCGCCAGCCCCGAAGCCACGCGAGATCTTCCGCCTGACCGGCGTCTACTTCGACTTCGACAAGTCCACCCTCAAGCAGGCGGGCAAGGACACGCTCGAGGCCGCGGTCAAGTACCTGAATGCCAACCCGGGAGCTAAGGTCGAGATCCAGGGGCACACGGATAACATCGGCACGGACGAGTACAACCGGTCGCTGTCCGACCGCCGGGCCACGACGGTCATGAAGTACCTCCGCGATCGTGGCATTGACGCCTCGCGCATGTCCATCAGGGGCCTGGGCGAGAGCAAGCCCGCCGCGGACAACGGAACGAGGGAAGGGCGCGCGCAGAACCGGCGCGTCGTGATTATCGAGCTGTAGCGTGACCGCGCGGCCGCCAGCGGCCGCGGGCTCGGTTGTTCGATTGATGAGGGGCGCCAACCGGCGCCCCTCATCTGTTTGCGGTGATGCCGCGGCCCGCGGACGGGTATTGCTGGTCAGGAATGCACCGTTCGCTCTTGCCGACTGGGGTTCTTGACCCGCATCTTCTGGGTGGCACGTTCTCGTGACGTGCACCCCCCGGGAGCAACCTTACAGTGCCTCCATAGCGAGGATCCTGGGCCCCCCGCATCCACCGGCGCCACTGCACGCGCGCGGGAAACATGGAACGCGTTTCATTGTCCACCAACACACGGTACACCTCATGATGAAAACACGAGTCCTCACGGCGTTGACGGCCTTGGTTCTCTGCGCGGCGCAGGCGTTCGCCCAGCAGAAGACCGTGACCGGCAAGGTGACCAGTGACGTCGGCGCGCCCGTGCAAGGCGCGCAGGTCGTCATCAAGGGCACGCGCCTAGGCACGCTGACCAGCATGGAGGGCAACTACTCCATCCGCGCCGAGGTTGGCCAGGTGCTGCAGTTCCGCTTCATCGGCAACGCCATGGAGGAGCGCACCGTCGGCGCCGAGGACGTGATCAACGTCCAGTTCCGCCGCGTGGCGACCTCGCTTGACGCCGTGGTCGTCTCGGCCCTCGGCCAGACCAACGTCAAGCGCGCGCTCGGCACCTCGCAGCAGCAGGTGACTGGCGCGGACATCGCCCAGACGAACCGCCAGAACTTCATCAACGCCCTGCAGGGGCGCGTGGCGGGAGTCGAGGTGACGTCCACGTCCGGTGTCCCGGGCGCCTCGACCGTCATCACGATTCGCGGCATCAGCTCGATCTCGAGCTCCAACCAGCCGCTGATGATCATCGACGGCCTGCCGCTGGACAACAAGACGATGATCACGGCGCAGCTGGCCGCGGACGCGCCCAACTCGCCGACCGCCTTCAACAACCGCGGCCTCGACTTCACGAACCGCGCGGCGGACATCAATCCCGAGGACATCGAGTCGCTGGTCGTCCTCAAGGGCCCGGAAGCGTCGGCGCTCTACGGCATCGACGCCGCCAATGGCGCGATCGTCATCACGACCAAGCGCGGCAAGCCGGGAACCGGCGGCTTCGAGTACAGCAACTTCTTCCGCATGGACACGCCGGGCGGGCAGCCCGAGATCCAGCGTGTGTACAGCGCGGTCAACGCGTCGGGGGCCCCGATCCTTGGCAGCTCGACGTACCTGTACTACGGCGTGCCATATGCCGCGGGAACGAAGTTCTACGATAACGTGGACGGGTTCTTCCGCACCGCGCTCACCCAGAAGCACTCGCTCGCGTTCAGCGGCGCCGCGCCAGACAACCGGATCAACTATCGCATCTCGGTGTCGAACGACAAGCAGGAAGGCGTGGTGCCGAACACGGCGTACAACCGCATCAACCTGACGGGGGCGTCGCAGGCGGTCGTGAACTCGTGGCTCAAGGCCGACCTGTCCATGTCGTACGCCTACGCCACGAACGACCAGGCGCTGAAGGGCGCCGGCGGTCCGCTCCTGGGACTCATGGCGTGGCCCCAGAACGACAATGCCGCTGACTGGCAGACGCCGGCCGGCACGCGCCGCCGCTACACGACGCTCAGCGACGCATCGGAGAACGACAATCCGTACTTCAGCGTGGCCAAGAACAAGATCAACTCCAAGACCAACCGCATCCTGACAAACATCGGCCTGACCATCGCGCCGTACTCGTGGGGCAACCTGAAGACGAACATTGGGGTGGACAACTACACCAACTCCAACTTGATCCTTCGCCATCCGGAAAGCACCTGGGGGTTCACCAACGGCGGCATCCTCGACATCAACACCGACCTGACGCGCAGCATCTCGGCGCAGACTCTGCTGAATGTCAACAGCCGGCAGGTCTGGCAGGGCCTTTCGTTGAGCGGCGTCGTCGGAAACGCGGTCAGCGACTACAAATCCAACACCGACGCGCAGCAGGGGCTGGGGTTCCTCGATCCGAACTTCGTCTCGGTCAACAACACCAACTCGCGCACGGCGCGCACGACGATTTCGCAGCGCCGCCTCGTCAGCGTCTTTGGCAGCGTCACGGCGGACTACAACAAGTACCTGTACGTGACGGTCACCGGGCGCAACGACTGGACGTCGACGATTCCCGAAGAGCGGAACTCGTTCTTCTATCCCTCGGTCAACGGCAGTTTCATCTTCACGGACGCTTTCCCGTCGCTCACGAAGTACATCACGAGCGGCAAGCTTCGGGCCGGCTATGCCCAGGTGGGCAAGGACGCCCGCCCATACGCCTACAAGCCGGCGCTCGAGTACAAGCTGACCTCGTACGGCGGCTACGGCTACAGCTTCTGGGGCCCCAACCTGAAGCTCAAGCCGGAATTCGCCAATTCGTACGAGGTCGGCACGGAACTGACGTTCCTTGATGACCGGCTGGGCCTCGATGTCACCTGGTATCGCAAGGAGACCGAGGACCAGATCGTCGAGAACATCCGTGGCTCCTACGCCACGGGCTTCATCCTGTTCAACCTCAATGGCGCCAAGACGCGCAACGAAGGCACCGAGATCACGGTGCGGGGCACCCCGTGGCTGAAGAACGACCTCTCGTGGGATGTGGTCGCCAACTTCGACCATTCGTTTGGACGGGTGATCGCCCTGCCGAACGAGCTTCCGGAGTCATACAACTCCGACACCTGGCTCTACGGCAACGTGCGCAACGGCGTGGTCCCGGGAAGCAGCACGCGGTCGCTCACCGGGTTCTTCTACCAGCGCAACAAGAATGGCGACCTGCTGATCGACCCGACCACGGGCCTGCCGCTCCGCAACTCGGTCTTCGTGGACCGTGGCTACGACCGCCAGCCGGACTTCACGCTCGGCCTCTCCAACACGGTCCGGTACAAGAAGTTCTCGCTGTCGTTCCTCCTCGACTTCCGGAAGGGCGGCGACATCCTGAACGCCACGGACCACTATCTCACCGTGCGCGGCCTCTCCATGCGCACGCTTGACCGTAACGAACCCCGCGTCATCAAGGGTGTGTTGCGTGACGGCTTGGAGAACAGCACGACGCCAACGGCCAATAACATCGTCGTCATCCCAGCGATCAACACCAACTACTACCTCGCGATGAGCGAGGAGCTCTTCATCCAGAAGGACATCAACTGGGTTCGGCTCAAGGACGTGACGCTCCGCTATCAGATGCCGGGCAAATGGCTGAAGGCGCGGGACGCCTCGGTCTACATCACCGGGACGGACCTCTGGCTGAAGACGAACTACACCGGGCTCGATCCCGTGGTGAACGGCAACACGGCCGCCCTCGGCGGCTCGGGCGCCGCCGGGATCGATTACGGCAACTTCCCGATGCCGAAGGGGCTCGCGTTCGGCCTCAAGGTGGGGTACTGACCATGGCGACGATCCTGAACAGCGCCGGGCGTCATGAACCCACTGACCCTGTGACCAAGAAGACCTCCATGAGAAAACTCCTCACGGCAACCCTCGTGGGTTCGCTGCTGCTGACGCCGGGCTGCAAGGACTTCCTCGACGTCAACACGAACCCGAACGCCCCGCAGGCGGCGTCGGCGAATCTGTACCTCCCGCCGATGCTCCACTGGTGGGTGTCGTCGCCGCAGTGGGACGGCCGCTTCGTCGGCCGCTACACCCAGATGTACATCCTCGTCGGCACCAGCCCGAGCACGTGGGACCGCATGGGCTACGACCCTGGCTCTGACAATGGCGGGCAGCAGTGGCGCGACGTGTACTGGACCTTCGGCCAGAACCTCGTGAACATGATGGAGCAGGCCGAGGCGGAGGAGCGGTGGGACGTGCTCGGCCTGGGCTACCTGCTCAAGGGGTGGGGCTGGATGGTCCTGACCGACCTTCACGGCGAGATCATCGTGAAGGAGGCGATCGACCAGAACAAGTTCTACTTCAACTACGACACGCAGGAGTACGCCTACACCGAAGTGCTCCGCCTGCTCGACAAGGCCATCGAGAACCTCAAGCGCACCGACGGCGCCGTGAACGCGGCGTACCTGGGCCGGACGGACAAGATCTACAACGGCAACCGGACGAAATGGCTGAAGGTGGCGTACGGCCTCAAGGCCATCGCGCTGAACCATTTCTCCAACAAGTCGACCTACAAGCCGGCGCAGGTCATCGCCAACGTGGACAGCTCGATGGTGAGCAATGCCGACGACGCGCTGCTCCAGTACCCCGCCACGGTGAACGACGATCGCAACTTCTACGGTCCGACGCGCGGCAACATGCCGTCGTACCGCCAGACCTACTTCGTCGTGGACCTGATGAACGGCCGGTGGTTCGGTGCGGTCGATCCGCGCATGAGCCGGATGCTCTCGCCGGCGCCGGACAGCCAGTACCGCGGTCTCGACCCGGCGCTGGGCACCAACGGCGCGCTCTCCACGGCGCAGCGCCCGAACAATATCTGGGGCTATGCCGCCTCGCCGGCGGCCGGGTCCCCGACGCGCTACATCTTCGACGACAAGTCGCGCTTCCCGGCCATCACGTACGCGCAACTCCAGTTCGTGAAGGCCGAGGCCGCCTACCGGTCTGGCGACAAGGCCACGGCGCTGACCGCGTACCGGAACGGCATCTCAGCCCACATCGACTTCGTGAACGCGCGCAACCTCGACGCCACGTCGAATGCCTCGCAGATCCCCGCGGCGGAGAAGAACACCTTCCTCGCCGACACGCGGGTGGTGCCGGCGACGGCGGCCGCGCTCACGCTGACGCAGATCATGTCGCAGAAGTACATCGCGCAGTGGGGCTGGGGCTTCAACGAGGCCTGGATGGACCTGCGCCGCTACAGCTACACCGCCATCGACCCGGCGAGCGGACTCCAGGTGTTCCCGGGGTTCACCCCGCCATCCGCCACGCTCTACGCGGACAACGCCGGCAAGCTCGTGCACCGCATCCGGCCGCGCTACAACTCCGAATACGTGTGGAATCTGGCGTCCCTGAAGACGATCGGTGGTGACGCCGCTGACTACCACACGAAGCCGCTCTGGATCACTCAACCGTAACGGACCATGAAAAAACTCGCATCCATTGCGGTGCTCCTGTGCGCGACCGTGCTGTCGTCCTGCGGGGAGGAGGCGTTCCCCGACATCACGGGTCCCATGGGTGAGGCCCGCATCAAGTTCTTCAACTTCTCCGTCGGCGCGCCCGGCGTGTACTTCTACGCCGGCAACAACAAGGCGGCGGGCATCAGCGGCGCCAGCGTCGTGATTGACGCCAAGACGGGCGTGGTCACCAGTTCTGTTGAGGCCGTCACCGGCACGATCTATGGTGGCGTGACGGCGGGCGGCTATTACAGCGCCATGACGCCGGGCTCCTACAACCTGCAGGCCAAGATGGCCGATACGCTGCAGCGCGCGACGGTCGTGTCGACCGTCGCGCAGGTGCTCTCCGCGGGGAAGGCCTACTCGTACTACATGAGCGGCGTCTACGACGCCACGCTCAAGACCGCTGAGGCCTTCATCGTCGAAGACAATTTCCCCGCCACCGCGGACTGGACGCAGGCGTATGTGCGGTTCGTGAATGCCAGCCCTGGGTCAGTGCCGATGACGCTGTACGGCACCAACACCACCACGGCCACACCACAGGCGGCCATTGGCGCGATCACGGCGTACAAGGGCGGCAGCGCGTTCGTTGGCGTGCCCACGGGGTCGTACAACCTGGACGCCAAGGACGCCGGCGGCGTGTCGAAGATCACCCGAACGGCGGTTTCGTTCTCCGCCGGTCGCATCTACACGATCACGGTCCGTGGGACGACGACGCTGTTCTTGGACAACACCACTAACCAATAGAGGACTTGGACCGAGGATTCCGATCTAGGACCTCGAATCCGGAATGAGATTGGCGATGGGGGCTCCGCGAGGGGCCCCCATCGTCGTTCGTTTTCCGCTATCGTTGTCCTGAATCGAAATCCTCGGTCCAAGTCCTCAATCGGTCCGTGCCCAGGATCCTCCTCGTAGACGTTGACGCCTTCTTCGTCGCCGTCGCCCGCGCCGTTGACCCCGCGGGCGCGGGGGCCGCGCCGCTGCTCATCGTCGGCGGCCGCCCCGGCTCGCGTGGCGTCGTCTGCTCGGCGTCCTACGAGACCCGCGCCTTCGGCGTGCGCAGCGGGATGCCCATCTCGCAGGCCCTGCGGCTCTGCCCCACGGCCACGTGCGTGCCGGTCCCCCGCACCGCCTGCTCCGACACGAGCCGCGCCATCCGGCGTGTGCTCGACCGCTTCTCCCCCGTCGTCGAAGGGGCGAGCATCGACGAGTGGTACGTGGATCTCACCGGCACCGAGGCGCTCTACCACCACGAACCGGTGGACGACACGGCGCGGCGCATCCGCGAGGCGGTCTTTGCCGAGACCGGGATGCGGGTCTCCATCGGCGCCGGCCCCAATAAGCTGGTCGCCAAGCTCGCCGCCGAGCGCGCCAAGCCCAAGCCGGGCACGGGGGCGACCGGCGTGCACGTCGTGGACGAGGGGGAGGTGCTCACGTTTATGCGGACGCTGGCCCTAGGCGACATTCCGGGGATCGGCCCCATGCTACAGGAGAAGCTTGCCAAGGTCGGGCTCGTGACCGTCGCCGACGCGCTCGACGCCCGCCCGCAGGACCTGACCCGCTGGCTCGGGCGCGAGACGGCGTACCGCGTCTTGCGAAAGGCCCGCGGAGAGAGCGACGCGGCCGTGGAGCCCCGTGCCCCCGCCAAGCAGGTGAGCCGCGAGGAGACCTTCGACCGCGACATCGCCGACGCCCCTCCCCTGCACCGTGAGTTGCTCGCGCTGGCCCACCGCGTGGCCGCCGATCTGCGTGGCGACGGGCTCGAGGCGCGCACGGTGACGGTAAAGGTGCGCGACCGCAAGTTCACCACCCGCACGATGAGTCGCACGGTGGACGCGCCGATCTCGTCGGACGCGGCGGTCGCCGCCCTGTCGCGCGAGCTGCTCGACGAGCTACGGCGAAACTGGAGCGAGCCCGTGCGATTGGCCGGCGTGGCACTATCGAAGTTCTCGCCGGCGCGCGACGCCGAACAGCGCGAGCTGTTCGGCGTCAGCGCGGCGCCGGGCAGCGCCCCCGGCGGAAGCCAGCCCCTGGACGGCGCCGCGCTGGAGAGCGCGCGGGACCGCGCGCTCTCGCGCGCCGTGGATCGGGTGCGGGAGAAGTTCGGCGATGCGGCCATCCGAGCGGGCGCCCCGCGCGCCGCCCCCCTCGGCGAGAAAGGGGCGCGCAAGCCGCGGTAGCCCGCGCCGGGGCCGTGTGGCGCCAACATCGCGTCCCGATCATCTTCCATCGACCATGCGCCCACGCCACCTTTTCGCCCTTATGCCAGCCCTCCTGCTGGCCATCACGGCTTGCAGCGGCGGCGACTCGCCCACGGGGGGCTCACCACCGGCCGCGACGACCAACACGGTCACGCTCAACGGCGCCACGCTGAAGGTCGCCATCGCCGCCACGAACGCCGCGCGCGCCAAGGGACTGCAGGGCGTCACCACGATGGCCGCCGACAGCGGCATGCTCTTCGTCTTCGCCGACGACCGCCAGCGCGCCTTCTGGATGCAGAACACGCCCATTCCGCTGTCGATCGCGTTCCTCGACGCGAACAAGCGCGTGATCTTCCTCGCTGACATGACGCCCAACACGACGACCCTCGTCGGCGGCTTCAACGCGGCGCCGATGCGGTACGCTATCGAGGCCAATCAAGGGTGGTTCGCGTCGCGCGCGGTCACCGTCGGCATGACCGCGGCTTTCTCGCTCCCGGCGTCGCTCGTCATCGAACCCGACGCCTAGGGCGGCGGACGGGAAAGCGCGCGTCCGGCCGCCGGGAGACGGCGAAGAAGGGGCCTCCAACGCTGAAGGCCCCTCTTCCGTTGCATACGAAGTTGGCCGACCTTCAGTGCGCACTCCGACCCCGAGCCACCGATGCCCTCGCTGCTGCCGCTGCTGCTTGCCCTCGCCATCACTCGCGCCGACTCCGTCGACCTTCTCATCAAGGGCGGCACCGTTTACGACGGCTCGGGAAAGCCCGGACATGTCGCTGACGTCGGCATCCGTGCCGACCGTGTGGTCTTCGTCGGAGACGCCGCCCGCGCGCAGATCAAGGCGGGACGGACGATCGACGCGAAGGGGCTCATCGTCGCCCCCGGCTTCATCGACCCGCACACGCACGCGCTCGAGGGCGCGGACCGCGCCAACGAGGAGCGCCGCAAGAACATCCCGCAGTTGATGCAGGGCGTCACCACCATCACCATCGGCCCCGACGGTCGCGGCCCGTGGGACGTCGCCCGCATCCAGACGGAAACGGAGCGCAAGGGGCTCGGCACCAACACGTTCAACCTGGTCGGCTTCGGCACCGTCCGCAGCCTCGTGCTCGGCGCCTCGTCGGCCCCGGCCACCAAGGCGCAGATCGACAGCATGCGCGCGCTGATCGACAAGGCGATGCGCGAGGGCGCCTACGGCGTCGGCTCCGGGCTCTTCTACGCCCCGCAGAGCTACGCGAGCATCGACGAAGCCATCGCCGTCATCTCAGCGGCCAAGCCGTACGGCGGCGTGTACGACACGCACCAGCGCGACGAAAGCTCGTACACCATCGGCCTGCTCAACTCGGTGCGCGAGGCCATTCGCATCGGACGCGAGTCTGGGCTGACTACGAACCTCGGCCACGTGAAGGCGCTGGGCGTGGATGTCTGGGGCTACGCCGACTCGGTGCTGCGTCTGATGCGCGAGGCGCGGGCCGGCGGCCAGATGGTGGTCGCCGACCAGTACCCGTGGACGGCCAGCGGCACGGGGTTGAGCGCGGCGCTTCTGCCGCGCTGGGCGCAGGCGGGCGGGCGCGACTCACTGCAGGCCCGCATCGCCGACCCGGCCACCCGCGATCGCATCCTTGTGGCGATGCGCGAGAACATGCGCCGGCGTGGCGGCGACAGCACGTTCCTGCTGATCAATGGCGGTCCCAACGCCGCGCCGTACCTGCGCAAGACGCTCAAGCAAGTGGCCGCCGAGCTGAAGCTGCCCTCCGCCGAGGCCGCGCTCGAGTTGATTCGGCAGGGGACGGACATGGGCGTTGCGTCCTTCAACATGAGCGAGCAGGACGTGGAGACGTTCATGAAGGATCCGTACGTGATGACCAGTTCCGACGGCTCCGGCGGGCACCCGCGGCTCTACGGCACGTACCCGCGCAAGATTCGTCGCTACGTCCTCGACAAGCCCGTGATCACGATGGAGCGCATGGTGCAGTCCGCCACGGCGCAGGTCGCCGAGGTGTACGGCATCAAGGAGCGCGGTTCGCTCGCCCCCGGCTACTTCGCTGACGTGATCGTCTTCGACCCCAAGACCATCCGTGAGATGGCGACCTACCAGGAGCCGGAGCAGCTCAGCGTCGGCATGCGGTGGGTATTCGTGAATGGACAAGCCGCAGTGGCGGACGGGCAGCCGACCGGGGTGATGGCGGGCAAAGGGCTCCGGAAACGATAGAGGATTCGCGAGTACGGATCGCGATTGAGGATTGCGATCTAGGATTGCGATTCACGATAGCCGGGCAAGATGATCCGCGTTCATCCGCGCGTTTCCGTGTGATCCGCGGCAAGGCCGTTGCCTTTGGCCCGGCTGTGTTTCTTGAAACTGCTTTGACGCAGATGACGCGGATGATCGCGGATGGACGCAGATCCTTCTTTGGGGGGTCCCCTCAGGATGATCCGCGTTCATCCGCGTGTTTCGGTGTGATCCGCGGCAAGGCCGTTGCCTTTGGCCCGGCTGTGTTTCTTGAAACTGCTTTGACGCAGATGAGGCGGATGATCGCGGATGGACGCAGATCCTTCTTTGGGGGGTCCCCTCAGGATGATCCGCGTTCATCCGCGTGTTTCCGCATGATCCGCGGCAAGGCCGTTGTAGTTAGGCCGATGGCGTCTGGAACGGCTTCAACCGCCCTCACCCTCGCGGGTAGCGCGCGCGCCCGCCATTTTGGGGCACGATCGGCCGCCGTTTCCGCCTTCCCAGCCTTCGCCATGACTTCGATCCGCTTGCCGTTGCGCATCGCGCTCCTCCTCCCGGCCCTGTGCCCGTTCGTGTGCCCCGCGCCAGTGCATGGCCAAACCCTTCGCGATCAGGTGCGCGCGTGGCGCGAGGCGCGCGAGCCGCAGATTATCCGCGAGTACGCGGAGTTCCTCGCCATTCCCAACACCAAGAACGACGGCGCGGCTTTGCGGCGGAACGCGACGGCGATCGTGGGGATGCTGGCCAAGCGCGGGGTGAACGCGCGCCTGCTTGATGACGGCCCGTGGCCGCCCGTGGTCTATGGCGAGCTGCGCGCGCCCGGCGCCGCGCGGACCATCGTCATCTACGCGCATTACGACGGCCAACCGGTGGACGCGTCGGAATGGCGCGGTGGCGCCCCCTTTGCCGCCCAGCTGCGCGAACAGCGCGCGGGCGAGTGGGTGGACATTCCCGTGCCGGAACGCGGCCGGGTGAATCCCGAGGCACGCCTCTTCGCGCGCAGCGCCTCCGATGACAAGGTGCCCATCGCGGCCGTCCTCGGCGCGCTCGACGCGTTGAAGGCGCTGGGAAAGGCGCCGACGACCAACGTGAAGTTCTTCTTCGAGGGCGAAGAGGAGTCGGGCTCCACGCACCTGCGCGAGATCCTCGAGGCAAATCGCGCGCTCCTCGCCGCCGATGCCTGGCTGTTCTGCGACGGCCCCACGCACCAGAGCCGCGAAATGCAGGTGGCGTTCGGGGCGCGCGGCGCGATGGGCCTCGAACTCACGGTATATGGCCCGGCAAAGGCGTTGCACAGCGGCCACTACGGCAACTGGGCGCCGAATCCGGGGATGCTCCTCGTGGACCTCGTGCGCTCCATGCGCGACGCCGATGGCCGCATTCTCATCAAGGGGTACAGCGACGACGTGGTGCCGCCGACGGCCGCTGAACTGGCTGCGGTGCGCGCGCTCCCGCCCGTGGATTCCGCCCTGCGCCACGAGCTGTTGCTTGGCGGCACCGAGGCGGACAACGCCCTGCTCGCCGAGCGCATTCTGTACCCGGCCATCAACATGCGCGGGATGCGCGTGGGCCAAGTGGAGAACCTCGCCGCAAACGCCATCGCCACCGAGGCGAAGGCGTCATTCGACTTCCGGCTCGTCCCGAAGCAGACCCCGGCGCGCGTCCGCACGCTGGTGGAGGCGCACCTGCGAGCACACGGGTGGTATGTCACGCACGCGCCGCCGACCGACGCCGAGCGTCGCGCGCATCGCAAGGTGGTGCGACTCGCATGGGGGGCCGGCGACGAGGCCACGCGGGCCAGTCTGGACCAGCCGCTGTCGCAGGCCCTGCTCGCCACGATGGATGAACTGCTCGGCAAGCCGATACTTCGGGTACCGACCCTCGGGGGATCCCTCCCCACCAGCACGATCGAGCGCACGCTGGGCGCTCCGGTCGTGATCTTCCCCATCGCCAATCACGATAACAACCAGCACGCGAAGGACGAGAACCTGCGCCTGCAGAATCTCTGGGACGGCATCGAGGCGTACGCGGCCATTCTGACGCGTCTGGAGAGCCACTGGCCAAGGCCAACCCCCTGAGGCTGCACGCCGGTCACATCGCCGGAGGGCGCCCCCCGCTCTAGGCGTTCGACGCCTAGAGTCGCTATTCTTCCCGGATCGTCGCACCGTGCATCCGTTTCTCCCCTCGCCAGTGCCCCCTCTTTCCCTGCCTACCGTGACCGAGGCACCCTTCGACCGCGAGACGCTGCTGCTGCGCCTCAACGGCGACGCGTCGCTCGCCGTGGCCATGGCCGCGCTCATGCTGAGAGAGCTGCCAGCCCAGCGCGCGGCCGTGCGCAATGCGGTTCTCGGGCGGGATGCGGCCGGCCTCGCGAATAGCGCTCACACCCTTGCCGGGTCCGTCGGGAACTTCCTGGCGCAGGATGCGCTGGCCGCCGCGCGCCGGCTCGAAGCCCTGGGGCGCAACGGCGCCCTCATTGACGCCGACGACGCGCTCGAAGTGCTGGACGCCACCCTCGATCGCCTCACGCTCGCCTTACGGGAAATGACCGCATGAAGCGCAAGCCCACGGTGCTCCTCGCAGACGACGACAAGGTGCACACGATGATGATGTCCACGCACCTGCGCGGCCTCGGCTACTCGGTGGCCACCGCGTACGACGCCACGTACACCGTGATGGTCGTGATGAAGAACCCGCCGGACGTGCTCGTGCTCGACCTCCAGATGCCCGGCGGCACAGGGAAGGCCGCGCTCAGTCGGATCAAGAGCTCGTCGAAGACCTCCCAAGTGCCGGTGATCATCCTCAGCGGATTCACCGACAAGAAGACGATCGACGAAGCCATGGCGCTCGGCGCCTGCGAGTACCTGACCAAGCCCGTGGATTTCAACAAGCTCGACGCGGCGATTCGCCGCGCGCTGAACCTGCCGGAGCCTGAGGCGAGTGCCGCGGATCCGGCCTCACCGGGGGCTGCGCCCGCTCCCGCGGACGACCTGCCGCCGCGGGACACCTGGGAGAGCTAGGTGGTGCGGAGAAGCGCTGATTGAGGACTTGGGTCGCGGATTGCGATTCAGGATCACGATTGAGGAGCTGGATGGGCGATCGTAGAACACCGTCGGCGTCGGAGCTATCGGCCCACGCACCGCATCGTTCATCGCTATCCGTAATCGCAATCCCGAATCGCCATCCGCCATCCAAGTCCTCAATCAGCGTCCGGTTGAGCCGAACCCCCCCGCCCGATCGGTCGTCCGCCCCACCTCGCCCGCGGTGAACTCGAGCACCTCATAGCGTGCCAACACCATCTGCGCGATCCGCTCGCTGTGCGTGATCACAAGGTCGCGCGTGCCGCCATTGCGGACGAGTACGCACCATTCGTCGGGGTAGTCGGCATCAATCGTCCCCGGCGCGTTCGCGATGACGAGATCGGTCTTGAGACTCGTGCCGGATCGCGGCCGGATCTGCGCCTCCACGCCTTCGGGGAGCTTCGCGCGAAAGCCGAGCGGTACGAGCGCCCGCTCTCCGGGGCGCAGCACGAGCGCCGCCCGTCCGTCGCGCAACTCGACGGGCCGCTCTGTCACGGCGCCGTCGAGAAACACTCGGACCGAGCGGCCCGTAAGGTAGGCGGCTAGATCGTAGCCGGCGCTGTGGGCGGTGGCCCGCGCCGGCGGCGCCACGTCGGGATGGAGTGGGTCGAAGAGGATCGGCACGAAAAGGAACGGGCGGAAGACAGGGATGCGGTGTCATCAAGTATACCATGCAACGCGCGACCGACGGTTCGTGGCGCATCCGCCCGGCCTGCCGATTCCGCGCTCCGCGCCCTATCCGTCCCCTCGAGAAGGTCGTAGACTCGAGTAGGGCGTTATGCAGCTCCCTGGACCTCTCGTCGGCGGCATTCCCGAGCACCTGCACCGGGTGTTCACGGGTCGGTATAGCCTGGAGGGCGCCATCGGCGAGGGCGGCATGTCCGCCGTCTATCTCGCGCGCGACCGCAAGCACGCCGACCGTCGCGTCGCCTTGAAGGTGCTGCACCCCGAGATTGCGAGCGCGCTCGGGCCGGATCGCTTCCTGAGCGAAATCCGGATCGCAGCGGGGTTGAACCATCCCCACATCGTGCCGATGTTCGACTCCGGCGAACAGGACGGCGTGCTCTACTACGTGATGCCGTACGTCGAGGGCGTCTCCCTGCGCAATCGCATGCGCAGCGAACCGCCGCTCAGCGTGGACGAGATCGTCCGCATCGCCGGCGACGTGGCTGCCGCCCTGAGCTACGCGCACGAGCGCGGCGTCATCCATCGCGACATCAAGCCCGAGAACGTCATGCTCGCCGGTGATGAGGCGATGGTGACCGACTTCGGGATCGCCCGCGCCCTGCACGCGGATGGCGGCAACAACACGGGGCCGGGCCTCGTGCTCGGCACGCCGGGTTACATGAGCCCGGAGCAGGCCAGCGGCGTCATGGACGTGGACGTGCGCGCCGACATCTACAGCCTCGGCTGCGTGGTGTACGAGATGGTCGTCGGCGGCCGCCCGCGCACGCTGCTCGATCGCGAAGCGGCCCGCACCGGCACGGTCGCCGGCGTTCCCGTCGAGGCTCGCGCCCGCCTGGACGCCATCCCCCGCGCCCTCGAGGCGGTCATCGCCCGCTCCCTCGCCGTCTTTCCAGAGGAGCGCTACCCTGCCGCGGGCGACCTCGCCATCGCCCTGCGGGCCATCGAGCCGCTCACGCGCCGCGCGGGGCCTCCGGCCATCGCCGTGCTCCCATTCGTGGCCGCGGACGGGAGCGCGGCTGACGCCCAGTTGGGCGAGGGACTCGCGGAGGAGATCATCAACCTGCTGGCCCGCGTGCGCTCCCTGCGCGTGGCCTCGCGCACGGCCGCGTTCTCAGCGCGCGACCTGCGCGGCGACGCGGTGCGTCTGGGCCGCGACCTGCGCGTGGACGCGGTGCTCGACGGCACCGTCACGCAACGCGGCGGCGAACTGCGCGTCGCGGTGCAACTGGTGGATACGAACGACGGCTGCGTCCGGTGGTCGCAGCGCTATGAACGGCCTATGAGCGACATGCTCGTCGTGCAAAACGAGATCGCCCTGCGGGTCGTGCAGCACCTCCAGCTAAGCATCTCCGGCGCGGAGCACGTCGCGCTCGGCCGGATGCCGACGCTCAACCCGACCGCCTACGAGTACTACGTGCGCGGCCGCCAGTTCTTCCACCAGGCGCGCAAGAAGAGCCTCGAGTACGCGCGCGAGCTCTTCACGCGGGCCATCGAGGCCGATCCACGCTTTGCGCTCGCCCACGCCGGCATCGCCGACTGCAGTTCGCTGCTGCACATGTACTATCCGTCGGCGGAGCCCGAGCTGGAGCAGGCCGACCAATCCAGCCAGCGCGCGCTGGAGCTCGACCCAGATCTCGCTGAGGCGCACGCCGCCCGGGGCTTCGCGCTGTTTCAATTGAAGCGGCACGACGACGCCGCCGCCGAGTTCCAGACGGCCATCCGCCTGGACCCCATGCAGTTCGAGGCGCGGTACTTCTGCGCGCGCCAGTGTTTCCAGCGCGGCCAGCTCACCGAGGCGGCCCGCTGGTTCGAGGAGGCGGCGCGGGTGCACGAGAGCCCCGAGGCGCGTTTCTTCGCCGCGCAGGCGTACGAAGCTAACGGACAGCACGACGAGGCGCGCGCCGCCTACGAGAAGGCGTTGACGGTCTCGGAGCAGCACATGCTGCTCCATCCGGACGACCCGCGCACGGCCACCATGGGCGCGGTGTCGCTCTGCCGCCTCGGCCGCCCGGACGAGGGATTGGAATGGGCGCGACGCGCCCTGGCCATCGACCCCGAGGACGCGGGGGTCAGGTACAACGTCGCCTGCCTCTATGCCCTTGAGGGGCGCGCGGATGACGCGCTGGACTGCCTGGACGCCTGCGTGCGCCTGGGCTTCGGCAACATGGAGTGGATCGCGCGCGACCCGGACATGGCGTCCCTCAGGGGCCTGCCGCGCTTCGAGGCGCTGGTGAGCGCCCTCGCCCCTCAGTAGCGCCCTAGGGAACCGGCGCCCCGCGCCGGCATATTATTCAGTCGTGGTCGGCGATCCCGCCGCCCCCACTGCCCCGACCGGCCCTCCGCGTGCCCCTCTTCCGTCGCTTCGTTGCTCTCGCGCTGCGTCCCAGCCTGCTCGCCGCAGCGCTCGCTCTCCCCGCCACGGGCATTGCCCAGCGCCCAATGCAGCCGGGAGGCGGCATGCCCGCCGAACCGCCGCGTGGCGGGCGTCTGCAGCCGACGCCCCTTCCGCCGCTGGCGATGGACACGACAACGCCCGAGGGCGCGGCGCGTGCGGCGCAGCGACGGTTCGAGCTGTTTCGGCGCAACAACCTGCCCACGGCGCACAGCGGGCGCCCCGGCAACTGCGACGAGCAGGTGGGGCGCTGGTGCTACTGGTACGACGAGAGGGCGCCGAAGTCCATCGAACTCCCCGTGGTGCGCGGCGCCCGCGACACGCTCCTGCGCGCGCTCGATTCGCTCGGACGCGTCGCGCCGGCCAATCGGTGGATCGCCGGTCAGCGCATGCGCTATCTCGCCGAGGCGGAGCGTTATGACGACGCCCTGACCGCCGCGCGCGAATGCCGCGCCGGCGGGTGGTGGTGTGCCGCCCTAGCCGGAATGAGCCAGCACCTCCGCGGGGACTACGCAGCCGCCGACAGCCTCTTCCGCGACGTGCAGACACAGATGGGCGAGCGCGAGCGCTGCCAGTGGCGCGACATCTCGCTGCTCATCGACGACGAGACGCGCCAGACCTATCGACGCCTCCCGTGCGGCGACGAACGCGAGGCCTTCGAGGACCGCGTCTGGTGGTTCTCGCGCACACTCTTTGGATTGCGCGGCAACGACTCGCGCACCGAGTGGAACGCCCGGCAGGTGATGGTGCGCTTGTACCAGGACGCCCCGGGCGCGCATCAGTTCGGCTTCGACGAGGACGAACGCGAGCTCCTGCTGCGCTTCGGCTGGCCCCGCTACTGGGCCAAGGGCCCCGGCGATCCACGGAGCGGCGGCTTCAGCATCGTGTCGGACGAGGCCTCGCCGGCATACCGCTACCTTCCGGCCGGCAACGTTCTCGCCGACCCCGCGCTCTCCGACTCGTCGCACTGGCGACTGCACCGGCCGCCAGTGATCGGCCGGTACGCCCCGCCCTACGCGCGCACGCTCGTGGCCCTCGAGCACCAGAAGGCGATGTTCCGCCGCGGCGACTCTGCCGTGCTCGTGATGGCGTACGACGTCTCCGAAGTCCCCGCCCTGCGCGCGGCCGCGCGGCGCCGCGCCGCCCTGCTGGTCACGCCGGGCGACGCGCCATCGCCGCGAATCACCGCTCGCCCACAGGCCGCCGTCACTGACACGATGTCGGTGACTGGGCTCTGGGGACCGATGCTCTTCAGCGGCGAGGTCTGGGCGCCGGATTCCAGCGTCGTGGCGCGCGCGCGATACGGCGTGCACCCCCCGTTCTCCGTGGACACGCGCGTCACGGTGTCCGACCTCCTCTTCTTCAGGCCCTCGGGTGAGTCGCCGACCACACTGACCGAGGCTCTGGCCCGCGCGCTGCCCACCGAGCGTGTGCTCGCGTCGGCGCCGCTCGGCGTCTACTGGGAGACCTATGGCGCCAATCCTGAGGGCGAGGCCGTCAAGCTGACGGTGACCGTCGTGCAGGAGGTCGAGGAGAGCGGGCGTCTTCGGCGACGGAATCAGCAGCTTCGCCTCGTGCGGCAGGCCACCCCGGTCAGCATCACGGTCAACGACATGACGGTGCGCGGCCAGACCACGTCGCCGCGCGCGGTGAAGCTCGACATCTCGACGCTCAAGAAGGGCGCCTACATCGTGCAGCTCGAGATCGAGGTCGCCGGCCAGTACCCGCTCCGCGCGGATCACCGTATTGAGATCGTGGACCGATAGTGGCGACTGCCGGTGGATGGTCGTCCTGACGTTGAACCGACGGCCCCTCTTCCCGACCATGATGCTGCTTCGTCTCCTGATGATCCCCGCGCTGCTCGGCAGCGCGGCCCTTTCCGCCGCTGCCCAATCCAGCTCCGCGCCCGCGGTCGCCGCGCCCAAGGCGGCCGATTCCGGTAGCAAGGCGCCCCGCAAGCGCGCCCCCGCCAAACCGAAGCCGGCCAAGGCCGCTCCCGTGACCAGCGAGGCGAAGCTCGATTCGATCTACGACCTCCGCTGGCCCGTCAAGGGCCCCGATCCGCTCCCCGGGTCAATCCTGCCGAACAAGCGCATCATCGCCTACTACGGCAACCCGCTCTCCCGGCGCATGGGGGTCCTCGGCGAGTACGAGCCCAACCAGATGCTGGCGATGCTCGACGCCGAGGTGCGGGCGTGGACGCAGGCCGATCCCGGCACGCCAGTGCAGCCGGCACTGCACCTCATCGCCGTCGTGGCGCAAGCGGGACCGGGCTCCGATGGCATGTACCGCGCCCGCATGCCGGACACGCTCGTCGAACGCGTGGCGGCGTGGGCGGCCAAGCGCAACGCGCTGGTCTTTCTCGATGTGCAGGTTGGGCGCAGCACGTTGCAGCAGGAACTCCCGCGACTTGAGAAGTTCCTCTCCCGCCCGAACTTCCACCTCGGCATTGACCCCGAGTTCTCGATGAAGAAAGGCGGCGTCCCCGGCAAGCGCATCGGCACCTTCGACGCCGAGGACATCAACTACGCCTCGCGCTTTCTGCAGGAGCTCGTGACCCGGCATCAGATCCCGCCCAAGGTGTTCGTCATCCATCGCTTCACCAAGAATGGCGTCACGAACTCGGCGAAGATCGCGCTGGATCCGCGCGTGCAGGTCGTGATGCACATGGATGGGTTCGGGCCGCCGCGCCTCAAGAAGGCGACGTTCCGGTCATGGATCAAGGCTGAGCCGGTGCAGTTCGTCGGCTGGAAGCAGTTCTACAAGCCGAGGAACGACAACCCGCGAACGACGATCGCCGAGATCCTGAGGCTCAATCCGAGGCCGTTGTACGTACAGTATCAGTGACGGTGGACGGTGGACGGTGGACGGTGGACGGTAGACGGTAGACGGTAGACAGTGGACGCGGAGGGGCTCCTGCCACCAATTTCCCTCGACTGATCGGCCGGCTCGCCGGCCGCCGACCCCTTCGCGCCAAATCCGATGACGACCACCTACGCGGCCATTACCGGTTGGGGCAAGTGCATGCCGCCCGCCGTGCTGACGAACGAGGACCTGTCCACATTCCTTGACACCAACGACGAGTGGATCACCTCGCGTACCGGGATGAAGGAGCGCCGCGTCTCGCACGTCAGCGCCATGGATCTCGCCGCCACCGCCGCCGCGCGCGCGCTGGCCTGCGCGGGGCTGGACGCGAAGGACGTGGACCTGATCGTCTACGGCAGCACGAGCTACGAGGAGCAGGCCCCCAATAGCGCGTCGGGCGTGCAGGTCCTCCTTGGCGCGGCCAACGCCGCGGCGATGGACGTCAACACCGCCTGCACGAGCTTCTTGTACGGCCTCTCGTCGGCCACCGGGATGATCCGCACCGGGATGGTGCGCAACGCCGTCGTCATCGGCGTGGAGCTTGTGAGCAAGTACATGGATTGGAGCAATCGCAACGTCGCTGTGCTCTTCGGCGACGGTGCGGCGGCCGTGGTCCTGCAGGCCACCGACCGCGAGGAAGGCGTGCTCGGCAGCGTGCTCGGCTGCGACGCGGACGGACGTGCCGCGCTGCGCATTCGCGGCTTCGGCTGCGGCTACGCCAACCGCGGCATCATGTACGGCGACACGCTCTGGGATTTCGATGGCCCGCAGATCTTCAAGCGCGCCGTGAAGGGGATGAGCGAGGCATCCGCGAAGGTGATGGCGAAGTGCGGCGTCACCGCGGAGCAGGTGGACCTGTGCATCCCGCACCAGGCCAACCTGCGGATCATCGAGGGCGTCGCCAAGTATGCCGGCGTCCCGATGGAGAAGGTCATGCTCACCGTGCAGCGCTACGGCAACATGAGTGCCGCCACCGTTCCCGTGGCGCTCGTGGAGGCGCTGGAGGAGGGGCGCATCCGCTCCAACGCGACCTTGCTGATGCCGGCTTTCGGCGCGGGACTCACCTTCTGTTCACTGGTCGTGAAGTGGGGCGAGCGCATCACGCCGCTCGGCGAGTCGCCCCGCGAGTTGCCGCCGCTCACCAAGACGGCGCTCGAGATGGTGAACGAGATCCGCGCGGGCCAGGACCCGCACGGCCGCTCGGTGAACGGGCTCAAGTCGCTGGTTTTCGCCGAGAGCGCCCCAGCCTGACCGGCGCCCCGGCCGGCCGCCCGGACCCAACGGTCACGCGCGCGGCGGCACCTTCGACATCGCGCGTTCGGCCAGCGCGGTGATCGTCAGCGACGGATTGACGCCGGGATTGGCGGGCATCGCCGCGCCGTCCACGATCATCAGGTTCTCGTAGCCGAACACCTTGTGGTCGATGTCGATCACGCCGCGGCTCGCGTCGGCGCCGATCACCGCCCCGCCCAGAATGTGCGCCGTGGTCGGGATGTTCGCCGCCGCCTCGAACAGGCCGCTTTGCGCCACGCCAGCCGTGTGTCGCGCGAGGAACTCGGCCACCGCGTTCGCCAACGGGATGAACGTCGGATTCGGCTTCGCCGTGTCCTGCTCCGTGCCGATGGCGATGCCCCGCCCGAACCAGCGCCGGCGCGCGCGGAAGCGCATCGCGTTGTCGCTCGACTGCATCACCAGCACGATCAGCGACCGCCGGCTCCACCCCACCGGCCACAGCGTCCTGAGTGAGCGCAGGGGGTGGCGAATGAACTGCCCCAGCAGCATCAGCGGACGGGTGAGCCGCGTGCCGCGCCCGGTCAACGGCGCCAAGAGCAGCGAAATCGCGTCGCCCTTGCGCCCGTAGGTGCACAACTCGACGTGCGTGTCGGCGTCGGGATGGATGCTCGCGCTGATCGCCACGTCGGCCCAAGGCTTCCGCGCCTCGTCGGGCAGCGTCACCGCGAGGATGGACTCGCTGTTCGTACGAACCAGCTCCCCCAGGCGGTCGCTCACGCGCGGCAGCGACCCGCCGTGCTTCAGCTGGGCGAGCAACTCCCCGGTGCCCAGCGCCCCGGCCGAGAAGATCACGCCGCGCGCCGTGAACGTGCGGCGACGCCGGTTCAACCACGCCCCCGGCCGCTGGGCGGTGACGCGATAGCCATCGCGGCCGTCGGACGCGCCGAGCGGGCGCACATCCACGACGCCCTGCTCGGGCAGGACCACCGCCCCGCGTCGCTCGGCGAACCACAGGTAGTTCTTGAGCAGCGTGTTCTTCGCCCCGTCGCGGCACCCGATCATGCACGAACCGCAGCGCGTGCACCCCGTGCGCGGCGGCCCTTCGCCGCCAAAGTACGGGTCGGGCACCTCCTCACCGGAAGTGCCGAAGAAGACGCCCACCGGCGTGCGCGTAAACGTCTGCGCGACGCCAAAGTGCTCGGCTGCCGCGTGCAGCAGCTCCTGTCCGCCCGAGCCGAACGGTACGGTTTCGACGCCCAGCATGCGCTCCGCCGTGGCGTAGTGCGGCGCTAGCTCCGCCGCCCAGTCAGCGAGGCCGCGCCACTGCGGGTTCTCAAAGAACGCCGGCTTGGCGCGATAGAGCGTGTTGGCGTAGACGGCGCTCCCGCCGCCCACCGCCGTGCCGCTGGCGATGAAGATGTCCTTGAACGGCGTCAGCCGGAAAATCCCGCGCAAGCCCAGTGACGGCGCCCACAGCCACCGGCGAAACTGCCACGACGACTCGGCGTACTCGTGATCGGCGAAGCGCCGCCCCGCTTCGAGCACCGCCACGCGGTATCCCTTCTCGCTCAGGCGCAGCGCGGAGACGCTCCCGCCGAAGCCGGAGCCGATGATGATCCAGTCGTAGTCGAATGCGCCGGCCGAGGCGGCGCGGCGGTCCAGCGGAGGCGGCGCGTCCACGGAAGCCGCGTGGCTCAGGGATCGCGATACGGCGACGCGCCGTGCCCGAGATCGCCGAAGATCTCGGCCGCGCTCTTGCGCCGCGGCGCGCCCGGCCGTCGATGCGCCGAAGGCAGCGGCGGCCGCTCCTCCGGCGGCAACAGGTCGTCCACCATCTGCACCAGCTGGTGGCTCAGGTGCCGGCCGTACTTGTACAGCGCCACGACGCGCTTGCGATTCCCGAGGAGGAAGGCGAGGATCGCCTGGTCGCGCTTGGCCGCGTTGCAGGCCCGGCAGCACAGCACCAGGTTGTCGCGGCGATCATACGCCGTCTGCCCGCGGCGCGGCGTGACATGGTCGAGCGTGATGGTGCGCACGGGCACGGCGCGCTCGCAATACGCGCACACCGGCCCGTGCTGCTCCAGCAGCCACTTCCGCGTGTCGTTGTACGCCGCGCGCCCGGTGGGGTGCGACGTCAGCGTCACCTTCGGCGCGGCCGCGTACGTCCCGCCCTTCTTGCGACGGGAGCGTCGGCGGCGCGCCGAACCGGCAGGTGGACGGGCGGTCATCGAGCCGACACCTATTGCTTCGCCGCCGCCTTCGCCTTCGTCACGTACCGCACGTCGTCGGGCGCATTGCCCTTGGGCCAGTCGTTCTCCTTCCCCGGGAAGTCAGGGCGCGGCCGCGAAAGCACGAAACCGGCCACGTCGTTCGCGATCGAGTCGGCCACGAAACCCGGCGCGTCGAACGGCATGTGGTGATGAACGAACGCCGCGATGATGCGCTGGCGCGCCATGCCGGAGGCGATGGTGAACGACCCCTTGCCCCACAGCGGCGGTCCAGGATTCTGCACGCCAAGATTCTTGCCGCCCAATCCGTCAGCGCCGTGGCACCGGGAGCAGTACAGCGAGAACTGCGTCTTGCCGCGCACCGTGTCCGCCGCGATCAGCGGCACCGAGTCCACCCCGAGGCCCGCGTGCGGCCCCTTCGGCAGCTCCTTCGACAGCCAGGTCATGTACGCCACGATGTCGCGCATCTCGGCGCTCGCCGCGTCGATCGGCTTGCCGTTCAATCCGCGCCGGAAGCAGTCATTGACCCGCTCCTCGAGCGTCACGGTCGTCCCCGTGCGATCCCATTCCGCGGGATACCGGTTTGCCACGCCGACCAGCGGGATGCCAAACGGCTTGCGACCCTTGCCGAGGTGGCACGAGGTGCAGTGCAGCTCGTTCCCCACGTGCGTCGGCAGTGAGTCCTTCGTGGCGACGAGCAGCGCCATGCCGCGCTTGATCGAAGCGCCCGCCGGATCCTGTGCGAGCAATGACTCGGCCGGCGCGGGGAGAAGCGTATCAGGCGCAGCACCCGCGGTCACCGCGGCTTGGTCTGCGCCACCACCGCACGCGACGGCGATGAGCGCGGCCGCGCACACGGCAGCGAGTGCGTGGAATGACGGGACGGGGCGAACCCCCTTGCGGAACAAATGCATAACCTCGCCTCGAGATTCAAAGAGGATGGACAATTCTGCCCGCGGAAACGCGTTCGCACCAGTCCCGCGATTCCCCGCACTTGGGTCCATCCGCCGGTGCGCTCCGCTACGGTCGTGGCGCGCGCCGCGCCGCCGCCACGGTCGGATACGCCACATCGGACGGCGGATCGCCGTTCGGCCAGTCGAACTGCTTCGGGGCGAAATCCGGACGCGGGCGCGCACCGATGAAGGCCGCCACGTCAAACGCCTCCTGCGAAGTCAGCCTGCCGGGCGCGTCGAAAGGCATCTGGCGTTTCGCGAACGCCGCCATCACCCGAACCCGCGCCATCCCGGAGCCAATGTTGAACGACCGGTCGCCCCAGAGCGGCGGGCCGGGATTCTCCACAGGCTGCCCCAGCAAGCCGCCGCCGTCCGGCGCGTGACAGCGCGCGCAATGCTGCGTGTACGCCACGCGCCCCCGCCCCGTGTCTGCGGCGATGGGGACGAGCGAGTCGATGCCCGTGCCACGCAACCGGACCCCGGATGCCGTGCCGCGCGAGAGCCACGACAGGTACATGACGATGTCCCGCATGTCGTCGCCGTCGGTCGGCAACGCCGTGCCGTTGAGGCTGCGCTGAATGCAGTCGTTGATACGATCTTCGATCCGCGCGACCCGACCCGCGCGCGAGCGGTACTGCGGGAAGCGGCCGTAGACGCCCACCCACGGCATCGCGAAGGCGCGGCGCCCTTCGTCGAGGTGGCAGGAGACGCAGCGCAGGTTCGCGCGCACATTCCCGGGCAGCGAATCGCGCGTGTGGGTCAGCAGAGCCAGCCCACGGCGCACCGAGCGACCGACCGAATCGTCCGCCAGGGACGCGAGCGACGGCGCCGACAGGTGCAGCGTGTCCGCGGTCGCCGACGCCTTTGGGGCGTCAGGGCCGCCACCGCAGGCCGACACGCAGAACACAACAAGGGCGCTGCCGAGCAAGCGGATGCGCATCCGGGGAATCTCGCCCGCGTCGCACGCGGCGGCAACGTGAAGCGCGACGCAGAGCGGCGCACGACGCGCCAGGGCCGGACGCCCTTCCCGAACCGAGGCGCGCGCAGCCAATTGACGCGTATGCTCATTCCTCTCGCCATCGCCCTGCAGGCGCGCGCCGCGACGCCGCCACTCCCTGCGCGCGTCGTCGCCGATAGCGGCGTCATCGCCACTGACCAGCGCGTGACGCCGGCCGGCGTGCAGTCGGTCTTCACCGGCCGCGTGGGCGGTGTTCGCTTTGGCGCCGGAACCAACGAGATCTGGGTCGCGGCGCCCGGTGGCGCCTACCGCCTCAACTGGACCGACAACAGCACGGTGGCGCATGGCGCATACGACGGACGCGCCGGCGTGCAGGGCGTTGCCTTCGATCCGGTCTCGGGGCGCGCGTTCGTCACCAGCGTCGGACGCCTCCCCGCCCCCAATCGCCTCCCCGGCCAGGCGGAGAAGCCCGGCGCGCGCGTCATCGCGCAGGTGCGCGCGTTCACCGGCTCCGTGGCCCTACCTGCCGCGGCGTCGGGCCCGCCAATGGCACGGCTCGCATTCCGCTCCGATTCCATTGGCGACTACCTCGCCGGTGCGCCCTCGGTCGCCAAGCGCCGGAACGCCTCCGGGCGCCGGCCCCTGGTCGTGCCGCTTCCCGCCAATGACCGCCTCGCGCTCTTCGACGCCGACGATGGCGCGCCACTCGGCGGCGTCGCCCTCGGCGTGCTCCCCGTCGCCAGCGTGACCAGCGATGATGGCAGCGCCGCGTGGGTGAGCGTCTTCGGTGGTCCCAAGCCGACCAGCCGCGATCGCGCGGCTCGGCAGTGCTGCGACCCGCGCGCCGAAGCGGTGCGCGTGGACGCGCGCGGAATCGCCGAACGCGGCAGCGTCGTGCGGGTCGACCTTCTCACCCGACGCGTGACGGCGCAGCTCGAGACCGGCCTGCACCCCACGGGACTCGCGTGGGACCAGGCACGCGGCCTGCTATACGTCGTCAACGGGAACTCCGACGACGTGACCGTCGTGGACACCCGCGCGGCGCAACGCATCGGCACCATCGCCGTCGCGCCGTTTCATGAGCGTCTCATCGGTCTCGCGCCGACCGCGGCGGCGCTCTCCCCCGACGGCCGCACCCTCTATGTCACACTCGGCGGCATCAATGCCGTGGCCGTGCTCGACGTGAGCGCGGGGACCGCCGCTGCGGCGAAGCTCACCGGGCTCATCCCCACCGGCTGGTACCCGACCTCCGTGGACGTCAGCGCGGACGGCACCACGCTCGCCGTCGGGACGCTGCTCGGCGTTGGGTCCGGTCAGGGCACGACGTCGGGACATCCCGGCGCCAAGGGCGGCTACGTGCACGCGAATCGCGGCTCGGTGAACGTCATCGCCGTGCCGACCAGCGCTCAGCTCACGGCCTACACCACGAGTGTGGCGCAGAACAACCGGCTCACCCTTACGCGCGACGCCGCGCGCGACCTCGCCCCGCGACGCGACGTCGCGGCGCGCGCGGTCCCCGAGCGTCCCGGCGAGCCCAGCCGCATCGAGCACGTGGTCTTCATCATTCGCGAAAACCGCACGTACGACCAGGTGCTCGGCGCGCTCGGCCGCGGCAAGGGTGATCCGTCGCTCGTGATGTACGGCCGCGACGTCACTCCCAACACGCACGCGCTCGCCGAGCAGTTCGTGACGCTCGACCATTTCTTCGCCAGCGGCGGCAACAGCGCCGATGGACACCAGTGGCTCACGCAGGCCAACGAAACGGAGTATCCGTATTGGCCGCTGTACCACGGACGCAGCTACCCCAGCGAAGGAGAGGATCCGCTCGCCTACTCCAGCGGCGGCTTCCTCTGGGAGGCGGCGCAGCGGCTTGGGCGCACCGTCACGGTCTTCGGCGAGTATGCGCCGTCGCCGCGCAACGAGAAGATCGAGGTCTTTCGCGCGGTGCTCGACGAGTGGCGCCGCCGCGACTCGCTCCCCGCCGGCTTCTTCCGCCGTCGCTTCGGCGGGATCTACCACACCCGCAGTGACATCCCGTCGTTGGACCGCGCGCTTGTGCGCGAGTATCCGGGATGGTCGATGGGTGTCCCCGACGTCGCCAAGGCCGAGGTGATCCTCGAGCACCTCCGCGACTGGGAAGCGGCCAAGGCGATGCCTAATCTCGTGATGGTCATCCTGCCCAACGACCACACGATGGGCACCAGCGAGGGTTGGTGCGCACCCCGGGCGTGCGTCGCCGACAATGATCTCGCGCTCGGCAAGATCGTCGAGGGGCTGAGCCACTCGTCGTTCTGGCCCAAGATGGCGATCCTCGTCGTGGAGGACGACGCGCAGGATGCGGTGGACCACATCGATGGACATCGCACCGTGGCGTTGGTGGCAAGCCCGTGGGCGCGGCGCGGCATCGTTGACAGCACGTTTTACAGCCAGCCGTCGATGGTGAAGACCATCGAGTTGATGCTCGGCCTGCCGGCGCTCTCGATGTACGACCTCGTCGCCACCGACATGCGGGCGAGCTTCCTCGCCCCCGCGGAGGCGCCCGACCTCACGCCGTTCCGCGCGCTTGTCCCGCAGCAGCGACTCGACGAGTACAACGTGAAGGTGGGGAGCATTGCGGGGCCGTTCGCGCAACAACGTCGCGACGCGGCGCGCGCCAGCGCGCGAATGAACTTCGCCGACCCCGACGCCGCTCCGTCCGACCGGCTGAACCGCATCCTGTGGCACGACGCCCGCGGCTGGGGCACGCCCTATCCCGGCGTGAAGCGCGCCGTCTTCTTCCCCCTGAGCATCC
>Ga0194120_10003188_pt1 | contig 27107 bp, 20 predicted proteins | sample TA2MahCa65mmetaG_FD_148642 | JGI IMG/M metagenome (GOLD analysis project Ga0194120, IMG submission 148642) | Freshwater microbial communities from Lake Tanganyika, Tanzania - TA2015019 Mahale Deep Cast 65m | ecosystem: Environmental > Aquatic > Freshwater > Lake | place: Tanzania: Lake... | reverse complement strand
CGCCGGGCTGCCACGGCGGCCGGTGTTGGTCGGTGGCGAGCGCGGGAGCACGGCGGCGAGCGCGGGGCACGTCGGCGAGCGCGCTCGCCGGCGTTCGCTCACGGTCGGAAGCGTTGGAACGCCACGCCGTCGAAGCGCCAGGCGCCGTGCGCTTGGGTTCCGAGCCACAGCACGCCTTGCCGGTCCTCGTAGATCGAGAGCAGGTGAATCTGGCGGCCGTCGACGAGCACCGGTACGTGCGTGAAGCTCCGGCCGTCGATCCGCCACACGCCCGCGCCGTACGTCGCCATCCACGAGACTCCGTTGCGATCGGTCAGTCCCGACATGAAGTAGGCGTTGCCCACGTTGTTGTTCGGGTCGGTCGACACGAGGCCGGGCTCGCGCCGATACCACGCCGTGTCGCTCGCACTCGCTCCATCGGAGCCGGCGTCGCGCGGGTGGGCGTCGTACCGATGGATCACGTTGCTGAGCCAGAACTTCCCCTCCCTGTCCTCGATGATGCCGCGCAGGCCGAAGGAAGGACCGTCGTCGAGCTCCGTCAGCTCGTCCTCCGTGATCCACTGGAACGACTTCCCGTCGTAGCGGCACGCGCCGAAGCAGGCGGTGCCGACCCACAGGGCGCCCGTGCGATCGCGGTGCAGCGTGTACGCGGCGTAGGGACTGTACGGAACGACCGGGAACTTGGCGTAGAACACGTCTTCGAGCCCGATCTTCGGGAACTCGAGCGCGAACAGCGTGGTGCCGTCGTAACGACTGATGCTGTGCTTGCCATGGCCCGTGAACCACAGGTCGTTCGCATCGAGCCTCCAAGCGCCGGTGCCGCCCTCGACGAGCGTCAGCGTCTCGAAGCGCCGCCCGTCGAACTTGCTGATGCCGCCGTGCGTGTTGAGGTACAGGTTGCCCGCCGCGTCCTCCTGGATCTGGCGGACGGTGTCGTTCGGTAGTCCGTCGCGCGTCGTGTAGCGGACGATGCGCGCGCCGTCGACGCGATACGCGCCTTGTCCTTCGCTGCCGAACCAGTGATTCAGCTTGCTGTCCTGGAACACGTACCAGTGCGCGTTTCCCAAGCGGTGCACGACCTCGCCCAGTTCAGCGGACGGGTCGTGCGCGGCGAGCGCGGGCGGCGCGGCGGACGGTTCGCGCGCAGCGAGCGGGGGCAAGACGGCGGCCGGGTCTTTCGCAGCGGCGGGGCTGTGCGCGGCGAGGGTGGGCGGTGCGGCGGCTGGGTCGTGCGCGGCGAGCATGTGCGGCACGGCGGCTGGATTGGGCGCCGAATCGCCCTCTGGTTGGTCGCTGGGGTGTTCCGATCGCCCGCCGATGCAGGAGAGCAGGAGCGGGAAGAGCCAGAGCGCACGAGACGCGGCGGATCGTGAGGTCATGCGGCGTTCCAATGTCGTGAGATGGCGGGCTCACGATACGCCGCCGCGCACGCAGGTGTTGGTGGCGCCGCCGCGGATTCGCCAACCTGGCTCGACGCTAGCATGTGTGCAGCCGCGATGTCCGCCTCCCGCCGCAACGGCCCGCGCTACCTCGTCACGCCGGACGAGCGCGAGCGCTTCCTGCGCGACGGATTCGTGCACCTCGAGGGCGTGCTCGCCGACGACGAGCTCGGCGCGATCGAGCGCGACTACGACCGCTTCCTGCGCCGCGAGATCCACGTGCCAGGCAAGGACCTGTGCGACATGAGCGGCGACTACTCGCGAACGTTCGAGCAGTACTCGATCGTCAACGTGATGCTGCCGCGCAAGTACTACCCGGCCTGGGTCGGGAACCTGTACGAGCAGCGCGCGGCGAGCATCGTCGAGCAGTTGCACGGCGCCGGGATGGCGATCGACTACGACCAGCTGCTCGCCAAGCGGCCGTTCAAGGACGACGCGGTGTTCGAGTGGCACCAGGATCAGGCGTACTGGCCGGTGTTCGACGATTCGCGCACGGCGACGTGCTGGCTCGCGGTCGACGACTCGACGCTCGAGAACGGTTGCATGCGCTTCGTGCCGGGTTCGCACCGCGAGCCGTTGCGGCCGCACCGGCCGCTGCGGGGCGATCGCGGCGAGAGCCACACGCTGTACTGCGACGTCGATCCCGCGCGCGACGAGATCCGGCCGATGCCGATCCGGCGCGGTGACATCACCGTGCACAACGAGCGGGTGCTGCACGGTTCGGGCGGCAATCGGACGGCGGGCTGGCGGCGCGCGTACATCGTCGCGTTCCGCGCCAGCGTCACGATCGCGGAGGAGCGGCGCCGCGGGTTCACGCACTCGCACAACGACGAGCGCACGGTGCTGGAGAGCGTCGGCACGGCGGAGACGGCGCAGGCCCGCGCGACGGACCGCAAGTGAACGCGTGACCGCCGCCGCCCGCGAGCGCTGGGGTGAGATCGACGGCCTGCCCGTCGAACGCTACGTGCTCGAGCGCGGCGAGCTGCGCGCGACGTTCACGAATTACGGCGCGGCGCTCGTCGCGCTCGAGGTGCCCGATCGGGACGGCAAGCGCGCGAACGTCGTGCTCGGGTTCGACGAGCTCGCCGACTACGCGAGTGCGGAGAATCCGTACTTCGGCGGCTTGATCGGGCGCTGCTCGAACCGCATCGCGCGCGCGCGCTTCGAGCTCGACGGGCGCGAGCACCTGCTCGCGGCGAACGAGGGACGCCACCATCTGCACGGCGGCGCGCGCGGCTTCGATCGGCGCGTGTGGCAGGCTGAGCACGAGCCGCTCGCGGGTCGGATCGCGTTCACGCGCGTGAGCCCGGCGGGCGAGGAAGGGTATCCGGGCGAGTTGCGCGCGCGGGCGACCTATCGACTGCTCGAGGACGGAGTGCTCGAGCTCGAGATCGAGGCGGCGTGTGACGCGCCGACGCTCTGGAATCCGACGCAGCACGCGTACTGGAACCTCGCCGGCGACGGCAACTCGGGCGGCGATGTGCGAGCGCACGTGCTCGAGCTCGACGCGAGTCGCTACCTGGAGATCGATGAGGAACTGCTGCCGACCGGGCGGGTCGCGCACGTCGACGGCACGGAGTTCGACCTGCGCACCGCGACGGATCGCGGCATGAGCGGGCGCGGCGGAATCGAGCGCGCACTCGGCGCGACGATCGCAGCCCTCGCCGGTACGCCGGCAGGCGGCCTCGATCACGGTTTCGTGCTCGACGCCTCGGCGCCCGGACGGCTCGTGCGCGCCGGGCGACTGGCCGATCCGCGCTCGGGCCGCGTGCTCGAGCTCGCGACGACGCAACCGTGCCTCCAGGTGTACACGGGCAACAACTTGGGCGGTCGCTTCGCGCGCCATGGCGGCGTGTGCCTGGAACCGCAGGGCTACACCGACGCGATCCACCACGCGCACTTTCCTTCGATCGTGCTGCGCCCGGGGCGGAGCTGGCGCGAGCGGACGGTGTGGAAGTTCCCTGTTGCGAACTGAACGCTCGCGTTAGGTGCTTGCTGCTGAGCCGCGAGCGAGGCCTGGCAACGAGATCCGCGGTCCGATCCGGAACGCCGCTCCGAAGCGTACTAGATTCGAGTTTTGCGACGCGATTTGCGCGCGCAGCTTGTCACTCCGGAGGTTCCCATGGCCGGCTTGTCGCTTGTTCTGCTTGCGGCCCTCTCGACCGACTGGAAAGTCGATCCCGCGGGCGGTGCGGACTTCACATCGATCGCCGCGGCGCTCGCCGCGCCGGAGGTGCAGGACGGCGATCGGCTCTGGATCGCGCCTGGCGACTACGGCCAGGTGTTCGTCGAGAAGTCGGTCGACCTGCTCGCGCTGCCGGGGCAGCGCTACCACGCCTCGTACGTGCGGCTGCGCGATCTCGGTCCCGCGGCGGGTGCGGCGGGCACGACGACCGTGCAGGGCCTGACCACGACGACGCTGCGGATCGAGCGCTGCGCCGGCCGCATCGAACTCGTCGACGTCGAGGTCGGGATCGACGGGGTGCTGCCGCACGATCCGATCCTGCCGATGGTCTCGGGTAGCTGCGAGATCTTCAACGCCGCCGACGTCCGCATCTCCGGGTCGCTGCTGCGCGGCAGTCGGCAGTGCTATCCGGAGGCGTCTTCGCCGGAACCCGCGCTGCTCGCCGAGCGCTCACGCATCGCGATCAGCGGCTCGACGCTCGAAGGCGGCAACGATCTCGGCGTCGAGTACTGGTGGTCCTGCAGCCCCCACTACCCGAGCCCGCCGGCGATCCGAGCTGCGGATTGCGAACTGTGGCTGTCGGCGGTCGAGCTGCGCGGCGGAGTGACGAATTGGCCCGGCTCTTCGTTCGCGCTGTACTTGAATGGCGGCACGCTCGACGCGCGCGGCAGCGGCGCCGAGCTGTGGAGTTCGGGCCAGGCGGCGACGGCGGCAATCGCCGGGAACGGCAGCGGAACGCTGAGCGGGATCGCGCTCGCGCCGGCCGGTCTGCCGGCCTGGCTCACGAGCCCGTCCCCCGCGCGGCCGCTGCTCGCCGCGCCGGCCGTCGCGGACCTCGGCGGCAGCGCCGCGGTCGAGCTGTACGCGCCGCTCGGCGCGCCCGCGTTGCTCGCAATATCGCCGCACGCGGCCTTCGACACGGCGGCTCTGCCGCGCCTGGGTCCGGTTGGATTCGACCTCGGTCAGCCGTACCTGTTGCACCCGGCGCTCGGCCTGGGCGAGACGGTGCCGTCGACGCGCAGCTTCACGCTGCCGGCGGATCCGGGATTGGCGGGTTTCTCGTTCACGCTGCAGGCGCTGGTGCAGATGTGCGCGCCGGGCGTGTGCAGCCCGGCGCCGGAGTACGACCTCACGCCGCTGTTGACGGCGCTGGTGCACTGAGCGGCGGGCTCGATGCGGCGGGCTGCGTCCCGCAGCCCGCCCGCCGTCAGTGCCCGGGCGTTCCCTCGCGCTTCGGAAGCACGATCGAGAGCACCGTCGCGACGGCCAGCGTGCCGAGCACCACCACCATCGAGGTCACCGTGTCGATCTTGATCGGCGACGAGGCCTCCATCCCGATCACCGGCAGGTAGGGCGGCACGCTCAACAGGAGCAGCTTCACGCCCACGAAGGCCAGGATCAGGATCAGCGCCGGCTTGAGGAAGCGGAAGCGCGCGATGAGCGAGGCCAGGCAGAAGTAGAGCGCGCGCAGACCGAGGATCGCGAAGATGTTGCTCGTGAAGACGATGAACGGGTCCGGCGTGATCGCAAAGATCGCCGGGATGCTGTCCACCGCGAACACGAGGTCGGTGATCTCGACGAGGACCAGCGTCAGGAACAGCGGCGTGACCGCCCATTTCGCGCTCAGCGTGCCCTCCGGCGCCGGGTCCATCACCTCGCGGCCGTCGGGGTAGCGCGTGTAGGTCGGGCGCTTCGTGCGCTTGGTGAAGAAGTGCTGGCCGTCGAAGAAATCGACGCTGCGGAAGAGCCGCTTGGCCAACTTGACGGCGAAGTTCTGCGACGGATCGTCGTTGCCCTTGATGACGGCCATCTTGACCGCCGTCAGCAACAGGAAGCCGCCGAACACGATCAGGATCCACTGGTACTTCAGGATCAGGCCGGCGCCGAGCGCGATCATGCCGCCGCGCATGATCAGCGCGCCGAGGATGCCCCAGAACAGCACGCGGTGCTGGTACTTCGCCGGCACCGCGAAGTACGCGAAGACGAGCGCGATGACGAAGATGTTGTCCATCGCGAGCGACTTCTCGACGACGTAGCCGACCAGGTACTGCTTGGCCGCCTCGGCACCGGTCACCTCGCCGGTGACGATCAGCGCACCGCCCGCGGCCACGGCCTCCCGCGTGTTGTACTTGGCCGTTTCGAGACCCAGCGCGAGCCAGTGATGCTCGTACGCGTAGTAGACGACGCCGCTGAACGCGACGCCCAGGGTCAGCCAGAAGACCGACCAGCCCAGCGCCTCCTTCATCTTCACCTCGTGCGCATCGCGGTGCAGCACCGTCAGGTCGAGCACGAGGAAGCCGATGACGAGCGCGATGAAGCCCACGTAGGCCCAGACGTGATCGGAACCAGCGGATGCCGGAGCTGCGGCAAGCAGGGCGAGGGGGGAGGTCATGATCGAGTGCGACGGGATGCGCCTGGCCTGCTGGGCCGGCGCGCGGGCGAAGATTCCATCCGGAGACGGGGGCGCGGCGCAACTCCGAAGCGTTCGGAGCACCGTCCGGGGCTCGCGGCAGGGCCGTGCGAACGGCGCCGGCGAGCATTGCGCGGATGAGCGCGGGAAATCAAAGTGGCCAGCGACATGACCTTCTGCACGCCGGAGCTCGCCCGACGCATCGAGCGGGCAGAGGCGACGCTGATCGCCGATGCGGCGCGCTCGGCGGCCGCGCGCCTGGCTCGCGCGCCGCTGGTGCGCGAACTGTGCGGCGGCTTCGCGGTTTGCACGGAGCCCGGGTCCCCGCTCTGCAAGGTCGCGGGCCTGGGATTCGCGGGCTCGCCCGCGGAGGCCGATTGGCGCGCGGTCGAGCAGGGGTACAACGAGCGCGACGTGGACGTCGTCGTCGAATTGTCCTCGTTGGCCGAGCCGCCGCTGGTCGGCGAGCTCGCCGCGCGCGGGTACGAGCTGGTCGGCTGCGAGAACGTGCTCGGCCTCGAGCTCGCGCAGGCGCGCCTGCCCGCGCCGCCCTCCCCGATCGAAGTCGCGACATTGCGGGCTGGCGAGGAAGAGCTGTGGCTGGACGTGCTGCTGTCCGGTTTCGCGGCGCCGGATACCGCCGGCGTGCCCAGCCACGAGTCCTTCGCGCGCGACGCGCTCGAGCCGGTGATCCGCGACATGGCCGGTGCGCGCGGCGTGCAGCGGCAGCTCGCGCGCTGCGACGGCCGCCCCGCGGGCGCGGCGAGCCTGCGCGTGCACGACGGCATCGCGCAACTCTGCGGTGCGGCGACACTGCCGGCCTTGCGCCGCCGCGGCGTGCAGAGCGCGCTCCTGTCGTGGCGGCTCGAACTGGCTCGCCGCACCGGCTGCGAGCTCGCGGTCGTGACGACCCAACCGGGCTCGAAATCGCAGCAGAACGTGCAGCGACTGGGCTTCGCGCTGCTGTACGTGCGCACCGTGTTGGTGCGGCGCGGCGAGGCCTGAAAACGGCTCGGCGGGCGGCCGAACGGGCCGGCTTGAATTCAGGATACGCGTGTCCTATATTGCGCGGGTCCCCTTCTCCAGGAGTTCACCGCGATGTTCCGGAGCCTTGCCGCAGTCGTCCTGAGTCCCCTGCTCGCCATCGCGCTTCCCGCCCAGGAGAAGCGCCCGGACTTCGACGCCCAGGCGCGAGCGTCGGCCCAGCGCTGCCTCGAGCGTTCCGGTGCGCAGGGCCTCGCGCTGGCCGTGCGCAGCGGCGGCTCCGGGACCCTGACGCTGGCGCTCGGCTCGCTCGAACCCGAGGCCGGCCGACTGCAGGCGCGGATCGACGCGCGTGCGCTGGTCGAGCCGCTCGTCGCGATCGCCGCCTGGCAGCAGATCGAGCGCGGGACATGGCGTGCGTCGCAGCAGATGCGCGAGCTCGCACGCGCCTGCGGGCTCACGGAATCGGATGCGACGCTCGAGCAGTTCCTGGCGCAGACGGCCGGGCTGGCCTCGCTCGCGGATGCAGTGTTGGCCGACGCAGCCGCGGCCGCGCTGCCGACGGCCGAGTTCGTCGCGCGCGCAGCCGGCCTGCCGCGGCGCGCCGAGCCCGAAGCCTGTGTCGAATACAGCGACGCGCACACACTGGCCGTCGCGGTCGCACTCGGCGCCGCGACCGGCGATGCGCGCGCCTGGATCGGCGAGCACGTGTTGGCGCGCGTCGGACTGGATGCCGATCGGATCGCCGCGGCGGCGCCCGCGGCGCGCGCGATCGGCTGGCAGCGCGCCGGCGGCAGCGACTACGAGAGCTACGCCGCGACAGCGCTGGGGCCGCTGGATTTCCGGCTCTCGATCGACGAGCTCGCGCAGTTGTGCGACGGCTTCACCGACGCCGATGTGCTCGCTCCACCCACTTGGCGGCGGATGTGCGCGCCGGCGCGCGAGCGCGATGCCCAGAGCACCAGCTACGCGCACGGATTGACGCTCGCGCCGCAGGGTGAGTTCGACGGCTACCTGGTGGGCGGCGCGGTCGGCGACACGCGCGTGCACGCGGCGCTCTACCCCGGCGCCCAGCTCGCGATCGCGATCGCTCTGGTCGGCCCGGGCGCCGAGGACGGCACGGCGGCGGCCGAATGCGAGCGCGAGCTGGCGCGACAACTGCTGGGCCTCGACGAGCCGGTGCGCGTCGCGCTGCCGCTGCCGGCCGAGCAGCGTTCGACCTACGTCGGGTTCTACGAGCTCGGCTGCCGCACCTACCGGATCGTCGAGCGCGGGAATGACCTCGAATACGTTCCGCCGCGCGGCGAGCCCGTCCTGCTCGTCCACTACGGCGAGCACCGCTTCGCGGCGACCGACGACCCGGGGCTGCGAATCTCGTTCACCGTCGCCGAGGGTCGGCCCGCGGACGAACTGCGCATCGACGATCACGGCGTCCGAACGGTCGCCACGCGCTTATTCTGAGCGCGGCGGCCGCGCGCGGTGGCGCCACGGGCGGTGCCTGAATCGAGCGCGTAATGGAGCCCGAATCCGCGGGCGGTCCCCGCGTGCCTCATGAGTGGCTATCATCGGGCAACGATGAAGGGAGCCCGCTGCCACTGAGCCCCGCCGCACCGATCGCCCGCGGGAAACGCGCCGCGTCTCTTCCGAGCGCGCGCGCGCTGCGCCGTTCGGCGCTGGACCTGTGGCTGCTCAACATCGCCTTCGCGGTCGTGATCGGCTCGAGCTTCCTCGGGCACCTGAAACACCTCGAGACGACCGGCCCGCGCGGCTACCTGTTCGCGATCGCGGCGCTGTTGTCGACGATGGCCCTGCTGACCGCGCTGCTGGGATTGCCGTTCCTGGCTTGGGCCGGCGTCACGCGCCGTGTGCGCCGCTTCGGCCTCGCGCAGGCGGTGGCCTGGGCCTTCTTCCAGGTGCTGCTGTTCGCGGACACGCGCATCTACAACCTGTTCGGCTACCACTTCAACGGCCAGGTCTGGGACCTTGTGTTCACCCGGGGCTCGGAGGACGCCGTCCATTTCGGCTGGCAGGTCTGGCTCGCGATCATCGGCGGCCTGTGCGGCGTCGGCGTGCTCCAGTACCTCGTCTGGGCGCGCTGCCTGCTGCACGCGGACGTCCCGCGCTCGGAGCAACCCGCGTGGCGGCGTCTGCTGCGCCCCGGCCTGGCCTGGGGCGTCGTACTGCTGCCGGCGATCTGCCTCGAGAAGGCGATCTACGCGCAGGCGCGCTTGACGCGCGACCGCGAGGTCACCGCGTTGGCACGGCTGTTCCCGTTCTACCCGCGCCTGCCGAGCCGGGACTTCGCGACCTTGGTGCTCGGCCACGACGAGCCCCCGATGCCGCAGGTCGAATCCGGCGATGCGGCGCTCGACTATCCACGCGCGCTGCCGCGAGTCGATGCCGACGGCGCGCGGCCGAACGTGCTGATCGTCGTGCTCGATTGCTGGCGCCACGACATGCTGTCGCCGGAGGTCACGCCGGGCCTGGCGCGCTTCGCCGAGGGCTGTCGCCGTTACGACGATCACTTGAGCGGCGGCAACTCGACGCGCTTCGGGATCTTCTCGTTGCTGTACGGCCTGCACGGCTCCTACTGGTTCCCGGTCCATGCGGAGCGGCGCAGCCCGGTGCTGCTCGACGTGCTGCAGCAGGAGGGCTACGAGTGCCAGGCGTTCACGAGCGCGTCGGCGAACTACCCGGAGCTTCGCGCGACCGCCTTCGCCGGCCTCGGCGACGGCCTGCACGACGAGTGGGACGTCGAGGAGCCCTGGCAGCGCGACGAGCTCGCGGCCGCGGCGCTGGTCGATTGGGTGCGCGAGCGCTCCGCGTCCGGTGCGCTCGATCCCTGGTTCGGATTCCTGTTCCTCGACTCGCCGCACCAGACCTACAGCCATCCGCCCGGCGCGACGCCGTTCCAGCCCAGCGCGGAGAGCCTGAACTACATGCGCATCTCCAGCGGCGCGCTGCGCGAGGAGCCGGGCCTGCTGCTCGAGGTCTTCAATCGCTACCGCAACTCGGTGCACCACGCGGGTGAGGTGGCCGCGCAGGCACTCGACGAGCTCGCGCAACTCGGCGCACTCGACGACACGCTCGTGATCGTCACCGGTGACCACGGCGAGGAGTTCCTCGAGCACGGCACCTTCGGTCACACGAGCAACTTCTCGGCCGCGCAGGTCGGAGTGCCGTTCCTGCTGCGCATGCCCGGCCTGGCACCCGGCGTCGAGACGCGCCCCACCACGCACGCCGACGTGCCCGCGACGATCCTCGAAGTGCTCGGGGCCGATCCCGCCGAGCGCGCGAACTGGTGCCAGGGGCGCAACCTGCTCGATCCGCCCGGCGAGCGGCGGCGCGTCGTCGCCGGCTGGCGCGAGCTGGGCCTGTGGACCGGCGAGGGCGTGCTGCGCATTCCGCTCAGCGATCGCGACGCGTTCGAGGTAGAGGCCTACACGCCGGAGTGGAAGCTGGTGCTCGACGATCGAGCGCTGCTCGATCGCCACATCGAGGCGCTGGCGCAGTTGGCCCACGAGTGCCGCTGGTTCCTGCGCTCGACCACGGGTCCTTGACCGGCGCCGCCTAGACTGGGCGCATGCCGACCGCCGCCCTCTGCGCGCTCGCCTGGCTGCTGCTTCCTCCGCCGCAGGCCGGCAACGAACCTGCCTCGCGTCCGGCCGAGGTTCACGCGCAGCGCGGACGCGCACCATCCGACGACCCGCGCTCGCGCTTCCTGACGTCGCGCAAGAGCCCGGTCGAACTCGTGCTGCCGCTGCAGGACGATGCGTTCCTGTTCGCGATCTTCGGCGACCGCACCGGAGGGCCGGCCGAGGGCGTGCAGGTGCTCGCGCAGGCCGTCGAGGACGTGAAGCTGTTCGGCCCCGACCTCGTCATGACCGTCGGCGACCTCGTGCAGGGCTACAACGACACGCCGGAGTGGCTCGCGCAGATGGTCGAGTACAAGACGATCATGGCGCGCCTGGAACGGCCCTGGTTCCCGGTCGTCGGCAATCACGACCTGTACTGGCGCGGCGAGGGCCGCGCGCCCGAGCGCGAGCACGAGCAGAACTACGAGCTGCACTTCGGCCCGCTGTGGTACGCGTTCGAGCACAAGGGCTGCTGGTTCGTGTGCCTGCACTCGGACGAGGACGACCCCGAGCGCGGCGACAAGACATTCGACGAGCCGCGCGGCCAGCGCATGAGCCCCGAGCAGTTCGCGTGGCTGGATCGCACGCTGCTGCAGGCGCGCGACGCACGGCACGTGTTCGTCTTCCTGCACCATCCGCGCTGGATCGGCGGCAACTACGGCGACGACTGGCAGCGCGTGCACCAGCGCCTGGTCGAGGCCGGCAACGTTCACGCGGTTTTCGCCGGCCACATCCACCGCATGCGCTACGACGGATCCCGCGACGGCATCGAGTACTTCGCGCTGGCCACGGTGGGTGGCGTGCAGGACGGCCACGCGGCCGCGGCGGGCTACCTGCACGAGTACCACCTGGTCATGGTGCGCGACGCGGGCATCGACATCGCGGCCGTGCCGGTCGGCGAGGTGCTGGATCCGCGCGCGATCAGCGGCGCGATCAGCGACGAGGTGCGCGCGCTCTCACAGGCGCTGCCGCAGCGCGTCGAGAGCCGACTGGTGGTCACGGGCCTGCGCGCGGATTCGAGCTTCGCGGTCGCGCTGAACAACCCGACCCAGCGGCCAGTCGAAGCCCTGCTCGCGCCGCGCAGCGCGGACTCGCGCTGGGTCTTCGCGCCCGACCATGCGCACGTCGCACTCGCGCCCGGCGAGCGGCGCATGATCGAGCTCGCGGCGCGCCACCGGCTCGACGCGCCCGACGAGGACTTCCGGCGGCCCGAGCTCGCGCTGTCGGTCGAGTACCTCGGTGCAGGGCTGCGCGTGCCGCTGCCCGAGCGCGTGCTCTCGATCCCGATCGACGCGCGCGGGCTGCCCGCGGCGCGCGCCGCGAGTGAGCAGGCTCCGCGCGTGCTCGCGCTCGGGGGAGCGGGGGCCTGCGCGCGCGTCGCCGACGACGCGCTCGTGCTGCCCGACGGGCCGTTCACCGTCGAGACGTGGATCCGGGCGCGGCGCTTCGGCGAGCGCACCGGTCTGGTCTGCAAGACCGAGAGCAGCGAATTCGGCCTGTTCGCCAGCGGCGGCCGCGCGGAGTTCGTCGTGCACCTCGGCGGGAAGTACGTCCGCGCGAAGTCCGACGGAGCTGTGCTCGCGAGCGAGCGCTGGCAGCACGTCGCCGGCGTCTTCGATGGGTCACAGCTGCGCGTCTACGTGGACGGCAAGCTCGTCGGCAAGGGCACCGGCGCCGGCACGCGGCGCACGAACGACCTGCCGCTCTACGTCGGCGCGGACGTGACCAGGAGCGGTGCGCCCGACGCGCTGTTCGACGGAGACGTCGACGGGGTGCGGATCGCGAGCGTCGCGCGCTACTCGGGCGACGCGTTCACGCCGCAGCGGATCCCCTCGATCGACGAGCACACCGTGCTCGCGCTCGACATGGAGGAGCGGATGGGCCTCTGGGCGCTCGACGGATCGGGACGCGGCGCACACGCCGAGATGGTCGGGGCGGCGCGCGTCGAGTAGGACGCCCCGGCGACTAGTCGTCGAAGAGGCCGCGTTGCTCGGCGCGCGGTTCCGCGCGTGAGGCTGCGCTCGCTCGGGTCGGCAGCGGCTCTCGGTGCGTCGCCAGGCCGAGGCGCCGGCAGTGCAGATCGAAGAGCTGCTCGATCATCCGCCAGCGCTCGCCCTGGCCGCGCATGCGCGCGCCGAAGCGGCTGTCGTTGCGCCGGCCGCCGCGCAGTTCTTCGATCGCGTGCAGCACCTTGTCCGCGCGCAGCGGCAGCACCGCGCGCAGACGCTCTTCGAAGACTCCCCCGACCTCGGCCGGCAGGCGCAGCGCGATGTGCGCCGCGTGCCGCGCGCCGGCGCGCGCGGCGGACTCCAGCACGCGCGGGATCTGATCGTCGGACAGACCCGGGATCACCGGCGCGATCATCACGCCGCAGTCGACGCCCGCGGCGGCGAGCACGCGCAGGGTCTCGAAGCGCAGGCTCGGGGTCGGCGCGAAGGGCTCGATGGCGCGGGCGATGCGCTCGTCGGCGAACGGGATCGACACGAGCGCGGTCGAACCGAGCTCGCGCGTGTGCCGGCCCAGCAACGCGGCATCGCGCCGCACCAGCGCCGACTTGGTGATCAGCGCGATCGGCGTCGCGCGCGCCAGGCACACTTCGAGACAGCGCCGCGTCAGCTCGTAGCGCGCCTCGAGCGGCTGGTAGCAGTCGGTATTGCCCGAGAACGCGACGCGCTCGCGGCGCCAGCCCGGCCGCGCGAGTTCGAGCGCGAGGCACTCGGGCGCGTTGCGCTTGACCACGATGCGCGTGTCGAAGTCGGTGCCCGCGCCGAGCCCGAGGTACTGGTGCGAGGGACGCGCGTAGCAGTACGCACACGCGTGCTGGCAACCGCGATACGGATTCACGCTCCAGCGGAAACCCACGTCGGGGCTGTCGTTCTCGCTGAGCACGCTGCGCGCGTCCTCCTCGAGCACGTGCAGCTCAACCGGCGGCGCTCCCTCCTCCCACTCGATGCGCTGGGCGACGAAGCGGTTGGGCGGATTGGATTCCTGGCGCGGAACGCGCGGGCGGCGGTCGGTCATGGCAGTGCAAGCGGCGGGTGAACCGCTCGCGCCTGGCCTCCCCCGGCGGCGTCGAGCTAGCGATCAGCGGGCGTGGAGCGCAGCGCGGAGCCCGTGGCCCCGAGCAGCGCGCGCCGACGCTCGTAGTCTAGCGCACGCGGCTCGTCGCCGAGCTCGCGCGCGACGCGCGCGGCGAGTTCCAGCGCCACCGGATCGCGAGGGTGGTCCGCCAGACGCGCTTCCAGCGCCGCCTGCGCGTCGGCCGGTCGGCTGAGAGCGAGCAGGCAGGTCGCCAGGTTCACCTTCGTCGCCGGCCAGGCGGGACCATTGAGATCGAGCTGCTCGTACGCAACGAGCGCGTCCGCGTGTCGATTCAGCTGCAGCAGCGCGAAGGCGCGCTTGTCGACGGCAGTCCAGTTCGCCGGGTTGGCGGCCAGCACCTCGTCGAGCTTGACCACGACCTCGAGCCAGCGACCGCCGTAGGCCAGCTCGATCGCGCGCGTCATCGCCTTGAGCTCGCTCTTGCCATCGATCGGTGCGCGCCGCGTCGAATCCTCCAGCGGCTCGGGCCACGCGCGCGGCGCGCCGGACGCGCCGGCGTAGCCGAGCTGCTGCAGCGAAGCCGAGTGGTCGACGCCCGCGCTCGCCACGGGCAGGCGCCCGCGACTCGCGAACGCAGCCAGCGCCTCGCGGTACGGGGCCGCGCGCTCGGCGTCCGCGGGCAGCAGATTGCGCTCCTCCCCCGGGTCGAGCACGAGGTCGTACAGCTCGCTCTTCGACGTGTGCAGGTACTTGGCGCGCGTATCCCACGTGCCGGCCAGGCCGCTCCAGCCGTGGGCGAGCCAGGGGAAGTACGTTTCGCAGTAGGCGTAGCGCGCGGTCGGCGCGGGACCGTCGTACACCGAGATCCCGTCGCCGGCGGGGGCGTCGATACCGAGCGCCTCCGCCAGCGTCGGGTACACATCGGTGACGCTGACGACGCCGGCGTCGCGCGTTCCGGCGCGCGCGCGATCGGCGCGCCGCAGCACGAACGGCACGCGCAGCGTCGCGTCGTACGCGAACATGCCGTGCGTGAGCTCGCCATGCTGGCCGAAGGACTCGCCGTGATCCGCGGTCACGAGCACGGTGGTCTGGTCGAGTCGTCCCTGCTGTCGCAGCAGGTCGAGCACGCTGCCCAGCGCCGCGTCGCACTCGCGGACCTCGGCGAGGTACGCGCTCCAGCCCTTCGGCTCGCCCGCTTGCGGCGGCGCCGGAGCGATCGACTTGGGCATGTGCGGCGCGTGTGGGTCGTAGAAGTGCATCCAGCAGAAGAACGCTCGCTCGCGCGCGGGCCCCGCGAGCCAGGCCAGCGCATCGGCGGCGACCAGGGATGCGTGGCGCTCGGGAAAGTGCAGGTCGCGCAGTTCGCCGGGTTTGTTCGGCGCGGTGTAGACCTCGAAGCCCTGCTCGAGCCCGTACGCGCGATCGAGGACGAGCGATCCGACGAACGCGCCGGTCGCGCGGCCCTGCTCGCGCGCGAGTTCCGCCAGGGTTCGCGCGGCCGGCGACAAGGCGCCTATGCCGTTGTCGCGCAGGCCGTGGCGCAACGGAACCAGGCCGGTCAGCATCGACGCGTGGGCCGGAAGCGTGAGCGGACTGACCGTGCGCGCCGCGTCGAACACCACGCCTTCGGCCGCCAACCCATCCACCGCCGGCGTGAGGCCGGCCGGTCCGCCCATGCACCCGAACACATCGGGGCGAGTCGTGTCGAAGGTGACGAGCAGCACCGAGCGAACGGGCTCGGAACTCGAGCGCCCACAGGCCGCGCCTGCCAGTCCGATCAGCAGCACGGCAACCCACTCGGCGCCGCGCCGGAGCGGGTCGCGACGCCCGCCGCGTGAGGTCTCGAGTCGTCCCTGGGGCCGCGGCGCGCGGCCTGCCGGACGAGAGACCTTCACTCGTTCCTGCGTCCGGCGCTCTGCGCGCGCAAGATCAAGAACACGAGCTGCAGCGCCCCCGACAGCGCGCTCGCGACATAGGTCATCGCCGCCGCGTTGAGCACGCTCGTCACACCGTCGGCCTCCGCCGTCGAGCGCACGATCCCCGACTGGGTGAGGACCTCGCGCGCGCGACGGCTGGCATCGAACTCGACCGGCAGGGTCACCAACTGGAACAGCACGACGACGGCGAAGCACAGGATCCCGAGCTGCATCAACCCCATGCCGAGCGAACTCTGAGTCTGCGAGCTCGTTGCCAACCCCATGCCGATGATGAACGGCAGCATGTACAGCCGTGAGCCGATGTTGGTGAGCGGAACCAGCTTGGAGCGCATGCCGAGCCATGCATAGCGCTGCGCGTGCTGGATCGCGTGACCGGCCTCGTGCGCGGCCACGGCGACCGCTGCGATCGAACTGCCCCGGTAGACCTCCGTGGACAGGCGCAGCGTGCGCGTGCGCGGGTCGTAGTGATCCGACAACATCCCCGGGTGCTGCTCGATCGCGACATCGACCACGCCGGCCGCTCGGCAGACGGTGGCCGCAGCCTGGGCGCCGGTCATTCCCGACAGCACGGCCTGTCCGTGGTAGCGCTGGAACGTGCTCTTGACCCGCCATTGCGCCCAGAAGGTCAGCAGCAGGCCGAGGACGGTGCAGGTCAGGTAGAGCGGATCGGTGAGGAAACCAAAAAGCGGCATGGGGTTCGTGGGTCCGTTTGGGCGGAAGTTATAAGGCAGACGCCGCCAGGCCCGGATCGCGAAGCACGGAAGCAACCCTCGCGAAAGGATTTAGGCAGGCGCGGCGGGGCTCGGACGGTGCCTGCCGCTGGCGCAGTCTCACGTTCGGGTTAGGCTTAGAAAACTAGACCCGGATGTCCGATGCTCGATTCCCGCAGGACCCTTCCCCATGCAAACCTCCGAACTCTTGAAGATCGGTGAGTTCGCGCGGCTGGCGAACACGAATCTCCGCACGCTGCGCTACTACGAGGAGCTGGGGCTGATGAAGCCCGCCGCGCGCAGCGATGGAGGATTCCGCTACTACCGGCACTGCGATCTCAACCGGTTGAACATGATTCGCAGCCTGCAGGACCTCGGGCTGAACCTCGACCGGATCCGCGCGGTGCTCGAGATCCGCGATCCGCAGCAGGATCGCGCCGGGTTCATGAGCGAAGTGCGCCGGGCGCTCGACGTGCAAGACGAATTGCTGAACAAGCGCATCGAGGAGCTGCAGGGTCAACGCGCGAAGCTGGCCGAGGCCCGCGCGAAGTTGAAGGAGTGCGAGCTGTGCCAGCACCAGCCGAGCCCGGCGAACAACTTCTGTGAACCCTGCCGGACGACCGGGCAGCCGCTGCCCGAGAAGATCAGCGCGCTGTACTAGGCGCCGGGCCGGGGGCGTCCGAGCTGGACTGGGCCGGTGTCCGGCGAAGTCGTAGAGGCCTGCTCGAGCCCGCCAGGCCGACTCGGCCCCCTGGCGGCCTGCTCAAGGGCGGAGCGGGCCGCGACGATAACTGGAACCGCTTTCCGAAGCGGCCCCGAAGAGTCCATGCCCCTGTCCTCCCCTACCGACCGCAGGTCGGGCTTCTCGCTGGTCACGATCCTCGCCGCGATCGCGCTTTTCGCGGTACTCGTCGGCGTCGTGGCGTTGAATACCGGCGGCGCTCCCGAGCGCAGCAAGGCAGGCAAGGTGGTCGATCTGGTCGCGTCGCTGCGCAGTGCCTGCGCTTCGTACCACGTCGATACGGGTTCCTACCCGTACGAATACGCCGGGTATGCGGCCGCCTATCGCAAGCTGTCCGGCCGACAGGAAGACGCGGCCTGGCGCGGGCCGTACATCGACGCGCCGCTCGGCGCGATCCAGAACCCGTTCGGGGGCTCGATCCACCTGTACAACACGGTCACCGCCAACGGCTGGATCAGCGGCTTCGATTGCAACGGTGACGGCGAGACAGAGGTCAGGAACTCAGCCGCGATGCTGTGGCTCTCGGGCGTGCCGAGCTCGGCCGCGGAGTCGATCGACCACGCGATCGATGCGGGGATCCCGGGCACCTGGTCCGACACCGGGCGTGTGCGCTACACGCCCGGCAATTCGCAGCTGTACGTGCTCGTGTACCGCTAGCGAGGCCCGCGCGCGCCGCTTGGTAGTCTGATGCGCGGTGCGTTTGCGCGCCGGCGTGCCGTGATCTACCTAGACAACAACTCGACCACGCGACCCGATCCGCGCGTCGTCGAGGCGATGCGCGCGGCACTGCTCGAAGGCTACGGCAATCCTTCGAGCCTGCATTCGATCGGCATGGCCGCGGCCGAGCAGCTCGAGCGCGCGCGCGGCTCGGTCGCGCGACTGCTCGGCGCGCGCGACCCCGATCGCATCACGTTCACCTCGGGCGGCAGCGAGAGCATCAACGTCGCGCTGCGCACGGCGCTGGCACTGCATCCGGCGCGCTCGCGGGTCGCGGCGCCCGGAGTCGAGCACTCGGCGGTGCTGGCGACGCTCGAACAGGCCTGCGCGAGCGGAGAGCGAGAGCTCGTGCACCTGGCCGTCGATCGCAGCGGAGCGCCGAATTGGAACGCGGATTTCGGCTGGCTCGACGAGCAGGTTGCGCTCGTCAGCGTGCAGTGGGTCAACAACGAGTCCGGCGTGATCACTCCGCCGGAGGCGCTGCGCGAGCTCGCGCGCCGCTGCGACGCCTGCGGCGCGCGCCTGCACGTGGACGCAGTGCAAGCAGCCGGCAAGCTCGCGCTGGACGTCGATGCACTGGGCGCGTCCTTCGTCTCGGTCTCGGCGCACAAGCTGCACGGTCCCAAGGGAGTCGGAGCGCTGTGGTCGCGCGCGGATGTCGAGCCGCTGCCGCTGGTGCGCGGCGGGCCTCAGGAGCGCGGGCGGCGAGCCGGGACCGAAAACGTCGCGGGCATCGTCGGCTTCGGTGTCGCCAGCGAGTTGGCCGGTGCATGGCTGGCGTCGGGCGGCCCCGCGGAACTGCGCCGCATGCGCGATGATTTCGAGCGCGCGTTGGTCGGCGGCGCGGGCGCGCGGGCGCACGGCGCGGCGACCGCGCGGGTCGCGAACACGAGCTACCTGTGCTTCGAAGGCGTGCAGGCGGAGTCGCTGCAGATGCTGCTCGACGCGGAAGGAATCGCAGTGTCGACGGGAGCGGCGTGTTCGTCCGAGATGCGGGCGCCCTCGCACGTCTTGCTCGCCATGGGTTGCTCCGCGGAGGAGGCCACGTCGAGCATTCGGTTCTCACTCTCGCGCGAGACGCGCCCGGAAGAACTGACGCGCGCGCTGGAAATCGTGTCGCGCTCCCTGGCCGATCTGCGCGCGTTGGCGGGCCCGCGGTAGCGCCTCGGCCAGCGGACTGCCAGTCCTGACCTGGTTGTTGGACCGGCGCCGGAGCGTCGGATAGACTTCCGCCGCCCAGGCAATCCGAGGGGTAGACCCGAGAACGGTCGAACCCGGCTCACCCCTGCCGCGCCACGCCATGCCCGAAGTAGTTTCCACTTATACAACAAAAGTTTCAGGGCTGTGGTCGTCCAGGCACGAGATCGCGCTGAAGACCGACACCGGGAGCGAGGTGCAGGGCACGCTGAGCATCAACCGCGGTCCGCTCGGCGCGGTCCGATCGGGCACCTTCCGGCCGCTCAAGGGCGCGACCTACGTGTTCGAGCGCGACCCCGGCATGGTGCGCGGCCAGTTCATGATGTGGTCCGAGTCGCGCGAGTGGATCGGATCGACGATTCGCTTCCACGTGCTGCGCCGCGTGGTCGACATCAATACCGGCGGCAAGCCGTTCAAGCTCGCCCCGCTGCGGGAGTTCGGGCGGGGCTGGTCGCTCTACGCGCCCAAGACGGGTGAAATCGCGCGCTTCAGCTGGCCGCTCGTCGGCCGCTCGGCGCGGATCGAGGTCTACCGCAAGACCCCCTTCACGCTGCTGCTGCTGGCCTACTTCATGGCCACGCAGGCGAGCTATGAGACCCTCTGGCCCGGCCCGACCCCCGAGAAGATGGCCCTGGACGACGAAGGTCGTCGCGGCCGGCTGACCGACGCGTAGCCTGAAGAAGGGGGGGAAGACCCGTCCCCCTCAGGCGTCGAACGGCCCGGTCCAACGCGTGCCCTCCGCGCTTCCGCCCCCTCCACCGCGGGGTACGATTCGCGGGGAGTTCTCGCCGGGATCCCAAGCCGGGAATCCAAGACCACCTCGGTCCACACCACCATGCGCCCGTTCGTCATCCTGCTGCTCGTGATCGTCGCTGTCGCGGCGCTCGGTCTGGCCCTGTTCACCCTGGGATCGAAGCCGGAGCGGCCGCAGGGCTACGAAGTCGGCCCGACCGCCGTCACACCGCGTCCGGCGCCCACGACCGATGCGACGCTCGAGCAGGGCTCGGCGGTGCAGCGCAATGACCCGCTGGACACGCTGGTGGCCCCGCAGGCCGATGTGCGCACCGAGGTCGCCGGAGCGGGCGCCTCCTACCCGAACATCGTCCGAGTCACGGTCGTCGATCCGCAGGATGTCCCGCTACCCGGAGCCACGGTCGAGTTGCGCCAGCAGTCAGGCCCGCTCGGCGGTGGGCTGCTCCAACTTCAGCAGGCCTTCGGCGGCGCGGATCCGAACCGGCCGACCAGGCGCGACACGACCGACCCCGGCGGGGTCGCCGAGTTCCGCAGCCTCACGCCCGGCAACCAATACGTGCTGACGGCCAGCCACCCGGGCTACTCGCGCACCGAACTCCCGTACGTGAACATCCCAGCCCAGGGCGAATCGCGCGAGACGCTCAAGCTGAACGTCGGCTACGGGGTGCGCGGTTACGTGCGCGACCTGGGGAACGCGCCGATCGCAGGCGCCCGCCTGCTGCTCGACAACGTCGTCTACTTCGGGATGCTCGGCACGCGCAGCCCCGACCTGCTCGAAGCGGTCACGAATCAGGACGGGTACTACGAGATCGCCAGCGTCGAGGCGGGCACCCGCAACTTGACCTGCGAAGCGCGCGGCTTCGGGACGCGCATCGAGATGAACCTGAACTTTCCCGATCCCAGCGGGCCGATCCTGCTGAAGGACTTCCACCTCGATGCCGGCCACGTGATCCAGGGGCGGGTCATCGCGCCCAACCGCAGCGCGGTGCCCAACGCGCACATCGAGGTCTACAACTACGACCAGACCAACACGTCGCGCGGCTTCGCCGTCACCGATGCCGGCGGCAAGTTCCGGATCGAGGACCTGGGGCCGGGCGAGTACATGCTCACGGCCGCTGCCGCCGGCTTCAGCCTGGAGCGCATGAACCGCGTCGCCGTGGACGGCCCGATCCTGGAGATCCAGCTCGCGCAACAGGGTTGCGCGCAGGGCCGCGTGGTCGATTCGGGCACGCAAGTGCCGCTGTCGGAGTTCACGTGCGCGGTGCGCATGGTGAGCCCTGGCACGACGATCTACGGGCGCGCGATGCAGCAGGCGGATTTCCGTAACGCGAAGGACGGTGCCTTCGAGCTGTGCGGGCTCGAGCCGGGCACGTACGTCGCGCAAGCGAGCGCCTCGGGCTACGCCCCCACCTATTCGGGGACCTTCCGCATCGACCAGGGCATGACCGTCGGTGACGTCCTGATCGAGATCTCGCGCGGCGGCATCGTGCGCGGGCGCGTCGTCGATGCCAACACCGGTGAACCTGTGTCGGGCGCCGAGATCGGCACCTTCGACAACGGCTACGTGAAGAATCCGTTCACCGATCTGCTCGGCGGAATGATGCCCCGCAACACGACTCAGGCGCTCGCGCGATCCGATCGCGAGGGCCGCTTCGAGCTCTCGATGCTGACCCCGGAAACCTACCAGCTCGAGATCTCTCACCACGGCCACACGACGACCGTCCTCAAGGATCTCAAGGTCGCCGACGGCGAAGAACTCGACCTGGGCACGCTCGAGATGACGCACGGCGCCACGCTGCGCGGAGTCGTCTATGGCGGCGACGGCGCGGCCCTCCCCAATGCGGAGGTCAACGTTCGCTCGAACGAGGGCTACCGCGTGTACAACGCTCGGACGGGAGCGGACGGGCGCTATGTGCTCGAATCGATCCCGGCCGGGTCGTACACGGTCAGCGCGACGCGGCCGCGGGTCGGGACCGAAGCCGATCCCTTTGGCACCATCCTCGACATGAAGAAGTCGGAAACCAGCGCGACGGTGACCGAAGGCGGGGATTACAACGTCGACCTGTACTTGGGAACGCGCTGATTCGGCGCGGAGCAGGCGTGCGGCAAGCGGCACGTCTGCGCTGGGCGGCACGTCTCCGCCGGGCGACACCTCTCGGCTAGGCTGGCTGGCGCGCGGAGCGTCCCGCTAGAGGAACGCTCCCCCAGCGCCGTCCCGCCCCGATGAAGCGTCTGCTGCTGCTGTCCACCCTCGTGCTGATCGTCGCGCTGCTCGCGACCGTCGCGTGGTTCGCGAGCAGCGGTACCGCTCCGCGGCGCGCGGACCAGGCGCTCTCTCCGCAGACGGAGCCCGTCGCGCCCTCGGTTTCGGATGGCGCGAGTCCGACCACGGGCCGCACGCTCGGTCCGGACGAAGCGCGCAGTGCGCAGCCGGTCCACTCTGAACCGCGCGACGACACGGCGCGCCGCGAGGCTGCTTCGATCGACGCGCCCGCCTCGATCCAAACACTGTCCGGGCGCGTGATGTCGCCGTCGGCCCCGCTGGCCGGCGCGGAGGTCACGCTGACTCGACCCGACGGAAGCGAGATCGCGCGCGCGCGAACCGATCCGAGCGGTCAGTTCTTCCTCGCGCTCGACGACGCGGTCGAGAACGGCGTGCTAGTCGCGCAGGCGAAGGGCTTCGCGCCGACCTTGCGCATCGGCGAGCGCGTGCAGCGCGGCGAGCGGCGCAATCTGGGCATGCTGCGCCTCGAGCCTGGCGTCGAGGTCGCGGGCAGGGTCGTCGACGCGGCCGGTCGCGGCGTGGCCGGTGCGCTCGTGCGGCTGCGAGGGCCCGCGCTGGTCGGACTCGCCAATCGTCCATTGGCGGAGACGGTCGCCGATGCGCAGGGCCGCTTCGTGCTGCGCGACGTACCGTTCGGGCAGGTGCGCATCGAAGCCAATGCAGCCGGACACGGCGGCCGCGCGCTGGATCCCGTCGACGCGCCGGCCCGCGAGCTCGTGCTCGCGCTCGCGCCCGAATACGTGTTCCGCGCGCGCATCTTCGACCGGCGTAGTGGAGCCCCGGTCGCCGGCGCGCGCGTCGAGCTCGCCGCGCTGGATCGGCTGGCGCCGCCTGGTGCGGGCACGAGCGGCTCCGATGGGGCACTGGCCATCGCCGGCTTGGGGAGCGCGCTCTTCGCGGGGAAGATCCAGGCGCCCGGCTACCGCGTGCGCTCGGAGGCGCGCATCGAGATCGGCGCGGACGAGCTGCGCTACGAGCTCGATCCGTGGCCGTGCCTGCGCGGCAGCGTGAGCGCGGCGCGCGGCGAAACGCCGAGCGCGATCGAGATCCACCTGCGCGCGACCGATGCCGCCGGCGCAGTGGTCGACGCGAGGCCGCGCGCGAGCGGTCGCTGCGAGCCCGACGGCAGCTTCGTCCTGTGCGATCTGCGTCCGGGCGTGTACGTGCTCGAGGCCAGCGCGCCAGGCTGGGCGCCGCGTCGCTCGCAGCCGTTTCCAGTGCAACTGGACGCCGACCCGCAGCCGCAGCGCTTGGTGCTGGACGAGGGCAGCCGCGTCCATGCAACCGTGCGGGCGCTGCGAGGCACGCTCGTCGACGCGCGCATCGAGATGTATCGCTCGCCGCCGGCGGAGGCTGGCCTGCTCGCCGCCACGACCGGTCGCGCGGACGGCCCGGCCAGCCCGATCGCTTTCGCCAGCGCCGACACGAACGGACGCGCCGTGCTCGAGCACCTGCCCGACGGAGCGATTTGGATCGTCGCGCGCGCGCGCGATCACGTGGCCGAGCTGCGCGGCCCGCTGCAGTTGGATGCGCGCGAAGCGCCGGCCACAATGGAGTTCGACCTCGCGCCGGCCGCACGCGTGCGCGGCCGCGTCCTGCGCGGCGAGACTCCGCAGCCCGGTGCGCTGGTGATCCTGCGGCGCACCGACGGCGCTGGTACCGGCGCCGTCCAGGTGGCTGCGGACGCGGGTGGCCGATACGAGAGCCCGGCCCTGCCCGCGGGGAGCTGGAAGCTGATCGCGCGCGGCGCTGCAGGGGCCTCCGGCCTGCGCAGCGACGATATCTCTCGTGTGCTGGAGGGCGGCCAGACGCTCGAACTCGACATCGAGGTCCGCTGAGCGCCGAGAAGGCCGCTCAGCCCCGAATCCGCGTTATGGGATGGTCAGGTCGGCGAGCTTGCGTCATCTTGTTGGCCTGCCGGATTCCCCCCAAGGCATCTTGATTCGCCCATGAGCCCTTTCGACGCGACCGCTGCCCCCGCCGCGGGTCCCCTCTGGAAGCGCCTGCTACGTCGGTCCTGGTCGTGGCTCGACACCTGGCAGCGCAAGCAACCCTACCTGCACACCGGCCCGCCCCGGATCGACTGGCTGCGCGCGCTTCCGTTCTGGGCGCTCCACCTGTGCGTGGTGGCGCTGCCCTTCGTGGGCTTCAGCTGGTTCGCGCTGGCCATGGCGATCGCGCTGTACGTGGTCCGGATGTTCGCGATCACCGGCTTCTATCACCGCTATTTCTCGCACCGCGCCTTCCGGACGAGTCGCCCGGTGCAGTTCTTGTTCGCGTTCCTCGGCAACTGCGCGCTGCAGCGAGGCCCGCTGTGGTGGGCCGCCCACCACCGGGACCACCACCGCGACTCCGACGGCGAGCTCGACCCGCACTCACCGAAGCAGGGCGGCTTCCTGTGGTCGCACTTCGGCTGGTGGACCGCTCCGCACAACGTGCCGACGCGCGTCGACAACATCCGCGATTTCGCCAGCTACCGCGAGTTGCGCCTGCTGGATCGCTTCGACCTGCTGGCGCCGGTGACGCTCGGCGCTCTGATCTACGGCCTGGGCGAGTTGCTCAGCGCGTACGCCCCGAGCCTGGGCACGAACGGGCTGCAGCTGTTCGTCTACGCGCTCGTCTCGACGATCGTGTTGTTCCACGCGACCTTCACGATCAACTCGCTCGCGCACGTGTGGGGCAAGCGCCGCTTCGAAACCAGCGACACGAGCCGCAACAATCTGTGGTTGGCGCTGTTGACTCTCGGCGAAGGCTGGCACAACAACCACCATCACCATGCGCACTCCGCCCGCCAGGGGTTCTACTGGTGGGAGATCGACCTGACCTTTTACGGCCTGAAGTTCCTCGAGTTCCTCGGCCTGGTGTCCGACCTGCGCCCCGTGCCGCAGCGCGTCTACACGCAGACACGCGACGCGCGGCGCCCGCGCTCCTGATCTCGCGCGGAGTACGGAGCCCGCGTCAGTACGGAGCCCGCCTCGATTCCGGCGAGTTCGGCGGACCGAACTCGCCGGAATCGAGGCGGGCTCCGTACTGACGCGCCGCGGCGCTCTGCGCGCTACGGGATGTAGAGATCGGCCGTCTGGTCCGGGATCGTTCCGCCCGACCCGTTGTCGCCCGAACCGGTCGTCAGGATCCGCTGTCCGCCCTCGATCACGGTGGACACGCACAAGGGCCGCGCCAGTTGCAGCGAGCCTGCCGCGCTCCAGGCGGCTCCCGTCTCGGGCGCCGTCTCGATCGTCTGCACCGGCGTGCCGCTGGTGGTCGCGATGTCGAAGGTCGAGAGACCGCCCAGCGCGACCAGCTTGCCGCCGGTCGAATGCAGCACCGGATAGACGCGCGGGTTGGTCATGTCGGCGACGCTGGTCCACGCGTTGGTCGTCGCGTTGTAGATGCGCACGCTCGACAACACGGTGAACGACAGGAGCACCGGATCCCCGTCGACACCGCCGGCGATCGCGGCATTGCCGTTCGACAGGCGAGTGGCGGCGTGCAGCCCGCGCGCGCCGGGAATCGCGGCGGCGGACGACATCGTGTTGGTGGCCGGGTTGTAGCGCCGGCAGTCGGCGCTGAAGTCGGGCACGACGATGATGATCAGGTTGGTCAGCTCGATCCCCCCGGCGATCAGTACCTGGCCGTTCCCGAGCAGCGTGGCCGTGTGCCCGACGCGCGGCTTCGGCATGTTCGGACCGGCGCTCCACGTGTTCGTGGCCGGGTTGTAGATCGTCGTCGAAGCGAGCGCGCTGTTCAGCGTCGCGAGGATGTCGGCCGTGTTCAGCAGCGAGAGGCCGCCGACGACGTACACGCGCCCGTCGGGCAACAGGGTCGCCGTGTGCTGGCCGCGCGGAGTGCTCATCGGCGCGGCGGGCGTGCACAGGCCGGTCGCGGGGTCCCAGATGTCGCAGCTCGCCACGATCGCGCCGGCGTCATTGCCGCCGCCGATCAGCATGACGCGACCGTCGTTGAGCTTGACGGCGGCATGGCCCGCGCGCCCGTGCTGCATCGTGCCCGTCGTCGCGCTGAACGACTGCGTCTGCGGATCGAAGAGCCGGAAGCCCGACTGCGCGACACTGGTGCCTGCGACTTCGGACGAGCCGCCGGATTGCAGCACGCGACCATCGTTGAGCAGGGTCTGGGCGTGGCCGTCGAGCGTGCCCGGCTGCGCGCCGACCGTGAAGGTCGACTGCTGCGGCAGGCCGAGCATGAACGAGCTGCGGTTGCTGATCTCGTCGACCAGCAGTCCGGTGCCGGGCAGCGTGACGAACTGCGCGTACAGTGCGATGCCGTGCAGCGTCGGATCGGCGGGCAGCGCGTACACGGCGCTGGCCTGGCCGGCGCCGTTCAAGAAGCCGGACTTCCACAAGGTCGACAGGTCCAACCCGACGTCGAGGAAGCGCGTGTCGAGCGGATCGACGATGGCCAGGGGCACGGGACCGGTCGAAAGCGACGGGATCAGGAAGTACAGCTGTCCAGGATCCCCCTGGATCTGGTACGTGACCGAGGTGCCGAGCACTCCGCCGACGCGTTTGAGGTTCGCGCTGAGCGCGGCCAGCGGTGCGGCCGCGGCGGTCAGGACGAGGGCGGTCGTGAGCGGGCGAAGCACATGAAGCATGCGCATGTGGGGCAATCCTGGTGTACGGGGGGGGGTGGAGACGCGGGAACCTCCCGAGTATATGCGCCTCGTCCCGTTCGTGGTGGACTGCTAGTCTGCGGACGTGCCGCCGCGAGTCGAGGTCGCCGACGCCGAGCGCGAGAGCTGGGAACGCGAGCTCAGCGCCAGCCTGGGTTGCGCGGTCGAGCTGCGCTGGAGCCGCGGACGCACGCAGGTCGTTCGCATGCGCCGGAGCACGGGCCCTGCGGGCGAGCCGCGGATCGAGCTCGCGCTGGCCGGCTTCTTTCGCGCCGCGCCGGCCGACGTGCGCGCTGCCGTCGCGGCCTGGATCCGCTCAGGCCGCCGCGCGCGTCAGGCCTGCCGCCGGCTCGACGAGTGGGCCGACGAGCAGTTGAAACTGCTGCCCGCTCGGCGCGGCACGCCGCAGCGGATGCGCGCGCGCGGCGCCGTCCACGATCTCGAC
>Ga0194120_10003184_pt1 | contig 27130 bp, 20 predicted proteins | sample TA2MahCa65mmetaG_FD_148642 | JGI IMG/M metagenome (GOLD analysis project Ga0194120, IMG submission 148642) | Freshwater microbial communities from Lake Tanganyika, Tanzania - TA2015019 Mahale Deep Cast 65m | ecosystem: Environmental > Aquatic > Freshwater > Lake | place: Tanzania: Lake... | reverse complement strand
CGGTGTTCGCCACGGCCGGCGAGGCTGGGGCGGGGGAATGCTGCTCATCGCGATGGGACAGGCGGGGGTATGACGTCACTGCTGCAGACGCGGAGGCCTGAGCGTCAGCTTGGCGGTTCATCGCGAAGCTGGGTTTGTCCTTGGAATCGTCAAACAAGGCGAGAGCATGGGCGCCGATATCCTTGCCCGTGTCGGCCTCGACCAAGGAATTGAAGATCGCCGAGGCAAAACCGATCGGTCCGCCGAAGATCGTGCTGCCGACGATGCGGGATCCGACACCGATATTGTCGCCGGTTACGGCCCGATAAAGGGTGCCGACCACTGGCAGGTGCTGTAGCGGATTGACGGCGTCGATCAGATCGCGGAACCCGAAGCCCTCCGGCGACTTCCATAAATTTCCAGCCTGGGTCGGACCCGTTGCGGCCTTCGGATCGGAAGAATTGGCGCCCGGGACCATGGCGGTCGCGGGCGCCGAGTTGGGGGAGGGAGGGAAGAAAGTAGACGTCATAGCTACCAATGGACAACAGATGTGCCGGTTCCGTCGCAAGCGCGATGCCAGGAGCGACATCAGCAAAATCAATTATTTAGCTGCCGGTCGGCCGGTCACTTGCAGCCACCGCCGGGCAGATTCTGCCGACAGCCTGACCGGCCTTGCCCATTGGGCGTAGTCCATCGCCGATACCGGCGATCCGTGGTAGCATGAGTGTTTGCATGAGGCGGCCCGCGCAAGGGCTGACCATTCGACCGCACGGCACAGATCGCGTGCGGCAGATGTGCGTTATCGGGGGCGCGTAGAAAGCGGTGGCTCCGCAAGTTTCCACAACCGCCGTGCGGCGTATGACAGGGGCCGCAACGGCACGGCTGGCGCTATGCGCCTCGACGGCGCTGGTGCCGCTCTATGTCGTGCTTGGAACCGTTGGGCCCGCGCTTGCCAGTCCGCAGGGCGGTCAGGTCGTCGGCGGGCAGGCATCGATTTCGTCGCCCATGTCGGGTCGGACACGGATCGACCAGGCGAGCCAGCGCGCGATCATCGATTGGCGCAATTTCTCGATTGGAGCGGGCGAGCAGGTCGAGTTCCGTCAGCCCGGCCGCGACGCGGTCGCGCTCAACCGGGTCACGGGTTCCGACCCGTCCACGATCCACGGCAACCTGACGGCCAATGGCCAGGTCTGGCTCGTCAATCCCCACGGTGTCGTGTTCGGCTCAGGCGCGCGTGTCGACGTCGGCGGTCTGCTGGCGACGACGACGAACATCCGCAACGAAGACTTCCTGGTCGGGCGCTACCTGTTCGACCAGCCCTCCAGCAACCCGAATGCGCGGGTCATCAACCGCGGCACCATCCGCGTCGGCGAGCACGGCTATGCGGCGCTGTCGGCGGCGGCGGTCGAGAACAGCGGGACGGTCGAGGCGCAGCTCGGAACGGTGGTGCTGGGCGGCGCGCGCGCATTCACGGTCGACCTCCATGGCGACCGTCTGCTGAGCTACCAGATTACGGCGCCTGTCGATCGCGCACCCGAGGGCGGTTCGTCGCTCGTGAGCAACAGCGGCACGCTCAATGCCGATGGCGGCCAGGTCCTGCTGACGGCGCGCGCGGCCAAGGGCGTGATCGACAATGTGATCAACACGACCGGTGTCATCGAGGCGCGCAGTGCGCGGTCGATGAACGGCGAAATCGTGATCGACGGCGGCACGGCGAACGTGGTGACGGCGTCGGGCAAGCTCGACGCGTCGGGCAAGGGCGACGGCGAGACCGGCGGGACCGTGAAGCTGCTGGGCGACCGCGTCGGGCTGATGGATGGCGGCACGATCGACGTGTCGGGTGATCGCGGCGGCGGGACGGCACTGGTGGGCGGCAATTTCCAGGGCAAGGGCCCGGAACCCAACGCCAAGAGAACCTATGTGGCACCGACGGCGAAGATCCATGCCGATGCGGTGACGCGCGGCAAGGGCGGCAAGGTGATCGTGTGGTCCGACGGCGAGACGGCCTACGCCGGCAAGATTGCCGCACGCGGCGGCCGCGAGGATGGGGATGGCGGATTTGCCGAAGTGTCGGGCAAGGAAAACCTGATCTATCGCGGCATCGCCGATCTGACCGCGACCCTTGGTCTGACCGGCACGCTGCTCCTCGATCCCGCGAACATCACGATCGCGACCGGCGGCGGCCAGCCGATCTCGGGCTACTCGCTATTCGGCGACGTTCCGGCATCCAATGCCAGCATCGATCCCTCGGCCATCGTCACCGGGCTCAACGGCGCCAACGTCACGCTCCAGGCCAACAACGACATCACCATCAGCAATGCGATCGATTCGACCGGCAATGCCGGCAACGGCAATCTCGTGCTGCAGGCCGGTCGCAATATCAACGTCAATGCCAACGTCATCTTGAAGGGCAGCTTCACGGCGACCGCCAATGATCCCGGCACCGACGGCACGAACCGCTCAGCCGGAGCTGGCAACTTCGGCATGTCGTCGGGCGCGACGATCAACACGTCGGCGACCAACGGCGCGATCACCCTCTCCTCGGCGGTCGCGGGGACCAACAATACGACCTCGGGCTCGATCACGCTCGGCAATCTGAACAGCGGCACCGGCAACCTCACGCTCAGCGCCTACGGCGCCAACATCACACAGAACGTCGGCGACTCCTTGACCATCGGTGGCACCACCACCGTTACCGCCAACAACATCGCCGGTCAGACGGTCACGCTCGGCAACTCCGGCAACGCGCTGACCGGCACGGTCGCCATCAACAACAACGTCGCCGGCGGCGGTGTGACGATTGCCGCGTCGACGCTTTCACTCGGCGCGATTACGACCCAGGGCAATCTCACGATCGCCACCGACACGCTGTCGGCCACCAATAGCGCCTCGGCGGTCGGTGGCGTTCTGGCGATTGGCACTGTGGACCCGTCGCGCAACGTCATCTTCGGCTCGGGCGGCGGCGCGCTGGTCGTCAACGGGACGAACGTCACAGATTTTGCCGGCGCGACCAACTTCTTCCTCGGCAGCCCGATCGGCACCGGCACCGTAACGTGGAACGCCACGACCACGCCGGCGATCGCCAGCGCGGTCTTCACCAACAGCGGCAATGTCAGCTTCACCAGCGCCGGAGTCACGCTCGGCGCCAATCTCGACGTGGTCTCGACAACGGGCAGCGTCACCTTCGCCGGTCCGATGAACGGCGCCGGCACACTGACGGCCTCGACGTCGGGCAACGTATCCTTCAATGCCGCGGTCGGCGGCACGACGCCGCTGACCATCCTCGATACCACGGGCACCACGGGAACCATCACGATCCGTAATGTCACGTCGACGAGCACGCAGACCTATGGTGGGCCCGTCACGCTCGGAGGTGCATCGACCCTCGCCACTACGAACGCCAATATTACCTTCGCCAGCACGATCGACGGCGGACAAAACCTGACAATCAGTTCCGGCACGGGCACTCTGTCGTTTGGCGGCGCGGCCGGCGGCACGACGACGCTGACGAGCCTCGATGCCTCAGGCACGACAGGCGCGACGACATTGCGTAGTGTAACGACCACGGGGAACCAGCTCTATGGCGGCACGGTTACACTCGGCGCAGCGACGACGCTGACGACGACCAATAACAACATCACATTTTCCAATACAGTCGATGGCGCGCAGACTCTCACGCTTGCCGCCGGCACTGGCACCGTCGGTTTCAACGGTGTTGTCGGCGGCACGACGGCGCTCACGAGCATCACGCGCACGGGCGGCGGCACGACGAATTTCTCGGGCAATGTCACGACGGCCGGCGCGCAGAGCTATGCCGGACCGGTCGGTCTCGCCGGCACGGTGACGACGGGCGGTGGTGCCTTCTCGGCAACCGGCCCGGTGAACCTGTCGGGCAATTCGACGATCAATACCGGGGGCGGCAACATCACGCTCAACACCGTCTCCGGCGTGGGCAACACCTTGACGCTCAACGCCGGAACGACGGGCGCCATCGTCGACAGCGGCACCAGGTGGCGACAATGCAGGTGGCACCAACCTGGCGGCCGGCAGCAGCTCGCCTGGCGGCGGCAGTGTCGTCGTCGTGCCCGGCCTTCTGACGCGTGCCAACCCGACCCGACCACCCGCGACGCCGACTGGCCAGTCGCCTCTCAGCCAGCCCTTCCCCAGCTTCGGCAACGCCAATCTCTGGCGCCCCTAAAGCCGCTGCGGCACCCTAGAAAATGTGGCCGCCGCGCGTCGCTTTGGTGCGCAGGTACTCTTCGTTGTGAGGATTGGACGGGAAGACGTGCGGCACGCGCTCGACGACCTCGATGCCGCAATGGGCGAGCGAGTCGACCTTGGCCGGGTTGTTGGTCAGCAGGCGGACGCGCCGGATGCCGAGCTGGCGCAACATCTCAGCGGCCGGCAGGTAGACCCGCTCGTCGGCATCGAAGCCGAGCACCTCATTGGCCTCGATCGTGTCGAAGCCGCGATCCTGCAGCGCGTAAGCGCGCAACTTGTTGACCAGGCCGATATCGCGCCCCTCCTGCGCCAGATAGAGCAGCACGCCGCCACCCGACCTGGCGATCTCGGCGATCGCGCCGCGCAGCTGGTCGCCGCAGTCGCAGCGCAGACTGCCGATCAGGTCGCCGGTGAAGCACTGAGAATGCAGCCGGGTCAGGACGGGCCGATCGGTGATCGAAGGATCACCGATCATGATGGCCAAATGTTCGACGCCGCCGTCGCGCGGGCGAAACGCGATGATGCGCGTGTGCTCGGCGTCGGCGAGCGGCACGCGCGCATCACCGGTGCGCGTGAGCGACGATGCGACCAGGGCAGAATAGGCGGCGATGTCGCGGGCGTCGACGAACAGGAGGGATTGAGCGCGCGCCCAGCGCGCCAGCTCGTCGGGTTCGTGGAGGTCGATCAGCGCGACCAGCGCCGCCGGTAGCAGCCGCGCGCGCTTGGTGAGCTCGATAGCCGCCACGGCGCAGCTGTCGGCCGGTTCCGCCACGATCGCGAGCTGGCCCAGAGCCGGCATGGTCGCAGCGGAGGATTGCGTCGTCGGGTCGGCGAGCCTGAGCACGAGATCGGCATCGGCATCGGCCGGCAGCATGATCGACTGAACACCCGGCCCGCGCTGTCCGGGGCGCAGCGCGGCAGCACGTCGCGCGGTCAGGGCCAGGACCGGGGCCGATCGCGCCAATCGCTTGAGCTGTGCCAGGCTTTCGGAGGTTGCCATTTCCGCGGCGAGCGCCAACGCGGCGTTGCCGCGCGGCGCCTGCACCGCAATTAGTCCGCCGCGCCTGATGTCGCCGATCGCGCGATCGACTGCCAGCAGGCCGTCGGACCCGGTGGGCGGAATGGACATTCTTGCGTCTGCCATGATGGCCGCGGATTAAAGCATGCCGCGTGCCCGGCTGCGCAGCGAATTTGCGCCCCGACCTTGCGGTATTGCATCGCTTCATGCCATCGGCGAAGCTGGTCCGTAACAGGGCCGGCCATCGCACTGGCCGGCGGAGAATGGGATAGGCGCTTTGGCAGCGGTTTTCGGCAACTACGACCAGGCAGGGCTGGACGCGCAGTACAACAACCGCGCGATGGTACCGGACTACCCCGCCTATCTGGCGCGCTGGCAAGCCGATAGCGAAATCGCGCGCAAGACCTTGGCGGTCGAGCTCGATATTGCTTACGGCAAGAGCGATGCCGAGCGGCTCGACGTATTTCGCGCCGTCGACCAACCGCGCGGCGCCCCCGTTCTGGTTTTCATTCACGGCGGCTACTGGCAGGCATTGGACAAGCGCGATTTCGATTTCGTTGCGCGTGCCTATGTCGCCGCCGGCGTTACGGTCGTCGTCGTCAACTATGCGCTGACGCCCACCGTGTCGATGGATGAGATCGTGCGCCAAACACGCGCATCGCTGGCGTGGACCTGGCAGAATGCACGCCGCTTCGGCGGCGATCCTGGGCGCATCCACGTCACGGGCCATTCCGCAGGCGGTCACCTGACGGCGGCGCTCCTGGTCACCAATTGGCCGACGCTTGGGCTGCCGGCAGACCCGATTGCCGGCGCGGTCGCCATCAGCGGGCTCTACGAGCTTGAGCCGATCCGGCTCAGCTATCTCAATCAAGCGATCCGGTTGGATGCCGATGCCGCGCGGCGCAATAGCCCGATTTTCGCCGTCCAGGCATTGGAGGCGACGGATTCCGCGGTTGTCAGCACGGCGCCGGGCAAGCTGCGCAGCGCGCCCTTGACGCTCGCCGTCGGTCAGAAGGAGAGCGACGAGTTTCACCGGCAGCAACGCAGCTTCGCCGCTGCATGGCTTGCAGCCGGCCGGCCGGTCCAAGAGCTGGATTTGCCTGGCCGCAACCACTTTTCTGTACTCGACGCGTTTTGCGACCCGAACAGCGCCTTGTTCCGCGCGACGCTCGAGCAGATCCAGCGGCCCACGGCGTGATCCGACGGCGACGCAGGTCGGCGCAGGAGCTGGCCCGGCTCTGGCGCCGGCATGCTATGATCCGGCGTGTTCGGACGAGCAGGCACAGAGGCATGGAATGACAGCGGCGCGAGCCGGTGCAAAGGCCGGCGCCAAGAAGATCCTGCTGGTCGATGACGACGAGGCGTTGCGCGCAACGCTCGCCGAGCAATTGCAGCTCCATGAGGAATTCGCGACGGTGCAGGCCGAGTCCGGTCAGAGCGCGCTTGAGCGCGTTCGGACGGAACATTTCGACATCGTGCTCCTCGATGTTGGCCTGCCGGACATGGACGGCCGCGAAGTTTGCCGGCTCATGCGGCGCGGCGGGCTCAAGTCGCCGATCGTCATGCTGACCGGTGCCGACACGGACGCCGACACCATTCTCGGTCTCGACGCCGGCGCCAATGACTACGTGACCAAGCCGTTTCGTATCGGCGTATTGCTTGCGCGCGTGCGCGCTCAGTTGCGTCAGCACGAACAGAGCGACGATGCCGTGTTCACCATCGGACCCTACAGCTTCAAACCGAGCGCCAAGCTGCTGCTCGAATCGACGCGCAGCAAGAAGGTACGACTGACCGAGAAGGAAACGGCGATCCTCAAATACCTCTATCGCGTCGGTGATCGGGTCGTCGGCCGCGAGGTGCTGCTCAAAGAGGTGTGGGGCTACAACGCCGGCGTCACAACCCACACCTTGGAGACTCACGTCTATCGCCTGCGACAGAAAATCGAGTCCGACCCGAGCAATGCAACCATTCTCGTCACCGAACCGGGTGGCTATCGGCTCGTGCCCTGACGCGCGATTTGAGGCGTCGATGGCGATCCCCTTGGTCCCTAACAATTAAATCTTTTCCTGCCACTGCGGCTCAGGCACACTCGGGTCAGGCCGTGGCGGCGCCGAAGGGGGGTCTGCCATACCGGCTTGTGATAACAGCCGGAGACATGGCGTGGCGGAGGGGCGCGATTTCTCAGTCCGGTTTTGGGGCGTGCGCGGCAGCATTGCATGCCCGGGCCCGGATACGGTCCGCTATGGTGGCAATACCTCCTGCTTGGAAGTGCGTTGTGGCGATGGCCTGCTGATTTTCGACGCTGGCACAGGCTTGCGCCCGCTCGGGCCGGCGCTCGATAAGTCAGGCACGGTCGACGCCGACCTGTTCTTCACCCACACCCACCTCGACCACGTCAATGGGCTGCCCTTCTTCAGCTCGGCCTTCGTGCCGGGCAACCGCTTCCGCTTTTCTGCCGGCCATCTCAAGCCCAACCACAATCTGCGCGAGGTCCTCGGCTTGATGATGACCCCGCCCTTGTTTCCCGTGCCGATTGACGTATTTCGTGCTGACATCACCTATCACGACTTTTCGGCGGGCGATGTGCTGCATCCCAAGCCAGGCGTGGTGTTGCGCACCCAGCCGCTCAATCACCCCAACAACGCAACCGGCTACCGGGTCGAATTTCGCGGAAAATCAATCTGTTACGTCACCGATACCGAGCATGTCATCGGGCGTCCCGATGCCAAGGTTCTGGATCTGATCGACCGGGCCGATATCGTCATTTACGACTCGACCTACACTGACGAGGAATATCCGCGCTATGTGCGGTGGGGCCATTCGACCTGGCAGGAATGCCTGCGCCTCTGCGAGGCGGCCAAGGCCAAGACTGCCGTGATTTTCCACCATGATCCGAGCCACGACGATGCGTTCATGGACCGCATCGCGGCCGAGGCGGCGCAAATGCGTCCGGGAACCGTGGTCGCACGCGAAGGGCTGACATTGACGCCTTGATCGGGCGCCGGCAGTCTGCCCGGGTTGCGGATGGTTGGGGCGCCAGGATTCGAACCTGGGATCGCGGGACCAAAACCCGCTGCCTTACCGCTTGGCCACGCCCCATGCGCAGGCGCGGCACCATACGCGCATTCACGGTCGCCCGCAACCAGTGGCCCTACGCCCGGAACCATTTGATAGAACAAGGATATTTTGACGAAACCAATCGCGCTTAACAGGCCGTTTGGCCTCTGTTATGCTGGTCACTACCAGCACTACACTGCCCGTCGGCCATGGACAGATCTAATTTACCCTGGAGCATCAAAGGCATAACTCCTGAGGCCCGCCAGGCTGCCAAGGAGCGTGCCGCGGAGGCCGGCCAGCCCATGGGTGCTTGGCTCAGCGAGGCCATTCACAGCGTCAGCCGCGCGGAGCGCGCCGCTGCCGGGGGCGGGCCGTCCACGGCCCACCCGGTGGTAGATTCGCAAGGCGGCGGCAAACCGGCCTCGGCGATCCATGGTGCGCTGGAAGACGAAACCACACGGCCCTACGACACCGCGGGGCTCGCCAGCGGCCTCGGTGGCAACGTCGGCGCGGAGATGACCATCCTGGCCCAGCGAATCGCCAAGGTCGAGCGCTGGACGGCGCGTTCGGTAGCCCACCTGCGGCACGCCATCGAGGAGATCACGCGACGACTTGAGGCGCTTGAGCGACCCAGCCGTCAGCCCGGGGATTACGACCGGCCCCACGATCCGAATGCGCCGCTCGCCCGGCGACGCTGGCGCCCCTAACAAATCCTCTTCACGCGTCGAGCCACCATTCGTCGGCTCGCGCCGGGCAGGTGTTGCGGCCCACTACCGGCAGGTATCTGGCCGGATTGGTCTACAAAGCTTGGTAGCATCCAGAAATCCTACTACGGCATATTCGGTAGCCCTTGGTAGCGCACCACCTCCAATTGGCTTGAAATACCGAGAGAATTTTGAGATATTCACTGCCCGGGCAGGCACTGCCGTGTCCTACCACCACGGGCTGACGATCTGACCAACTGGCCATGACGAGCAATACGCCGTGGAGCGTGAAGGGTGTAGCCCATGAAGCGCGGGAAGCGGCGAAGATCGCGGCGCGCAAGGCTGGCCAACCCATCGGTGTCTGGCTGAGCCAGACCATCCTCGCGGCGGCGACCCAGGAGTTGAAGCGCGGCTATGGGACAGGCGGCTATGGGACAGACCGGGGACCACCCCGCTACCCAGAGGCGCCGCCCGCCCCCTCCGCCATGCCCGGCGCGGGCTATCCCCCCCTCTTATGTCAACACGCAGCCGCGGCCGCCGGCACTGACCACCCAGGCCGTCATCGAGTCGATTAATAAGCTTTCGACGCGGATCGACGCCGCAGAGCAACGAACGACTGCCCAAATCCAGCCGATCCTCAGGAAAGTCGATCACCTGACGACCCAGCTCGAACGGGTGGACGACATCGCCAATCAGATCGGCCGCGTCGACCAGATCTCGGCTCAGCTCGAGGAAATCAAGTCGCGCGGGCCCGGTGGTCCGGCCACGACCGCACCGGTCGAACGCGCGGTCATGCGCATGTCCGAGCGGCTCCAGAAGCTCGAGCAGCGGTTTCAGCCCGGCGGGACACGCGCCGAGACCAGGGGCCAGGGCAACGGATTTTTGGCTCGACTCTTTCGGCGGGGCAGCTAGCATGGTAGCGCCTATGCGCCAGGCGGAGGAGTGCTGACACCGCGAGGGTTGATCGCGCCAGCGCGACTTGTTTGCTCGGTCAGGCCCCAGGGCGCCATTAAGCGATTATATATAAGGAGGTATTCCAAATTGCTGTGTGCGCTACGCAGTCGTGAAGGGCGGGTATGACCGATCTCGCGCGGAGTTCGGCGCCATGGAGCGTGAAGGGGGTCGACCGCGGTGCCCGTGATGCAGCCCGTGAAGCCGCCCAGGCGGCCGGGCTAACCATTGGCCAATGGATCGACAGGGCAATTCTGCGCCATGCGGGGCTGGCTGAAATGCCCGGTCCGGCGCCCGCCATTCATGCGGCAGCCCGACCGTCTCAGAAACATGCTGAGGTTCAAGGTCACGACAACGCCGGCGAGCCAGTTGAGCCTGATCCGCAACTCATCGAGCTGTCGCGCCAGGTTGAGGCCGCCGAGCGGCACATGTCGGAGCAGCTGCTACCGGTCGGCAAGGCTGTCGAGGCGCTCGCCAAGCGGCTGGTCGACATCGAAGCCAAGCGGCGCGAAGGCGAGGAGGCGAGACAACCGGACGAAGAAGGCTTCCCCGGCAATGGCACCGAGGCTCATACCGCGAGCGGACCCGCCGAATTCGCTGGCCTCGTGTCGCGCGGTGACCGGGTCTACGATCAGTCGGATCCGATCGGCCGGGGCGCAGAAGCCTCATCCGAGACGGCTCGACAGCCGGTCGCGCGGCGAAGCCTTCTCGAGCGCGAGCCCGAACCCGTCGAACCCGTGCAGCCGCCGTCGGAGATCATCGATTTCGAATCGCGCCTGAAGCTCGGCTCGGAAACGCGGATCTATCGCCGCACAAAGATCGCGCCAGAGCAGGACGATGAAGCGCCGCCGCCGCGGCGCTGGCGCCGCCGGCTGCTCATGAGCCTCGCTGTCATCGTCATGTTGTGCGGCATCGTCCCGGTTGTCTGGTTCGGTTACCAGGCGACGCAAAAGCCCGGGATCGAATGGGCGGACGTGCCGGATCAGATGGTGGTCGAAGCCGAGCAGTTCTGGGTCGAGACACTGGGGCCCGGTTTCATGGTGCTGCGCACCGAGGTCGCAGCTTTCCCGTGGCCTGATCTCGGCGAACTCTTCAAATTGCCGACAGACTGGCAGTTGCCAACCTGGCTCGCCGACTTCCTGGGACTGACAAGCGAAACACCAGCATCGCCCACGGCACCATCCGCGACGCTGGCCCCGGCGACAGGGCCAAGTCCGCCGCCGAGCAGCGTGCCGCCGCCGGCAACCTCGAACACCGCGCCGCAGATGCCGCCACCAGTCGCGAGCACGGCCGCACCACCGGCTGCGCCGATGACAGCACCGAGCACAACACCGCCACCGCAGGCGGCTGCCCCTCCGCCTCGTCCGGCGGCGCCGGCACCCCAGGCCGCATCGCCCGGCGCAGCCGCACCGTCATCGGCTGGAGCGACGCAGCAAGCCGCCTTGCCGCCACCGTCGACGGCCGCGCGATCTGCGCCGGCTGCACCGGACGTCACGCGACGTCCGCCCGCCGCGCCCGCCGCGCCGGCTGCCGACGCCGATCCGGCCGCGCGGCTTGCCTGGCTCGAGAATATGGCCAAGCAGGGCGATGCCAAGGCGCAGCACGACCTCGCTATCCTCTATGCCAAAGGCGAAGGCGCGGCGCAGGACTTCAGCAAGGCCGCGTATTGGTTTCGCGAAGCCGCCGTTCAGAACATTCCGAACTCGCAGTACAATCTTGGCGTTCTCTACGAAACCGGGCTTGGCGTGACCAAGGACGAGGTGCGCGCGCTGCTCTGGTATCACACGGCGGCCGAGCTCAATCATCCCAACGCGCAGTACAATTTCGGCATCTACTTCCTCGACGGGCGCGGCGGCATCGCGAAAAACACCAAGGAAGCGGTGCGCTGGCTGCGACGCGCCGCCGACCAGGGTGTGGCGCGCGCACTGTTCGTCCTCGGCAAGATTTACGAGGAAGGCCGCGAAGACATCGAACCGAACATGCAGGAGGCGGTCAAGTTCTATATGCGCGCCGCCGATCGCGGCTATGCCGAAGCGCGCACCGAACTGGCTCGTCTCGGTCGGGCGACCAGCAGCGAAACGCCCGCGGCGCAACGCGCGGGGCGCGCCCAGGATCCGAATGCCGTGCCGACCGCGCCGGCTCCGGTTGCAGCCGGCGCGCCGGCATCCTCGTTGCGCCCCGGCGCAGCAACGCCGGCCGCGGCGTCGGCTCCGACTCCCAACGCGGCGCGCGACACGGTCATGGCGATTCAGCAGTTGCTGCAGCAGCTCAATCTCAATCCCGGACCTGCCGACGGCTTCATCGGCCCGCGCACGACCAACGCGATCAAGCGCTATCAGGAGACCAATGGCCTGGCGGCCGACGGTCTACCTTCCGAGGCTCTGCTGCGCCATCTGTCCGAGCACGCGCGGACCAGCAGGGTATCGACCAACTAGCGGGATCGGCGAGGTCGCGAGCGCGAGGGTTCGGTCAGCAGAGTCGGCCGCTCCTGATCCACCAATCCGGGTGCTCGACGCCGATGCGACGAGCAGCGCGCGCCGCCGCCGCTGACCCGTCGAAAATGCCGTAACAGGTCGCGCCGCTGCCGCTCATGCGCGCGACCAGGCAGCCCGACGCTTCGGCAAGCCGCGCCAGGATCTCCGCAACCGGTGGGCAGAGCTGCACCGCAGCGTCGGTCAAATCGTTGCGCCGCTCGGCAATCAACGCAGCCAATGCCCGGAAATCGCGGGGCGCCGCGCGGAACCGCTGTGCCGTCGAAAATGGGCCTTGCCGCGCCGCGAAGACATGGGGCGTCGGCAAGCCGATACCGGGGTTGATCAGCACGATCGCAGCCGACGGCAGAGACGGCGCAGCTGCGAGACGCTCGCCGATGCCGCCCGCGAATACCGCACGGCCGCGAAGACAGGCCGGCACGTCGGCACCCAGAGAGAGCGCCAAGCTGGCGAGCACCCGCTCGGCGGGCTTGATGCGCCACAGCCGGATCAGCGCGCGCAGCGTTGCCGCGGCATCGGCGGAGCCGCCGCCGATGCCGGCCGCAACCGGGAGATTCTTGCGCAACGTCAGACGGGCGCCTCGGGTGACGACGCAGCGATCGCGAAGCGCGCGCGCGGCGCGAAGAGCGAGATTGTCGGCCGCCGCCGCATGCAAAGCCCCGGCGTTTGGTCCGACGATGCGCAACGACAGCTCGTCCGCCGCGCGCGCTTCGATGACGTCGCCGATATTGGCGAATGCGATCAGGCTGTCGAGGGTGTGATAGCCGTCAGCGCGCTGGCCTGTGATGTGGAGATAGAGGTTGATCTTGGCGGGCGCGAACTCGCGGGCGACGCGCGCCGCCGACCGTCGAGGCATCCGCGCGCGCGGCAGAGTCAACCGCCCTTGCGCGGTTCGTCGCCGGTCTGCAGACCGTTTTGCAGCTTGCCTTCGATCTGGCCGACGACATCAGGCTCCGGCTTGAGCGAGAGCGCTCGGCGCCACTGCACGCGCGCCTCCGTCCGACGTCCGACGCGCCAATAGGCGTCGCCGAGGTGATCGTTGATCACCGGATCCTGCGGCCGGAGCTCGATGGCGCGCTCCAGGTGACGCACCGCGCCCTCGAAGTCCCCGAGCCGGTACAGCACCCAGCCCAGGCTGTCGACGATGTAGCCATCCTGCGGACGGAGCGCCACGGCCTTCTCGATCATTCCCTTGGCGCGATCGAGATTGACGCCCTGTTCGACCCAGGAATAGCCGAGATAGTTGAGGACGTAGGCCTGCTCGGGCTGTAGCTCGAGCGCCTTCAGGAAGTCGCCCTCGGCGCGCGGCCACTGCTTGGATCGTTCGAGCACGATGCCGCGCGAATAGAACAGCGACCAGTGCTGCGTCTCGATGCTGGACAGACGGCTGATCGCCTGGTCGTAGAAGGGCACTGCTTCGGCATAGCGCTCCTTGGTGCGCAGTATGTCGCCGGCGCGCACCAGGGGATCAGGCTGCCGCGGCCGCTCGGCCGCCATTGCCTTGAGCTCGGCGATGGCACGATCGGTCTCATTGAGCGCTTCCAGGTTGCCTGCGATGCGCAACCGCGCGTTCCAGGCATAGGGCGACTTTGCTGGCACCGCGCGATAGGCTTGCGCGGCCTGCTCATTGCGGCCCTGCGCCTCGAGCACCTCGCCCAGCAGAATGTGGCCGATGTCGAAATCCGGGCGCAGGTCGAGCGCCATCCGGACATAGATCAGCGCCGTGTCGGCGGTGCGCGCATCGATCAGCGCTCCGGCGACGTCGGTCAGCCCCTCGGCGATGCCGTCGCGCGGCGATCGGACGGTGCGCTCGGGTCTGCTGCCTGCCCGCAGCCGCGCCATGGCGGCTTCCACCATTGGCGATTCCGGATGACGCTGGCCGAATTCCTGGTAGATCGCCTCCGCCTTGGCGCGCTCGCCCTGGCGCTCATAGAAATTGCCGATCGCCGTGATCATGCGCTGGCTCGGTTCGCCCGCCTGCTGGCGCGCGCGCAGATAGCTCTGCTCGGCGGCCGGAAACCGTCCAGCCAGATCGTTCATGAAGCCCTGGTGCATCTGGTAGAGGGCGCCGAGGCCGGTATCCTGGCCGACCGGCTTGAGCGCCTCGAGGCCGGCGTCGAGATTCGTCTGTCCGATCTTGGTCCAACCGCGCAGCAGGGGGCTGATCAGATTGTTGATGCGATTGCGCTCGATGGCCGCCAGATGCTTCTCGGCCTCGGCGAAGCGCCCGGCCTTGATGTCGGCCAGAGCCAGGGTCAGGCTCGCGAGCGCGGTCTCCGCACCTCCGTCGACGATACGGCGCGCGTAGGTCTCCGCCTCTGTCATGCGCCCTTCGCTCGCCATCAGGAAATAGGCTCGGCGCAGCAGCTGGGGATTGTCCGGATCGGTGGCAAGCACGCGCTGGACGTATTCCGCGGCGGCGGTCAGATCGCGGCGGTTCTGCGCGTAGCGCCCGGCAAGATAGCTGCCGAAGTTGGACATTTCCGAAGCCGACGGGCGCCGGCTCTGCTCGGCCCCCTGCGGCTCGACGGACCAGCCCGCCACACCCGCAAGCATCGCGGCCGCAATCAAAAGCGACCTGCCGCGGCCGGATCTGCCGTTACCAGACTTGATCATGTTGCGCTCATTTCTATGTCCCGCGCTGTGGCGCACGGAACTTCAGGCTCCGGTCCATTCTAGCGCCGCAGGGTACGAGGGCAAGCAGGCGGGGCAGGCGGGGCAATTTGCCTCGGTTGAGCGGCGGCGTCCTGGCAGCCGACGGGCGGGTCGCGCTCACGAGCGGCGAAAATCCATGGGCGCGTGGCGGAACCGGAAATGGCGCAGATCGAGAGCGGCGGGACCGGGAGTATCGACATCGATCATGGTCGGGATCAGCGGCCGGAACGCGGCGCGGAAATGGTTCTTGGCCTTCACGCCCAGCCATCGCAGGCGGTGCACGTCGATGTCGTGCAGCGTGAAAAAGCCTGGATCGTTGGGGCTCTGACAGGCCGCCGTCACAATGATGGCGAGCTCGCCGTCGCGGACAAGGGCGGTGCGGCCGAGATTGCAGTGGGCGCCATGGGCCAGCGGCCCGCTGTTGCGAAAGCGTCCATCGGTCAGACGGTCGACCGTGCCGGAAATCGCGACCGGCGCGCCGAATTCGGGGGCAATGCGGCCGCCTAGCGTGACCGCCACCCGACCGCCGATCCCCGCGGCGGCGGCCTGGCCAACCACGCCCGGATCGGCGAAAAAAGCGAACACGGCCGGCCCCGGGGGCCGTGCCGCGTGCATGGCCGCGAACAATCCGGTTGTGTCACCGATGCCGCCCGAACCCGGGTTGTCCGAGCTCTCGATCAGCGCGACCGGCCACGCCGTCGCGCCGGCTGCCTGCATCAAGGCGGCCGTTGGTGTCGGCAGGGCGACATAGAAGCGATCGAGCCGCGCCGTCATCGCCGCGCCGACTTCGTGCGCCGCTTCTTGCGCGAGCTCGGCATCGCCATCGGCGTGAACCATGACGGATGCGCCAGCCAGCGGACTGTCGCCGTAGGAAAAACCGCCGAAGACGCTGACATCGAGCAGACCGTGTCGCCGCTCGACCTCGGCCGCGATCGCCTCGATCTCGGCCATCGGTCCATCGGTCGTCCGCATGTTCATGCTCGGCAGGATCGCCGGCACCTTGGCAAGCGCGCCTTTCGGCGCGATCTCGCCGCTCGCGGTGCGCGCCAGTAGCTCAAGGGTCCTGGCGGCGGTCTCGTACATGTCGACATGCGGATGGGTCTTGAACCCGCAGGCGACGTCGAAGAGCCCGATCTGAGCCGCGCCGAGATTGGCATGCAGATCGAAACTGACGCCGAGCGGCGCCCGGCCGATCGCACGGCGGACGGCGCGGAGCAGGTCGAGATCCGCCGTGGGGCTGGACGCCGAGAGCATGGCGCCGTGAAGCGCGAGGTAGACCGCGTCCCACGGTCCTCGCGACAGTCCGTCCAGGATCTCGTCGCGGATCAACGCAAACGTCATGTCGTCGATCGGACCGGCCGGACCTGCTTCGGCACAGGTCAGAAACAAGCCCTGCCAGTCGCGGTGGGTGTCGAGGAAGTCGACGGCCGCACCCAGCTCGGTTCGGGTCCCGCGCGCGTGTTCCTTCGCCGCGCAGCCGGACAGCCAAAGCTGCTGGCGAAATTCCGCCGTCGTCGTCGGCACCGGCGAGAAGGAATTGCCCTCGTGGATGAAGCTGGCGATCGCGATGCGCTTCATCGCCGTGACTTCAGTCGCTCAAGGTCGTGGTTCATCATCGCTCGCCCAGCACCCACTGGCGGGGCATGTCCGGAGGCACGGATTGACAGCCGAGGATGCGGTCGACCTGCCCATCTGCTTCTCCAAGCGGCATCAGGAGCACTTCCGAGCGATAGCATTTGCCGAGCAAGAGGCGCTCGGCTGAAACTCGGACCGGCGACCGGCCGTTGACGACCAGATCGAGAGAATGACGAATCGAGTCGCGAACGTGCGCGATCGGATGATCGTCGACGAGTTTGCCGGTCAGGTCGAAGCCGACGCGCGCCGCCACGGCGCTGGCGAACAACCGGTAGCGAAAGCGCGGCTGCGGACCTTCGATGTCATAGATGAATAACCAGCCCAGGAAATCCGCAAGGTTGACGGGGTCGACGAATGAGCGCGTCGGCATCGTTCGGCTGCCGCACGCGGCGCGCCAGCGTCGGTAGAGCACCCGCAGTCGCTCGTCGTCGAGCGTATGCTCACCGGCGACCGATTCGTATCGGTCGGTCGGCGCCATCGGCTCGTCATGTCGACGGGACATGTTCGCAACCGCGTGACGGCGCAAGCGATCCGCTCACATATTCGGATAGTTCGGGCCGCCGCCGCCCTCGGGCACGACCCAATTGATGTTCTGCAGGGGATCCTTGATGTCGCACGTCTTGCAGTGCACGCAGTTCTGGGCGTTGATCTGCAAACGCGGGTTGGCGCCCGAATCATCGCGAACGATCTCGTAGACGCCGGCCGGACAATAGCGCTGCTCCGGCGCATCGTAGAGCGCCAGGTTGACGTCGATCGCGATGCGCGGCTCGGTCAACTTGAGATGCGGCGGCTGGTTTTCCTCGTGGTTGGTGTTCGAGACGAACACCGAGGACAGCTTGTCGAAGGTGATCTTGCCGTCCGGCTTCGGATAGTCGATCGGCGCGCATTCGCCGGCGCGCCGCAGTGTCGCATTGTCGTCGTGGTGATGGAAGGTCCAGGGCGCGCGGCCGCGCATCACATAAGTGTCGAGCGCCGAGTAGGCGAGTCCGCCCCACATGCCCAACCTGAACGATGGGCGGACATTGCGCACGCAATAGAGCTCGTCCCACAGCCAGGTCCTCTTCAGCCGCTCGGGATAGCCGGTCAGCTCGTCCACACGCCCGGCGGCGAGCATTTCGTGCAGCGCCTCAGCGGCGACCATGCCGGACTTCATCGCGGTGTGCGTGCCCTTGATCTTGGGCACGTTGAGGAAGCCGGCACTGTCGCCGACGATGGCGCCTCCCGGAAAAGTCAGCTTCGGGATCGCCTGGAACCCGCCCTCGTTGAGAGCGCGCGCGCCATAGGCGACGCGCCGTCCGCCTTCGAAGATCGGCCTGACCGCCGGGTGCGTCTTGAAGCGCTGGAATTCGTCAAACGGGCTGAGATGGGGATTCTCGTAATCGAGGCCGATGACGAAACCAACGGCGACCTGACGGTTTTCCAGGTGATAGAGAAACGAGCCGCCATAGGTCCCCCAATCCATCGGCCAGCCGATGGTATGCACCACCGTGCCCTGCTGATGCTGCTCGGGCTGAACCTCCCACAGCTCCTTGATGCCGATACCAAAAGTCTGCGGATCGCAATCCCGGCGCAGATCGAAGCGCTTGAACAGCGTCTTGGTCAGCGAGCCGCGGCAGCCTTCCGCAAAGAGCGTGTACTTGGCCAGCAGCTCGACGCCGCGCGCGTGGCTTGCGGTCGGCTTGCCGTCTTTGCCGATGCCCATGTCGCCGGTCGCCACGCCGCGGACGCGGCCGGCCTCGTCGGTCAGCACCTCGGCCGCGGCGAAGCCCGGATAGATCTCGACGCCGAGTGCTTCGGCCTGCTGGCCCAGCCAGCGGCACAGATTGCCGAGGCTGATGATGTAGTTGCCGTGATTGTTCATCTGCGGGGGCGTCGGCAGGCGAATCGCGCGCCGCTTGGTCAGGAACAGGAAGCGATCCTTCTCGGCCGGCGTGTTGAGCGGCGCGCCCTTCTCCTTCCAGTCGGGGATCAGCTCGTTGAGCGCGCGCGGCTCGAGCACGGCACCGGACAGGATGTGAGCGCCGACTTCCGAACCTTTCTCGATCACGCAGACGGAGAAATCCTGGCCGGTCTGCTGACCAAGCTGCTTGAGGCGGATCGCGGCCGACAGGCCGGACGGACCGGCGCCGACGATGACGACGTCATATTCCATCTTGTCGCGGTCCATGCCCCAACCTCCGAAAGCGAACCTCGAACCTCTTTGTCAGAGAATTAGCGCAGGTGTTAGGTTCATGCCATGGCTTCGTCGGACACTGAACGCCAGCGACAGAGTGACCGGTCGGCGCTGATGGCGGCACTCGCTTGGCAGGTGGCGGCCGGCGCCGACGAAGCAATCGGCGAAACGCCGGTCGATCGGTTCGTGCGGGGCCAGACAACGGCCGCGACCTCGGTCCAGCCCGCCGTCTCGCCGACCGCGCCCCGGACCGGGTTTGACGAACCGGGCCGGGATAGTTCGCCGGGTTCCGCGCCGGACATGCCGGCTCCGGTCGCCGTGGCGCCGGCGCCGCCAGCGGCCGACGCACACCGTATCGCCGGCGCCGTGGCCACTCTTGCCGAATTGCGCGCCGCGCTCGCCGCTTTCGAGGGCTGCGCGCTCAAGCAAACCGCGACCAATCTCGTCTTCGGCGACGGCAGTCCCGCCTCGGGTCTGATGCTGGTCGGCGAGGCGCCGGGCGCCGATGAAGACCGGCAGGGCCTGCCCTTTGTAGGCGTCAGCGGCCAGCTGCTCGACCGCATGCTCGCCGCCATCGGCCGCGACCGTGGTTCCGCCTATATCACCAACATCCTGCCCTGGCGGCCGCCGGGCAACCGCCAGCCGACCCCGGCCGAGATCGCACTCTGCCTGCCGTTCATTCAGCGGCACATCGAGCTGGTCGCGCCGAAGGTTCTGGTCCTGGTCGGCGGTACATCGGCCAAGACGCTGCTCGGCCGCAACGAAGGGATCATGCGCATGCGCGGCCGTTGGTTCGAGTATGTGAGTCCGGCTTTGCCGAGGCCGGTGCCGGCGCTCGCCACATTTCATCCCGCCTACCTGCTTCGCGCGCCGGCTCAGAAGCGCGAAGCGTGGCGCGACTTCCTGTCGTTGAAGCGGAAAATCGAATCAGGCATGCCCGACTAAGTCGCTGGCGGGGCTGAACTCGAGGCAAGTTATCCACAAGTTGCGCACCTTGCCGTGAGGCGCTCGGGCAGGCTTTGCTTGCCAGATCAGGTTCGATGCACTATGTAGGCCCGCAATGCGGGCGCGAAATTTCTGCAAAGACTTGCGCGCAATATCGGTAATCCTCGCCGGACTCGTCGCGCTTGCTTCTGGAATCTCGACAGGTCTTGCGGCAACGCAGACCCAGACGGTGCCGAGTGCTGGACTCGACACCGCGCTTCTGCTGCCGCGCGCGCAGAATCCCATGCCAGCTGACCAGTTGCCGACCATTCTATCGGCCAACGACGTCAGGCTCTATCGGGAGATCTTCCAGGCGCAGCAGGATGGCGAGTGGTCCGCGGTTGACCGCAAGGTGCGCGCGCTGCGCGACAAGCGGCTGGTCGGTCATGTGCTGGCCCAGCGCTACCTCCACCGCAACTACAGGGCCAGCTACAAGGAGCTCGCTTCCTGGCTCGAGCATTATGCCGACCTGCCTGAGGCGATCCGCATTCATCGCTTGGCCGCCAGCCGAATGCCGCGCGGCAGCAAGCCACCGGTCAAGCCGCAGGGCGGCTATCTCAGCGGCAGCGGACTCGAGCACGGCGCGGTCGGCGACGAAACCGACGGGCCTCAGCACTCGCGTGCGGATCAGGCGATCGCCGCTTTCACCGCAGGCGAAGACCAGAAGGCGCTGGCACTCGCCGTGGAAGCTGCGAAGAAAGCCGGCAGCGACGCCCCCGGCGCCCATTGGACGGCGGGGCTGGCCGCCTGGCGGCTGGGCAAGTTCGAGGATGCGCGCCAACACTTCGAGGCGCTGGCGCGTTCGCGCAGCGCGTCTGCATGGTCGCTGGCGGGGGGCGCCTATTGGGCCTCGCGCGCGAATCTTAAGCTGCGCCGGCCGCACGACTATACGGTCTGGCTCGCGCGCGCCGCCGAACAGCCGCGCACCTTCTACGGGCTGCTGGCGCGCCGTCAGCTCGGCATCGACCTGCCGCTCAACTGGGACCTGCCGGCTCTGACCAAAGCGGATGTCCACGCGCTGATGCGCCATGCCGGCGGCCAGCGCGCCTTCGCGCTGATACAGATCGGCGACCACTACCTGGCCGAGCGCGAGCTGCGCCGGCTCTATCCGCAGGTCGAGGCCGAACTGGGCACGGCGATCCTGTCGCTGGCGTCCCAGGCCAACATGCCGGCGCTCGCGATGCGTCTCGGCGGCAAGCTGCTGCGCGGCCAGGGCCTGCGCTACGACGCGGCGCTCTACCCCGTGCCGGACTGGCGGCCGGAGGGCGGCTTCAGCGTCGATCCGGCGCTGGTCTACGCCATCATGCGCCAGGAATCGGCGTTCGATCAGCGGGCCCAGTCGTATCGCGGCGCCTCCGGCCTGATGCAGATCATGCCGCGCACCGCCTGGGCGATCGCCGACGACGACGAGTTCGACGGCACGCGCGAGCGCCTGCTCGAGCCGGCGCTCAACTTGACGCTCGGCCAGCGGCTGATCCGCATGCTGCTCGATTCCGACCAGATCCAGGGCAATTTGATCATGATGTCGGCGGCCTACAACGCCGGGCAGGGCAACCTCGGCAAGTGGGAGCGGCGCGCGCAGTACCGCAACGATCCGCTGCTGTTCATCGAATCGATCCCGTCGCGCGAGACGCGCAGCTTCATCGAGCGCGTGCTGACGAACTATTGGATTTACCGGCACCGCATGGGGCTGTCGTCGCCCTCGCTCGATGCCATTGCCGAGGGCGGATGGCCGCTCTACTCTGACACCGACGGATACGTCACGACGGTGTCCGAGAATGCCACGGATTGACGAAACCAGACCTTTCCTTGCCGTCAATATTGCGGTTCTGACGGTTTCCGACACGCGCTCGACGGCGGACGACAAGTCCGGACAGACACTGGTCGATCGCATCGGCCAGGCCGGACACCGCGTTGCCGCGCGCGCCATCGTGCGCGACGACAGAGCGGCGATCGCCGACCAGCTCCGGCGCTGGATCGCCGACCCGGCGATCGACGTGGTGATCTCGACCGGCGGCACCGGCGTGACGGGCCGCGATGTGACGCCCGAGGCGTTCGAAGCGGTGTTCGAGAAGTCGATCCCCGGTTTCGGCGAGCTGTTTCGCTGGCTCAGCTACCAGAAGGTCGGCACCTCGACGATCCAAAGCCGGGCCGTGGCCGGGGTGGCCGGCGGCACCTATCTGTTCGCGCTGCCCGGCTCGCCGGGTGCGTGCAAGGATGCCTGGGACGACATCCTCGTCCATCAGCTCGACAACCGGCACCGGCCGTGCAATTTCGTCGAGTTGATGCCGCGCCTGCAAGAGCATTTGAAGAAGCCGGCTTAGACCGTGATCGGTTCAGATTGAATCGCCTCCTGAGCCTGTCGAAGGGGGCGATCCTGTCCGACGCGTGAATCACGGTCCACCTCACCAAGGAAAGGTGCGATCGCGCCCGGGATTGGCATCGGTGGCTGCGGCGCCGCTCGTCGGCTCCGATAGGCTGGAGCTCGAGCCTCGCGGTTGGCCGGGGCTCACCCGGTTGGCGCGCCGTGTGGTCAGGTGCCGGACTTGCTGTGGCGGCGTTCCGCACGCCGCCATCGCTCGTAGGAATGCATATCGTCGACGTCCTCGAGCTGGTCGCCCAGCACGATGACGTCGCGCCGCCCCACGTTGCGGAGCGTGTCGGCGAGAGCGTGCGCGCTCGACCAGCGCACGCGATCGAACAAGTTTGGCAGCGCCGGCCGTCGCCGGCATCCGATCAGCCAGTAGCCGCCGTCGCGCGCCGCGCCGAACACGACATCGGCGCGGCCAAGCGCGCGGAACGCGGCATCGATGTGAGCGGGAACGATCGCGGGAATATCTGAGCCGACGATGACGACCGGGCCGACGGGGCGCTCGGCGACCGCGCGCGCCATGCGCCGGCCGAGATCGCCGGAGCTTTGCGCGAAAGCCTGCCACGGTCGCGGCCAGCGCAAATGGCGCGCAGACGGGGGCGTGACCGCAATCCAGCAGCGCCACGGGCCGCGCCCCAGCCGCCTCAGCACGCGCGTGAGCGTCAGGCGATAGAAGGCAAGCGCGGCCAGGTCGCCGATGCCGGCTGCGAGACGCCGCTTGACGACACCCAGGCGCGGCATGCGCGCGAACAACACGAGGTGGCGTCCGGCGCGCATGCCTCAGCCGTAGAGCCGCGCGATCCGCGCCGGCGCCACGCCCAGATAATAGAGCGAAAGACAGGCGAGGTTGCGCATCGGCCGGCGCCAGTAGCCGTCGCGCCGGTAGCGCGCAGCGGAGGTCACCGCCACGCTGTCCAGCGCCACAAGCCGTCGCCGGCCGAGGCGGCGGATCAGCTCAACGTCTTCCATGAGCGGCAACGCCGAATAGCCGCCGATCCGGTCATAAAGCGACCGGGAAATCAGAAGCCCTTGATCACCATAGGGTAGTGCCAGCACCCGACACCGTAGCGCTACCAGCCGCTCAAGCCGTCTTGCGGCTGCCGTAGAATCGTCCAGGCAGAATTGAAAATAGCCGGCCCGCCCATCCGGCGCACCGCCTTGGTCGCTCACGCGGCTGCGCATGTGATCAGCCGCCACCCGGGGCCAGTCCGGCGCCAGTACTGTGTCGGCGTGCAGGAAAAGAAGCCAGTCTCCGTCCGCGAGCCGCGCTCCGGCGGCCAGCTGAGACCCGCGCCCCGGCAATGCCAAGATCACGCGGGCGCCGGCCGCGGCGCCGATCTCGCCCGTGCCATCGGTCGAGCCGCCGTCGACCACCAGGATCTCCATGTCCGGGAAGACGACGCGCCCGCTCGCCAGCGCCTGCAGACATCCCGCCAGCGAACCGGCGGCGTTGAGGGTAGGTACGACGATGCTGAGCGTCCTCATGTGGCGCGCCACCCTCGCTCACCGGGCTGGGACCGGCGGTCGGCCGGCTTAGGATCTGCTCGGCCGCAGCGTTCACAATACTCAGTGGGTCTGTGGAAAAACAAGGCACTGCGGAATCCAGGCCACCCCATGAGTCGCCCGAGTGTTCTTGCTACGTTCCATGAACCCAAGCTATAGTGGCGCCATGGTCGATACGCTTCCCGATCGAGCGGTCAAGGGCCGCGGCGCGCTGAGCAACAGGGTCGGCCGTTTCGAGCGACACACGCGCCACGCCATCGACGATGGCTGGGCGCGGCCCGGCGTTCCGGCGCCCGATGGTGCGGACAAGTCGCCGGCGGTCGATGACGAAACCGATCCGCCTTCCAATCCGGCGACCATCGTCTCGACCGACACCACGCGCACGATCATCGCGACCAACAAATCGCCCGACATACCCTTTGACCGGTCAATCAATCCCTATCGCGGCTGCGAGCACGGCTGCATCTATTGTTTTGCCCGGCCGACCCATGCCTATCTCGGCTTTTCCGCAGGCCTTGATTTCGAAACCCGGATTCTCGCCAAGCCGGATGCGGCCGAGCTCCTGGCGCGCGAGCTTGCGGACCGGCACTACCGCTGTAGCGCGATCGCCATGGGTACCAACACGGACCCCTATCAGCCGCTTGAAAAGAATATGCAAATAACGCGGCGGATCCTCCAGGTGCTGGCCGCCCACCAGCACCCCGTGACGATCGTCACCAAGTCTGCGCTGATCATGCGCGACATCGACATCCTCGCGCCGATGGCGGCCAAGAATCTCGCCCATGTCAGCTTGTCGGTGACGACCCTCGATCGCCATCTTGCACGCGTGATGGAGCCGCGCGCATCGACGCCGATGCGGCGCCTGACGGCCATTCGCACGCTGGCGGAGGCCGGCATCCCGACCGGCGTCATGACGGCGCCGGTGATCCCCGGCCTGAACGACAGCGAGCTCGAGAACATCCTCAAGGCGGCCGCCGCCCACGGCGCCCGCTCGGCCGGCTATGTCCTGCTGCGCCTGCCGCTCGAGATCAAAGAGCTGTTCGAGGAATGGCTGCGCGCCCATGTGCCGCTGCGAGCTGATCGTGTCATGAGCCTCGTTCGCCAGACTCGTGACGGGGCGCTCTACCAGTCGCAGTTCGGGCGCCGAAAGGTCGGTAGTGGCGCCTATGCGGATCTCGTGCGCCAGCGCTTCGAGCGGGCCGTCACGCGCTTTGGCCTCGACCGCGATGGCGATGAACTCGACACGACGCTGTTCCGGCCGCCCCCACGAGCCGGCGAACAGCTCAACCTCCTCTAAACTGCGTTTGACCGCGGTGACACTTGTCTCTGAACAAGAATCGTTGATTTTAATCACGAAATTCTGGTAGCGTTCACCTGCGAAAGCCCGAGTATGACTCGGGATGCCGCTCAATCGTCGGCGCTACTCTGCGAAGTAGTGACGGCTGGGCAGAGTTTAGATGGGGGAGGGCTAGTTCGGTCATGCCGGACTTCAGCCTCGAGCGCGCCGCCGGCGGTGTGGTCGCTGGGATTGATGAGGCAGGCAGAGGCCCGCTTGCCGGACCGGTGGTCGCCGCCGCCGTCGTCCTGACCATCGCGACCCTGCCCCGGAAGCTCAGCCGCATGATCGACGACTCCAAGGCGCTCACGCCCGCACAGCGAGAGGCAATATTCGACCGGCTGCCCGCCCATGCGATCATAGGCGTGGGCGCCGCCAGCGCCGCGGAGATCGATCGCGTCAATATCCTGGTCGCCACGTTACGCGCCATGACCAGGGCCTATGCCGCACTTTGCCGGCGTGGCGTCAGGCCAAGCTTGGTGCTGATCGACGGCGACAAGGCGCCGGGTCTGGATTGCCCGTGCCGGACCGTGGTCGGGGGCGATGCGACGTCATTGTCGATCGCGGCCGCCTCGATCGTGGCCAAGGTGACGCGCGACCGCATCATGAGCAGGCTCGATCTGCGCTATCCGTGCTTCGGATGGGCCCGCAACGCCGGATATGGTACTCCGGAACACCGCGAAGCTCTATATCAAGTGGGTATAACCCGACATCACCGTACTAGTTTCAGTCCCGTCGATAACATCTTGAGTCAAAACACTTTTCTTTCTTGACGAAATGCCGCACCTCGCGGACCATGCGCGGCCATGCGCACACCGCGAGTCTTGCCGGATCAATATCTCCCCCTCGATCGCATCGTCGTCGGCGACTGCATCGAGATCATGAACGGCTTGCCGCCGGGTTCGGTCGATCTCGTCTTCGCCGACCCGCCCTACAATCTCCAGCTCGCGCAGGATCTGCTGCGGCCCAACAACTCGCGTGTCGATGGCGTCGACGAGGCCTGGGACAAGATCGGCGACTTCCGCGCCTATGACGACTTCACGCGGTCCTGGCTGACTGCCGCGCGCCGCGTGCTCAAGGACGACGGCACGCTGTGGGTGATCGGCACCTACCACAACATCTTCCGCGTCGGCACGATCCTCCAGGATCTCGGCTTCTGGGTGCTCAACGATGTGGTCTGGCGCAAGACCAATCCGATGCCGAATTTCCGCGGCCGGCGATTCACCAACGCGCATGAGACGCTGATCTGGTGCGCACGCGACAAGTCGGCGCGCTACACCTTCAACTACGAAGCAATGAAGGCGCTCAACGATGACCTTCAGATGCGCTCGGACTGGCTGTTGCCGCTGTGCGGCGGCAGCGAGCGGCTGAAGCAGATCGACCAGGACGGAAAGCCGAAAAAAGCTCATCCGACCCAGAAGCCAGAAGCGCTGCTCCATCGCGTCGTGCTCGCGGCCAGCAGACCGGGCGACGTCATCCTCGATCCCTTCTTCGGCACGGGCACCACGGGAGCCGTCGCCAAGCGTCTCGGCCGGCACTTCATCGGTGTCGAGCGCGAGCACAACTATGTCGAGCTCGCCCGCGAGAGGATTGCCGAGGTCAAGACAGGCGACAGCTCGGCACTTGTGACCACCCAGTCACGCCGCAGCGAGCCGCGCGTGCCGTTCGGCACGCTCGTCGAGCGCGGTCTGATCCAACCCGGCGAGGTGATGTTCGACCCTCAGCGCCGTTGGACCGCCAAGGTTCGCGCCGACGGCTCGGTCATTTCGGCGGATTCCCGGGGATCGATTCACGCCGTCGGCGCCGCCGTGCAGGGCGCACCGGCCTGCAATGGCTGGGCCTTCTGGCATGTGGTGCGCAACGGCACCATGGTGTCGATCGACGTGCTGCGCGCCCAGGTGCGTGCCGAAATGTCGCAGGCCTGAGAGCCGATCCAGGAAGTTGAGATTCAGGAGCAAGCTGTTGTTCGGGTCAAGCGGCGGAGCATGAGGCGGATCATGGCGAGGCGGAAGAAGGCGGCGACGGTTCGCTCGTAGCGCTCGAAGTCGCGC
>Ga0194120_10003183_pt1 | contig 27131 bp, 25 predicted proteins | sample TA2MahCa65mmetaG_FD_148642 | JGI IMG/M metagenome (GOLD analysis project Ga0194120, IMG submission 148642) | Freshwater microbial communities from Lake Tanganyika, Tanzania - TA2015019 Mahale Deep Cast 65m | ecosystem: Environmental > Aquatic > Freshwater > Lake | place: Tanzania: Lake... | reverse complement strand
GGAACCGGTCCGGGAGGTCGCGTCACGAAAGGAGATGCGCTCTCTCTCGCCGCCTCCCGTCCGGCCGAGGGCGCTCCGTCCTCCGCTTCCGCGGCGACGAGCGCCGCGGCGACCGCCGCTGCCGCGACGGCTCCGGCACCGCGCACGACCCCGTCGGTCGTTCCCGTTCGACGTCCCGAGCCACGCGGCGCCACGGAGGCCCACGAGGAGCGCGTGCCGATGAGCCGCCTCCGTCAAGTCATCGCGCGACGCCTCGTCGAGGCGCAGCAGACCGCCGCGATCCTGACGACCTTCAACGAAGTCGACATGACGGCGGTGCAGGACCTGCGCGCGCGCCACAAGAAGGACTTCGAAGCACATCACGGCGTCGGTCTCGGCTTCATGTCGTTCTTCGTGAAAGCGTGCTGCGCGGCGGTGCCGGTCGTGCCGGAGCTGAACGCGGAGATCCAGGGAACCGACATCGTCTACCGCCGCTACGTCCACATGGGCGTCGCCGTCGGAACCGACCGAGGCCTCGTCGTCCCGGTCGTGCGGAACGCGGACAAGCTCTCTTTCGCGGAGATCGAGAGCGAGATCGTGCGCCTCGGCGGGCTCGCGCGCGACAACAAGCTCTCGGTCGACGACCTCTCCGGCGCGACGTTCACGATCTCGAACGGCGGCGTCTACGGCTCGCTCCTGTCGACGCCGATCCTGAACCCGCCGCAGAGCGGCATCCTCGGCATGCACAAGATCGAGAAGCGGCCGATCGTCGTGAACGACGAGATCGTGATCCGGCCGATGATGTCCCTCGCCCTCTCCTACGACCATCGCATCGTGGACGGGAAGGGAGCGGTGACCTTCCTCGTCCGGGTGAAGGAAGCGCTCGAGGATCCGGCGCGGCTCCTCCTCGGACTGTGAGCATGCCCGAGGGCGAGTCCTTCGACGTCGTCGTGATCGGCGCGGGTCCCGGCGGCTACGTCGCCGCGATACGCGCCGCGCAGCTCGGCTTCCGCGTCGCGTGCGTCGACAAGGACGCTTCGCTCGGCGGGACGTGCCTGAACGTCGGCTGCATCCCGAGCAAGGCGCTCCTCCACTCGAGCCACCTCTACTGGGAGATGGCGCACGACCTCGCCGAGCACGGCATCAAGGTCGAGGGCGTCTCGCTCGATCTTCCCGCGCTGATGAGCCGGAAGGCGAAGGTCGTGACCCACCTGACCCGCGGCGTCGCCGGGCTCTTCAAGAAGAACGGGGTCACGCAGGTCGTCGGCACGGCGCGGCTCGAGGGCGCGGACCGCGTCGCGATCGTGGACGGACCCGACGCGGGCAAGACGCTGACGGCGAAGCACGTCGTGCTCGCGAGCGGCAGCGTCCCGATCGAGCTCCCCGGGCTGCCGTTCGATCATCGCCGCATCGTCGACTCGACGGACGCGATCGCGCTCGACCGCGTACCGAAGCGACTCCTCGTCGTCGGCGCCGGCGCGATCGGCCTCGAGCTCGGCTCGGTGTGGTCGCGGCTCGGGTCCGAGGTCGAGGTGATCGAGCTCACGCCCGGATTGACGCCGGGGATGGACGTCGAGATGGCGAAGCTCCTGCATCGCTCGCTGCGGAGGCAGGGGCTCAAGTTCCACTTCGAGTCGCGCGTCGAGTCGTTTCGCGAGAGCGGCGAGCGGCTCGCGCTGCAGATCGCCGGCAAGGACGGGAAGACGAGCGAGATCGAGGGCGATGTCGTGCTCGTCGCGGTCGGGCGGAAGGCGTACACGGGCGGGCTCGGGCTCGCCGAGGTCGGGATCGAGCTCGACGCGCGCGGACGCATCCCGGTCGACGAGCGCTTCGCGACGAAGGTCGCGGGCGTGTACGCGATCGGCGACGCGATCGCAGGGCCGATGCTCGCGCACAAGGCCGAGGAGGAAGGGATCGCCTGCGTCGAGCTCCTCGCCGGCAAGGCGGGACACGTGAGCTACGACGCGATCCCGGCGGTCGTCTACACGCACCCGGAGTTCGCGGGCGTCGGCAAGACCGAGGAGGCGACGACCGCGGCTGGCATCGACGTCCGGATCGGGCGCTTCCCGTTCACGGCGAACGCGCGCGCGCGCACGACGGGCGAGACCGACGGGGCCGTCAAGATCATCGCGGAGGCGAAGACGGACCTCGTCCTCGGGGTCCACGTCGTCGCCGCGGGGGCCTCGGACCTGATCGCCGAGGCGGCGGTCGCGATCGAGATGGGGGCCTCGGCGGAGGACCTGGCCCGGTCGGTCCACGCCCATCCCACGCTGCCCGAAGCCCTGAAAGAGGCGGCCCTCGCCGTCGACGGCCGGTCCATCCACATCTAAGGGCCCACATCTAAGGGGGTCCGGTTCGTTTGGGCGTATCTGCACCCAGGCTCGGGGCGAGCCTGGGTGCAGATACGCCGTATCGAACAGGACCCCCTTCGCAATGGGACCGGGAATCGCCTTCGTCTTCTGCTTCTGCCGGACTTCACCGGCAAGGAGCAGGGGAAACCCCCGGAAAGGGCGGAGCGATGCTCGGCCGCATCCTGACGTTCGCTTATGGCGTGGTCTCGTACGCGATCTTCTTCGGGACCTTTCTCTACGCGATCGGCTTCGTCGGAAACCTCGTCGTCCCGAAGACGATGGACTCGGGCGCGACGGGCTCGATCGGCCTCGCGCTCGCGGTCGACCTGGCCCTCCTCCTCGCCTTCGCGGCGCAGCACAGCATCATGGCGCGGCCGGCGTTCAAGCGCGCCTGGACGCGCATCGTCCCCGAGCCGGCGGAGCGCAGCACCTACGTCCTCGCCTCGAGCGCAGCACTGATCCTCCTCTTCTGGCAGTGGCAGCCGATCGGCGGGATCGTGTGGGACGTGACGAGCCCCTCGATTCGCGTCGCACTCCAGGCGACCTGCGCGGTCGGCTGGCTGACGGTCCTCGTCAGCACCTTCCTGATCAACCACTTCGACCTGTTCGGCCTGCGCCAGGTGTGGCTGCACCTCATCGGCAGGCCGTACACGCACCTCTCGTTCCGTACCCCCGGCCCCTACCGCTTCGTCCGCCACCCGCTCTACGTCGGATGGCTCCTCGCCTTCTGGGCGACGCCGACGATGAGCATCGCGCACCTCGTCTTCGCTCTCGCGACGACCGGCTACATCCTGGTCGCGATCCAGCTCGAGGAGCGTGACCTCGTCGACGCGCACGGCGAGCGCTACGAGCGCTATCGCAAGAGTGTCGGAATGCTCTTCCCCCGCGTCCGGCGGAACCAAGCGCCGGCCAGGGTCAAGGCGGTCGCCGACGCGCGTCCCTGACACGCGTCGACGCTCGGGCGGCGCTGCTCGAACGCAGCAGGGCAGCGCCGCCCGCCCCCCACTCAGGTGGAGGGAACGTCGGATCCGGCGAGAGGCGCCTGCAGGTACGGGAACGCGTCGTCGAGCTGCGAAGCGTCCTGCAGCACCTGATCCGTGTACGGAAGCTGTCCGTCGGGCGCGACGTTCGCCTGGAGGAGCACGCCCATCACGGTCCACCCCATGAAGCGTCAATTACGTAAAAACGCTCCCGCGCGCGCGACCATTCCGCTTCGGGATGACTCGAAGGGACGATTTCAATGCTCGGGCGTTGCACCCATCGCGCTCGCGAGCGCGACCGCGAAGCGATCGGCGCCGACGCCTTTGATCGGATCGCCGAAGAAACGTCTCAGCATTTGGAACCCGGTCACGGCCGAGATCGCGATGATCGCGAGCGCCTCCGAATCTTGCGACTTCGCCGCACCGTTCTGGCCGGTCTCGACTCCGATCTCGAGCCGCTGGAGATCGATCCAGCCGGCGAGCATCGTGCGCCGCACGTGCTCGCGCAGGTCCCCGAGACGGTCCGGGTCGCGTCCCAGCATGGCGATCAACGCCTCGCGCCGCTCGAGGCTCTCGAGCGCGCTGCGAATCCCGATCAGAAGGCGGTCCCGGGCGCTGACGGAGGGTGGCATGAGCTCGCTCGAACGCTCGGATTGCTCGCTCGCGACGCGCTCGATCTCGCGCTCGACGACCGCCCGGAACACCGCTTCCTTCGAGGGGAAGTGGCGGTAGAAGCCGCCCTTCCCGGCCGCGAGGCCGGCCCCCCTCTCGATCTCGGAGATCGTCGTCCCGTCGAAGCCTTTCTCCGCGAAGATCCGGAGGGCCGCATCGAGGATCACGTGGGCTCGGAGGGAGCGACCGGTGCCCCGGTGCCGCTCCGATAGGCTCGCCTCATGGATGGCCGGATTCATTACGCGCCTCCGTATCTCATACGGTGGCGCGCACACAAGCGCGATCCTACAGATTTCCGCCCCGGGTGAGCTTCCGGGGGTCGAGGATCTCCGCGAGGCGGTCCGCGGGAAGGATCCCCGCCTCCTCCGCCACCTCCCGGATCGAGCGATCGCTCTGCACCGCCTGCTTGACGATCTCGCCGGCGCGGTCGTAGCCGACGACCGTGTTCAGAGCCGCGCCCACTTGCAGGTTCCGCTCCGCGTCGCGCTGGAGTCGCTCCTCGTTCACCACGATCCCGTCGACGCAGCGATCGGCGAGGAGCCGGCAAGCATTCGCGAGCAGACCCATCGAGGAGAGCAGGTTGTGCGTGATCACCGGGATCATCACGTTCAGCTCGAAGTCGCCGAGCGCGCCACCGACGCCCACTGCCACGTCGTTTCCCATCACCTGCGCCGCGACTTGACGGCACATCTCCGGGATCACCGGGTTCACCTTGCCCGGCATGATCGAGGACCCGGGCTGCAGTGACGGAAGCTGGATCTCCGCGAGCCCCGCGCGCGGACCCGAGCCGAGCCAGCGCAGGTCGTTCGCGATCTTCATCAAGCTCACGGCGACGGTGCGAAGCGCGCTGCTCGCCTCGACGCACGCGTCGCGGCCGCCCTGCGCTTCGAAGTGATTCGGCGCCTCGACGAGGGGGAGCTTCGTCCGAGCGGCGATGCGCGCGATCAACGAGGCGGCCCAGCCCGGCGACGCGTTGAGGCCGGTTCCGACCGCGGTGCCGCCGAGCGCGAGCTCCGCGAGACGAGCCTTCGTCGATTCGACGCGGCGAATGCCGTGCTCGATCTGCGCCGCGTAGCCGGAGAGCTCCTGGCCGAGCGTGACGGGCGCCGCGTCCATCAGGTGCGTCCGTCCCGTCTTCACGAAGCCCGCGGTCTCTTCCGCCTTCCGCGCGAGGCTCGCATGCAGCCGCCGCAAGGCGGGCACGAGGTCGTCCTCGATCGCCAGGAGCGCCGCCAGGTGTGTCGCCGTCGGGATCACGTCGTTCGACGACTGGCCCATGTTGACGTGGTCGTTCGGGTGGACCGGCTTCTTGCTGCCGACCTCGCCGCCGAGCAGCTCGATCGCGCGGTTCGAGATCACCTCGTTCGCGTTCATGTTCGTCGAGGTGCCCGAGCCGGTCTGGAAGACGTCGAGCGGAAAATCGGCGTCGCGCTCGCCGGAGATCACCTCCTCCGCCGCCTCGACGATCGCCCGCGCGAGCTCCGGAGCGAGGTCGCCGCGCGCTTCGTTCTCGACCGCCGCCGCCCACTTGATCAGCCCGAGCGCCTGCAGGAAGCGCCGCGGGAAGCGCTGGCCCGAGACCGGGAAGTTCTCCACGGCGCGCTGCGTCTGCGCGCCCCAGTAGGCTCCCGAGGGGACCTCGACCGGCCCCAGGCTGTCGCTCTCGATTCGGGTCTTCATCCGCGAAGCCTCCTTCGCCGTCACCCGCCCGTCCCGTCCGGCTCGTCCGGCTCGTCCGGCTCGTCCGGCTCGTCCGGCTCGTCCCGGCGGTACGCGGTGTTGATCGACGTCAAGTACGGCGCGCAGGCGCGCTTGCTCTTCACGAGATCGTGCGCCTCCCCGATCGAGAGACCGTGGTGGACGTGCAGATACGCGATCGCGACGGTCGGAGCCCGGTTGAAGCCGGCGTTGCAGTGCACGTACACGCGGAGGCCCGCTTCGAGAAGCCCGTGCAGCGTGTCCACGATCCGGGGCAGCGAGTCGGCGAGGTCCGCGGTGTCGCCGTCCGTCACCGGAAAGCGATGCAGGGCGACGCTCGCGTCCGCGTACGCCTGCTCGAGACGGCGCCGATCGACGCCCTTGTAGGCGAGGTCGGCGTCCTCCTGGAGCGACAGCACGGCGTCGATCCCGTGCTCGCTCCGGACCCAGGCGATGTCGTCAGGCGTCAAGTACTCGCCGACGAGCAGGCGATCGTCGAGCACCAGCGAGATGCCCGGGCGCCCCGCGGGTCGCATGAACGGATGGGAGAGTCCCGACCAGGAGCGTCCAGCCATGTCTGATCTTCGCCCACCGGACGGCTTACGTGAAGAGCAGCGTCACCGGCCCCTGATTGACGAGGTGAACGTCCATGCTCGCGCCGAAGCGGCCCTCCGCGACCGTCAGGCCGAAGGCCCGGACCGCGTCCGCGAATTCGCGGCAGAGCGGCTCCGCCTTCTCGCCGGGCGCGGCACGGCTCCACGACGGCCGTCGCCCGGACGTCACCTCGCCCCAGAGCGTGAACTGCGAGACGACGAGCATCTCGCCGCCAACGTCGAGGAGCGAGCGGTTCATGCGGCCGCTCTCGTCGTCGAAGATCCGCAGGTGGACGAGGCGCGTCGCGAGCGCCGTCGCCGTGTCCGCGTCGTCCTCGTGACCGACGCCGACGAGGACGAGGAGGCCCGTGCCGATCCTGCCGACGGTCTCGCCGTCCACGTCGACGTGAGCTTCGCGTACGCGCTGGACGACGGCCCGCATGCTTCGGACAAACTTGCATCCCCGCAGCCCAACTGCGAGCCTTCCTGCGCAGCCGGGCGCCCGCTCGGTCGGCAACTCTCAGCAGTCGAATCTCCGGAGGACGAGATGGCGAGCAAGCGCGATTGTGTGATCGTGGCCACGGCACGGACCGGCATGGCCAAGTCGTTCCGAGGCTCCTTCAACATGACCCGCCCGGACGACCTCGCGGCGCAGGCCGTGAAGAAGGTCATCGAGAAAACGCCGAAGCTCGACCCCGCCGAGATCGACGACTGCGTGATGGGCACCGGCTTCTCGGAAGGCCCGCAGGGCTTCAACGTCGGACGGAACGTCGCCGTGATGGCCGGCCTTCCGGTGACGGTCGCGGGCTCCACGGTGAGCCGCTTCTGCTCCTCCGGTCTGAACGCGGTGATGGCCGGCGCGCACATGGTGCAGGCCGAGGGCGCGGACGCGGTGATCGTCGGCGGTCTCGAGTCGATCACGATGCTGCAGAACCAGATCAACACGAACAACCTGTTCAACCCCTGGCTCCTCGATCACAAGAAAGACATCTACATGCCGATGGGGCAGACCGCGGAGATCGTCGCGAAGCGGTACAACGTCTCGCGCGAGTCGCAGGACGAGCTCGCTCTCGCCTCGCAGCAGCGCACCGCGGCGGCGCAGCAGGCCGGCAAGTTCAGGGACGAGATCTTCGCCGTCACCACGAAGATGCAGGTGAAGGACAAGGCGACCGGCGAGGTCTCCGAGAAGACCGTCACCGTCGACCGCGACGAGTGCAACCGCGCCGAGACGACGATCGAGGGACTCCGCGCGCTGAGGGGCGCGTTCGATCCCGAGGGAAGCGTCACCGCCGGCAACTCGTCGCAGTTCTCGGACGGCGCTTCGGCGAACCTCCTGATGTCGGCGGACCGCGCGAAGGCGCTCGGCATCGAGCCGCTCGGCTACTTCCGCGGCTGCGTGTTCGCGGGCTGCGAGCCGGACGAGATGGGCATCGGGCCCGTGTTCGCGATTCCGAAGCTTCTGCAGCGGAACGGCCTCAAGATCGGCGACATCGACATCGTCGAGCTGAACGAGGCGTTCGCGTCGCAGGCGGTCTACGTCCGCGACAGGCTCGGCATCGACCCGGCGAAGCTCAATCCGAACGGCGGCGCGATCTCGATCGGCCATCCGTACGGCATGACGGGCTCGCGCATGGTCGGCACGCTGCTCCTCGAGCTGCGCCGCCAGAAGAAGCGCTGGGGCATCGTCACGATGTGCATCGGCGGCGGCATGGGCGCGGCGGGGCTCTTCGAAGCGGCCTGAGAGCTCGCCGAGCGCGAGGATGGCGGCGGGCGAGGCGAGCGGAAGCGCGTTCGTCGAGCGGTTCGAGGTGCCGCCCCTCGCGTCGGGTCCGCTCGACGGCCTCTCGTTCGCGGCGAAGGATCTCTTCGCACCTCGGATTCCCTGCCCCCTCGTGTCGACCGAGAGCTCCAGGAACGCCTCCGGAAGGAGCTCTCCGTGCTCGAGCGGACTCTCTGCCCGATCGGCGGACGTGCAAGCGAGAGTCGAGGCGATCCGTGAGCGCAAAACGTTTGCGGGAGGAGCGCAGAGTGCGCTCCAGAGTCGAATGGCCTAGTTCGCCGTTACGTATGCGGCCAGCCACGCGTACTTCTCTCCTCGACGGCCGCGGCGCTGGCATCTTCGAGCAGGGGATCCGCCGCCGGGCGTCAGCAGGCCGCCCGCACTGCAACCGCGCCCAGCCGCGGGTCATCCGCAGAGGGATCGGGAAACGACTCGCGCGACACGCCGCAGACACCGTGAGGTGCCCCGGACCGGCCCTTCTCGCTGCCTCCATGCCGCCTACACCGCTTGCAGCGCGCCAGGCGGCGTGACACGGAAACCGCCATGGCGCGGCAGCACTGGCTCGTCAAGCAAGAGCCGACGAAGTACCCCTTCTCGCAGCTCCAGAAGGACAAGAAGACCACGTGGGACGGCGTGCGGAACCACCAGGCGCGCAACAACCTCGCGGCGATGAAGAAGGGGGACGGGGTCCTCTACTACCACTCCGTGATCGGGACCGAGGTCGTCGGCATCTGCGAGGTGTCGCGCGAGTCCTTTCCCGATCCCTCCGCGGACGATCCGCGCTGGGTCGCGGTCGAGATCGCGGCGACGAAGGCATTGCCGCATCCGGTCGGGCTCGCGGAGATCAAGCAGGACCCGGCGCTGCAGGACATGGCGCTCCTTCGCCAGTCCCGGCTCAGCGTGATGCCGGTCACGAAGGCGGAGTTCGACCGGATCGTCAAGCTCGGCACGAAGGGCAATGGGTAGGAGCGCGCCGCCGGGCCCGCGCTCGCGCGCCGACGAGGTCCGCGCGCTCGTGCGCCGGGGGAAGCCGATCGTGATGGGCGGCCTCCACGACGGCGTGTCGGCGCGCCTCGCGGAGAAGGCCGGCTTCCCGCTCGCGTTCATGGGCGGTTACGCGGTCGCCGCCTCGCTTCTCGGCGAGCCGGACATCGGGCTCTTGACGCAGGCGGAGATGGCGGACACCGCGCGTCGGCTCTGCCGCCTCGTCTCGATGCCGGTCCTCGTCGATGCGGACACGGGCTACGGCGGCATCCCGAACGCCGTCCGCACCGCCGAGCTCTACGCACAGGCGGGCGCCGCCGGGCTCTTCCTCGAGGACCAGGTGTGGCCGAAGCGCTGCGGCCACATGGGCGGAAAGTCGGTCGTCGACCGGCGCGATTGGCTCGCGAAGCTCCGCGCGGTCGTCGAGCTCCGTCCGCACACCGACCTCTTCGTCGTCGCGCGAACCGATGCGCGCGCACCGCTCGGCCTCGAGGAGGCCATTCGCCGCGGACGCGCTGCGCTCGACGTCGGCGTCGACGCGGTCTTCGTCGAGGCGCCGCAGTCCGTCGCCGAGCTCGACGCGATCGCGATGGGCGTTCCCGGCCCGAAGGTCGCGAACATGGTCGAATGGGGACGCACGCCGCTCCTCGGCCCGAAGGAGCTCCACCAGCGCGGCTTCGACCTGATCGTGTTCCCCGTCGCGGCGATCCTCGCGCAGGCGCGCGCCGTGGAGGACGTCTACGCGACGCTCGTGAAGAAGGGCAGCACTGCCGACTCCCTCGAGCGTCTGTACGAGTTCGAGTCCTTCAACCAGCTCCTCGGGCTCGACGCACATCGCGCGCGCGAGCGGGAATCGCTCGAAGGCCTGCCGACACCCGGGCTGCGTGTCGCGGGCGGACGAAGCGGACCGCGCGCTCCCGCGGCGAAGCGCTCCCAGCGCGTCCGCAAGACCTGAAGCGTCCGCGAGCGAAGCGCCCGCGAGCGACCGAGCTCAGCCCGCGAGGAGCTTGTCGAGATCCGGCGCCGTCTCGCTCGCCGGCTTCAGGGCGTAGGCCTCGATCGCCTCGAGCGCGCCGCGCACGTCCTCGACGACCGTGATCTGCGCACGATAGCGCGAAGCGACGAGATCCGCGGCGACCATCCGATCGAGCTGCGTCAGGAGCGGATCCCAGAACCCCTGGTGATTGACGAGCACGAGCGGCTTCTCGTGCAGCGCGAGCTGACGCTCGACGAGGATCTCCGAGAGCTCCTCCAGCGTTCCGAACCCGCCCGGCAGGACGACGTAGGCGTCGCCGCGGTGTGCCAGCCCCGCCTTCCGCGAGCGCATGTCGCCGACCGTCTCGAGCGTGTGGAGCTGTGCGTGCGCGACACGAGCGAAGGTGTCGAGGATCACGCCCTCGACGCGCCCTCCCGCCGAGAGGGCCGCATCCGCGAGCGCTCCCATCAAGCCGATCCGTGCGCCGCCGTACACGACGGTCCAACGGCGCTCCGCGAGCCCCCACCCGAGAGCACGCGCGAGCTCGAGGAGATCCACAGGCGCGCGCGTCGAGGACGCCGCGTACACCGTGACGGCGTTGACGGGAGGCATCCCCCTCCTTCGCGCTGCGGTCCCGCGTTTGCAAGCGGCTTTCATTCGACGCATGTTGGCGACGTGGGCTCCGCACGCTTCGTCTTCCTCGACCGCGATGGGACGCTCGTGGCCGACACCGGCTTCCCGCACCGGCTCGAGGACTACGAGCTCCTCCCCGGCGTCCTGGGCGCGCTGGCCGAGCTTCGCGACGCGGGTTTTCGCTTCGCCATCGTGACGAACCAGAGCGGCATCGGCCGCGGCATCTTCCGGCGCGAGGACTACGACCGCTTCCACGGACGTGTCCTCGACGACCTCTCCGCGGCCGGCATCGAGATCGAAGCGACCTACATGTGCCCGCACGCGCCGTCGGACGCTTGCACGTGCCGGAAGCCCTCGCCGACCTCGCTCTTCGCGGCGCGCGACCGCTTCGGCGTCGACCTCGCCTCGTCGTGGATGATCGGCGACCACGTGCAGGACGTCGCTCTCGCGGCGAACGCGGGCTGCCGCGGGATCCTGCTCCTGACGGGACACGGCGTCGAGGAGAGCCGACGCCTCGACGACACGCCGGTCGAAGCGATCCTTCCCGACCTCGCCGCAGCCGCGGCCCACATCCTGTCCGTATCCGGATCCAGAGCTTGACATCCCCGGCGGTGGCTGGGAGTCGTCGAGCCATGTCGCTCGATCCGCGGAACGTCCTCGCTCCGGCGTGCGCGTTCGGCTTCACGGCGCTTCTCGCGCTCTCCGCCGGCTGCGGAAGCCGCTCCGGTGATCCGGAGTCCGTCCTCTTCGGCGCCGAGGGCAACCGTCTTCGCGCCTACACGACGACCGGCGAGCCGCGCTCGCAGATCGTCATCGAAGCAGCGGCTCGCGAGGACGGGAGCGGAGGCGGCGGCCCGACATCCGACGCGACGCTCCGTCGCGACGTGAACGGTCAGATCTGCTTCCTTCCCTCCGAGCGCCGCCGCGCGCGCCGCTTCGTCATGGGCGAGGACACGGGACAGCCCGCCGTGACGCCGGGCTGGGGCGTGTTCGAGCTGCACGGCGTCGCCGTCGGCGACTTCTCCGCCGAGCAGGTCGGACGGCTCGTCACGACGTTCCAGCCGCCGGCGGGCACGGCCGATCCGTACGGCTGTGGCGTCCTGTCGGACGGTCGGATCGTGACGACCGACATCGGGAACAACGCGAGCGGTCCCGCGACGGGACAGCTCACGCTCTGGTTCGGGCCGCACGAAGGAGAGGTGACCCGCTTCTGCAAGCTCGACGTCGCGATCGGCACGGCGGGCGGCATCTGGGTCGATGCGGAGGATCGCATCTACGTCGCGAGCGCACGCGACACCTCCGGCGTGCTCCGCTACACCGGTCCCTTCCCGACCTCGAACGACGCCGTGGGAGGCTGCGGTCGCACCGACGTCACGGGCGCTCCGCTCGCCGATCGCGTGAATCGCGAGCGCTTCATCGTCGCCGACGCGAACCTGCCGACCCCGAACTCCGTCGCCGGAACGTCGAGCGGCGAGATCTACGTCAGCAGCGTCGTCAACGGCGTGATCGCGCAGTTCGATGCGACGGGCGCGTTCGTTCGACGGATCCTGCAGCCGCCCGCGGGCGAGACGCTCGGCTTCGAGCCCTACTCGACCGGCACGCCGCTCGGCATCGCCGTCGACCGCTTCGGCACCGTCTACTACGCCGACCTCGGCCTCGTCGTCCGCGACGGCAGCATCGGGCCTGGCCCGAACACGGGCTCCGACCGCCGCATCCGCTTCGTCGACGGCGAGCCGCGGCCCCCCGAGACCTTCCTGTCCGGCCTCGCCTTCCCCGACGGCGTCGGCGTGCTGGAGTAGACCGGTCGAGCAAGCACCTCAGCCGCATGGGCGCGGTTGCTCACGGAGGCTCCGAATCCATCCGCGCGCGAAGCGCGCGGCCGGTGCTGCGGGCGAGCGGGGGAGTGGAGAAGGACGGCTCGGCCGCGCCTTCGGCGAGGGGGCGGCGCCCCCTCGCTTGCGATCAGGAGATCGTCCCCCAGGCGACGGGGTTGCGGCGCAAGAAGAGGTGGCTCTTCAAGTTCGCCACCACGTAGCCCGCGTGGCGTCCCCAGTTGCGCGGCGGCGGCGGCAGCATGCGGTTCGCGATCGAGCCGAGCGAGTAGAAGCGGCGGTACGCCTCGTCGAATCCATCGCGGAGCTGGTCGGGGCTCATGCCGGTCGGCTCGACGAGGAGCGAGCCGTAGTCGTAGTGCGACCAGTCCTGGTCCTTCAGGCGCCCCGACGCGACCATGCGCTCGTGGAAGTCGGTGCCCGGATACGGCGCCGGCGTGAAGAACTTGACGAGCGACACCTTGTTCGCGCGCAGGAAGGACACGGTGCGATCGAACACCCCCGCGTCCTGCCCGTCGAGCCCGAGCATCACGAGCGCGATCACCTGGATGCCGCGCGCGCGCAGTGCGCGAAGATCCTCCGCGTAGCGATCCGGCCGATTGAAGCCCTTGCGTATGCGCTTCAGCACGTACGCGTCGATGCTCTCGAGGCCGATCGAGAGAGACACGCAGCCCGAGCGCGCCGCGAGATCGAGCAGCTCTGGGTCGCGCGCGATCTCGATCGTGCACTGGCTCGTCCAGCGGATACCCTCCGGAAGGAGCGCGCGGAAGAGCTCCTTCGCGGCCTCCGGATCGCCGATCGGGTTGTCGTCGAGGAAGAGCAGGTTCCGCCCGCCGATCGCCTTGATGCGGCGTACGTCGTCGAGGACGCGCTCGACGCTGCGCGTGCGATACGACCGCTTGTAGAACGTCTGCACGGCGCAGTAGCTGCACGGCAGCGGACAGCCACGCGAGAAGATCAGCGGCCAGTGGAAGTAGCTCCGGTAGAAGGGGCTCCGGCGGAAGCGGCTCCAGTCGACGATCTGGAGGTCGTGGAGGTCGACGGATGGGATCTCGTCCGGTTCGACCCAGCGCTCCGCACGGTAGACGCCTTTGCTTCGGCCCGCGGCGAGGTCCTCGAGGCACTCGCGCCAGACGGCTTCGGCCTCGCCGGTGACGATCGCGTCCGCATGGGCGAGCGACGCTTCGGCGGGCGCGAGGCTCACCCACGCGCCGCCGAGGACCACCTTGCTGCCGCGCGCGCGGTAGAGATCCGCAAGCTCGTACGCGCGGACGATCTGCGGCCCCATCGCCGTGATGCCGACGACGTCGGCCGGCCAGTCGATCTCCCCCGGCTCGAGCAGCTCCTCGAGGAGACGAACCTCCCAGCCCGCGGGCGTCAGCGCCTTCAACGTGGGCAGCGTGAGGCCGCTCGTCCAGTACTGGGTCGTCTTCAAGAGCGAGCCGTCGCGCAAGTAGTGCGTGGGAGAGATGAGAAGAAGCCGCATCAACTCGCAACGTACTAGAGAAGGCACTTTGCGCCAACGGAGAGCACGCTTCCGGGACGTGCGGACCGCGAAAACGTGGCGTCGATGGCGGAGCGGCGAGATCTCGCCGATCCCGAGCCTTCGAGCCGTAGCGGGGTCACCGCGGTCTTTCCATTCCGAGCCGCGAGGGGCGCGGCTCTTGCATCGTGGACGCAGCACGACCGCACGTGCGCTTGACGGCCGCGCGCGGGAGTCAATTCAAATTCAGAGGAGAAGCCACGATGGGACGCCATGGCGCCACCCGGACGGGCGGTCTCGTTCACCGTTCCGTGCGAGCCTTCGGGCTCGCGTTCCTTCCTTTCACGCTTGCCGTCGCGATCCTCGCGGCGACGATCGGCCGGAGCGAGGCCGCGGTCTCCACCGAGATGGTGAGCCGCGATTCCACCGGCGTCATCGCGAACGCCGGCAGCACCGTCTCCGCCGTCTCCGCCGACGGACATACCGTCGCGTTCGCGAGCGGCGCATCGAACCTCGTCCCGGGCGATGGGAACGCGGCGTTCGACGTCTTCGTCCGTGACCTCGCGACCGGCACCACCGAGCGGGTCAGCGTCGATTCGACCGGCGCCGAGGCGAACGGCGTCAGCCAGACGCCCGCGATCTCGGCCGACGGCCAAGTCGTCGCGTTCGTCAGCCGGGCGACGAACCTCGTCGCGGGCGACACGAACGGGCGCTTCGACGTCTTCGTGCACGACCGCTCGACCGGCGTGACGGAGCGCGTGAGCGTCCACTCGAGCGGCACGCAGGCGAGCGCGGACAGCCTCTTGCCGTGGATCTCCGCGGACGGCCGTCGCGTCGTCTTCACGAGCTCCGCCGCAGATCTCGTCGCGGGCGACACGAACTCGACCTTCGACGTCTTCTTCCACGATCGCGACACCGCGACGACGGTGCGGATGAGCGTCGACTCGACCGGCGCACAGGCGAACGGCCCGAGCCTCGCGCCGCGCGTCTCGGCCGACGGGCTCGTCGTCGTGTTCCACAGCTCCGCTTCGAACCTCGTCGCCGGCGACACGAACGCGGTCCTCGACGTCTTCGTGCACGATCTGTCGACGGGCGTGACCGAGCGCGTGAGCGTCGCCGCCGAAGGCTCGCAAGGCCTCTTTCAGAGCGTCGCCGGCTCGCTCTCGGCCGATGGACGCTTCGTCTCGTTCAACAGCGACGCGACGAACCTCGTCCCCGGGGACGGGAACTTCCGGACGGACGTGTTCGTCCGCGACCGGCTCCTCGGCACCGTCGAGCGCGCGAGCCTTGCGACCGGCGGCGCCGAGGGCGACGGGCAGAGCGGCTTCCAGGATCCCGCCGCGTTCTCGCTCGACGCGAACCGCGTCGTGTTCACCAGCGGAGCGACGAACCTCGTGCCGGCAGACGGGAACAGCGTCGTCGACGTCTTCGTTCGCGACCGCGCCGCCGGGACGACCGAGCGCGTCAGCGTCGCCTCGGACGGAATCGAGGCGGACGGTCCCTCGACGCTCTGGCCGACCATCTCCGCGGACGGCTCCGTCGTGGTGCTCGCGAGCAGTGCGACGAATCTCGTCGCCGACGACGGGAACTTCGTGCAGGACGTCTTCGCCCACGTGAGCGCCGTGACCTGCGGCAACGGCGCCCCCGATCCCGGCGAGGAGTGCGACGACGGCAACATCGAGGACGGCGATTGCTGCTCGGCGACGTGCACCTTCGAGTCACCGGAGACGGCCTGCGACGACGGCGACGCCTGCACCTCCGGCGATCACTGCTCGGCCGGCGCGTGCGTCTCGGGGACGCTCGATCCGGAAGCCTGCCTCGACGACATGAGCTGCTACCTGTCTCTGCCGCTCGGACCGGCGCTGAAGCCCGGCAAGGTGAGCGTCGTCGACGCGCTGCACGCGGGCTTCGTGAGCGTCCGCGGACCGGAGGATCTCTGCTCCTCGGTCGATCTCTTCTCCTCGAGCGATCCATCGCCGGGGACGCCGCGGATGTCCTGCCACGACGCCGATCAGGAGTGGAAGAATGGCTCGTCGTTCGCGAGCCGCAAGGTGACGGTCGTCAATCGGCTCGGCACGCAGCGGTTCAAGATCTACGAGCCGACCCAGGTCTGTCTGGCGGCCGGCCGCGAGGCTCCCCCGGCGGCGGGCGTGCTCGACAACTTCACCTGCTACCGCGCCAACCGCCTCTTCGAGCCCTCCAAGCACCCGCGCGGACGGCCGTCGCCCCCGGAGCCGATGCAGCTCTGCCTCGCGAGCGATCTCGGAGACGCGCCCGCGGCGCATCCCGACGTCCACCTCGCGTGCTACCAGGCGCCCGATCCCGGGTGGTGGAACATCTTCCGCAAGCGGAAGGAGACCGTCAAGCACCTCTACGGTACGGAGACCCTGCTTCTCGTTCCGGAGCGTTCGCTGTGCGTGCCCTCGACGGTGACCGAATAGAGCCGGCCTACTTCAGCCAGGCGGCGAAGCAGCTCACGATCGCGACGGCGAGCACGAACCGCCGGAGCGTCTCGTGGCCGGTCTGGATCGCGAACCGGACGCCGGCGAGCGCGCCGAGCACCATTCCGACGCCGAGGACGATTCCCGGGATCCACTCGACCTGGCTCGCGCCGACGAACACGAGGAGCGAGAGACCCGTGAAGGCCGTGATCAGAAGGCCCTTCAACGCGTTCGCGCGCACGAGGTCGTAGCGCAGGAGCCCGCCGAGGATCGCGAGGAGGAAAATCCCGACGCCCGCCTGCGCGAAGCCCCCGTAATAGCCGACCGCGAAAAGACCGAGGACGGCCGACGGCCGGTCGCGCAGCCGGCGAGGCTCGCTGCCCGCCGCGGGCGCGAGAACGTTCGGATGCACGATCAGCAAGAGCGCGACCGAGACCATCGCGACGAGCAGGACCGGCTTCAGCACGTCACCCGGGAGCGCTGCCGCGGTGAGCGCTCCGGCGAGCGAGCCGACGAGCGTCGGGAGGGTGATCGCGGTGGCCCCGGTCCGATCGAGCTGCCCTTCGCGATCGAAGAACGCGGTGCCGGCGAGCGACTGTGCGAAGACGGCGACGCGGTTCGTGCCGTTCGCGATCTGCGCCGGCAGGCCGGCGATCATCAGGACCGGAAGGGCGAAGAGCGAGCCGCCGCCGGCGAGCGTGTTGATGAAGCCCGCCGCGATGCCCACGATCACGAGACCGCCGTACCAGGCGAGCTCCTCCAGCGATCCGTTCACGAGGCGGCTCAGCAGAGCCGGTTCAGGAGGTTCTCGAGCATCTCCTGCCGGCCCGACCGCGGACGCGGCTCGAGGTTCCGCTCGAGAACGAAGCTCGAGAGCTCGTCGAGATTTCGCTTGCCGTCGAGCACGTCGCGCCCCAGGCCCGAGCTCCAGCCGGCGTAGCGCTCGCGCCGGAGCGCGTCGATCCGCCCTTCCTCGATCAGCCGCGCCGCCTGCAGGAGACCTCGCGCGAGCGTGTCGACGCCGCCGACGTGCGCGTGGAGGAGGTCCTCGGGATCGAGGCTCTGCCGCCGGAGCTTCGCGTCGAAGTTGCAGCCGCCCGTACCGAGGCCGCCTGCCTGCAGGATCACCCACCAGGCGAGCGTCAGCTCCTCCGCGCTGTTCGGGAACTGGTCCGTGTCCCAGCCGTTCTGCGGATCGCCGCGGTTGACGTCGACGCTGCCGAGAAGGTCGTTCGCGGCGGCGTACGCGAGCTCGTGCACGAAGGAGAGGCCGGCGAGCGTCGCGTGGTTCACCTCGACGTTGAGGCGGATCTCCTTCTCGAGGCCGTAGCGCAGGAGGAACGCGTGCACGGCCGCCGCGTCCCGGTCGTACTGGTGCTTCGTCGGCTCCATCGGCTTCGGCTCGACGAGCAGCGTACCCTCGAATCCGATCTTGTGCTTGTAGTCGACGACGAGCCGCAGGAAGCGCCCGAGCTGCTCCGCCTCCTGGCGGAGATCGGTGTTCAGCAGCGTGTCGTAGCCCTCGCGCCCGCCCCAGAGCACGTAGTTCTCGCCGCCGAGGCGATGCGTCACGTCGAGGGCCTTCTTCACCTGCGCCGCGGCGTACGCGAAGACCTCGGGATCCGGGTTCGACGCGGCGCCGGCCGCGTAGCGCGGATGGCTGAACAGGTTCGCGGTGCCCCAGAGGAGCTTGGTGCCCGTCCGCGCCATCTCCGCGGCGAGCACGTCGACGATCCGGTCGAGGTTCCCGTTCGTCTCCGCGAGCGTCGCTCCCTCGGGCGCGACGTCGCGGTCGTGGAATGTGAAGTACGGCGCGCCGAGCTTCGCGAAGAGCTCGAACGCGGCGGCGGCCTTGCGCCGGGCACGGCTCATCTCGTCGCCGCCGCTCTCCCAGGGCCGCTCGAACGTCGCCGCGCCGAACATGTCCTGCCCGAGGTAGCCGAGGGAGTGCCAGTAGCAGACCGCGAAGCGAAGGTGATCCGCCATGCGCTTCCCGAAGACGACGCGCTCGGCGTCGTAGTACCGATACGCGAGGGCCGACTCGCCGTCGGGTCCTTCGAACGGGATCCGCTGGACGTCCGGGAAAAACGACTCCGACATGAGGTCCTCCTGTGCGCGGGGTGGTGTACGAGTCGCTACCGGAGCGCCGCGAAGGTCGCGCGAAGCTACTCGTAGAGACGACCGTACCGTACGCGTCTCTCTCGATAGCGGTCGCGAAGGCTCGCGTCCGGCTCGATGGTGACGGCCTGCGCAGGCGGGCGACAGACGGCCGCCGCGTCCTCTCCCGTGACGGCGAGGCGAGCGAGGCGCGCCGCGCCGAACGACGGGCCGTGCTCGGCGCCGTGCGGATGGACGAGCGGCCGCTCGAGCGCGCTCGCGAGGATCCGCCCCCAGAAGAGGCTCCGCGCTCCTCCACCGATCACCGTGACGGAGTCGATCGCCGTGCCGGCCGCGAGAAGCGCCTCCTGCCCGTCGGCGAGAGCGAAAGCGACGCCCTCGAGCACCGCGCGTCCGAGGTCGGCGCGGTCCGTGTCGTGCGTCAAGCCGACGAACGCGCCCTTCGCCGTCGGGTCGTTGTGCGGCGTGCGCTCTCCCGAGAGGTAGGGAAGGAAGAGCACGCGCGGATCGCGATCCGCCGCCTCGATCTCGGCGAGGAGTGCCGCTTCGTCCGACGCACCCGTCGCGCGACGGATCCACGCGAGGCAGCTCGCCGCGCTGAGGATGACCGACATCTGATGCCAGCGCTCCGGCAGTGCATGGCAGAACGCGTGCACCGCGCGCTCGGGATTCGGCGCGAAGCGATCGCCGGCGACGAAGTAGACGCCCGACGTGCCGAGCGACAGCAGCGCCTGCCCCGGGTGGATCACGCCGACGCCGACGGCGCCCGCCGCATTGTCGCCGCCGCCGCCCGCGACGACGACGTCGGGCGCGAGCCCCCACGCCTCCGCGACCTCGCGCCGCAGACGCCCGCTCGACGCCGAGCCTTCGACGAGACGTGGCATCGCGGCCGGAGAGAGACCCGTCGCGGCGAGCATCTCCACCGACCAGCGACGTGCGCCGACGTCGAGCCAGAGCGTCCCCGAGGCGTCCGACATCTCGGACGCGCATTCGCCGGTCAGACGGAGACGAAGCCAATCCTTCGGCAGGAGGACGCGCGCGACACGGCGGAACACGTCGGGCTCGTGCACCGCGATCCAGAGGAGCTTCGGCGCCGTGAACCCCGGCATCGCGAGGTTGCCCGTGATCGCGCGCGAGCGCGGCTCGCGGCGCTCGAGCTCCGCGCACTCCGCGGCACTGCGTCCGTCGTTCCACAGGATCGCCGGACGGAGGACGCGGTCGCCGTCGTCGAGAAGCGTCGCGCCGTGCATCTGTCCGGACAGGCCGATGCCGGCCACGGTGGCGAGCTCGCGCGGGTTTCGCGAGCGGATCTCCGCGACGGTCTTCTCGGTCGCGCGCCACCAGTCCTCCGGGTCCTGCTCGGACCAGAGCGGACGCGGCCGGCTCACGGCGAGCGGGGCGCTCGCCTCGTCGACGACGGCCTGCGCCTCGTCGACCAGGAGCGTCTTCACGCTCGACGTGCCGACGTCGATTCCGAGGAAGGTCACCTCGAGGCTCTACGCCCACGCGCGGCGCGCGTGCAACTCCCGAACGTCGCGGCTACTGCGCCTTCAAGATCGCGAGACGGGCCTGGAGGTCGCTCACGACCGCGGCGTTCGCGGGATCGCCGTAGACGTTGGTCAGCTCGAACGGGTCGGCGACGAGGTCGTAGAGCTCGCGCACGACGCCCTCGTCCGCGTCCGTCTCGATGTACTTCCACTGGTGCGTCCGGACGCCCGACGACGGATCGGTGAACGCGGCGGTGCTCAGGTGCTCGATCAGGATCTCCTCCCGCCACGGGACGACGTCGTCGCCGAGCAACGGGACGAGGCTCCTCCCGTCGACCGGCGGGTGGCTCGTGATCCCGGCGAGCTCGGCGAACGTCGGATACAGGTCGATGTGCTGCACGAGCTCCGCCCGCCAGACCGGAGCGTGCACGCGCTTCGGGTAGCGCAGGAGCTGGGGGATCCGGATCGCCTCCTCGTACGGGTAGTTCTTCAGCGTGAGCCAGTGCTCGAGCCAGGCGTAGCCGTTGTCGGAAGAGAAAAGCAGCAGAGTGTTGTCGGTGAGCCCGAGCTCCTCCAGAGAGTCGGAGAGCGACTCGACCGCCTCGTCGACCGCGAGGAGCGTCTCGAGCTGGCTGATCCGCCACCGATCCATCGCGCCGGGCTCGTTGCCCGCGAGCGCCACGAGACCGCGGGAGGTGCCGACCCACTTGGGCTTGTCGGAGATGTCCGCCTCCATGTGGTTCGGCGGCCGGTGCGGTGTGATTCCCTCGAACGCCCCGTCGTGGCGCGGTGCGGGCGTCGCCGCCAGATGCGGCGCGTACAGCGCGACCTCGACGAAGAACGGCTCTCCTCGCCACCGCTCCATCAGCTCGATCGCCCTGCGGCCGAGGAGGTCGGTGGAGTACTCCTCAGGCGACGCCCCGTAGGTCACGAGGGTGCCGTTCTCGTTCAGCGTATAGTTGAAGTACAGCCGCTTCGAGCCGTCGTTCCCGTTCTGCATGAAGACCTGCCAGTCGTCCCAGCCGGGAGGGATCTGCGTGCCGAGAACTCCGCCGGTGAACACCAGGTACTTCCCGAGGAGCGCCGTCTTGTAGCCGCCGGCGCTGCGGAGCTGGCGCTGGATCGTGTCGGCGCCGAAGTTGTCGAACATCTGCGCACCGCCGTTGCTCGTCACGCCGTGGTTGCGCGGGTAGAGCCCGGTGAAGATGGAGGCGCGGTCCGGGCAGCAGAGCGACGTCACGTTGAACGCGTTCGTGAATTCGATGCCGCGGCCGGCGACGAGGTCCATCGTGCGCGGCATCACCGAGAGAGTGTCCCAACGCTGGTCGTCCGTCAGGACGAAGAGGATGTTCGGCTTGACGTTCACTCCGGTGACTTCCTGGGCCACCTCCTCGAACGCGCCGCGCAGGCAGTAGGCGGCCCCCTCGTCGTCGAAGGGCTCCGAGAACGGCGTGCAAGCGCCGCCCACCGCGGGTGCGGCGCGAAAGCCGGTAGCCGGCGTCGTGAGCGGCACGTCTGCGCAGGACTCCGCGACGTCCGCGACGAAGCGAGCCGCGAACGAGGACGGCCGGATCCCCTTCAGCAGCTCCCGGTTCCGCCGGATGAAGAAACGCTTCGCGGCGGACGAGAGACGCTTCTGGCACCTCCATGCTCGAGGTTGACGGAGCCGGTCGATCGGCAGATCGCTCGGACCGAAGACGAGCTCGGCGACGCGATCCACCTGCTCCGCGCATTCCTCGGCCGGTGCGCAGGTCTGGCCGGAGCCGAGCGCGCGGAGTCTCTCGCAGCGGACGCGTGCGCCGATCTCCGCGCGAAAGTCCATCGCCGCGCGCTGCGAGCCGCACGCGGCCTCGGCCGAGCCGGCCGCCACGCCGACGAGCGCCAGGACGGTGAGGGTCAGGTGGAACCGTCGGGTGGAGAGCGCGGCCAGCATTCGAACCAGAGCTACTCGGCTGGCGCAGGTCGGGTCAAGACGGCAGAATCCCGCACATGCCCAAGCTCATCGCCGGACCAGCCATCGTGGAAGCGGCGGGAACCAAACCCAAGCGGATCGAGGAATTCGCGGGACGGGTCAACTCGGGACACCGGAACGTCAGCGTCGCGCGGATGAAATCCCCCGAGGGGTGGCTCGAGCCGGGACAGCGCCCGGAGTTCGAGGAGGTGACCGTCGTGCTCTCGGGCATGCTGCGCGTCGAGCACGAGGGCGGCGTTCTCGAGGTGCGCGCCGGGCAAGCGGTCGTCGCTTCGCCGGGAGAATGGGTGCGCTACAGCACGCCGGAGCCGGGCGGCGCGGAATACGTCGCGGTGTGCCTGCCCGCCTTCTCGCCGGACACCGTCCACCGCGATTCCTGACGCCGCGTTCGCTTCAGCGTGGGACGAGGTCGAGCACGAGGACGAGGTGGTCGCTCGCCGACGAGTCGTTCGCGTCGAGGCGTGCCGCGGCGAGCGCGTCCTCGTCGAGACGGCGCGTGTCCAGGGCGAACGCCGCCGCCGGCTCGCCGCCGCCGTAGATGAGGAAGTCGAGGCGGCCCGGCGTGAACGGCGAGCGCGCGCCGCGCCACGTGTAGTACGCGACGTCCCCGAGCGGCGCGGTGTCGGCGATCGCGAGATCTCCGCCGCCGCTCGCGAGCCCGCGGCGCAGGTTCTCGAGCGGCGTCCCCGAGCCGACGAGGTTCAAGTCGCCGCCGAACACGCGCAGAGCCGGCGCGCTCGCGCCGAGCGCGTCCGTGAGAGCGCGATGGATCGTCTCGATCTCCGCGATGCGCGCCCGGTCCTCCCGTCCGCCGGCCGCGCCGCAGCACTTCAGGTGCATCGAGCCCGCGACGAGCGGACCGAGGCGCGTCTCGACGATCGCCGCCGCGAGGCGCACGAACGCGTCCGGGCGAAACGTGTCCGCCGGCGCCTCCCGCGGCCGCTCGAGGCGCTCCGGCCCGACCCGCCGCACGCCGCCGCGCGCGATGACGGCGACACCCCAGCCCGCGGACGTGATCGCGTGCCAGCCCTTCGACACGTGCTCGTCGAACCACGTGGCGAGATCGTCCGCGCTCGCCTTCTCCCACTCCTGCACGAGCGCAACCTCCGGATCGAGAGCGCGCAGGATGCGCGAAAAGGGCTCGGGCTTCCGCTTCGGGCTCGCGAACAGGACGTTCCACGACACGACGCGCACGGCGTCCGCGCGACGCGGCGGAATCGACGCTCGAAGCGGCGCTTCTTCGCCGAGCGGCGGCAGCTCGACCGTCGCGGGCGGCGACGACCAGAGCAAGCGCCCGTCCGTGCCGAAGGCGGCGACTCTCGCGCGCACGCTGCCGTCGACGAGAGCCGCGGCGAGCTCCGGCTCGCCCGTCCGCCGCGCGATCCGGCCCTCGAACTCCTTCGCGGAATGCGTCGGCGAGAAGACCAGATCGAGCGCGTCGTGCGCGATCCGCCGCGGCCGCTTCCCGCCGCCGGGCGCGGTGAGAAGGAGCGCTGCGACGCCCGGCGCGCGCTCGCCTTCCGCGGACGCGCCCTTCGGCGGCGAGAACTCGATCGCGAGCTCCGCGCCGTCGTGCGCGAGGCCATCCACCGTCTCGAGGCCGCCGCCCGTCGCGGCGTCGCCGTCAGCGTCGACCAGGAGAGCGACGGTGTACGGCGCGCCCTGCAGCGTCACCTCCTCGGGAAGCCGCAGGCGGAAGTACAGGTTTCGATCGTCCGCGAGGAGCGACGCCTCCGCCGGCCACTCGGAGAGCGATCCGTCGATCCGTACGCGAGTCTCCGGCGCCTCTGCCGCGCCTCGCGAACACGCGACGAGCAACGGAGCAGCCGCGGCGGCGGCGAGAAGGCCGAGCGACACGGCCCGGCGCGAGCGCGGACGCCTTCGCGGCATCGCGGACCCGTAGAGGCGTAGACCGAGCGCGTCAAGCGCCGACACGATCTCTCTCCGTCGCATCAGAGCGCGTGCCAGAGCGCGTCGAGCAGCGACGTGAGGGCGCTCAGGACGAGGAGCCCGAGGACCAGGTGGCGGAAGGCAGCCGTGCTGAAGTGCGGCAGGAGCCGGTGCCCGAGCCAGTTCGCCGCGAAGAGAACCGGGAGAGCGAGGAGTGCCTGCCCGAGCACCCGTCGGCCGATCACACCCGAGAAGGCGAGCATGCCCAGCGAGACGACGCCGTTCGTGACGAAGAAGGTCGAGAGCGCGCCGCGGAAGACCGTCGGCGAGTAGCCGAGAGCCTGCAGGAGCAGCACCACCGGCGGACCGTTGATGCCCGTGCTCGTGCTGAGGATGCCCGAGACCACACCGACGGCCCACGTCCCGAGCCTTCCCGCAGCCGGCAGCGAGAAGCCGGCGAGGAGCGCGATCGTCATCGCTACCGAGACGCACGCAACGACGAGCCGGAGCGTGTCGGCCGAGACGCCGAAGAGAACCAGGAGCCCGAGCGGCATCCCGCAGAAGCTTCCGAAGAGGAGCAGCCGGACGGTCGGCCACGGCACGTGCCGGAAGGCCGCGCGCGCGACGAGCCCCGCGTTCACGATCCCGAGGAGCGCGCCGAGCGCCACGGCATCGACGACGCCGAGGAACGTCACGAACAGCGGCACCGCGAGCAGCGCGAAGCCGAATCCCGCCACGGTCTGAGCGGTTCCGGCGACCGCCGCGACCAGCAGGACGAGGACCCACGAAGGCATCGCTCGGAGCGGCTAGCGCGAAGCGCGCCGGTCGTCGAGCGCCGGTCGTCGAGCGCCGGTCGTCGAGCGCCGGCGCGTGCGCCGTCAGGAGCGAAGGCCGTACTCCTTGATCTTCCGCTGCAGCATCGAGCGCGAAAGACCGAGGCTCGCGGCGGCACGCGAGACGTTGCCGGAGTGCTCGCGCAGCACGGCCGCGATGTGGCGCGCCTCGAACTCCGCTCGCGCGGAGCGAAGGTCGCGCGGGCCGGTCACCGCGGCCGCAGGACCGTCGCTCGAAGCCGCGTTGCCGCTCCCGTCCTGCAAGCGACGGGAGAGGTGCCGCATCCCGATCGTCTCGCCCTCGCGCGCGAGGGCCACCGCTCTCTCGATCTCGTTCTGGAGCTGGCGGACGTTTCCCGGCCACGGCGCCTCGACGAGGCGCTCGAGGGCCTCGGTCTCGATCCCGTCGATCCGGCGAGAATGCTGATCCGCCGCGCGCGGCAGGAAGTGCGCGACGAACCGCGCGATGTCCTCGCGGCGCTCGGAGAGCGGCGGCACGCGGATCGGGAACCCCGAGAGCCGGTAGAACAGGTCCGCGCGCATGCGGCCCTCGTCGACCTCGACCTCGAGGTTGCGATTCGTCGCGGAGATGACGCGCACGTCGACCGCACGCGGCTGCGTTTCTCCGATCGGGACGATCTCGCTCTCCTGCAGGACGCGCAGGATCTTCGTCTGCATCGTGAGCGGCATCTCGCCGATCTCGTCGAGGAAGATCGTTCCGCCGACCGCGGCCTCGAAGAGGCCCTTGCGATCCTGCGTCGCGCCCGTGAACGAGCCGCGCCGGTGGCCGAAGAGCTCGCTCTCGAGGAGTGACTCCGGAAGGGCGGCACAGTTGACCGCGACGAACGGTCCCGTGGCGCGCGGGCTCGCGCCGTGGATCGCGCGAGCGACGAGCTCCTTCCCCGTACCCGTCTCGCCCTCGATCAGGACGGTGATCGGCGAGGCGGCCGCACTCTCCATCAGCGAGAAGACTTCGCGCATCGCCGGAGCGCCGCCGACGAGGCCGCCGAAGCCCTCGCGTCGCACGGCGTCGCGGCGGTAGACGCCGATCTCCGCGCGCAGTCCCTCTTCGCGCGAGCGCAGCTCCTCGTAGAGCCGCGCGTTCTCGATCGCGACCGCGACGCCCGCAGCCATCGCGACGAGCAGCGCCAGGTCGTCTGGGCCGAAGTCCGCATCGCCGCGCCGGCGCACCGCCGAGAGCACGCCGACGACGCCCTGCCGCGTGCGAAGCGGTGCTGCGAGCATCGGTCCCGTGATCACGCCCGTCTCGCGATCGACGCCGGCGTAGAAGCGCGGGTCGGAAGGCGCGTCGCTCACGTGCAGCGGCTCGCCCGTCCGCACGACTGCGCCGCCGAGGCCGCGATCGACGGGAATCCTCTGGCCCTCGAGCCGCGCGGCGGCTTCCGGGTCCGTCTCCGCGACGTAGGGGAAGTAGAGCTCGCCCTTCTCCACGTCGAGCAAGAGGATCGAGGCGCCCGCTGCTTCGAGCACCTCGCGACACTTCGCCATCACGAGCCGGATCAGCTCGGGCAGCGGCGTCTTCGCCGAGAAGGCGCAGCTCAGCTCGTAGAGAAGACCCAGGCGCGCATCCGCGCTGGCCATGACGGCGGCCATGCCGTCTTGTAACCAATGACGACACACGCCCTCAACTAAGCGAGGAGACCGTCATGGCGGGAGTCGAGGTCCGGAACGCGAAGGAAACCGATGCGAGCTTCATCGCCTGGGTGGAGCTGACCGCAACGCGCTCGCATCTGCCGCGCGGTTTCTACGATTTTGCATTCCCGGGCGACGAGGCCGAGTGCCTCGAGCGCATCCGCTCGGTCGCCTGCACTCGGGCTCTCTCGATGGCGCACTGGAGCAACTTCCTCGTCGCCGAGGTCGACGGCCAGCTCGCTTCGGGGCTCTCCGGCTACGAGCCGACGAAGCGCGGGCCGGACACGATGCCCGTCGCCATGATGGAGGCGCTCGGCGGAGCCGGCTGGACGGAGGAGCACATCGGCGAGGTCTTCAACCGGATGACGCCGTTCCTGACCTGCGTGACGGAATCTCCGGAGGACGCGTGGGTCGTCGAGTGGGTCGCGACGAAGCCCGAGTACCGCGGGCACGGTCTGATCCGCAGGCTCTTGACGGACATCCTCGACGAGGGGCGCCGCCGCGGCTATCGCCGCTCGCAGATCTCCGTCCTGATCGGCAACACGCCGGCGCAGCGCGCCTACGAGGGCGCGGGGTTCAAGGTCGAGGACGAGAAGCGCCATCCGGAGTTCGAGCGCGTGTTCGGCTGCCCCGGCATCCGGCGGATGCTGCGCTCGCTCTAGCCTGCATTTCTCACCAGATCACGTCGCGAGGCGGTCGAGAGTGCCGAAGATTCGCGAGCCTCGGACCGGAGGGCGACGCAGGCGTACTTGAACAGTACGTCGAGGAGCCCGGAG
>Ga0194120_10003182_pt1 | contig 27152 bp, 26 predicted proteins | sample TA2MahCa65mmetaG_FD_148642 | JGI IMG/M metagenome (GOLD analysis project Ga0194120, IMG submission 148642) | Freshwater microbial communities from Lake Tanganyika, Tanzania - TA2015019 Mahale Deep Cast 65m | ecosystem: Environmental > Aquatic > Freshwater > Lake | place: Tanzania: Lake... | reverse complement strand
CTGCGCGCGATCAATCGACGCCGTCAGCGACGCAATCGCCCAAATCCTGACCACCTTCACGCCAGATGAGTGCGCCAACTACCTCGTAAACGCAGGATATGCAGATAGCTAAATGCAAAACGCTCTAGAGCAGGTTCCGAAAAAGTTGACAGACTTTTTCGATGAGAACCTGCTCCAACGTTTTGATTTTGAGCGATTCCTTATCGATCACATGATTCCATGTGATCGGGAAGCGCTCATAGCCGATCCGCCCGGTCGCGCGCTACGTCGCGACGACCATCACATGAACCGTGGGCTTCTTGCCCCAGACGGACGACACCGCGCCCCGCACCGCCTTCTCGATCGCATTCGAGACCGCGTCGGCGTCGCGGCGGCGCGGGCGCGACAGTCCCTCGAACGCCGCGAACAGCGCCTCGTCGATGACGTCGCCCATGTCTTCGCCGAATTTGCCGCGTTTCGGCACGCCGGCGAAGACGACGTCGGGATCGCCGACGAGTTCGCCCTTGCGATCGACGGCGAGCGCGATGGAGACGACGCCGGCGAAAGACAGCCGCAGGCGGTCGCGCACGGCGCCGTCATCTTCGGTCAGGACGACGTCGCCGTCCTTCATGAGACGTCCATGCGGCGCCTTGCCGATGATGCCCGGCGCGCCGGGCGCCAGTCGCACGATGTCGCCATTGCGCGCCGAAACGACCTGCGACACGCCATGCGACTTGGCGAACGCCACATGCTCCGTGAGGTGATGCGCCTCGCCATGCGCCGGCACGGCGATCTGCGGCCGGATCCAGTCATACATTTGCGCGACCTCGCCGCGGCGCGGATGGCCCGAGCAATGCACGAGGTGGTCGTGGTCGGTAATGACCTCGACGCCGAGATCGCAGAGATTGTTGATGATGCGAAAGACGTCGCGCGCATTGCCGGGAATGACCCGCGACGAGAAGATCACCCTGTCTCCAGCGACGAGCTTGATCGCCGGATGATCGTTCGCCGCCGCCCGCGCCATCGCGGCGCGGAATTCGCCCTGGCTGCCGGTGGCGATGACCACCGTCTTGTCGCGCGGCAGCGTCGGCAGCAGTTCCGGCGCGTGAAATCCGGGCAGGCCGTCGAGATAGCCGCAGTCGCGCGCCACCTGAATGGCGCGATCCATCGCCCGACCCGCGACGACGACGGTGCGTCCGCAGGCCAGCGCGGCCTCGGCGATGCCGCGCAACCGCGCGACATTGGAGGCGAAGGTCGTCACCAGCACCCGGCCCGGCGCTTCGGCGATCAGCGTGCGCAGCGTGCGCGCGACGTCTGATTCCGAGAAACTGTCGCCCTCGCGCAGGATGTTGGTCGAGTCGCAGATGAGCGCCGTGACGCCCTCGTCGCCGAGCGCGCGCAGCCGCGCCTCGTCGATGCGGGTTCCAACGCCGGGCTGCGGATCGATTTTCCAGTCGCCGGTATGAACCAGCAGGCCGAGCGGCGTGCGGATCGCGAGCGCATTGGCTTCCGGAATCGAATGCGCGACCGCGACATATTCGACCTCGAACGGATCGAGATCGAGCTTCGCGCCTGCATGGGTGAGCGAGATGTCGATCTTCGGCGCGCCGGGTTCGTTCAACCGCCGCACTTCGAGTAGGCCTGCCGCAAAGGGCGTGGCGAAGACCTTGCATTTGAGCCGAGGCCACAATGTCGCGAGCCCGCCGATATGATCCTCATGCGCATGGGTGATGCAAATGCCGACGAGGTCGCGCGCGATTTTCTCGACGAAGGCGATGTCGGCGAAGACGAGGTCGACGCCGGGCGCCTCCGGCCCGGGAAAGCCGAGGCCGCAATCGACCATCAGCCATTTGCGCGCTTTTGGCGGACCGAAGCCATAGAGCGCCATGTTCATGCCGATTTCGCCCAAACCGCCGAGCGGCAGGAAGACGAGGTCGGCTTCCGGCGTCGTCATGCGGCGCCTCCCGCCGCGATCCGCCGCGGCCCGAGCGACACGTCGCCGGCCGCCACGACGCGCTCGCCCTCGCGAGTCGCCAGAATGAGCCGGCCAGTGGCGTCGATCGTTTCGAAGCGTCCTTCGACAGTTTCGCGCGGCAGCTCGACCCGAATATCGGCGCCGAGATAGGCGACGTCGTCCAGCCATGCGCGGCGAATATCGACGAAACCCTCGCCGCCGCGCCAAAGATCGAGCGCCTCGACAAGCGCGTCGGAAAGATGCGCAAATAGCCGCGCCGCATCGGGCGCGTTGCGGCCGATCGACGTTAGCGCGCGAGCTTCAAAGGGAAGACCGCGCGGCGCCTCGACGCAATTGACGCCAATGCCGATGATCGCGATCGAGGCGCGCGGCAAGCGCGCGTCGCCGGTCGCCACGCTGACATTCTCGAGCAAAATCCCGCCGAGCTTGGCGCCGTCGAGCAGCAGATCGTTCGGCCATTTCAGCGCGAAGCGGCCGGCATCCCCGGCTGCGGCGCGCAGCGCGCGCAGCGCCGCGACGCCGGCGACGAAGCCAAGCTGCGGCGCGACCGCGGCCTCGCCGAAATCGCGGAGGATAAAGCTCGCGTGAAGATTGCCCGGCGGCGAAATCCATTGGCGTCCGAGACGGCCGTGGCCGCCCGTCTGCCGCGCCGCGACGACCCATAGAGGCCCGCGCTCGCCCGTCTCGATCAGGCGGCGCGCTTCGTCATTGGTCGAATCGACGCTCTCCAGCGCGAGGAGGCGCACGCCGCGCGCGCGCGCCAATGATCCCAACTCCACGCGCGCATTACCTCCCTAGATCACGCTGCATTTGGGCGGAATCGCCCAAATGCAGATAACGTGATCGATTCCAAAATCATAGAGCGCGCTCTACGCGCTCTAGAAGAGCGATTTGGCCGCCGCCGCCGCCGCATCCATGATCGGCGTGGGATAGACCCAAAATCCGAGCAGCGCCAGAGAAGAGATCGCGAGCACGGCGCGAACCGCCATCGGCGCGCGATCGAAAGCGGGCGCCGGCTCGTCGAAATACATCACCTTGACGACCCGCAGATAGTAATAGGCCGCGACCGCGCTGGCCAGAACGCCGATCACCGCAAGGCTGAAGAGCCCCGCGTCGACCGCGGCCAGAAGCACGTAATATTTGGCGAAGAAGCCGGCAAGCGGCGGAACCCCGGCAAGCGAGAACATCAGCATCGCCAGGAAGAACGCCATCCAGCCATTGGTGCGCGACAGGCCGGCGAGATCGGCGACATTCTCGACATATATGCCCTGGACGCGCATCGCGAGAATGGCGGCGAAAGTCCCGAGAGTCATGATGAGATAGATCGTCAGATAGATCGCGACGCCGCGCACGCCCGCCTCATCGGCGGCGGCGAGGCCGATCAGCGCGAAGCCCATATGGCCGATCGAGGAATAGGCCATCAGCCGCTTGATGTTCTCCTGGCCGATGGCCGCAAAGGAGCCGAGCAGCATCGACGCGATGGAGACGAATATCACGATCTGGCGCCACTGATCCTTCACGCCCGGGAAGGCGGTGAAGACGATTCTCAGGGTGATCGCCACCGCCGCCATTTTGGCGGCTGACGCGAAGAAGGCGGTGACCGGCGTCGGCGCGCCCTGATAGACGTCGGGCGTCCACATGTGGAACGGCGCCGCGGACATTTTGAAGGCCAGCGCGGCCAGAACGAAGACGAGCCCGAAAATCACGCCGATCGGCGCCGAAGTCGAAACCACCGCGGCGATGCCGGAGAATGAGATCGTTCCGGCGAAGCCATAGAGCAACGACGCGCCATAGAGCATCATGCCGGAAGAGAGCGCGCCGAGAACAAAATATTTGAGGCCTGCCTCCGACGATTTGCCGTCGTCGCGCGCAAAGGCGGCCATGACGTAGAGCGCCAGCGACATCAGCTCGAGGCCGAGATAGAGCGCGATGAGATTATCCGCCGAAATCAGCAGCAGCATGCCGAGAGTCGAGAGAATGATCAGCACTGGGTATTCGAATTTTTCGAGCCCGTTGCGTTGCAGCCAATCGACGGACAGCAGGATCGACACGATCGCGCCGATCAGCGTCAGCGCCTTCATGAAGCGCGAAAAGCCGTCGTCGACATAGGCGCCGTCGAAGATGCTGGCGCCAGGCGTGCTCGACAAAGCGATGGTCACCAGCGCGAGGCCCAGGATGCCGACCGCCATTTCGTCGACGAGGCCGAAGCCGCGCTCGCCGCGCCAGGCGCCGATCAGGATGAGAACGATCACGCCGACGGCGAGAATGGTCTCGGGAAGGAAATGATGCGCGAGTTGAACGAAGAAGGGCATCGTCAGCGATCCGTCATTGGCCAGCGGCCGCGAGCTTAACCGCGTCGATGAGCGCCGTATGGGTCTGGATGAGATTGTCGACCGACGCCTGCGTCGCGTTGAGAATGGCCTGCGGCTGCAGGCCATAGTAGATCGTGATCAGCACGAGCGGCGCGAAGATCGCGATCTCGCGCGGCGTCAGATCGGCGATATTCATCAGGCTCGCCTTGTCCAAGACGCCGAAAATCACGCGGCGGTAGAGATAGAGCGCGTAAGCCGCGGAAAAGATCACGCCGCTCGTCGCGATCAGCGCGACCCAGCTGTTCACCTGGAATGTTCCGGCCAGCGACAGGAATTCGCCGATGAAGCCGGTCGTTCCTGGCAGCCCGACATTGGCCATGGTGAACAGCATGAAGACGAAGGCGTAGACCGGCATGCGGTTGACGAGGCCGCCATAGGCCGCGATCTCGCGCGTATGCATTCGGTCATAGATCACGCCGACGCAAAGGAACAAAGCGCCGGAGACGAAGCCGTGGCTGATCATCTGGAAGATCGCGCCCTGCATGCCCTGAGCGTTCAGCGTGAAGAGCCCCATCGTGACATAGCCCATATGCGCCACGGACGAATAGGCGATGAGCTTCTTGATGTCTTCCTGAACGAGCGCGACGAGCGACGTATAGACGATCGCGATCACCGAAAGCGCGTAGATGAGCGACGCGAAGTGTGTCGAGGCGTCCGGAAACATCGGCAGCGAGAAGCGGATGAAGCCGTAGCCGCCCATCTTCAGGAGAATCGCCGCAAGGATGACCGAGCCCGCCGTCGGCGCCTCGACATGGGCGTCGGGCAGCCAGGTGTGCACCGGCCACATCGGCATTTTCACCGCGAATGACGCGAAGAAGGCGAGCCACAGCCAGGTCTGCATCTCCTTGGGGAAGTCGGTGTTCAGCAGCACCGTGATGTCGGTCGTGCCGGCCTTGCCGTACATGGCGAGGATCGCGACCAGCATGAGGAGCGAGCCGACGAGCGTATAGAGAAAGAATTTGAAGCTCGCATAAACGCGCCGCTTGCCGCCCCAGATGCCGATGATGAGGAACATCGGGATAAGGCCGCCCTCGAAGAAAAGATAGAACAGCACGAGGTCGAGCGCACAGAAGACGCCGATCATCAGCGTCTCGAGCACCAGGAAGGCGATCATATATTCCTTGACGCGTTTCTGAACCGAGTCCCATGAGGCGAGAATAGCGAAGGGCATCAGAAAGGTCGTCAGCAGAACGAAGGGCATCGAAAAACCGTCGACGCCCATCTTGTAAACGAGGCCGGAGCCGAGCCAGTTTTTCTGCTCGACGAATTGAAACGCCGCGCTCGTTTGATCGAACCCCGACCAGATGAAAAGCGACAGAGCGAAGGTGGTAAGCGTCGTTGCGAGCGTCGCCCAGCGGATATTGCGCAGGCTCGCGTCATCGTCGCCCTTCTGAGTAAGCAGGAAGGCGACGCCGACGAGCGGCAGGAAGGTGACGCCGGAGAGAATGCCGAAACCGAACATCAGCGCAATCCTCCGGCGATGAAGTAAGTGGCGACCGCCGCGACGCCGATGAGCATGGCGAATGCGTAATGATAGAGGTAGCCAGTCTCCAGACGCACGGCGAACCGCGCCCCGTCGGCGACCCGCGCGGCGACGCCGTCAGGCCCGAGGCGGTCGATGATCGCGCCGTCGCCGCCCTTCCAGAACAACCGGCCGATGGCGAAGGCCGGCCGAACGAACAGGAAGTCGTAGAGTTCGTCGAAATACCATTTGTTGAGGAGGAACTGGTAAAGACGCGGGAAGGTCCGCGCCAGCGCCTGCGCGCTTCCGGGCTTCAGCACATAAAGATACAGAGAAACCAGGAAACCCAGCGCCATGACTACTGTCGGCGCAAGACCCACGCCGAGCGCCACGTCATGAAACTCATGGATAATGTGATTGTCGCGGCCGGTGAATAGCGAACCTTTCCAGAATTCATCGTAATCATGGCCAATGAAGTATTTTCCGAAGACGATGCCTGCGCCCAGAGCGCCGAGCGCGAGCACCGCCAATGGCGCCAGCATGACAATCGGCGACTCGTGAGGCGCATGATGGTCGTGATCATCGTGTCCGTGAGTGTGCGCGACTTCCGCCGCAGGCTCGTCTTCTGCATGAATTTCGGCGACCCGATGCTCGGCGCGATGGCCGAAAAAGGTCATGAACACCAGACGCCATGAATAGAATGAAGTCAGGCCCGCGGCGACGACCGTCGAGACAAAGCCGATCATCGCCGTGGGATGATGTTTGCTCGCGGCATAGGCCGCCTCGATGATCGCGTCCTTGGAATAGAAACCGGCGGTGAAAGGGAAGCCGGTGAGCGCGAGCGTGCCGATGATCATCATCGCGAAGGTGAAGGGAATGTCCTTGCGCAGCCCGCCCATGTTGCGCATGTCCTGCTCGTGATGCATGGCATGGATGACCGAGCCCGCGCCAAGAAACAGCAGCGCCTTGAAGAAGGCGTGGGTGAAAAGATGATAGACGCCGATGCTGTAGGCGCCGACGCCTTCCGCGACGAACATGTAGCCGAGCTGCGAACAGGTCGAATAGGCGATGACGCGCTTGATGTCGTTTTGCACGAGACCGACCGTCGCCGCGAAAAAGGCGGTCACCGCGCCGATGATGGTGACGAAGGCGAGCGCCGCCGGCGCATATTCGAAGATCGGCGACAGACGTGCGACCATGAACACGCCAGCGGTGACCATGGTCGCGGCATGGATGAGCGCCGAGACCGGGGTCGGGCCCTCCATCGCGTCCGGCAGCCAGGTGTGCAGGAAGAATTGCGCCGATTTGCCCATGGCGCCGATAAACAGCAGGAAAGCCGCGAGCGTCAGCGCGTCGACGTTCAGCCCGAAGGCGTGAATCTTCTCGCCTTCGAGGCCCGGCACGGCGGCGAAGACCTCGTCGAAGGTGAGCGACTTCGTCAGTTGAAAAACGAGGAAAATGCCGAGCGCGAAGCCGAAGTCGCCGACGCGGTTGACGACGAAGGCCTTGATCGCCGCGGCGTTCGCCGAAGGCTTTTGATACCAGAAGCCGATCAGAAGATAGGAGGCGAGGCCGACGCCCTCCCAGCCGAAGAACATCTGCACGAGATTGTTGGCCGTCACCAGCATCAGCATCGCGAAGGTGAACAGCGACAAATAGGCGAAGAAGCGCGGACGATGCGGATCCTCGTGCATGTAGCCGACCGAATAGAGATGCACGAGGCTCGACACCGTATTGACGACGACGAGCATTACCGCCGTCAGCGTATCGACCTGCAGCGCCCAGTCGACCTTGAGCGCGCCGACGGTCATCCAGTTGCCGAGGATCGGCGCGTAGCCGTGATCATGGCCGAGCGCGACATTGAAGAAGACGATCCACGACAGGACTGCGCAGATCATCAACAAGCCCGTCGTGACGAACTCGGAAGCGCGTACCCCGATCCAGCGGCCGAACGCGCCTGCGATCAGAAAGCCGACGAGCGGAAGAAAGACGATGGCGTAAATCATTCCGGGTCAGCCCTTCAAGGAATTGATGTCTTCGACCGCGATCGTGCCGCGGTTGCGATAGAAGGCGACGAGGATCGCGAGGCCGATCGCCGCCTCGGCCGCCGCCACGGTGAGCACGAAGAGCGCGAACACCTGGCCGGTCAGATCGGAGAGCGACTGCGAGAAGGCGACGAAGTTGAGATTGACCGAAAGAAGAATCAGCTCGATCGACATGAGGATGACGATGATGTTCTTGCGGTTGAGGATGATTCCGGCGACGCCGAGCGTGAACAGGATCGCCGCGACGACGAGGTAATGCGTAAGGCCGATGGTCAGCATGGATGTCCTCGTTAGACGCCGGTACGGAACGGCACCTTCTTGATCTCGATCACGTTCTCGCGGGTTCGCGCGTTCTGCTCCGCGATTTTCTGGCGCTTGACGCTGGGCTTGTGATGCAGGGTCAGCACGATCGCGCCGATCATCGCGGTGAGCAGCACCAGCGCCGAGGCCTGAAAGAAGATCACATATTTCGTGTAAAGGATCTGGCCGAGCGCCGCGGTATTGCTCATTTGCGGAATGATCGGATTGGCGACGGCCTCGGGCGCCGACGGCGCCGAGCTCCAGCCGATCGCCACCATGCCCAGTTCCGCGAGCACCACGACGCCGACCGCGACGCCGACCGGAAGATATTTGATGAAGCCCTGCTTCAGTTGGGCGAAGTCGACGTCAAGCATCATGACGACGAAGAGGAACAGCACCGCGACCGCGCCGACATAAACGACGATGAGGATCATCGCCAGAAATTCCGCGCCGGCGAGCAGGAACAGTCCCGCGCCATTGCAGAAGGCGAGGATGAGAAACAGCACCGAATGCACCGGATTGCGCGCGAAGATCACGACGCCGGCCGAGGCGATCATGCTCGTCGCGAAGAGGTAGAAAAATACGGCCTGCACGTTCGTCGTCCTTACTGCGCCGATGCGGCGTGTTCGTTCGCGGAGAGCCCCCACCCCAACCCTCCCCCGCTACGCGGGAGAGGGAGCAGATTCGACACGGCCCCAGCGTTACGCGAATGCTGCTCGCGTGCGTCCCCTCTCCCGCGCGGCGGGGGAGGGACAGGGAGGGGGTGAAGCCGCAACGTCATATCTTCCAATTACCTGTATTGCGCGTCCATCGCGATGTTGCGCGCGATCTCGCGCTCCCAGCGGTCGCCGTTCTCGAGCAGGCGCTTCTTGGTGTAGTAAAGCTCCTCGCGCGTCTCGACCGAGAATTCCGCATTGGGCCCCTCGACGATCGCGTCGACCGGGCAGGCTTCCTGGCAGTAGCCGCAATAGATGCATTTCACCATGTCGATGTCGTAGCGCGTCGTGCGGCGGGTGCCGTCGTTGCGGCGCGGTCCGGCTTCGATGGTGATGGCCTGCGCCGGGCAGATCGCCTCGCAGAGCTTGCAGGCGATGCAGCGCTCCTCGCCATTGGGATAGCGGCGCAGCGCATGCTCGCCGCGGTAGCGCGGCGATTGCGGATTCTTCTCATGCGGATAGTTGATCGTCGCCTTCGGCTTGAAGAAGTAGCGCATCGACAGAAGGAATGCGCCGACGAATTCCGAAAGGAAGAGCGACTTGGCGGCTTGATCGAGTTTCATGACGGCCTCAACTGCCTGCCGGTCCCGCCGGCCAGAACTGCAGCACGGCGGCGACGAGGATGACCATGGCGAGGGAGATCGGCAGAAAGATTTTCCAGCCCAGACGCATCAGCTGATCATAGCGATAGCGCGGCACGAAAGCCTTCACCATGGCGAAGAAGAAGAAGAAGAAGCTCACCTTCAGCGTGAACCAGATGACGCCCGGCACATAGGTGAACGGCGCGATGCTGATTGGCGGCAGCCAGCCGCCGAAAAACAGGATCGTCAGCAGCGCGCACATGGTGACGATCGCCACATATTCGGCGAGCATGAACAGCACGTACGGCGTCGCCGAATATTCGATCATGAAGCCGGCGACGAGCTCCGACTCCGCCTCGACGAGATCGAAGGGCGGGCGATTGGTCTCGGCGAGCGCCGAAATGAAGAAGATGACGAACATCGGGAAGAGGCGCAGCCAGTACCAGCCCGCCATGCCGAAGGACGTATCCTGCGCATTGACGATGTCGGTCAGATTGAGCGAACCGGCGCAAAGCAGGACCGTGATGATAACGAAGCCGATCGAGACTTCATAGGAGACCATCTGCGCCGCCGAGCGCAGCGCCGAGAGGAACGGATATTTCGAGTTCGAGGCCCAGCCGCCCATGATGACGCCGTAAACGCCGAGCGAGGACAGTGCGAAAATATAAAGGATGCCGACATTGATGTCGGCGACCGCCCAGCCGTCGGCGACCGGAATGACGGCCCAGGCGGCGATCGACAACGTCGCCATGATGAAGGGCGCGAACAGGAAAACGCCCTTGTTGGCGACGTCCGGAATCACCGGTTCCTTCAACGCGAATTTGAAGAAATCCGCGAAGCTCTGCAGCAGCCCCCAGGGGCCGACGACATTGGGTCCGCGCCGCAGCTGCACCGCCGCCCAGATTTTGCGGTCCGCGAGGATGACATAGGCCACATAGATCAGCAGCGCGACCGCGAGCAGCACGCTCTTCACGAATGCGAGAAGAAGCGGATAGGCGATGAAGAATTCCGAAATGGCGCTCGTCCAACCGTCGCTCACGTCCAAAGCTCCTATTCCGCCGCTTGCGCGAGCCGGCCCTGGGCCAGCGCCGAACATTCCGCCATGACCGCCGACGCGCGGGCGATCGGATTGGTGAAGTAGAAATTCTCGATCGCCGGAGCGAAGGCGTCCTTCATCGCCACCGCCGGATGATTGGCGAGCGCGACGATCTGCGCGGCTTCGCCCGGGGCGATCTCGTCCACCTGCGCGAAGTGGGGATGCGCCTCGACCAGCCGCCGGCGCAGCGCCGCCAGCGAGTCGAAGGGCAGCGGAGCGCCGAGCGCGCCCGACAGCGCGCGCAACACCGCCCAATCTTCGCGCGCCTCTCCGGGCGGAAACACCACGCGGAAGGCCCGCTGCACGCGGCCTTCGGTATTGACGTAAAGGCCGGACTTTTCCGTATAGGCCGCGCCGGGCAGGATCACATCGGCGCGATGCGCGCCGCGATCGCCATGCGCGCCGATGTAAACCACGAAGGCGCCGGGCTCGATCGCGATTTCGTCGGCGCCGAGGTTGAAGATGAGATCGAGCGCGCCGGCCTTGGCCATCGCGCGCGCGTCCAGTCCTCCCGCGCCCGGCGTGAAGTTAAGATCGAGCGCGCCGACGCGCGCGGCCGCCGTATGCAGAACCGAAAAGCCGTTCCAGCCGTCGCCGAGGCCGCCGAGGTTTTGCGCCGCCTGGGCGGCGAGCGTGAGAACCGCCTCGCCGTCGTCGCGCGCCAGAGCGCCCTGTCCGATGATGACGAGCAGCTTTTCCGCGGGCTTCGCGGAGCGGATGAACTGAAACAGCGAATCGGGGCCGGCGCCGAGATAGTCGTAGTCGTAGGTCAGATCTGCCCGCTCGCCGACAAGCGAAATCTTGAAGTCGCCCTTCAGCCAGCGCTTGCGCAGGCGCGCATTGAGAACGGGCGATTCCTTGCGCGGATTGGCGCCGATGATCAGCGCCGCGCCGGCCTGTTCGATGCCGGCGATGGTCGCATTGAAGAGGTAGGAGGCGCGCCCGAACTCCGGATAGAGTTTAGCGCCGTCCTGGCGGCAATCGAGGTTTTGCGTTCCAAGCTGCTCGGCGAGAAGCTTCAGCGCGAATGTCTCTTCGACCGCGGCAAGATCGCCGACCAGCGCGCCGATGCGCGACGCGGACGTCGCTTTCGTCTTGGCGACGACGGCGGCGAGCGCCTCCTGCCAGCTGGCAGGGCGCAGTCTGCCATTCTCGCGGATATAGGGACGATCAAGCCGCTGCGTCTTGAGGCCGTCGACGATCTGGCGCGTCTTGTCGGAGATCCATTCTTCATTCACGAGGTCGTTGATGCGCGGCAGAATGCGCATGACTTCGCGGCCGCGCGAGTCGACGCGGATCGCCGCGCCAAGCGCGTCCATCACGTCGATCGTCTCGGTCTTCTGATATTCCCAAGGCCGGCCGCGGAAGCTCTGCGGCTTGGGCAGCAGCGCGCCGACCGGACAGAGATCGGCGACATTGCCCTGCAGCTCCGAGGTCATCGCGCTTTCAAGATAGGTCGTGATCTCCATATCCTCACCGCGGCCGATCGCGCCCATGTCGCCGGTGCCGGCGACCTCCGCGGTGAAGCGGACGCAGCGCGTGCAATGGATGCAGCGGTTCATCTCGGTCTTGACCAGGACGCCAATATATTTGTCTTCGACCGCGCGCTTGTTTTCGTGATAGCGCGAACTGTCGACGCCGAAGACGAGGGCCTGATCCTGCAGATCGCATTCGCCGCCCTGATCGCAGATCGGACAGTCGAGCGGATGGTTGATAAGCAGAAACTCCATCACCCCTTCGCGCGCCTTCTTCACCATCGGCGATTTGGTGAAGACTTCCGGCGGCGCGCCGTTTGGACCGGGGCGCAAATCCTTCACCGACATGGCGCAGGAGGCCTGGGGCTTGGGCGGCCCGCCCTTCACCTCGACGAGGCACATGCGGCAATTGCCGGCAATGGACAGGCGCTCGTGATAGCAAAAGCGCGGAATCTCGAAGCCGGCCTGCTCGCAGGCTTGCAACAGCGTGAAATCGCTCGGCACGTCCACTTCGACGCCATCGACGAGAATCTTGGTCACTTCGCCTTCTCCAATTTCTCGACGCGTTGGATCAGTTCCGCGAACATTGCTTCCAGCCGCTTTTCTCGTGCGGTCGACTCGATCGCTATGCCTACCGACGTCAGCGTCGCTTCCCGCAGCATTTCGACTCTTTCCGCCAGGAATTCGAATTGAAGGGTATGCTTGTCCTGCACAGTTCGTATCTCGCGAATGTCCTGACGCAACTCAGCTATGTCGCCGCGGATTTCCCGTAACTGCCCCCGCACGCCGCCATCGTCGGGCTCACCAGCCATTTTACCTGCGCGCCTCCAAACGCTCCACGCGTTTTGTCAGCTCGGCGAGCTTGAACTCGAATACGCCCTCGCGATCTTCCCGCAGACTTCCGTGCCCACGCAAAGCCGCCAGCCTTTCTCTATGCTCGCGCATGCGCAGACGCATCGCGTTCATCTCGTCAACATTCTCGACGTCGACCGGTCCGCATGATTCCAGCATTGCGCGAATTTCGCGCAAGATCGCCACATCGTCGTCCTCGCCCTGTTGTCCCATGCTTTTCACTCCGCCGCCACGCGGATCGGATCGGGATGCGGATTGGCCGCATATTGATCGATGCGTTTCTCGATCACGTCGCGGAAATGCGTGATCAGTCCCTGAATCGGCCAGGCCGCGGCGTCGCCGAGCGCACAGATCGTATGGCCTTCGATCTGCTTCGACACGTCGAACAGCATGTCGATCTCTTTTTTGTGCGCGCGGCCCTCGACCATGCGCTGCACGACGCGCCACATCCAGCCGGTGCCCTCGCGGCAGGGCGTGCACTGGCCGCAGCTCTCATGCTTATAGAAATATGACAGACGCGCGATGGCGCGGATGATGTCGGTCGATTTGTCCATGACGATCACCGCCGCCGTGCCAAGGCCAGACTTCAGCGCCACGAGACTGTCGAAATCCATCGGGCAATCGACGATCTCCTTGGAGGGCACGCAACGCACCGAGGAGCCGCCGGGAATGACCGCAAGCAGATTGTCCCAGCCGCCGCGCACGCCGCCGCAATGGGTCTCGATCAATTCGCGAAACGGAATCGACATCGCCTCTTCGACATTGCACGGCCGATTGACGTGGCCCGAGATCGAAAACAGCTTGGTGCCCGTATTATTGGGCCTGCCGATGCCGGCGAACCACGCGGCGCCGCGGCGCAGAATGGTCGGCGCGACGGCGATCGATTCGACATTGTTGACCGTCGTCGGACAGCCATAGAGACCGACATTGGCCGGGAACGGCGGTTTCAGGCGCGGCATGCCCTTCTTGCCCTCGAGGCTTTCGAGCAGCGCGGTCTCCTCGCCGCAGATGTAAGCGCCGGCGCCGTGATGGACATAGAGATCGAAAGGATAGCCGTGGATATTGTCCTTGCCGATCAGACGCGCCTCATAGGCTTCATCGACGGCTTTCTGAAGCGCGATGCGTTCGGCGATGAACTCGCCACGGATATAGATGTAGCAGGCATGCGCGCCCATGGCGTAGCTCGCGACCAGCGCGCCTTCGACCAGCGTATGCGGATCGTTGCGCATGATCTCGCGATCCTTGCAGGTGCCGGGCTCCGATTCGTCGGCGTTGATGACGAGATAATGCGGCCGCCTGGGATCGACCTCCTTGGGCATGAAGGACCATTTGAGGCCGGTCGAGAAGCCGGCGCCGCCGCGCCCGCGCAGGCCAGACGCCTTCACCTCAGTGATGATCGCGTCGCGGCCCTTGTCGAGCAGCGCCTTGGTGTTGTCCCACTGCCCGCGCTTCCTCGCGCCGGCGAGCGAACGGTCGCCGAGGCCGTAAAGATTGGTGAAGATACGATCCGCGTCGGAAAGCATGGTTTTCCTCTTTCCCCCGCTACTTCGCGCCGTCGCCATAGAGCGACGTGAGACTCGTCAGCTTGCCGAGCGGCTCCGAAGAGACGCGCCCGATCTGCGAACCGGTCTTCACCGGACGGCCGGCGGCGAGATTGTCGAGAAGCTTCTCGAAATTCTCGGCCGTCAGATCTTCGTAATAGTCGTCGTTGATCTGCACCATCGGCGCGTTGCAGCAGGCGCCGAGGCACTCGACTTCGAGCCAGGAAAACAGCCCGTCGTCGGTGACGCGGCGCTGGGGGCCGACCCGGCGCTGCAGCACGTCGATGATCTCATCCGAACCGGCGAGCAGGCAGGGCGTCGTGCCGCAAAGCTGGATGAAATATTTGCCGACCGGCGCCAGATTGAACATCGAATAAAAGGTCGCGATTTCGAGCACGCGAATCTTCGCCATGCCGAGCGCGTTGGCGACGTTTTCGATCGCCGCCTGCGGCAGCCAATTGTCATTCTGCTTTTGCGCCTGCCACAGCGCCGGCACGACTGCCGACGCCTGCCGGCCATCGGGATATTTGGCAATCTGCGTGTCGAGCCACGCCCTATTCTCGGGCGTGAACTCGAAACTCTCGGGTTGACCTTCGGCGAGACGGCGGACGGACATTAGCGATCGACCTCCCCGAACACGATGTCGAGCGAACCCAGGATCGCCGAGACGTCGGCGAGCATGTGGTTCTTGCAGAGAAAATCCATGGCGGACAAATGCGCGAAGCCCGGCGCGCGAATCTTGCAGCGATACGGCTTGTCGCCGCCGTCAGACACGAGATAGACGCCGAATTCGCCCTTGGGCGCCTCGACCGCGGCGTAAACTTCGCCCTCCGGCACGTGGAAGCCTTCGGTGAAGAGCTTGAAGTGATGGATGAGCGCCTCCATCGAGCGTTTCATCTCTCCGCGCGAGGGCGGCGTGATCTTGTGGTTGGGCGTCATCACCGGACCACGGTTCTCGGCGCGCATCAGCTTCTCGACGCATTGCTTCATGATCGAGGTCGACTGCCGCATCTCCTCCATGCGGATCACGGCGCGGTCGTAGCAATCGCCATGCTTGCCGACCGGAATGTCGAATTCCATCTCTTCATAACACTCGTAAGGCTGCGCCTTGCGCAAATCCCAGGCGGCGCCCGAGCCGCGCGCCATCACCCCGGAGAAGCCCCATTTCCAGGCGTCTTCAAGCGAAATGACGCCGATGTCGACATTGCGCTGCTTGAAGATGCGGTTGCCGATGAAAAGTTCGTCAAGGTCTTCGACGACCTTCAGGAACGGATCGCAAAAGGCGCCGATGTCTTCGACCAGCTGGTCGGGCAGATCGCGGGCGACGCCGCCGGGCCGGAAATAATTGGCGTGCATGCGCGCGCCCGACGCGCGCTCGTAGAACACCATCAGCTTCTCGCGCTCTTCATAGCCCCACAGCGGCGGGGTGAGCGCGCCGACGTCCATCGCCTGAGCGGTGACGTTGAGCAAATGCGACAAGAGTCGGCCGATTTCGGCGTAAAGCACGCGAATGAGCTGGCCGCGGCGCGGAACCTCGACGCCCAGCAGGCGCTCGATCGCGAGACAGAACGCATGTTCCTGATTCATCGGCGCGCAATAGTCGAGCCGATCGAAATAGGGCACGTTCTGCAGATAGGTCCGCGCCTCCATCAGCTTTTCGGTGCCGCGATGCAGGAAGCCGACATGCGGATCGACGCGCTCGACGACCTCGCCGTCGAGTTCGAGAATCAGGCGCAGCACGCCATGCGCGGCCGGATGCTGCGGACCGAAGTTGATGTTGAAGTTGCGGAGTCCCTGGGAGGCGGGGGCGGGTTGGTCGGTCATTTCTTGCGTCCTTCGACCGCTTGGGCAGTCGGCAGTCGGGCTTCGGCAGTCGGACTAGACGCCCGCTGAATCGATCGGATCAAGCCGCGCAACATCTTTCCTACGGCTTCCGATCGGGAGAGAGGTTTCTCGACCATGTTCGACGTGAGCAAGCCGATCCGCTCCGCCAATGGGAGATGTGTCTCCAATTCCTTCAACGATCCCTGGGTCGTGCGCAGGAAATTGACGTATTGGCCTGCGCTATCACGCCCGTAGCCCTCGGCGACATTGGCCGGAACCGAAGCTGCTGCACGTCTGATCTGCGACGTGAGGCCAAAGATTTCCTCTTTTGGAAATCCCTTGGTCAGAGCGTAGCATTCCACCGCGAGGTCCATCGCTTCCTTCCACACTCTCAGATCGCGATATGATCTGATGCTGTCTTCGTTTGGCCGTACGCCCAGCACGATCGCCTTGGTTCCGATTGCCGACTGCCTACTGCCTACTCACGACTGCCCCTTCGCCTTTTCATCGCCCGGCAGGTCGTAGCTCACGCCCTCCCACGGCGAGAGGAAATCGAAGTTGCGGTATTCCTGACTGAGCCGCACCGGCTCATAAACGACGCGCTTCTGCTCGTCGTCGTAGCGCACTTCGACGAAGCCGGTCATCGGGAAGTCCTTGCGGAGCGGATGGCCGTCGAAGCCGTAATCGGTCATGATGCGGCGCAGGTCGGGATGGCCGGAGAAGATCACGCCGAAGAGGTCATATGTTTCGCGCTCGAACCAGTCCGCGCCGGGATAGAGCGCGGTCAATGAGGCGACGGGCGTCTCTTCCGACGCCGGCGTCTTGATGCGGATGCGGCGGTTGTATTTCGGCGACAGGAGATGCGCGACGACTTCGAAACGCTCGGCGCGCTGAGGATAATCCGCCGCCGTCACGTCGACGAAGCAGGCGAAGAGGCACTCCGGAGCGTCGCGCAGATAAGTCGCGACTTCGAGCCAACGCGGTCGCGCCACGGTCAGCGTGAGTTCGCCATAGGCGAGTTTTACATCCGTGATCGCGCCGGGAAGCGCGCCGCTGATGTTCGCGCCGAGAGTTTCCAGTTCAGCCGACATTCGTCAATCCCATTCGTCAGACCAGACCGCCCGTTTCTTTCCGTCATTGCGAGCGAAGCGATGCAATCCAGAGTCGCAAGGCTCGGCTGGATTGCTTCGCCGCTACGCTCCTCGCAATGACGGCGGGCGTCATTACGCGCTTTGCTAGCGCTCGATCGTGCCCGTGCGCCGGATTTTCTTTTGCAGCAGCAGCATGCCGTAGACGAGCGCCTCCGCCGAAGGCGGGCATCCCGGCACATAGATGTCGACCGGAATGATGCGATCGCAGCCGCGCACCACCGAATAGGAATAGTGGTAGTAGCCGCCGCCATTGGCGCAGGAGCCCATCGAGATCACATAGCGCGGCTCCGGCATCTGGTCGTAGACCTTGCGCATCGCCGGCGCCATTTTGTTGGTCAGCGTGCCGGCGATGATGATGCAGTCGGACTGTCGCGGGCTGGCGCGCGGCGCGAAGCCGAAGCGCTCGAGATCGTAACGCGGCATCGCCGCCTGGATCATCTCGACGGCGCAGCAGGCGAGACCGAAAGTCATCCACATCAGCGAGCCGGTGCGCGCCCAGTTGATGACGTCGTCGGTCGCGGTGACGAAAAACCCCTTGTCGGCGAGTTCGTCGTTGAGATGAAGAAAGAACGGGTCGTCCGAGCCGACCGGCTTGCCGCTGCGCGGATCGATCAGACCTTTAGCCTGCGGCGCGATCAGGGTCTGGCGCGCGCCTTCCTTCTCGATCAATCCCATTCCAGAGCTCCCTTGCGCCACTCATAGACGAAGCCGACGGTGAGAACGCCAAGGAAGACCATCATCGACCAGAAGCCGAAGGCGCCCGCTTCCTTGAAGGCTACGGCCCAGGGAAAGAGAAAGGCCACTTCAAGATCGAAGACGATGAAGAGAAGAGAAACCAGATAGAAGCGCACGTCGAATTTCATGCGCGCGTCGTTGAACGGGTTGAAGCCGCATTCATAGGCGGACATTTTTTCGGGGTCCGGCGCCTTGAAGGCGAGCAGGAAGGGCGCGACGAGCAGCGCGCCAGCGATCACCGCCGAAAGCGCGATGAAAATCACCAGCGGCAGATATTGTTCGAGCAGCGGCATGAGTCTGGTCCGACTTCGGCGGGGCGAGGGCCGGTCGCGGGAGCGTTTCCTTGGCTGTTTCCTTAGAACGACTCCAGGCCGCGCGTTCCGTAACAAAGGCCATTGTGCAAAGCAAGAGAGGAAGCGCCCGGCCAGCAAATTGGCCGCAGCCTTGAACGAAGGCGCCTGAAAATCGGGCGGTCGTTCACTCGGGCGTCGAATGGCGCGACAAAGTCGCCGCAGCCTCAAACTCCTTTAGACGCGCCGCCCGCCGGGCCAGGGCCTCGGCGTCCGCGCCCCAGGCGCGCATCTGCCAGTCTTCATCGACGTTGGCGGCGTCCCAGGCGGCGGCCACATCGATTGCACACAGCGCCGTCGCCAGCGCAATGACCGCAGAACCCGTGAGCGTGGTCAGGACGCTGAGCGCCGCGAGCCTGAGCGGCGCGCCGGCGCCCTCCCCCACATATTCGCGCAACGCACGCGCGAAAGCGTCGAGCGCCGCCTGCGGCTGTTCGATGAACATGACGCCTTCGGCGAGCGCGAGCCTGGCGCCGAGCCTGTCGCGGGCGAAGGCGACGAGCGGGTCCCAGGCCGCCGATTGCGCCGCAGCCAGACTTTCGGGCGCGCCGGCGCGATAGCAGATGAGGTCAGAGCCGGCATATTTGGCGACCTCGGCCTCGACCTCTTCCATCTGCCCCGCGACGCCATCGAGCGCTGTATTCATGAGCTTGGTCAGCGGCATCGTCGCGGGATCGATCGTTTCGCCCTGGCCCGCCCATTCGGCGGCGACCGCCTCCATGAGCGGCCGCGACGGCGCGACCAGCGGACGCCGCGCCGGCGTGTTGACCGGCCGGCCGTCGAGAAAAATCCCGTATCCGCCGTCGGCGGGCGCCGCTACCGCCTCTTTATAGAAGCGCGTCGGCAAGGCGCGCGCCGGTTCGCGCGCGGCCTTCACCGGATCGCGCTCCGACCCTGGGACAAAGAAATCGGCGTCGAGACCGGCGGGTTCTTTTGCCATGTGTCAATCCTTAAGGGGCGCCCAAAGGAAAAGCCTGCCACCTCGTCGTCGCTCGACCTCAAAGACCTCAAGCGTCCGGCGCGTCCTCGATCGGGTCGGGGCGTTTCACGTCGAAGCCGAAAAGCTCCCAGCTCTTCTCCATATGTTCGGGCAAGGGCGCCGTCACGTCGATCACGCCGCCTTTGGGATGCGGCAGCACGAGGCGGCGGGCGAGCAGATGCAACTTGCGCTCGAGCCCGTCGGGCATCGCCCGCAGCGGATCGCGCCTTCGGACCTCGTCCTCGGGCCGATGGCCGTATTTGGGGTCGCCGAAAATCGGATGGCCGATCGCCTCGGCATGGGCGCGGAGCTGATGGGTGCGGCCGGTCAGCGGTTTCATCGACAGCCAGGCGCAGCGCGGCGCGACCTTGTCGACGATCGCGTAATAGGTGAGCGAATGCTGGGCGTCGGCCTCGCCATGCTTGGCGACGCGCATTTTCTCGAGTTCCCGCGCGCCGCCTCTGGATTTCTCCATCCCGGCGCCCTTCGCGAGATAGAGCGAAATCCGTCCCTGCGCCGGTTTCGGCACGCCCTCGACCAGCGCCCAATAAATCTTTTTGGCCTGTCGCGATCTGAAAATCTCGCCGAGATCGGCGGCCATCCGCCGGTTCTTGGCGACGAGCAGCACGCCCGACGTGTCGCGGTCGAGACGATGCACCAGAACGGGGCGCGTATCGCCCTTGGCGAGCGATTCCAGCATCCCGTCAATATGGCGCGTCTGGCCCGATCCGCCCTGAGTCGCCAAGCCATAGGGCTTGTTGAGGACGAGGACGTCCTTGTCCTCGAAGAGAGTCATGTCGGCGAGCGCCCGCGCGTCCTTAGGGTCCGCGCGCTTCACCGCCGGCGCCGCGGGCGACTCGATCCTTAGCGGCGGCACGCGGACCTTCTGTCCTTCTTCGAGCCGGGACGAGGTTTCAACCCGCTTGCCGTCGACCCGGACCTCGCCCTTGCGGCAGATTTTGGCGAGATGCGACAAAGCCAGCGCGGGATAGCGACGCTTGAACCAGCGATCGACGCGCATCCCCGCCTCGTCTTCGGCGACGATGGCGGTGGAAACGCCCGACGCGGCGGCGGGCGCGGAAGAGTTTGGACGAATGGCCATGCCGGCCTTATCGGCCAAAGACGGCTGAGTGTCGATGACAGCCAGGCGATCTCATCCGGGAAAGCGTGGGTGTTACACAAAGCCGCATCGCCTCCCGACCGCGTGAAGCGCTAAGTATCATATGCCTAGGGGTGCAAATCACTAAGCGCGCATCGGCGGCGGAGCGCTTCACGCGTGAACAAAATTACGACGAGTTCAGTCACCGGCGCGCGGATAGAAAACCGACCGCCGCTCAGGCCCCGTTGGCTGCACCCCCTCTCCGCCCTTTCGGTTGTCGCGATCTTCGTCGCCTTCTTCGCTTCGGGCGTTTACTGGCCGCAGTCGCCGGTCGTCGACTTCAGCGCCCTGAACGCGGAGCTCATCCCCGAAGGCGTTTCCCTGGAAGCCGGCGATCCGGCGCCGGAAGGAGATTCGCTGGAGGACGCGCCGCCGATCGAAACGGCGGCTCTTTCAGTCGAGGGAATCGACGAGATGGTCTCTGATTCGCCGCCGCCCCCGTTGATCATGGAGCCCGACGCCGTCCAGGCGCCGGAAAAGAAAGAAAAGGCCGAGAAAAAGGAAAAGGTCGAGAAGCCGAAGAAAGTCGAGAAGAACGTCCGCGAGCGCCGGGAAACGGCAGATGCCGGACGTCGCGCGGCCCAAACGGGCCGGCGCTATGGCCTCCCCGGCGGGACCGGCCAGGGTGCCGGCGCGGCGCGAGTCGCAGGCCGCTTCGGATTGCCGGGGGGCCGGGGCGACGCATCCGCCGCGTCGCAAGCGACTTGTATCGCCCAGGTCGCCGCGTCGATTCGCGGTCGTACGCCGGCGGTGACGAGCCTCGGGCCGGGAACGGTCTCCGTGTCCTTCCATATCAACGCCGGGGGCGGCATTTCGGGCATTTCGGTCTCGGGCGGAAGCCCGGCGCATGCGGCGCTGGCGCGGCGCATTGTCGCCTCGTCGCGCGGGCCGGCCAGTTGCGGGCCGGTGTTCGCGCGCCAGGGCATCACGTTTCAGTAAGGCCTGACCAGGCCTCGGGGGGACTTGCAATGGAATTCGCGCCAATGTCGCCGTTCGGCATGTTTCTTTACGCCGGACCTGTGAGCAAAGTCGTGATGGCGCTTCTTCTCGCCGCGGCGGCCTGGACCTGGGTGCTGATCATCGACGGCGTCTTTGTTCTTGTGCGGCTGTCGAAGGCGCTGGATCGCGCGCGGGCGGGCGGCGACATCGGCGTGCTTTGGCCGATCGCCGAGGCGGCGCAGGAAGCCTCGCACGCGGAACTGCCCGACGAACCCCCTCATCTAAAGCGCGAACGCGTGCTGCAGCAGATGAACCGGGCTGCGGGCGAATTCATGCTCGACGCCGAAGGCGGGCTTCCCGTTCTCGCCATCGTCGCTTCGGCAGGACCTTTCGTCGGCCTTTTCGGCACCGTCTGGGGAATTATGTCGAGCTTCTCGGGAATTGCGCAGACGCAGGACACGAGTCTTGCGGTCGTCGCGCCGGGCATCGCCGACGCTTTGGCCGCGACCGCTTACGGGCTCGCCGCCGCCATCCCGGCGGCGATCGGCTACAACCGGATGGGGATGGCCTTCGGCGACCTGAGAGAGAAATTGAGCCGCTACGTCTTGTCCTTGGCGAATTCGATTGCTTGACGCGCCATCTTGGCCCGCGCAGCCTCCTCGTTTAGAGTTCGCCCGCTTTTGATTTGAGCGAGGCCATGAATGAGCGATCGGTCCAGCGAGCAGGCGTTGCTCAACAGAGCCAATCTCGACGCCAAGATCGCCTTCACGGCCGCGAGCTTCCTCCTCGCTTACGCCTTCGCGGCGCTGCTCGATCGCGTCGGCGCGCCTGAGCGCTTCGTCGGCGCCGCGCCGCCCTATTTCACCATCCTCGGTCTCGCCACGCTCGGCTTTCTTCTGCATTCGATGCGGGTGTCGGTCTATTACACCGCCGGCCGGGCGCTGCCCGCCGCCTATGCCGGCTTCGCCAACGCCGCGATCGTGGTCGCCCTGATGCTGCCCTTCGGCGCGCGTCTCGCCGGAAGCAGCTGGTCGACGGGCGCGATCGCCGGAATCTTCATCGGCCTCGCTTTGGCGGGACTCTATCTGGGACCGCTGCTGCGCAAGACCGGCGTGTTCTCGATTTCGGAGCTTCTCTGCGCGCGTTTCCAGAGCGCGGCGACGCGGGTCGGTTTCATCGGCGCAGTGGCGTTGTCTTCAACGCTGCTCGCCGCCGCCGGCGGCCTGATCGCGGTCAATGCGCTCGTCGAACTCACCGGCGCCAATCGGGCTTTCGCGGCGTTTCTCGTCGCCGCGACGAGCCTCATCATCGCCGGTCCGGGCGGGCTGTCGGGCGTCGTATGGGCGGCGGCCGCCGCCGCGGGCGTCGCGACGCTGGGCTTCGGCTGGCCGATCGCGGCGCTCGGCGTCCGCGACGCTCTCCCGGCCGGCCTGATCTTCGGCGGCGACGCCTGGACGGAGGCGGCGAACCTGCTCGCGAGCTGGAGCGTCACGCCGGCGCAACTTGGCGTTCCGGTGGAGCTTGCCACCACGCTGGCGGCGGCGCTCGGGCTCGCGACGCTTGCGCCCGTGCTCGCGACGTCGCTGACGACCGCCGACAGGCGAAGCGCGCGGCGCGCCGGGCTCGCCGGCCTGTTCTGGACCGTCGTCATCGCGCTGCTGGCGGCGGCGGCGATCGGCGCCTCGGCGCTTTCGCTCGCCCGCGCCACGGCGGGACAGCCGCCGGAACGCCTGCCGCAAGCGGTCTATCAGGCAAGCGAACGCGGACTGATCAGCGTTTGCGGCTATTCCGTGCGCGGACCCTCCGAGGCGCAGCGCGCTTGCGCCGCCAGAGGCTACGCTCCAGGCGCGCCGCTCGCCGCATCGGACATCCGCCCGATCGACGGGGACTTTCTGCTCGGCTTCCTGCCTCAGGCGGCTGAACTCGGCGCGGCGTCGACCGGGCTTCTCGCCTCGGCGCTGGTGGCGCTCGGGCTCGCGCTCGCCACGGCGAGCCTGCAGGCCTGCGCGACCGCCTTCGGCCATGACGCGCTGTATCGGCTGCGCGGCGAGATCGACCTGACGAGCCGGCGTCTCGCGGTCAATCGCGTGACGCTGGTGATCGTCTCGACGCTAGCCTATGTCGCCGCCGTCGCCGGCGTCTTCACGCCCGGCGCGCTCGTCGCCGCGGCGCTGGCGGTGTCCGCCGCCTGCCTCGCGCCCTCGCTTGCCCTCGCCTTTTGGTCCCGCGCCGGCGATCGCGAAGCGCTCGTCGCGCTCTGCGGCGGCGCCGTCGGCCTCTTCGGCGCGCTGGCGATGGCCGAGACGCCCAACCGCATCGAAGTCTATGCGCTGTGCGCGCTTGTGGGCGTAACGCTCGGCGGCGCGCTCGGACTGCTGTCGGGACTGATGTCCAATAGCGAGAAGCCGGCGGCGCGCGCGTTCATCATCCGCATGCTGCGCGGCGACGCCCAGATGCTCGAGCCGGACAAGGGCGCATAGACTGTCGTCTGACCCCCCGCCGTCTGCGCCTGGCGGGAGATCGACCCCCTACCCATCCGCTCAAAACCTGCTATAAGGCCCCCGCACGCCCCGGCTCGCCGGGGCGGCTCCGTTTTCGCGCGACCCTGCTGGACGACATCCCGGCCCTGGCCGCGGAGCGCGGATCACCTTCAAAATCAGGGATGTCCGATGTCGATCACGGCGGAGCGCAAGCAGGCGCTCATCAAGGAATATTCCACCAAGGCGAACGACACGGGCTCGCCCGAAGTGCAGGTCGCGATCCTCACCGAACGGATCTCCAATCTGACCGAGCATTTCAAGACGCATGCGAAGGACAATCATTCGCGTCGTGGACTTTTGAAGCTCGTCTCCCAGCGCCGCCAGCTCCTTGACTATGTGAAGGTGCGCGACGAGCCGCGCTACAAGAGCCTGATCGAGCGGCTCGGCATCCGCCGCTAACACAATAGGACCGCGAGCCTTCGGGCCCGCACATTGGACCGCGGGCCTTAAGGCCCGCTTTTGAGGACTGCGAGCCTGGAGGCTCGCGGTCCATCTACGCCAGAGCCGTCATGGCAGGATCGCCGGACGCTGCGCCGCCTGTTTCTTTCCTCGCAGCTTCCCGCCGTCTTGCTCATGACCAGCCGCTGGCGGCATCAGAGAAAGACAGCACATGTTCCATATTCACCGCGAAGAACTCGACTGGGCCGGGCGCACGCTCGTGCTCGAGACCGGTAAGGTCGCCCGCCAGGCCGACGGCGCCGTGATGGCGAGTTGGGGCGAGACGACAGTGCTCGCCACGGTCGTTTCGGCCAAGACGGCGAAGCCCGGCCAGGACTTTTTCCCGCTTACCGTCAACTATCAGGAAAAGGCCTTCGCCGCAGGCCGCATTCCCGGCGGCTATTTCAAGCGCGAGGGCCGTCCCTCCGAGCGCGAGACGCTGATTTCCCGCCTCATCGACCGCCCGATCCGGCCCCTCTTTCCCGACGGCTACCGCAACGACACGCAGGTGATCGTCACGGTTCTGTCGCATGATCTCGAAAACGATCCCGACATTCTCGCCATGGTCGCGGCGTCGGCGGCGCTGACGCTTTCCGGCGTTCCCTTCATGGGACCTGTCGGCGGCGCGCGGGTCGGCTGCATCAACGGCCAATTGAAGCTCAATCCGACGATCGAGGAGATGAAGACTTCGACGCTCGACCTCATTGTCGCCGGCACGCAGGACGCGGTGCTGATGGTCGAGTCGGAAGCCAAGGAGCTCTCCGAGGAGACGATGCTCGAAGCGGTGATGACCGGCCATCGCGGCTTCCAGCCGATAATCGACGCGATCATCCGCCTTGCCGAACGCGCCGCCAAGGACCCGCGCGACCTCGTGCTCCCCGACACGACGGAAGTCGCCAACGCGGTCGCCCAGATCGCTGAAGCGGACCTTCGCGAAGCCTATAAGCACACGGTCAAGCAGGAGCGCTACGCCGCCGTCGACGCGGTGAAGGCGAAGGTCATCGCGGCGCTCTTTCCGGAAGGCGGCGAGGCGAAGTTCACCAAGGAGCAGGTCTCCGAAATCTTCAAGGAGCTTCAGGCCAAGGTCGTTCGCAACAATATTCTCGACACCGGCCTGCGCATCGACGGCCGCGACGTGAAGACCGTGCGTCCGATCGTCGCCGAGGTCGGCGTTCTGCCGCGCACTCATGGCTCGGCGCTGTTCACCCGCGGCGAGACCCAGGCGCTGGTCGTCGCGACGCTGGGCACCGGCGAAGACGAGCAATATGTCGATTCGCTCGAAGGCACCTATAAGGAGCGCTTCCTGCTCCACTACAACTTCCCGCCCTATAGCGTCGGCGAGACCGGCCGCATGGGTTCGCCCGGCCGCCGCGAGATCGGCCATGGCAAGCTCGCCTGGCGCGCCATACGCCCGATGCTGCCGGCGGCGGCGGAGTTCCCCTATACGCTGCGCGTCGTCTCCGAGATCACCGAGTCGAACGGCTCCTCCTCGATGGCGACGGTCTGCGGCACGTCGCTCGCGCTGATGGACGCCGGCGTGCCGCTCAAGGCGCCGACGGCCGGCATCGCCATGGGCCTCATTCTGGAAGGCGAGCGCTTCGCCGTGCTCTCCGACATTCTCGGCGACGAGGATCATCTCGGCGACATGGACTTCAAGGTCGCGGGCACGTCGAACGGCGTGACCTCGCTGCAGATGGACATCAAGATCGCCGGCATCACCGAGGAGATCATGAAGGTCGCGCTCGCTCAGGCGAAGGACGGCCGCCTGCATATTCTCGGCGAGATGGCCAAGGCGATCGCCAGTTCACGCGCCGAACTCGGGGAATTCGCGCCGCGCATCGAGACGATGAAAATCCCCACCGACAAGATCCGCGACGTGATCGGCTCGGGCGGCAAGGTCATCCGCGAGATCGTCGAGAAGACCGGCGCCAAGATCAACATCGAGGACGACGGCACGGTGAAGGTCGCCTCCGCCGACGGCAATTCGATCAAGGCGGCGATCAACTGGATCAAATCCATCGCCTCCGACCCGGAGGTCGGCATGATCTATGAGGGCACGGTGGTGAAGACCGCCGATTTCGGCGCCTTCGTTAATTTCTTCGGCGCCAAGGATGGCCTCGTTCACATTTCGCAGCTGTCCAAGCAGCGCGTGAACAAGACCACCGACGTGGTGAAGGAAGGCGACCGCGTGAAGGTCAAACTTCTCGGCTTCGACGATCGCGGCAAGGTGCGCCTCTCGATGCGAGTCGTCGATCAGGAGACCGGCGAGGACCTCGAGGCCAAGGAAAAGGCCGAACGCGAAGCCGCCGCGGCGAACGGCGGGGAATAGATCGCTTACCGGGCGGCTCTCCTAGCCGCCCGATTTTTTTGGCGACGCGATGAGTCATACGTCCGCCTGATCCGGTCGCTCGAACGGCGCCATTCCCGGCAGGCCGAAGGCCTGACCGGGAATCCAGAGTCGATTCAGGAATGCTGGCTTTGCTCTGGATTCCCGATCGCGCGCGAAGCGCGCGTCGGGAATGATGGGGTGGACGGCCCCGCCTCAACGGCATCTAAAGTGCCAAGACGTGGTCGCCGGAGCGCCACAGAGAGGGAGGCCGTCCATGAACAAGTTTATCAGAATCGGAGTCGATCTGGGCAAGC
>Ga0194120_10003181_pt1 | contig 27153 bp, 29 predicted proteins | sample TA2MahCa65mmetaG_FD_148642 | JGI IMG/M metagenome (GOLD analysis project Ga0194120, IMG submission 148642) | Freshwater microbial communities from Lake Tanganyika, Tanzania - TA2015019 Mahale Deep Cast 65m | ecosystem: Environmental > Aquatic > Freshwater > Lake | place: Tanzania: Lake... | reverse complement strand
CTGTGATAGACCCGGCCGAACCGACGAGCAGGTCTCCCCACTCCGCTGTCTACCATGTCAAGGGCTGGTAAGGTTCTTCGCGTTGCGTCGAATTAAACCACATGCTCCACCGCTTGTGCGGGCCCCCGTCAATTCCTTTGAGTTTTAACCTTGCGGCCGTACTCCCCAGGCGGCGCGCTTATCGCGTTAGCTCCGACACTGAAGGGCTAACCCTCCAACGTCTAGCGCGCATCGTTTACAGCGTGGACTACCAGGGTATCTAATCCTGTTTGCTCCCCACGCTTTCGCACTTAAGCGTCAGAACCGGGCCAGATGGCCGCCTTCGCCACCGGTGTTCTTCCCAATATCTACGAATTTCACCTCTACACTGGGAATTCCACCATCCTCTCCCGGCCTCGAGTCATGCAGTCCCGAACGCAACTCCGGGGTTGAGCCCCGGGCTTTCACGTCCGACTTGCATGACCGCCGTCATGCGCTTTACGCCCAGTGATTCCGAGCAACGCTAGCCTCCTCCGTCTTACCGCGGCTGCTGGCACGGAGTTAGCCGAGGCTTCTTCTCCGGGTACCGTCATTATCGTCCCCGGCGAAAGGACTTTACAACCCTAAGGCCTTCATCGTCCACGCGGCATCGCTGGATCAGGGTTTCCCCCATTGTCCAATATTCCCCACTGCTGCCTCCCGTAGGAGTCTGGGCCGTGTCTCAGTCCCAGTGTGGCTGGCCGTCCTCTCAGACCAGCTACCGATCCCAGGCTTGGTGGGCCGTTACCCCACCAACTACCTAATCGGACGCGGGCCCCTCCCTCGGCGATAAATCTTTCGCCCTCAGGCCTTATCCGGTATCAGCCCTCGTTTCCAAGGGTTGTTCCGAACCAAGGGGCAGGTTCCCACGCGTTACTCACCCGTCCGCCACTCCTGTCTTGCGACAGGCGTTCGACTTGCATGTGTTAGGCGTGCCGCCAGCGTTCGCTCTGAGCCAGGATCAAACTCTCAAGTTCATTGCCATCGTCCGCACCCTCTCGTGCTTTCGACGGCGATGGACCCCGCTCTACTCTCACTGACCTACAAATTCCCGATCCGGTTCGAGCCCTCGCCCGCTCCGACCGGGAACCCCCATCCCGATTCAAGCCGAGCTTGCGCCCGACTTGGCACGAAATGAAGTCAGCCTTGAGCAGAGCTGGTCCCATGGCACGTGTTTCCACGCACCTAGGCACCGCCGCCCAGGCTTCCCTTCCCTTCCTTTACTTGTCCATCAGCGGCCGGCCAGAGGCGACAAAACCCCGCCCGAGTGACCTCGGGTCAGGTCCTTACTGCCTTCAACCGGCGGAGGGCGGTCAATTAGGCCTAGTCAGCCAAGGAGTCAAGCGGAAATCGCCGAAATTTTTTCGGGTCCCGAAGTCAACCGATGCGCGGCTTGCCGCGCGGCCCTTCGGCCGGCCCCAAGCTGTTGAGAATTTTGGTGGATTCCCGCGACAGTTCGCTCGCGCGGCCAAGCAACGACAGGATCTCGAAATTGTTCTGCAGCACTTGACGCGATTCGGGCCTGCGATCGTCGCAAATCTTTTCGCAGCGTCGAATGACGTCGTTTTGGATTTCGGTCAGCAGATCTTCGAGCGTCCAGCCATCCGGATTCTCGCGCGACATGAGGAATTTCGACATGCGTGCCCCCTGGAATCGGTTGCCGAATCTTTTGTAGCCCGATGTCCGGCACGAAGCCAGCGCCGCGCGCGGCGAACTTACCCGCGCCGCAATACCGCTACGGTCTCGAGATGGGGGGTAAAGCGGAACTGATCGTACGGCACGACCCGTTCGATGCGATAACCGCCGGCGACGAGATAGCCGAGATCGCGCGCCAGCGTCGCCGGATTGCAGCTGACGGCGACGACGCAGGCGACGCGGCTTTGCGCCAGCGCCTTGGCCTGGGCGGGCGCGCCCGCGCGCGGCGGATCGAAGATCGCGGTATCGAACGGCTTGAGTTCGTCGCGCGCCAGCGGCCGGCGAAACAGATCGCGCTTCTCCTGCGACAGCCTCACCAGCCCCGCCTTGCGTCCTGCCCGATCCAGCGCCGCCAGCGCCGCGGCATCCATGTCGACGGCATGGACCTGGCGATCGCGCGCCAAGGGCAAGGCGAAAGTGCCGCAACCGGCGAACAAGTCGACCACGCGCCTCGCCCCGGAGACGCCCTCGAGCACCGCCGCGCGCAGCGCGATCTCGCCCTCGCGCGTCGGCTGGACGAAGCCGCCCGGCGGCGGCACGACGGCGACGCCGCCGAAATCGAGCCACGGCTCGCGACGCTCGACGATGACCTCGGCCGAATCCTGCCCGCGCAAGGACAGTCGCACCAGATCGAGTTCCTCGGCCAGCGCCGCCTGGCGGCGTCGCCAACCCGGATTTGACGACTCGCCCCGGCTCAGCTTCAGATCGATGCCGCCCTCGGTCTCGAGCAGCTCGAACTCGCCTTCCGGAAACGCTTTTCGTTTGCGCAACGCTCGCAAAGTCTCGTGCAGCGCCGGCCGCAGGATCGTGCAATCGGGGATGTCGACGATGGCGTGGCTGAAGCGACGGCGGAATCCGATTGCGCCGGCGGCGACGCCGAAGCGCGCGCGCCTGCGGCTGGCGATCGGCGCCGATGCCATCCCCTCGATCGCGCAAACGATGCCATGGGCGGCAAGCGCTTCGGTCAAGCGCGCGGCCTTCCACCGCGCATAGAACGCATCGGACAGATGCTGCAGGGCGCATCCGCCGCAATCGCCGAAATGCCGGCAGGGCGGTTCGACCCGGTCGGGTCCCGGCGCGATCAGGCGTTCGATTCGGGCCTCGGTGCCTTCGCGCCGCTCGGCGCCGGCGACCACGTGCACGCGATCGCCCGGCGCCGCCAGCGGCACGAAATAATCGCGGCCTTGGTGATGGGCGATACCGTCGCCTTTCGCGCCCAGCGCGGCGATGGTCAGTTCGATCACGTCAGGAATCGGAAAATCAGCGCCGCGCGGAATCGATTTGCATGCGGCGCTGCAGTTCGGTCGGCAATTCGACTTGGCGCGGATCCCACAGCCAATTCAGGAATGCCGGGATCGCGCCCGCCACCAGCGCCAACACGATCAGCCCGCGCCAGTGCATTTCGTCCATGCGCGGCCAATGACCGATGGCGATACGCCGATAGACGATCGCCAAGCCGAGAAATGCGGCCGCGCTTACCAACCATGTCAACAGACTCTCACCCATGCGGCAAGGTTAGCATGCATGGCGCGATGGGGGCGAATCGGCCCGGCTTGATCGGCGCTTCGCGGCCGCGACCATCGACCGGCGCGACTTTGCGCGCGGCGATACGATGCATCGAAGCCACAGCGGTTTTTCGGCCGCGCGATTCCGTCGGCCGACTCGACGGCTCGACGTCGAATCGCACCATGCGCGATTTCTCCAGTATTTGCGCGGCTTGGCGACGATTCGGAACGAAGCGGCAGGAATTCCTGCATCGATTGCTCCAGTTTGGATGCACGCCATCATGTCCGCGAGCCCTTGGGGCTGATCTTGCCTCTAGCCACAAGGGCTATGGACTTCCGGCCGAGGCCTGGGTAGATACCGAATCCAGTGTGACCCAATCGGGTACGCCGGATCGCGAATCGATCCGCGCAAAAGCCGGATCGCGAATCGATCCGCGCAAAACAGGAGGGAGAACTCCCTGTCATGAAAGAAGACGCGCTCGTCGTCGCTAAGACCGAGCCTTCAAGTACCACCACCGCCGTCCCGGTCAGACAGAAGTCGACACCCAAGCCCGAACCCGGCTCCAACGTCCTTCCGTTCTTCGATCCGCTCGGCGGTGCCGCCAAGACCTCTCGCTACTATCACCGCTTCCCGCTCAGTCCCCGCACCAACGCCTTTCGCAAGCGCTTCTATCCCGACGCCACCTTGGCGGAGTGGAACGATTGGCGCTGGCAGGCGCGCGCGCGCTTCAAGTCGCTGGCCGATCTCGACCGCGTGCTGAAGCTGTCGGAGGAAGAGCGCGCGGCGATCGGCCGCCACACCGGCGCGCTGCCGCTGGGCATCACGCCCTACTACACCAGCCTGCTCGACGAAACCGACCCCACCGATGCGCTGCGCAAGACGGTGGTGCCGGTCGAGGGCGAATATCTGCGCTCGCCGGGCGAGGCCGACGATCCCCTGGGCGAAGATCACGACGCCAAGGTCCCCGGCCTGGTGCACCGCTATCCCGACCGGGTGCTGTTCCTGACCACCGGTTTCTGCTCGACCTATTGCCGCTACTGCACGCGTTCGCGCATGGTCGGCAATGCCGGCGGCGAATATCACTTCAGCGTGCCGCAATGGGAAAAGGCGCTGGACTATATCGAGGCCACGCCCACCATCCGCGACGTGCTGCTGTCGGGCGGCGATCCGCTGACCCTGGCCGACGAGAAGCTCGACTACCTGCTGGGCCGGCTGCGCAGGATCAAGCATGTCGAGTTCGTGCGCATCGGCACCAAGCAGCCGGTGGTGCTGCCCCAGCGCATCACCCCGGCCTTCACCCGCATGCTGAAGAAGCATCATCCGCTGTGGATGAGCCTGCATTTCCTCCATCCCGGCGAGCTGACGCCGGAAGTCACCGAGGCCTGCGACCGCCTGGCCGATGCCGGCGTGCCGTTGGGCAGCCAGACCGTGCTGCTGAAGGGCGTCAACGATTCGGTGGCGACGATGAAGGCGCTGATGCACGGCCTGCTGATGCGCCGGGTCAAGCCCTACTACATCTTCCAATGCGATCCGATCACGGGCTCGGCCCATTTCCGCACCCCGATCGAGAAGGGGCTGGAGATCGTCGAGGGCCTGCGCGGCCACACCACCGGCTATGCCGTGCCGCACTACGTCATCGACCTGCCGGGCGGCGGCGGCAAGGTGACGCTGGCGCCCGATTACGTGCAGGGGCGCGACGGCGATTTCCTGGTGCTGCGCAACTTCGAGGGCGGGACCTACCGCTATCCCGATCCCGACGGGCGCGTCGGCGCCGCGCTCAAGGCCGGGGCCGCGCCGGCGCGGGTCTGATCCCGCGCGGTGCGGATCGGCCTGACCTACAACCTGCGCGCCGCCTATCGGGCGCGCGGGTTCAGCGAGGAAGAGACCGCCGAGTTCGATCGCCCCGACACCATCGCTGCGATCGAAGCTGCCTTGCGGCGGCTGGGCCATGCGACCCAGCGCATCGGCGCGATCGAGGACTTGGCCAAGCGCCTGACCCGCGGCCAGCGCTGGGATCTGGTGTTCAACATCGCCGAGGGACTGGGCGGCTTCGCCCGCGAAGCGCAGGTGCCGGCGCTGCTGGAAGCCTACGGCATCGCCTGCACCTTCTCCGATCCGATGGTGATGGCGCTGACCCTGCACAAGGGCCTGACCAAGCGCGTGGTGCGCGACGCCGGCGTGCCGACCGCCGACTTCGCGGCGATCGAAAGCCCGGCCGACCTGGCCGCTTGCCGCCTGCCCTTCCCGGTCTTCGCCAAGCCGATCGCCGAAGGCACCGGACGCGGCATTTCCACCGCCTCGCGCATCCGCGATCGGCGCGAACTCGGCGCCGTGGTCGGCGGCTTGCTGCGGCGCTATCGCCAGCCGGTGCTGGTCGAACGCTATCTGCCGGGACGCGAATTCACCGTCGGCCTGGTCGGCGCGGGAGCGCGGGCGCGCGCCATCGGCGTGCTCGAGGTCGGGCTCAAGGATCCCGGGCGCGAATACGGCTATGCCGAGAAAGAGGACTGCGAAAGCTTGGTGCGCTACGGCCTGGTCGAAGATCGCGAGGCCAAGGCGGCGGCGCGGGTGGCGCTGGCGGCTTGGCGGGCGCTGGGTTGCCGCGATGCCGGCCGCATCGATCTGCGCTCCGATGCGAACCGCCGGCCGCACTTCCTCGAAGTCAATCCGCTGCCCGGGCTTCACCCCGAGCATTCCGATCTGCCGATCCTCTGCACCCAGGCCGGCTTCGGTTACGACCGGCTGATCGCCGCCATCGTTTCGGGTGCCGCTTCGCGCCGTCGCTCGGATCGGGCGCGCGTGGTCCCGCGCAAGCGCCGATGAAAGTCGTCGTCCTGCACGACGCCATCCCGGCGGACGCTCCGCCGGATGCGATCGACACGCTCGACATGGTCGAGGCGGTCGAAGGCGCTTTGGTCGATCTGGGCCATGCGGTCGAGCGGCTTGCGCTCGATGCCGATCTCGGCGCCGGCAAGCAAGCGCTCGGGCGCTTGGCTCCGGACTTGGTGTTCAATTTGGTCGAGGCCGTAGCGGGCGATGGCCGCTTCATCGCCGCCGGCGCGCAGCTATGCGAAAGCCTCGGCCTGCCCTTTACCGGCTGCAATGCGGACGCGCTCTATCTGACTTCGAACAAGCCCTTGTCCAAGGCGATGCTGCGTCGCGCAGGGATTCCGACGCCCGACTGGTCCGAGCCGGGCGCGGTTCCCGCCGCCGAAAGTTCGGGACCCTGGATCGTCAAATCGGTGTGGGAGCCGGGCTCGGTCGGGTTGGGTCCCGACGCCATTGTCGACGATCCCGCCCGGATCGCGCCGATCCTGGCCGAGCGCCGGCGCCGCCATGGCGGGCAGTGGTATGTCGAACGCGCCATCGCCGGTCGCGAGTTCAACCAACTTCTGGTCGAAGGGCCCGCGGGGCCTGAGGCCTATCCGCTGGGCGAAGTGCTGTTCCTCGGCTGGCCGGCGGATCGGCCGCAGATTCTCGATTACGACGCCAAATGGGATGACAGCCGCGGCGGATTCTTCACCACGCCGCGCAGCCTCGCCGCTTGCCCAGGCGAGGCCGGCCTCCGCGGCGAGATGGAAAGCCTGGCGCGTGCCTGCTGGGGCCTGTTCGGCCTGACGGGCTGCGCGCGGGTGGATTTCCGGGTCGATGCGGCGGGCCGCCCCTTCGTGCTGGACGTCAATTCCAATCCCTGCCTGACGCCCGAAGTCGGGCTGATCGCAGCGCTGGGCGCGCGCGGCGAGACTTATCAGCGCTATATCGGCCGGCTGGTCGAAGCCGCCACCCGTCCCGCCCGCCCGGCGCGCGCCAAGCCGGCCGCGTCGCCCGCCCCGGAACCGGTTTGGCGCGATGGCTCGCAGCCCGAGGACGTCGCCGCCGTGCGCGCGATCTGCGCCTCGACCGGATTCTTCAGCGCCGAAGAAATCGCCATGGTCGGCGCCATGGTCGAGGACAAGCTGGCCGAGGGCGAGGATTGCGAGTGGACTTTCCTCTACGCCATGGAGGGCGGCGAGACCGTGGCCTTCGCCTGCTACGGACGGGTGCCGCTGACCTTGGCGAGCTGGGATCTGTTCTGGATCGCGGCGCGCGCCGATCGTCGCGGCGGCGGTCTCGGCCGCGCCGTGCTGGATCGGGTCGAGTCCCTGATCGCTGCGGCCGGCGGCCGGCAAGTGATCGTCGAGACCGCCTCGCGCAAGCAGTACGATCCGACCCGTGCCTTCTATCGCGCCGCGGGCTACGCCGAGAAGGCGCGCTTGGCCGATTTCTATGCGCCCGATGACGACAAGGTGGTATTCGTCAAGCGCTTGAACCAAGGATAACCAGCCCCGATGACGTCGTTAGCCGACATGTCGGCGATCGAAATGGTCGCGCGCTTTCGCGCCAAGAGCCTGTCGCCGGTCGAGGCGACCAAGGCGGTGATCGAGCGCATCGCGCGGGCCGAACCCAAGCTGTGCGCGCTGTGGGCCTACGATGCCGAAGCCGCGCTGGCCCAGGCGCGGGAATCCGAAGCGCGCTGGATCAAGGGCCGGCCGGCGGGACCGGTCGACGGCGTTCCCACCACCATCAAGGAAAACATCGCCACCAAGGGCGTGCCGGTGCCGCTGGGCTGCGCCGCGGTGACGCTGGTTCCGGCCGAGGCCGATGCGCCGCCGGCTGCGCGCCTGCGCGAATCCGGCGCCGTGATCCTGGCCAAGACCACCATGCCGGATTTCGGCATGCTGTCTTCGGGCCTGTCGAGCTTCCATAAGCTGGCGCGCAATCCCTGGGACCTTACGCGCAATCCCGGCGGCTCGAGCGCCGGCGCCGGTTCGGCCGCCGCCGCCGGCTACGGACCGCTGCATCTCGGCACCGATATCGGCGGCTCGGTCCGCTTGCCGGCGGGCTGGTGCGGCCTGGTCGGACACAAACCCAGCCTGGGCCGGATTCCGATCGACCCGCCCTATGTCGGCCGCGTCGCCGGTCCGATGACGCGCACGGTCGAGGACACGGCGCTGATGATGTCCGTGCTGGCGCGCCCCGATGCGCGCGACGGCATGAGCTTGCCGCCGGCGGAAATTCCCTGGCTCGATCTGTCGATCGTGCCGCGCGGCCTGACCATCGGCCTGCAAATGGAGATCGGCGCCGGCACGGCGCTGGCGCCGGCGACTCGTGACGCGGTCCTGGCCGCGGCCAAGGTGTTCGAACAGGCCGGCGCCCGCATCCAGCCGGTCGCGCCGATCTTGACCCGCGCCATCCTCGACGGGCTGGACGATTTTTGGCGGGCGCGCGCCCATGACGATGTTGCCAATCTGAGCGCCGAGCAGCGCGCCAAGATCCTGCCCTATATCCGCGCCTGGGCCGAGTCCGGCGCGCAGCGCTCGGGCCGGCAGGTGATAGCGGGCTTCAATCGGACGATGGAACTGCGCAAGGCGGCGGCGATCCAGTTCCAGGGCATCGACTATCTGCTGTCGCCGACCGCGCCTGACGTATCCTATGCCGCCGACTGGGCCTCGCCGCTCAACGATCCCGAGCGGCCGTTCGAGCATATCGGCTTTACCGTGCCCTGGAACATGGCCGAGAATCCGGCGGTGTCGATCAATTGCGGCTACGGTGCCGGCGGCCTGCCGATCGGATTGCAGATCGTCGGCCGGCGGTTCGACGACATCGGCGTGCTGCGCCTGGCCAAGTTCTACCAAGAACGCCGCCCCGCCCAACGCCCCTGGCCGGAAATCAGCTAGACCGCGATCGGTTCATAGGGAATCGCCGACGCTATTCCATGCAAATCGCGGATCGCGGTCCAGAGCGGGATACGAGGGCATGATTCACGACCTGTCTTGAACCCTATGGTTCAAGACAGGTCGATCATGCCCTAGCCCGGTAGGGTTCCAGCGCCGCGCTCAGGGCCGCAAGCGCGGCATCCAACCGCGCCACGTCCTCGGCCGCCATCCGGTCGGTCTTGGCAGCGGCCTCGATCCGGGCCGCCAACTGACCCAGGCCCCTGCCGCCCAGCAATCGCGCGGTCGATTTGAGATCGTGCGCCGTCCGCGCCAGCACGCCCCAATCCTGGCGCGCGCCGGCGGCGCGGACGGTCTCGACCCAGCCGGGAGCGTCGGCCAGGAATTTCGCGATTACCCGCTCGGCCCCGTCCGGGCTGCGCGCCATCGCCCGTTTGAGGGATTCGATCGCGCCCGGATCGAAACTTCCGTCCTCGAGCGTCGTCATGCCGCCTGCTTTCGTACCGGCACGGCTTTCGCCCGCGCCCGGGTCTCAACCCTTGGCGCGGGCCAGGATGAACTGCAGGGTTTTCATCAGCTCGCGACCGATGGCGCCGCCATCGCCCTGGATGTTGCCGGCCACCACCGCCTTGAAGGTGTCGACATGGGCCTTGAGAATCTTGACCTGGGCGTCGCCCATGGTCGGGCTGGCGTCGATGTATTTGCAGGCCGAATCGCCGACTTCGCTGATCAGCGGATAGCCGAAGGTCCCGCCCTGGCCGCGCAGTTCGTGAAAGACTTTTTTCAGCATCTGGATATGCGCATCGCGGTTGGGCAGATCGACTTCGGCCTGCTTGATCAGCTCGGCCAAACGATCGACGTCCTTCTTGATGATGGTGGTGAAGTCGCCTTTGAGCGTGTCCAGCCGCGCCTCGGCGGTCTTCAGCATGTCGTCGGCCGTGCGGCCGACCATGACCCGCGCCTTCTTGGCGATCGGATTGGGGTTGCTGAGGAATTCGGGCTTGTCGTCGTCGCTCATAGTCGGAATTACCCCCTGTCGTCGGCCCGGCGGCGCGGACCGTCATAACTGTCGTCGCTCTTGCGGCGGCGATCTGGACCGAAATACTTCTTGGTCTTGACGAACTGCCGCGGCCGTTCGATCACGTCGACGATGCGGACGTAAAGCGACTGCGCGGTCAGCGGCTTGGCGATGAACTCGGTGACGCCGGCATCGCGTGCCGATTCGACATACTTGCGGGTGGCGTTGCCGGTCACCATGACGATCGGCAGCATCCGCATCTCCGGTCGGTCGGACTGGCGGATGGCCTTGATCAGGTCGAGGCCGGATTTCGCCCCCATGTCGAGATCGCTGAGAATGAAATCGGTCGGCGAATCCGTCATCACTTCCAGGGCGGAATCGACGTTGTGCGCCTGGGCGACCTGCCGGATGCCCAAGCCGTGCAATATCTGGAACACGATCTGGCGCATGAACTTGTTGTCGTCGACCACAAGCACCGCCAGCTTCGACAGATCGTATAGTTTCGCCATTGGCCCTGACGGGCGCCCCCGTTCGCGCAATCTAGCCTCGACCCCCGAGGCAGGCAATCGTTTCGGCGGCTTGGCCCATCATGCTAGTCTCTCATCGACGCTCTAGGGGGAAACGCGTGAATCTCTCGTCCATGTTGGCGCGCCGCTCGGCCGAGGGCCGACCGGTGCGGATCGGCGTCATCGGCGCGGGCAAGTTTGCCGGCATGTTCCTGGCCCAGGCCGTGCGCACCCAAGGATTCCATGTCGCCGCCATCGCCGACCTGGCGCCCGAGCGGGCGCGCGCCACGCTTGCCCGCATCGGCTGGGAAGCGGATCGTGCATCGGCGCCCTCGGTCGAGGCCGGGCTCAAGGACGGCCGCACCCACCTGACCGACAATGCCGTCGCCATGATCGCCCATCCCGCGATCGAGGTGGTGGTCGAAGCCACCGGCGATCCGCCGGCCGGGATCCGGCATGCCCTGGCCGCGATCCGCGCCGGCAAGCATATCGTCATGGTCAATGTCGAAGCCGATGTCGTCGCCGGACCGCTCTTGGCCCGCCGGGCCGCCCAGGCCGGGGTGGTCTACAGCCTGGCCTATGGCGACCAGCCGGCCTTGATCTGCGAGCTGGTGGATTGGGCACGCACCGCGGGATTCAAAGTCACCGCCGCCGGCAAAGGCACGCGCTATCACCCCAGCTATCACCGCTCGACCCCCGACACGGTGTGGGAGATCCTGGACCGGTACCTCAAGATCGACGATCGGGCGTCGATCAATCCCAAGATGTTCAACAGCTTCGTCGACGGCTCGAAATCCGGCATCGAAATGACGGCGGTGTGCAATGCCACCGGCCTCTTGCCGCAGCCCGAGGGGCTGGGATTTCCGCCGGCGACGCGGTTCGAACTGGCCGAGATCTGCAAGCCGCGCGCGGCCGGAGGCACGCTGGCCCATGCCGGCACCACCGAGGTCACCTCCTCGGTCTATCGCGACGGGCGCGATGTGCCGCATCACCTGGCGCTGGGGGTCTATGTCGTGGTCGAGGGCGAAACCGAGTATGTCCGCCGCTGCTTCCGCGAATATCACATGCTGCCGGATTCGAGCGCGCGCTATTCGGCGCTGTACCGGCCGACCCATCTGATCGGATTGGAACTGGGCATATCGGTGGCCTCGGCCGCCTGCCGGCGCGAGCCGACCGGCTGTCCGACCGGATTCCGCTCCGATGTCGTCGCTTGCGCCAAGCGGCCGCTCAAGGCCGGCGAGATTCTGGACGGCGAGGGCGGCTTCACGGTCTGGGGCAAGCAGCAGCCGGCGGCCGGCTCGCTGGCGATCGGCGGCCTGCCGCTGGGCCTGGCCCATGGCGTCCGGCTGACCCGCGACATCGCCGAGGGCGCCTTGCTGCGCTGGGACGATGTCGCCATCGACCCGGCGCTGGACGCGGTCAAGGTTCGGCGCGAAATGGAGGCCGTGTTCCGCCAGGAGGGCTTGCCGGCGGCGGCGGAATAAGCAAGGGGGCTGCGCGTGATCGGTCATGGACCTAACGGCGGTTTCATCGTAAACACGCGCTTCCTCAGCCCCACTACCAGAACATTCGTTCCGTTTCAGCCTAGGGATTCGAAATGAGCGCCTCGGGGAACAATCGCACCGCCAACAAGGCCCTGTTGGCTTGGGTCGAGGAAATGGCGGCCCTGTGCAAACCCGAGCGGATCCATTGGTGTGACGGCTCGCAAGAGGAATACGACCGGCTTTGCGCCGAGATGGTGCAAGGCGGCACCCTGATCAAACTCGATCCGGTCAAGCGCCCGGGCTGCTATTTGGCGCGCTCGGATGCGGGCGACGTGGCCCGGGTCGAGGAGCGCACCTTCGTCTGTTCGCGGCGTCAGGACGATGCCGGCCCCAACAACAACTGGGTCGATCCGGCCGAAATGAAGCGCACTTTGCGCGGCCTGTTCGAGGGCTGCATGCGCGGGCGGACGATGTACGTCGTGCCCTTCAGCATGGGGCCGATCGGCTCGCCGATCGCCCAGTACGGCGTGCAGCTGACCGATTCCGCCTATGCCGTCGCCAACATGCGGATCATGACCCGCATGGGCGACGCGGCCCTGGCGGCGATCGGCGACAACGGCTTCGTGCCTTGCCTGCACTCGGTCGGCGCGCCCTTGGCGCCGGGCCAGAAGGACAGCCCCTGGCCCTGCAACAAGACCAAGTACATCGTCCATTTCCCCGAGGAGCGTGCGATCTGGTCCTTCGGCTCGGGCTATGGCGGCAACGCGCTGTTGGGCAAGAAGTGCTTCGCGCTGCGCATCGCCTCGGCCATGGCACATGACGAGGGCTGGCTGGCCGAGCATATGCTGATCCTGGGGGTCGAAAACCCGGCGGGCGAGAAGACCTACGTCGCCGCCGCCTTCCCTTCGGCCTGCGGCAAGACCAATTTCGCCATGCTGATCCCGCCCAAGGGGTTCGATGGCTGGAAGGTCACCACCGTCGGCGACGACATCGCCTGGATCAAGCCGGGGCCGGACGGGCGGCTGCGGGCAATCAATCCGGAATCGGGTTATTTCGGCGTGGTGCCGGGGACCTCGATGCGCTCGAACCCCAACGCCATCCGCATGCTCGAGCGCGACTGCATCTTCACCAACGTGGCCCTGACCGACGACGGCGACGTGTGGTGGGAGGGCAAGGACGGCGCACCGCCCGCGCACCTGATCGACTGGCAGGGCCAGGACTGGACACCCGATTGCGACCGCGTGGCGGCGCACCCCAATGCCCGCTTTACCGTGCCGGCGTCGCGCTGCCCCTCGATCGATTCGGCCTGGCAGGATCCCGCCGGCGTGCCGATCTCGGCCTTCGTCTTCGGCGGCCGGCTCAGCCGCACCTTCCCCCTGGTGTTCCAGGCCTTCGACTGGCAGCACGGCGTCTATCTGGCCGCGACCATGGGCTCGGAGGCCACCGCCGCCGCCGACGGCCAGGCGGCGATCCGCCGCGATCCGATGGCGATGCTGCCGTTCTGCGGCTACAACATGGCGGATTACTGGTCGCACTGGCTGGCGATGGGCAAGTCGGTCGCGGCACCGCCGCCGATTTTCCGCGTCAACTGGTTCCGCAAGGACGACTCCGGCAAGTTCATGTGGCCGGGCTTCGGCGAGAACATGCGCGTGCTGAAGTGGATCGTCGAACGCGTGCGCGGCCGCGCCGGCGCGGCCGAAGCCCCGTTCGGCCACATGCCGCGGCACCAGGACCTGATGTGGCAGGGCTTGGCCTTCGATCGCGGCCAGTTCGACGCCATCATGGCGATCGACCGCGCCGAAGGCCTGGCCGAGGCGGCGGACCAAAGGGAATTGTTCGGACGCTTCGGCACCCGGCTCGCGCCCGAACTCGAGGATCAGCGCCGGGCGCTGACCCGCCGGCTCGAAAGCGCGCCCGAAATCTGGCGGGTCCCGAACTAGGGCACGATCGACCTGTCTTGAACTCTATGGTTCAAGACAGATCGCGGATCATGCCCTAGGCCTTCGGCATGGTCGCCTGCATCGACGGCCGGGCGACGAAAGTCTCGTACCAGGATTTGAGCTTGGGCCGGCCGGCGAAGGGTGTCGGCACGATGTCGCGGAAGATCAAGTATCCGACCGCGCAGCCGAGGCCGATCTGGGCGATGTCGACCGGGCCGGTGAGCGCGCCGGGATCGCCCTCGGCCGCGTCCAGCACCTGGTAGATCTTGGTCTGCTGGCCGGCCAGCCAGTCGGCATGGCGTTGGCCCTCGGCGCGGATCGTGCCCTCGTAGCGGCAGAGAATGGCGGCATCGAGCGCGCCTTCGCAAGCCGCGGCCCGGGTCAAGGCACGCCAGCGCGCCGGTCCCGGCACCGGGATCAGCTTGTTGCCGCCCAGCGCGTCCAGGTACTCGCAAATCACCCGCGAATCGAACAGCGTCATGCCGTCGTCGGTCACCAGCGCCGGCACCTTCATCAGCGGATTGGTGCGGGCATAGTCGGCATTGGGCTTGATCGGAACCACCGCGGTCGGCGCGAACTCGATGCGGCCGGCGAGGCCCAGCTCGTGGGCACAGACCATGACCTTGCGCACATAGGGCGAGGCTCCGGAATAGAACAGCTTCATCGTCGTCTCCTGGTTCAGGTCTTGGTCGGTTCGCGAATCTGCGGCGGGCGCACCGCGCCCCGCACCGCCTCGCGATGCAGGATATAGAGCCCGGAGGCGATCACCAATCCGACCCCGGACCAGCCCAGCGCCGTCGGCCACTCGCTCCAAATGAAATGGCCCAGCAGCACCGCCCACAAGATCTGGCTGTAGTCGAACGGCGCCACGATCGAAGCCGGCGCCAGCCGAAAGGCCTGGGTCATCAGGATCTGGCCGATACCGCCGAACACGCCGAGGCCGATCAGGATCGCCCATTCGCGCCAATCCGCCGGCGTCACCCAGACCAACGGCAGGGCCAAGCCGAGACCGACAGTCGCCGTCGCCGAGAAATAGAACACGATGGTGACGCTGGCCTCGGTCGAACCCAGTTGCCGCAGCATCACCATCACCAGCGCGTAAAGCACCGTGCCGCCGAGCAATATCGGGCCGGCATAGCCGGCGCCGCTCAGATAGTCGCCACCGCCTTGCCCGGGCTGAAGCAGCAGCAGGACTCCGGCGAAGCCGACCGCGACCGCGCTCCAGCGCCGCCAGCCGACCGACTCGCCCAGCAGGAAGGGCGCCAGCGCAGTCAGGAACAAGGGCGCGGCAAAGCCGGTCGCGACGACATCGGCCAGCGGCAGATGGGCAAAAGCGTAAAAAAAGCAGAACTGCGACACCAAACCGATGCCGGCGCGCTTGCCGTGATCGCCCAATCGACGGGTGCGCAGCTGCGCCATGCCGCCGGTGGCGATCAGCACCACCAGGATCGGCAGGAAAGCGCCGGCATTGCGGAAGAACATCTGCTGCAGCACCGGGATCGTGCTGCCGGTGAGCTTGATGCCGGCATTGAGCAGCGAAAACACCGTCACCGCCGCAACCATGCAGGCGATGGCGGGAAGCGGTCGGTTCTGGGCGACGGCGACGGACGTGGTCATGCGGGCGGGGGCGAGCGGGCGCCTTGTATAGCAGAGCCCATGCCGCTATACAGCCGCCCGCCATGCAGCTGCGCAACATCGCCATCATCGCCCATGTCGACCACGGCAAGACCACGCTGGTCGACGCGCTGCTGCGCCAATCCGGCGCCTTTCGCGCCAACCAGCAGGTCGCCGAGCGGGTGATGGATTCCAACGCGCTCGAGCGCGAGCGCGGCATCACCATCCTCGCCAAATGCACCTCGGTCGAATGGCGCGGCCATCGCATCAACATCGTCGACACCCCCGGCCATGCCGATTTCGGCGGCGAGGTCGAGCGGATTCTCGGCATGGTCGACGGCGTGGTGCTGCTGGTCGATGCCGCCGAGGGCCCACTGCCGCAGACCAAGTTCGTCACCCTCAAGGCGCTGCGGCGCGGCCTGCGCCCGATCGTGGTGATCAACAAGGTCGACCGCCACGACGCCCGCCCGATCGAGACCCAGAACGCGGTGTTCGACCTGTTCGCGGCGCTAGAGGCCAGCGACCGGCAGCTCGATTTCCCGACCCTGTTCGCCTCCTCGCGCCAGGGCTGGGCGGCCGAGGCGCCCGACGGCCCCAAGACCGACCTGGCGCCGCTGTTCGAACTGATCCTCCGCCACGTACCCGAACCCGCCGCCGACCCCGCGGCGCCGTTCTCGATGCTGGTTTCCATCCTGGAGGCCGATCCCTATCTCGGCCGGATTCTTACCGGTCGCGTCCTCAGCGGCGCGATCCGCGCCAACGCGCCAGTCAAAGTGCTGACCCGCGACGGGGTCCAGCGCGAACTCGGCCGGCCCAACAAACTGTTGGCGTTCCGCGGCATCGAGCGCCAGGCGGTCGAGCAGGTCGAGGCCGGCGACATCGTCGCCCTGGCCGGGCTCGAGCAGGCCACGGTCTCGGACACGATCTGCGATCTCGCCGTCACCGCTCAGATCCCGGCGCCGCCGATCGACCCGCCGACCATCGCCATGACCTTCATGGTCAACGATTCGCCGGTCGCCGGCACCGAGGGCGACAAGGTCACCAGCCGCCAGATCCGCGCCCGCCTGGAGCGCGAGACCGAAGGCAACGTCGCCATCGAGATGCGCGAGACCGTGGCCACCGAGGCGTTCGAGGTGGCGGGGCGGGGCGAGCTGCAACTCGGCGTGCTGATCGAGACCATGCGCCGCGAGGGCTACGAGCTGGCGGTGGGGCGGCCGCGCGTCCTGTTCCGGCACGACGAACAGGGCCGCAGACTCGAACCCTACGAAGAGGTGCTGGTCGACGTCGACGAGGCCTTCACCGGCATCGTCGTCGAGAAGCTGTCGGCGCGGAAAGCCGAGATGATGGAGATGCGGCCCTCGGGCGGCGGCAAGACCCGCATCACTTTTCATGGCCCGGCGCGCGGGTTGATCGGCTATCACGGCGAATTCCTGACCGACACCCGCGGCACCGGGGTGATGTTCCGCAATTTCCTCGACTGGCGGCCCTATCGCGGCCCGATTCCGGGGCGGCGCAACGGCGTGCTGGTCGCCAACGACAAAGGCACGGCGGTGGCCTATGCGCTTTGGTATCTCGAGGAGCGCGGACCCCTGTTCATCGATCCCGGCACGCTGGTCTACGAGGGCATGATCATCGGCGAGCACAGCCGCGGCAACGATCTCGACGTCAATCCGCTCAAGACCAAGAAGCTGACCAACATCCGCGCCGCCGGCAAGGACGACGCCGTGCGCCTGACCCCGCCGCGGCGGATGAGCCTGGAACAGGCCATCGCCTACATCGACGACGACGAACTGGTCGAAGTCACGCCCAAATCCTTCCGCCTGCGCAAGAAGCTGCTCGACCCCAACGACCGCAAGCGGGCCGAGAAGCGCGCCGAGGCCGGCGACTGAAATCAGCTCCCGGCGATGCGGTCCATCGCCTTGGCCAGGTCGATGTCCTTGCGCGTCAGCCCGCCGGCATCGTGGGTCGAAAGCGTGACCTCGACCCGGTTGTAGACGTTGCTCCATTCGGGATGGTGGTCCATGCGCTCGGCCACCAGCGCCACCCGCGACATGAAGCCGAAGGCGGCGCTGAAATCGGCGAAACGGTATTGCCGGGCGATGGCGTCGCGGCCCTCGACCGCGCGCCACATCGGCAGCTCGGCCATGGCCGCGGCGCGCTCGGCGGCATCGAGTTTCCCGGCCATCGCATTCTCCCCGGCCGCCATCTGAGACCGCTTGGCGCCGGGGTCAAGCCGTATTAGCTATGGCCGATGGAGCGCGAGGACCGCACCGCCCCCAGCCTGGCCGAGATCGAGGAACTGGCGCTACGCGCGCTGGCCGACGTGCCCGAACGCCTGCGCCGTCATGCCCAGCATGTCGTCATTCGGGTCGAAGAATTTCCCGACGAGGAGACCGAGCGCGAGATGGAGTTGGAGAGTCCGTTCGATCTGCTCGGGCTCTATCGCGGCATCGATCTGACGCGCAAGAGCGTCGCCGACGCGCCGCAGGACGTCGACACCGTGCTGCTGTTTCGCCGGCCGCTGTTGGACTATTGGTGCGAGACCGGCTGCGGCCTCTACGAGCTGGTGCGCAACACGCTGATCCACGAGATCGGCCACCATTTCGGGCTCAGCGACGACGACATGGATCGGCTGGAAAGCCAGGATTGACTATTTCCCCAGGCGGTGGGGATGGGCCTTGTAGACCCCGAGGATGCGCAGGAAGGTCGAGAAGAAGCGGAGTTCGTCCAGGGCGCGGCCTAGCGCCACGGACTCGGGATGCCCTTCGACGTCGAGATAGAACTGCGCCGATGAGAAGCCCGGGCCGATATAGCTTTCCAGCCGAGTGACGTTGATGGCGTTGGTGGCAAATCCGCCCAGCGCCTTGTAGAGCGCGGCCGGGACGTTCTTGACCTGGAAGATCAGGCTGGTGATCAGGTGCGGCTCGCTGGCCGGAGCGTGCTTGCCGTCCTTGGCCAGGATGATGAAGCGGGTGGTGTTGTCGTGCTGGTCCTCGATGTCGCCGGCGACAATGGCCAGGTCGTAGGTCTCGGCCGCCAGCTTGGAGGCGATCGCGGCCTCGGTCAGGTCGTTGCGCATGGCGCAGTCGCGCGCCGCGCCCGCGGTGTCGGCATGGACCACCGGGTTCAGCTTGTGCTTGCGGATGAATTCGCGGCATTGCGCCAGGCCCTGGACGTGGCTGCGCACGGTCTTGAGGCCCGCAAGCGTCGCGCCATGCGGCGCCAGCAGCTGATGATGCACGCGCAGGAAATGCTCGCCGACGATGCCGAGTTCGCTGCGCGGCAGCAGGTGATGCACGTCGGCGACCCGGCCGGCCATGCTGTTCTCGATCGGGATCATGGCGCACGCGGCGCGGCCCTCGGTCACGGCGGCGAAGGCGTCCTCGAAGCCGACGCAGGGCAAGGGCGTCAGCTCGGGAAACACCTCGCGGCAGGCGAGGTGCGAATAGGCGCCGGGGGCGCCTTGGAAGGCGATGGTCTTGTCGGGCATGGGATCAGCGGGGCGTAAGCAGGGCGCGCGCACGCGCCAGATCGGCCGGAGTATCGACACCGAACGGACCCGAGTCAACGAGCCGCACGTCGATGCGCATGCCGGCCTCGAGCGCCCGCAACTGTTCGAGCTTTTCGCGCCGCTCGAGCGCGCCGGGCGGAAGCTTGACGAAACGGGTCAAGGCCGCGCGGCGATAGGCGTAGATGCCGATGTGGTGATAGAGCGGACCCTCGCCCGCCGGCACCGCATGGCGCGAGAAGTAGAGCGCGCGGCCGCGGCGGGTGGCGGGATCGATCGCCGTCACCGCCTTGACCACGTTGGGGTTGTTGGCCTCGGCCGCATCGTGGATCGGCGTCGCCAGCGTGCCGATGTCCACCGCCGGCTCGGCCAAAGGCTCGATGCAGGCCGCCAGCGTCGCCGGATCGATGGTCGGGAAGTCGCCCTGCAGGTTGACCACCGGATCGTGGCGGCCTTCGGGATCGATCTTGTTCATGGCCTCGTGGATGCGATCCGAGCCCGAGGGATGCGCGGGATCGGTCAGCACCGCCCGGCCGCCGGCGCGTTCGACCGCCTGGGCGATCTCGGCCTCGGCCGCCGCCACCACCACCGGCCCGATCCCCGCCGCCATCGCCCGGCGCCAGACATGGACGATCATCGGCAGGCCATGGATGTCGGCCAGCGGCTTGCCGGGCAGGCGGCTGGCGGCCATGCGGGCGGGTACGATCACCAAGGGCTGCACGCGGACCAGGCTCCTCGCATCTGCGGCGTTTTGTCGCAGGCCGGATCGGCGAAAACCGGGGCTTGCGCAAGCCCCCGCTTATAGGGCATCAACAGGCGCGGACGAAGCGCGGAATGCGATTCGGCCGTTGATTCCGGTGCGACGAGAGATCCCATGGACAGCTTCGAATTCAACAAGATCGCCGGTGCGGTGCTGGGCACGATGCTGAGCATCATGGTGATCAGCGAAATCGGCAATTTCCTGGTCAAGTCGAAGAAGCTGGAAAAGAACGCCGTGGTCATCGTCGCGGTCGAGGACGAGCCCAAGGCCGGCGCCGCCGCCGCCGCCAGCAAGGAACCCGACAAGCCCATCGCCCAGCTGTTGGCTTCGGCCAACGCGGCCAATGGCGAGAAAGAGGCCAAGAAGTGCGCCGCCTGCCATACTTTCGACAAGGGCGGCGCCAACCGGGTCGGACCCAATCTTTACGACTCGGTCGGCGCCAAGAAGGGCAAGGCAGCGGGCTTCGCCTATTCCGACGGCCTGCTCAAGACCGGCGGCGAGTGGAACTACGAGTCGCTCGACAAGTTCCTCAAGGATCCCAAGGGCTACGCGCCGGGCACCAAGATGGCCTTCGCCGGCGTGCGCAAGGCCGAGGATCGCGCCTCGCTGATCCTTTACATGCGTTCGCTCAGCGACGCGCCCAAGCCGCTGCCCAACTGAGCGGCGATCTCCGCGAATTCGAGGCCTTCGCCCATCGCCTGGCCGACGCGGCCGGGGCGATCGCGCGACGCTATTTCCGCACTCCGGTCGCGGTCGATGCCAAGCGCGACCGCAGCCCGGTCACGGCGGCCGATCGCGAGATCGAAGCGCGGCTGGGCGAACTGATCCGAACCCAACATCCCAGCCACGGCCTGATCGGCGAGGAATACGGCCGCGAACGCGACGATGCCGAATTCGTCTGGGTGATCGACCCGATCGACGGCACCCGCCAATTCATCACCGGCCGCCCGACCTTCGGCACGGTCATCGGGCTGTGCCGGGCGGGCCAGCCGGTGCTGGGCATCGTCGATCAGCCGATCATCGCCGAGCGCTGGTTCGGTGCCCGCGGTCAGCCAAGCACGTTCAACGGCAAGCCGATCCGGACCCGTGCCTGTCCCCACGCGGCCGATGCCATGCTCTACGCCATTTCTTTCGAGCTCTATCACGGCGCCGATGCCGAGGCCTATCGCCGCCTGCGCGCGGCCGTGCGCGACATCCAATTCTCGGGCGATTGCTACGCCCACGCCCTCTTGGCGATGGGCTTTGTCGACGTGGTGCTGGAATGCGGACTCAAGCCCTGGGATTGGGTCGGGCTGGTGCCGATCGTCGAGGGCGCGGGCGGCAAGCTGGTCGACTGGCGCGGCCGGGCGCCCGACCTCGCCGGCGACGGCCGCCTGGTGACGCTGGGCGATCCGGCGCTGGTGCCCGAAGTCACGCGGCTTTTGGCGGGCTGATCCGCCACACCCGTTCGGCGAAGCGCGGATAGACTTCGGCGATGTCGCGGCCGACCGCGCCGCGCAGCAGGGTTAGCGTCTCGGCATCGGGCGCGGGAGTGGTCGCGACCCGCTCCGGGCAATCGAAATCGAAACCGGTCAGGTCGCGCACCTCTTCCAGCGTCACGCCGGGATGCAGGCTTTCGAGCCGGAAGCGCCGGCGCTCGCGATCGAACAGGAACAGGCATTTGCCGGTGATCAACGCCGCCGGCCCGCCGCGGCGTTCGACCTCGGGCGGGCTGACTCCGGGCGTGCTGACGAATTCGACCCGCGGCACGAACACGCGGCGCGAATGCTCCTCGCGGAACAGGAAGACCCGCGGCACCACGAAATAGAGATAGGCCGAGCCGAAGGCGCCCGGGAACCGCACCTCGGATGCGGGATAACCGCCGGTGGCGTTGAGATTGACGTTGCCCTGGCCGTCGATCTGGCCGCCGCCGAGAAAGAACACGTCGAGGCGGCCTTGGCCCGCGCAATCGAACAGCTCGACCCCGCCATTGGTGAAGAAGGTGTGGCGACGGCTGCCCAAGACGCTCACCGTCATCCCGGGACCGGCGCGATGCCTGGCCAGCAGCGCCGCCGCGCCCGGAATCGGCGACGACGCGCCGGTCGCCACGTGCCGCACCCGGCCGATCAGTCGCGCCAGGGTGACGATCAGCAGTTCCTCGATCGCGGTCTCGGTCATGCCGCCGCGCGCCGCGCCAGCACGTTCTCGTCCAGCCAGGCGGCGAAGCCATCGGCGGTGCGGGCGCGCCGGGCATAGTCCGCCAGCGCTGCGCCGTCCTCGGCGTAGCGATCGAGGAAGCCAAGCGGTGCGGCGCCGCGCTCGGCCCGGGCCACGCCGGCGACGTAAAGCGCCGGCAGCGTGCCCGCGGCCATGGTCTCGTCCGCCAGCAGATCGCGATCGACGATCTCCTCGGCGGTGACCAGGGTCCTGCGCGCGGCATGGGCCATGGTCAGCAATTCGCGCTCGCGGCCGATCCAGGCATTGCCGTGGCGGTCGGCCAGGGCGACGTGGATCACGGCGACATCGGGCCGCAGCGCCGGCAGCAGCACGATCGGGTCCTTGCCGGCGGCGAAGGGATTGTCGATCGTCTTCCAATCCGGACGGTGCTTGACCAGGTCCGATCCGATCAGGCCGCGCAAGGGAATGAAGGGAATCCCCTTCTGTCCGGCCTGCAGCGCGGCGTGGATCGCGGGGCAGGTCGCGTCCTTGAGCGCGATCGTGCCCGCGCGCAGCGCCGCCGCGAAACGCGGCGCGGTGCCATATTCGCCCAGCGTGCCGCCGGCGGCCTCGATCGTCGCCACGCAGCCGGCGCCGATCAGCATGTCGCCGGCCATCCCAAACGACGGCACTCCGACATAATGCAGCTTCCGCGCGCCGCGCCGCACCAGGGCCTTGGCGAAGGCCATCGGCGCGCCGCAAGGATCGCGCGGAAACGCCACCATCGCGCCGTCGGGCACTTGGGCGGCGAGGGATTCGAGATCGGCAACGACGCTCATGGCATCAGCCTACCATGACGGCCGCCGGCATTGCATCGCGACCGAGCCTCGGGCAAGACAGCGCCATGCTCGAACAGGCTCGCGCCCATCACCGCGCCGGTCGCTTGGATCGGGCCGAGCGCGGCTATCGCCAAGCATTGAAAAAGCGCCCCGGCGAACCCGCGGCGATGCACGGCCTCGGCCTGATCGCGTTGCAAAGAGGCGATGCCGCGGCTGCCGCGCGGGCCATCGGTCAAGCCCTGGCAGCGACCGATCGGCCGGAATGGCGCTCCGACCTCGGGTTGGCCTTGCAGGCGCAAGGGAAGATTCGAGAGGCAATCGAGCAATTCGGTCTTGCCGGCGATGCCGGACTGTTCAATCTCGGCAATGCGCTCTTGGCCGAGGGGCGCGTCGATGAAGCGGTCACGGCCTACCGCGCCGCCATAGCGGCCCAGCCCGACAACCTCGCCGCCCGCAACAATCTGGCCAATGCGCTCAAGCTGCTCGACCGCTTGGCCGAGGCGGATGCGGTCCTGGCCGAGGCCCTGGCGCGAGCGCCGGATTCGCCCGAACTGCTGTTCAATCGCGCCGGCGTATTGTCGAATCTGGAACGCGACGGCGAATCCGCCCTGCTGCTGCAACGTGCCCTGGTCTTGCAGCCCGGCTACGCCGCCGCCGCGCGGGCGCTGGGCGCGGTCGACGAATCGCTCGGCCGCCTCGCCGAGGCCGAGGCGGCCTATCGCCGCGCCGTGGAGGCCGCGCCCGCGCATGTCGAGACCTGGCGTCGGCTGGGCGATCTGCTCAATCGCTTGCAGCGTCCGGCCGAGGCCGAGCCATGCTTTCGCGAAGCCACCGCGCGCGACGCCGATTTCGGGCCGGCGCATAACGGCCTCGGCATCGCCTTGCATGCACAAGCTCGGGCCGAGGAGGCGATCGCTTGCTTCCGCCGCGCGCTGGAGATCGATCCCGGACATGGCGATGCCCTCAACAACCTGGCCAATGCCCTGCTCGAGCGCGGCGAGGTCGCCGAGTCGGTCGCGACCTATCGCCGCGCGCTCGCGCTCGACCCCGATCACGCCATCGCTCATGGCGGATTGATTTTCGCGCTCGATCACGATCCCGGCGCGACCATGGCCGAACGCCAAGCCTTGCGACGCGCCTGGTACGAACGCTTCGGCCGGAGATTGGTGTCGAAGGAACCCTTCGCGCTCGATCGCGATCCGGATCGGCGGCTGCGGGTCGGCTATGTCTCGGCCGATTTCCGCCAGCATTCGGCCGCTAGCTTGTTCGGTCCGGTGGTCCGCGGCCACGATCCCGCGCAAGCCGAGATCATTTGCTATTCCGACGTCGCGCGCGAGGATGCGGTAACCGGAGATTTCAAGCGCGCGGCCTCGCAGTGGCGCTCGACCGCGGGCCTGTCCGACCAGGCCTTGGCGGAGACGATTCGCCGCGATCGCATCGACATTCTGGTCGATCTGGCGGGATTCAGCGCCGGAAACCGGCTGGGCGTATTTTGCCGCCGCCCAGCCCCGGTCCAGGTCTCGGCCTGGGGTCACATCGCCGGCACCGGCATCGCCGTCGTCGACGCGCTGCTGGCCGACGCCAGTTTCTTGCCTACCGACGTCAGGCCTCTATTTGCCGAGGCCGTGATCGACCTGCCTTGCGCCTTTGCTTGGAAAGCGCCCGGCTACGCCCCGCCGGTTACGATGCGCGATGCCAGCGATCCGCCGACGCTCGGCTATTTCAATCGCCTGTCGAAGCTGTCGGCGCCCATGATCGAGGTCATCGGCGACATCATGCGGCATCGGCCGCAGGCGCGGCTGGTGATCAAGGACAAGCCGCTGTCCGATCCCGCCATCCGCGCCCGGCTGCTGGCGAAGTGCGAGGCCGCCGGCATTCCGGTCGAGCGCGTGATTTTGTTGGGCGCCAGCGGACATCGCGAGCATTTGGCGGCCTTCGCCGAGATCGACATTGCGCTCGACCCTTTCCCGCAAGGCGGCGGGGTGTCGACTCTTGAGGCGCTGTGGATGGGCGTGCCGGTCGCAACCCTGCCGGGCGAGAACGTGACCAGCCGCGGTTCGCTGTCGATCCTGGGCGCACTTGGACTGCGGGAATGGGTGGCGGACTCGCCCGCGACCTTCGTCGATCTGGCGGTCGACCGGCTGAGCCGGCGCGAGGACCTGGCGCGACTGCGCCGGGAGCTGCGGCCGCGTCTCGCCGCCTCGCCGATTTGCGACATGCGGATCTACCTGCCGGCGGTCGAGGCCGCCTATCGCCGGCTCTGGCGCAAATGGTGCGAATCGCCTTAACTCCGCGCCATGTCGCTTGCCGTCGCCACTTGGAACATCAACTCGGTCCGCCTGCGGCTGGATCTGGTGCGCTGCTTCCTGAAGGAGGTCGCGCCCGACGTGCTGTGCCTGCAGGAGATCAAGGCCGAGGAACATCAATTCCCCTTTCTCGAGCTGCGCGCCGCGGGATATCCGCACATCGCCGTCGCCGGCTTCAAGGGCTATAACGGCGTGGCGCTGATCTCGAAACTGCCGCTGAAGAAGGTCGAGCGCCGGGCGATGTGCGGCCAGAACGACGGCCGCCACATCGCCGCCGACCTGCCCGGCGGCATCCGGCTGCACAATTTCTACGTTCCCGCCGGCGGCGACGAGCCCGATCCCAAGGCCAATCCCAAGTTCGATCACAAGCTGCGCTTCGTCGCCGACATGACCGCCTGGCTGAACGCCGCCCACAGCCGGCGGCAGAAGCTGATCCTGGTCGGCGATCTCAACATCGCGCCCGAGGAGCACGATGTCTGGTCGCACACGCAATTGCTCGACGTCGTCAGCCACACCCCGGTCGAGGTCGAGGGGCTCGGGCGGTTGCGCGCCGGCCTGGATTGGATCGACGTCGGCCGGCACTTCACGCCCGCCGATCGAAAGCTCTATTCGTGGTGGAGCTATCGCGCCCGCGATTGGGAAGCGACCGACCGTGGCCGGCGACTCGACCATGTCTGGGTGACGCCGCCCTTGGGCGCGCGCCTGGCCGGGATCGAGCATCTCAAGGCCTGGCGCGGCCGCGAGCAACCCTCGGACCACGTGCCGGTGGTGGCGCGGCTCGGCACGCCGCGTTAGGTTCGGTTCATGTCCGATCTCTCCCGCGTCAAGGCGCTGCTGTTCGACGTCTTCGGATCGGTGGTCGATTGGCGCGGCAGCCTGATCCGCGACCTGACCGATTACGGCCGCAAGATCGGCGTCGCCGCCGATTGGGCGCTGCTGGTCGACGAGTGGCGCGCCAATTACCAGCCGTCGATGGAGCAGGTGCGCGCCGGCAAGCGGCCCTGGACCAAGCTCGACGATCTGCATCGCGAGACGCTCGACATGCTGATCGCCAGGCTGAAGATCGAGGGCCTGGACGAAGCCGCGCGGCGGCACGTCAATCTCGGCTGGCACCGGCTCGATCCCTGGCCGGACGCGGTCGCCGGCCTGACCCGGCTCAAGCGCAAATACGTCATCGGCACGCTGTCCAACGGCAATCTCGGGCTTCTGGCCGCCATGGCCAAGCGCGCCGGCCTGCCCTGGGACGTGATCCTGTCGGCCGAGCTGGTGCGGGCCTACAAGCCGCAGCCGCAAAGCTATCTCGGCGCGGCCGAGCTGCTGAGCATGGCGCCCGACGAGGTGATGCTGTGCGCGGCCCACAACGGCGATCTGGCCGCAGCGCGCAAATGCGGGCTTAGGACCGCGTTCTGGCCGCGACCGACGGAATACGGCCCGCGCCAGACTCCGCGCGATCTGGCGGCCGATTCCGATTGGGACGTAGTCGCGGCCGACATGGTCGATCTGGCCGCCAGGCTGGGCTGCTGAACGTGGCCGCAAGGGAGTGCCCATGCAATTCATGATCGTCGAGCGGTTCAAGAACCGCGACCCTTTGCCGATCTATCGCCGCTTGCGCGACAAGGGGCGACAGATGCCCGACGGGCTGAGCTACGTCGCCAGTTGGATCGAACCCAATTTCGATCGCTGCTTCCAGGTGATGGAATGCGAGATCGTGCCGGTGGTGCCATCGCAAGAGGTGCGGGCGACGATCGAGCCGCTGCTCTGACGCTTTCGGCTTTACGCCGCGCGTCGGCCCCGCTATGTCAGGGGCGCGCGGAGGGGTGGCCGAGTGGCTGAAGGCGGCGGTTTGCTAAACCGTTATAGGGCCCTAAAGCCCTATCGTGGGTTCGAATCCCATCCTCTCCGCCACATTTCTGTCGTAATCTCTTGAATCAAATCATATTATTCGATGGTCTCTTTCTCCAGCCCATCCGCCAGCCCATCCACCTGAGGCAGATAGGCGACGCCCGCGGCGAGCTCGGCGGGCTCGGCCAGTTGCATCGCGCGACGGCGCCGCTCTTCGTTGACCAGTGCCAAGATCGCGGCAAAGCCAAGCGTGCCATCCATGCCCTC
>Ga0194120_10003180_pt1 | contig 27153 bp, 15 predicted proteins | sample TA2MahCa65mmetaG_FD_148642 | JGI IMG/M metagenome (GOLD analysis project Ga0194120, IMG submission 148642) | Freshwater microbial communities from Lake Tanganyika, Tanzania - TA2015019 Mahale Deep Cast 65m | ecosystem: Environmental > Aquatic > Freshwater > Lake | place: Tanzania: Lake... | reverse complement strand
CGCCCAACAGCGCCGCGCCAAACATCGACTTCGCCCACACCATCTCACTCAACTGAACCATCTAGGCACCTCCTGGCCTATAAGGTCGCGAGGTGACGATAAAATTCCCGATGCGATCGAAAGACAGCTCTCGCATCACCAACACCGACATCATCATCGCCGCGTCCAAGATCCTCCCCGAATTCAACGCCCCCACCGGCCCCCGCCTGACCCTCGAAAACCTCCTCGTCCAGCTCCCCCTCCAAACCACCAACGGCTCCCCCATCACCATCGCCGCAAAGACGGCCCTGTTCACCTCGGGCGGCATCACCGCCACCCTGGACGTCAAAGAATCCCAGCCCCCGACCTGGAACCCCGCGCAGTCCAAATTCTCCGGCAACCTCTCCGGCGCCATCGGCGGCTTCGCCATCGCCCTCGAGGGCATTTCCGTCGCACTGGTCAAGAACGCCCTCGTCGCTGGCGGCGCCAAAGGCAAGCTCCGGCTGCCGTTCTTCGATCAGGACCTCACCATCACCGCGGCGTTGGCCCAAGGCGGAGGCTGGAACATCACGCTGGCCACCGCCCCCGACCAGCCCGTCAAGCTCACGCTGGGCACCGCCACCAACGGCTTGACCATCGATCTGACCGCCATCGAACTCAAATCCAACCCCACCGGCCCCTCGGCGCTCGCGCTGACCGGCTCCGCCAAGCTCACCCTCAACGGCGAAGCCAGCCAGGCCATCCCGATTGCCGGCCTGGAAATCACGTCCGACGGCAAGGTCAACCTCAAGGGCGGCTGGCTGCCTCTCGCCCAGCCAATCTCCGCCAAGCTCGGGCCGTTTGAGGCCGTCGTTTCTCGGTTGGGCTTCACGACCCAGGCCAACGGCGACCGCGAAATGGCCGTGGACGCCGCGATCAAGCTGTCAACGTCCATGCCTGCCGGCGCGTCCGCAAAGGGCCTCCGCCTGCGCTTCGACAAGAGCTGGAACCACCTCGGCACCTCGTTCGACGGCATCGGCGTCGAGTTCACAGTGCCGAAAGTGCTCCATTTCATCGGCGACCTCGCCATGAAAGAAGGCCCCGAGGGCACGGCTTTTGAGGGTAACGTCAAGGTCAAGCTCTATCCGATCGATGCCTGCGTCGACGGCCAGGTTCGCTTCGGCTCGGCCAAAGATGACAAGGGCAAACCGTTCAAATACTTCGCCATCAAGCTCGACCTCGAATTGTCCAAAGGCATCAAGATCTTCAACACCGGCCTGTCCCTGTATGGCCTGACCGGCTTGTTCGCGTACAACTACGCCCCCAACAAGACCGCCGACGAAAAGTGGTTCGCCATCCCCGATGGCAGCGGCAAGCCCGGCTGGCTGCAAAAGGCCCCGCCCGGCGTCGCCGAACTCGCAAAATGGGCACCCAAACCGGGCACTTTGGCCTTCGGCGCGGGTGTCACCGTTGCCACCAACGCCGACAACGGCAAGCCGTTCAACGGCAAGTTTCTGCTGCTGGTGACCCTACCTGGCCCGGTGGTGTTTCTGGAGGGCCGTGCCAACCTCATGAAGGACCGAAGCGAGCTCAAGAAAGACGCGGCCTTTCGCGCCTACTCGGTCTTCGATGGGCTGGCTGGCACGGCACTTTTCGGTTTGGATGCCCGCTGGCGCTACCCAGAGGGCGGCGAACTCATCGACATTGCTGGCAGCAGCGAGGCGTTCTTCGACTTCCACGATGCGGGCAAGTGGTACGTCAAAGTCGGCTTGGAAACACCGGAATCCGCGCGAATCAAGGCCAAGATCGTCTCGTTCCTCGAAGCCCAGGCGTTCCTGCTCATCGACGCCAAGCGCGCCCGCACCGGCGGCAAGGTTGGCTACCAGTTCAAGAAGAACTTTGGCCCATTGGACGTCGGCGCGCAGATCTGGCTGTCGGCGGTGGCCGACATCAGTTGGTCGCCGCCGCAGTTGCAGGCCAAGGCCGGCGTGGCCGGTTCGTTCTGGGCCAAGGCGTTTGGCTATGGGCTGTCGGGTAGCGTGACCGCAGACGTGACGGTGGACGCCTGGCGGCCGTTTCATGTGCTGGCCAACGCGACGGCGACCGGCAGCATTCCTTTCTACGGCAGTTTCCAGAAATCGCTGGCGGTGCAGCGGACACAACCGCCGAACACGCCCAGCAAAGGCAAGCCGATAGCGACCGTCAAAGACCCGCCGCGGGTGGCGGCCCCGCTTGGCGCGGGGTCGGCTGCGCACGCGCTGTCACCTGTGGTCTGGCCGTTGGCGTTGCAGCCATCGCTGGCCGACGACAAGGGCTATCTGTCACCTGACTGGGCCACGGCCAAGCCGCTGGATCTGGCGTCGCCGCCGCCCGACGACGCGCCGGTGCTGCCGCTCGACGTGCGCTTGGACTTGACGTTTGCGCGGCCGGTGGCCGACGCGGCGCAGGTGGGCTTCAATGGCACAGTGAGCCTGCCCGACGACGTGATCGGCAACCCCCAAGCCACCGAGGCCGACCGCATCGCCACCGTGCGGTATGCCCTGCACAAGGTCGAACTTTCGCGCTGGAATGCCGTTGGCAAGACGTGGGTGGCGATTGGGGGCTCTCAGGTCCAGGGCAAGGGCGAAAAACCGCTGCTGCTCGGCGACCAGCCGCTGTTCGGCAGTTGGGTGCCGGACGGGGCCGAAAAAGGGGTCGGGCGGCAGCAGCGGCTGCGGCTGTGGGCGGTGGACCCGCTGGAGGCCCTGGACTCGCCGTCGGGCGTGCAGAAGCAGGCGGCGGCCAACGCCGGGGCCGGGGCCGCGGTGTTTGAGCCGACCCAGGTTTTCACGACGTTGGTCGGCTTTCTGCCGTTCGCAGTCGGGCCGGTGCAGGCGGCGGGTCTCGATGCCAGCGGTCCGCCGATGCCGGCGTTTGCGTGGCCGGCAGGGCTTGTGGGCGAGATCGCCAACGTGCCTTGGGCTGATGGCTGGGCGAAGGCGCTGCGGGTGGCAGCACCGCCGCAGTCGGCACCGGCGACGGATTCCACTGTCGACGCGCCGCCGTGGTCGGCCTGGATGGACGAAGACGATGTGTGGCAAGCCTCGCAAGCAGCGGCAGCGCCGCAAGCGTTCGCGCCGCTGGTGGTGGTGCAATTGACGCTGGCGCAGCCGCACGTGCACGCGGTCGCGTTGGCACTCGCGGGTGCCGCACCGGTGACCGCGCTGGCGCACGCGGCCGGTGTAGTGGTGGCCTCGGCGACGTGGCAGCCGGGCGCGCCGGATCTCAAGCTCGACGCGCCAGCGATCGACCGCTTGACGCTGGTGTCGGGGGAGTCCGTGGTGCTGGTTCGCGCGGTCCTTGCGCATACCGTCGCCAGCGGGCCGACCGTGCCGCCAGCGGTGGCGGTCGCCAATGTCGACAACCTCGCCAGCAAGATGGCTCTCTTGACCGCGCCCGGTCCGGTGCTTCCGGCGCACGCGCAGTTGCGGCTGACGGTGGCGTTGCAGGTCGAGCAGATTCCCAACCCGGCGCTTGGTACGGCCCAGAAGGCGATCCTGACGCAGGTCATGCACTTCCGCACCGCTGGCGGCCCGGGGCTTGCAGATTTGTCGTTGCCCACTATCGCGGGCCAGGCTGACGGGCAACAGGCGCTGCCCGCGGCGGTCGGTCGAGCTTGGCCCGCACTGGGCCCCTTGCGCGTACGGGCGCGAGGCCTCGACGGCGCGGTTGCCCACGCGGCGTGGCTGCGGGCGAGCGCGGCGGTGCCAATATCTGCGATCGTGCAGCGCAGCCGCGACGGCAGCGAAGTCGCGATCATCGAGCCGGCGGCCGGCGGGTGGAAGTCGGCGCCGGCAATGGCGGTGACGCTTGCGTGGAACTCGGGCGGCGATGGCGAGGGGCTGATGGCAATGCCAGTGGCGGGCAGTGCCGCCTCGCTGCAGGCCGGCGTGGTGGTCGGCCTCGGGAATGCAGTGTAGTCGGCATGCTTGAGACAGGAACCCAGCTCCATGGATTGCACCGATCCTGCGTTCGGGACCGGCCGCGTTGCCCCGGCCACCTGAGAAACCAGCCGCCTGCCGCCAGGAGTTGGCGGTCGCGCGGCGCACGAGCGATTTGACCAGGTCCTGACCCTGCACCTGTGCCTGTCCCTGACCGGCGCCACAGCCGGGGACCACCGCCATCGCGGATTCGGCGCCGGCTGACCCTGAGAGCCAGGCCAGACCCAGGCCTGCGTGGAGACGGGGGCGCCGCCGCAGTCGGGGATCTACGGGCGATTGGCCTCTGGTACCACGGCCATTGCGACCGGGCAGAGCTCCCAGGGTCAGCCGGCTGCGCCGGACAGGCGCAGGCACAGGCACAGGGCCAGCGTCGGATGTGGGCGCTCACACGAGGGATTTGCTCAGGTCCTGGCCCTGCACCTGTTCCTGTCCCTGTCCGGCGCCACAGCCGGGGACCACCGCCATCACGGATTCGGCGCCGGCTGACCCTGAGAGCCAGGCGAGACCCAGGCCTGCGTGGAGACGGGGGCGCCGCCGCAGTCGGGGATCTACGGGCGAATGGCCTCTGGTGCCACGGCCATTGCGACCGGGCAGAGCTCTCAGGGTCAGCCGGCTGCGCCGGACAGGCGCAGGCACAGGCACAGGGCCAGCGTCGGATGTGGGCGTTCGCACGAGGGATTTGCGCAGGTCCTGACCCTGCACCTGTCCCTGTCCCTGTCCGGCGCCACTGCCGGGGACCACCGCTATCGCGGATTCGGCGCCGGCTGACCCTGAGAGCCAGGCGAGACCCAGGCCTGCGTGGAAACGGTGACGCCGCCGCAATCGGGGATCTCCAGGCGAATGGCGTCAGTCGTCGCCAGGTCAGCCTCGACGTCCGCGCCTCGCCACCCAGCACTGCCTACCCATCCGCGCTCAAGAATGCCCGCACACCCGCCGCCACTGCGCGGCCGGCCACCTCGGCGAGCGGCTCCAGGTCCAGCCGCAGCTCGATCGTGGTGCCAAACGTCCCGGTCTCGCGCAGGAATCGGGCCCCGAGTTCGCTGGCATCGGCCGACCAAGCCAACGTCACCGCTGCGACGTCGCGCGCGCCCTCCAAGCCCGCGACGGCTTGACCATCCAGCGCGAGGTCCAGGTCCGGGTGCTGCTCGTCGGTCCAGGCGAGGTCCGAAAGCCTCGCAGCGGTGGCGGCCGGCAGACGCCCGGTGAAACCGAGCCACTGGAACCAGCGGTCGGCCACAAACCGCATCGACAGCGTCCACGGCCCTTGCGCCGGGTAGGGGTGAGGCCCCGGGGCGAGGTCCACCGCGGCAAGTGCGTCGGCGACGGCGCGGTGGAGCGGCCACGGTGTGCCGCGCAGGTCGCCCGGCAGCAAGCGGGCCAGTCCGACGGGGAAGGCGCTGGCCCACGGCGTGGCATCGACCAGCGCGGTGCGCGGGCGCCGCACCGGCCGGCCACCGTTGAGCCGATCGTACGTGGATCCAAGTTCCCCGTAGCTGTGCAGTTCCAGCAGGCCGCGCTTGCCAGCCGAAGCGCGGCGGACGGCGTCGTGTGCTTCGCGGTGGCGCTGTTGCAAAGTCTCGCGCGCACCCGGCGCCAACCAAGCTGCCACCGTGGCATCGACGGCGCCTTTGCCAAACAGCGTCTCCTTGGCCTCGGGCCGGCCGCACCAGCCGCGGTTCAGGTCGAGCAGACCGCGGGGCAGCGCGTTGCAGAGAGCCGGTGCCTCCAGCTCGGGTGCTGCGGCGGCGATGAGTTCCGCGCTGCCGACATCGTGCCACTCGGCGACGTGATCAGCGAAGGCAGCCTGGGTTTGCGGGTTGTCGGCGACGTAGCCGCGGGCGGGTTCCAGGGGTGCCACCGCGTGCGGCGCAACCAGGAGCACCGGGGCAGCCCCGAGGTGCAGGTGGACGACGGCGGGAAACTCGGCCATGGTCGGGCTCGCAGCGGCCCGGCGGCGGGCGCGCAGGCCGTTGTAGGGCATTGACGGGCGGAATGGAAGTGCGCGAGCTTGCGCGCGGACCCCGCGCTCGGCCGACTGTCACGGCCGTGCACGCAAACGCTGGCGGCCTGTTGGCAAACTGAAGCGCCGTGGTACCTTGATGCACCCGCACGCGGCGGCGCGGGCACGGCGAGCGCATCCATGCACACGGCCACCACCCACACCACGTTGCGCGTCACCGGGATGTCGTGCGGCCACTGTGAGGGCCGCGTCGTCAAGGCCTTGCAGGCGATACCCGGTGTCGCGTCCGCGACGGCGAGTGCCTCCGGCGCCTCCGCCCGCGTCGCCCACGCCGGCGAGGTCTCGGTCCAGACCCTGGTCGACGCCGTGCAGGGCGCCGGCTACGCGGCGGAGTTCGGGGCCGCGGGCGGCGAGGACGGCGACGCCGATCCCGAACCACCCCGACCGGCACCCGGACCCGATCCGCCGGGTCCCGTTGCGCCGGCGTCGTCGGGCTCCGAGATCCGCTTGCGCATCTCGGGCATGACCTGCGCCGCGTGCGTCCGCAACGTCGAGTCCGCGCTGGCCGCCGTGCCAGGCGTCGAGTCGGCAACGGTCAGCCTGGTGCTCGAGTCCGCGCGTGTGCACGCAGCCGCTGGCGTCGAGGTCACCGAAGCGCAGTTGCTGGCTGCGGTCGCAGGAGCCGGATACACAGCGTCGCCGGTGGCAGCTCAACTGCGGCCCGACGGCGACCTGCCGCCCCTCGAACAGCGCGCCTTGGAGGCGACCTCGCTCGGCGCCATCGCCTGGTGTCTTGCGGTGGGCGCCGCGACCATGGTCGGTTCGCTGCCGCTCATGCCCCACGCGCACCACGGCGACTTGTTGGACCGCGCGATGGCCTCGGCAGCCGACGGACTGGCGGGCGCGGTCCCGCGCCTGTGGCAGATCGACGCCTTCGTGCTGCGGTGGGTCCTTTTCGCACTGTGCACTTCGGTGGTGTTGTTTCCGGCGCGGCGGTTCTTCGCGGCAGCGCTGCATGCGGCGCTTCGACGTTCGACCGACATGAACACGCTGGTCGCCTTGGGCATCGGCGCGGCGTGGGCGATGTGCGCAGTGGCGACCGCTTGGCCGCAGGTCTTTGCGGACCAAGGACTGCCGGCGCAGGTGTGGTACGACGCGGTGCCGTGGGTGCCGGGTTTCGTGTTGCTCGGCCGCTGGCTCGAGGGCCGCGCCCGCGCCGGCACCCGGCAAGGCCTGGATGCGCTGGTCCGGTTGCAACCCCGCACGGCAGTGCGTCTCGGGCCGGACGGCGAATCCGAGGTCCCTGTCGCCGATCTGCTGCCGGGCGACCGCGTTCGGGTGGCGGCCGGAGCCCAGATACCGTGCGACGGCCGGGTGGTCGAGGGCCAGAGTGCGGTGGACGAGTCGATGATGACCGGCGAGTCGCTGCCTGTCGCGCGCGGCGCTGGCGACCGCGTGTTGGGCGGGACGGCAGTGGTGGATGGATCGCTGGTGGTGCAGGCGACGGCACTGGGCGAGACAAGCGCGCTCGCGGCCATCATCGCTGCCACCGAGACCGCGATGCTGTCCAAACCGGCCTTGCAGCGCGCGGCCGACCGCGCGGCGGGTCTGTTCACGCCCTTCGTCATCGGGGCAGCGCTGCTCGCCGCCTTTGCGTGGCTTGCCCTCGACCCGCACCACGCCTGGGGCAAGGCACTGGTGGTAGCGGTCAGCGTGGTCATCGTGGCCTGCCCGTGCGCGATGGGGCTGGCCGTGCCGACGGCCGTGATGGTGGCGACGGGAGCCGCGGCGCGACGAGGGCTGCTCATCCGCAGCGGCGTGGCGCTCGAGCAGGCCGGCCACATGACCGCGGTGGTGTTCGACAAAACCGGCACGCTGACCACAGGCAAGCCCCACGTCGAACGCCAGTGGTGGTGGGGCGGAGATGCCAGCGGCGGTTGGGCCGCCGTGCGCGCCGTGGTTCGCCACTCTACCCACCCGCTGTCGCAGGCGCTGGGGCGGCACCTCGAAGGCCAAGCCACCGTAGACGAACCGGAAGCGACCGACGTGCACGCTGTTGCGGGCAAGGGGATCGAGGCGACCGTCCGCGGCGTGCGCTGGCGCATCGGCGCCCTGCCCTGGATCGCTCAGGCGGCCGCACCCGAACTGCAACAGGCCGACGTGCGGGCTGGCCTGGCCGAAGCCGAGGCCTTGCCGGGCGCGCTGGTCTTCGTCGCCGCTGGCGGCTTCGTAGTGGGGTGCGCGCAGTTGACCGACACGCTGCGTCCGTCGGCGGCCACGGCCCTACAGCGGTTGCGGGCCATGGGCGTCTTGACGCTGCTGGCCAGCGGCGACCGCCAGGCCAGCGTCCAGCCGGTGGCCAAGGCGCTCGGCGTGGACAAGGCCGCGAGCGAATTGTCGCCAGAGCACAAGGTCGAATGGGTGAGCGACTTGCGCGCGGACGGCCACGTGGTCGCCGTGGTCGGCGACGGCACGAACGACGCCCCCGCGCTCGCGGCGGCGGACGTGGCGTTCGCCATAGGCGACGGCAGCGCAGTGGCGGCGGGCCAGGCAGACTTTGCGCTGTTGCGGCCGGATCTCGGCGCAGTGCCCGATGCCATTGGCCTGGCCAGGGCGACCGACCGCATCTTGCGCCAGAACCTGCTCTGGGCTTTCGGGTACAACGCGCTGGCGATGCCGCTGGCGGCCGGCATCCTGTACCCGTGGACCCACAGCCTGCCGTCGCCGATGCTGGCGAGCGCTGCGATGGCGCTGTCGTCGGTGTGCGTGGTGGCCAACAGCCTGCGGCTGCGCGCGTGGCGCGGCCAGCAATTTCCGACAACCTGAAGGCGCCTTCCCGGCGCCGATCGATCCTGCGAGGTTCAAGATGTCCCTGTCCATCGGCCCGTCCCCGCGCGCCTGCCTCGTTGCCGGCGCGCTCTGCACCGTCCTGTTCTCGTCGTGCGCCAAGCAGAGCGCCGCGGCCGGAAACGGCCCCGAGCACCCGACACCGACCAGCGAGAAGCCGGATCCCGCCCCCGGTTCGTCCACGCCGGCCGCCATCGTCGCAGACACGCCCAAGGCCAAGGCGCTGGTCGAGGGCCTGACGGCGTATGCGGCGGTGCGCAAGGCCCTGGCCGGCGACGACCTGCCGGGCGCCAAGGCCGCTGCCCCCGCAGCCGCCGCCAAGGTGGCAGGCATGAAGGCCACGCACGCCGAAAAGGCGCCAGAGATCGACTCGATGGCCGCCGCTGCCCACAAGGTCGCCGCGAGCGCCGACATCGCCACGGCGCGCATGGCATTCGGCGAATTCTCGCGCACGCTCATCGGCTTTGTGGCCGCGGACAAGGGCGTCGCTGGCGGCGTGGTGTGCTACCGCTGCCCGATGGCCAAGACCTACCAGAAATGGCTGCAACTGGGCGACGAGATGGGCAACCCGTACTGGGGAGCGGAGATGCTCAAGTGCGGGTCCAAGGTGCCGGTGGCGCCTTAGGGACTGGAAAACAATAAGTCGATCACTCTCACATCAGGGCGGAGCCGCGAGTCGGACCTTTGGTCCGCGAGCTGGCGACCCACTGAGCAAGCAAACGGGCCCAAGAAATGATTGAGTAAATCATTTCCGGGCCCTTAGAGGGTGTAGCCAAATCTCGTCTGTTGCGAGGTCGAAGAGCATGCCGGCAGATCGCGAGCGCGCCCGCAGCGACCGACCGGCACTTGCAGTGCGCCGACAGAGCCAGTAGCACACTGATTTGGACAGGGGAGGACGTAAGCCGCGAGATGCCCAGGATCTTCGGCCGTAGCGGGACGGGGTCTTGGCTACACCCTCATAGCTGGCTTGGCAAGAGCGCTCTGTGATACGGCCGATCCGTCCATTGCGGGGCGACAATTTCCCCGGCTCTTGCAAGTTTCCCCCAAACGAGCGCATGGTGCACCTCGGCCTCTGGCTCTGGAGTTGCGCCCATGGTCCGCTTCCTGCACGCCGCCGACTTGCACATCGACAGCCCGCTGTCTGCCTGCGACCAGGCCGCGCCACGGATGGCCGCCCGGTTGCGCGCTGCCACCCGCACGGCGCTGGACAACCTGGTCACGCTGGCGGTGGACGAACAGGTGGAGTTCGTCGTCATTGCCGGCGACCTGTTTGACCGCGATCGCGACGACTTCAACACCGCCCGCTGGCTGACGGCCAAGTTTGCCGAATTGGGTGCCGCCGGCATCCGCGTGTACCTGGTGCGCGGCAACCACGACGCCATGGCCAAGATCTCCAAGGTGTTGACGTGGCCGGCCAACGTGTACGAATTCAAGACGACGGCCGACACGGCGCCGGCGTTCCACGAAGGCGTGCGCTTGCACGGGCGCAGCTACAAGACGGGGGCGGTCGAAGACCCGGAGTTTGCCCGCTCGTACCCGGCGCCGGTGGCGAACTGCATCAACATCGGCGTTTTGCACACTTGCGCGTCCGATTCCGGCGGCAAAGTCGGCGGCCACGAACCGTACGCGCCCTGCAACGTGGGCGAACTGGCCGCCAAGGGCTACGACTACTGGGCGCTCGGCCACGTGCACACCCGCGCAATCCTGCATCCGCAGCCGTGCATTGCCTTTCCGGGCAATCCCCAGGGCCGCCACATCAACGAACCCGACGCCCACGGTTGCCTGCTGGTCACGCTGGCGCCGCCGGACCGCGCCGTCTGCGAGTTCCGGGCGCTGGACGACGTGCGCTGGGCCAAGGTCAACGTCGACGTGAGCGGCTGCAGGACGTTGGGCGGTGCCGTGGACGCGGCGGTGGCGGAGGTGGCGCAGCATGCGCTGCGTGCCGACGGACGGCTGCTGGCGGTGCGGTTGACGTTGGAAGGCACCACGCCGGCCCATGCCGACCTGGTGGCCAGCAAACCGCAGTTGCTCGAAGAACTGCGCGGGCGCTTTCAGACCAGCTTGGAAGATCAGGTTCACCTGGAGCGAGCGGTGCTGGCCACACGCCAGGCGACCCAGCAGGTGCGCGCGCTGGGAACCCTCCGGGCCTACGCCACCGGCGCCGACCGCCACGCCGAATCGGCCGCGCTGGAGGACGCCGCGCTGATAGCCGCCAAGGAAAGGGTGCAGGCTGCGCAGAACAAGGTGAAAGCCGTGGTGGCCGACGGCGCGGTGGAGTTTCCCGACCTCGACGAGGCTGCAGGGCGAAAGGTGCTGTTGGCGGCGGCACGCGGCTGGATCGACCACGAAGTCGCCGCGACGGCCGGCGAGGTGGCGCCATGAGGATCCGCAACCTGCAGTTGAACCCGTTCGGCGGCGCGCAGATCAAGGCGTTGAACATCGACCATCCCGGCAAACTGGTGCTGGTCTACGGCGGCAACGAAGCGGGCAAGAGCACGGCCAGACGGGCGATCGAGGCGTTCTTGTTCGGCATCGACAAGGACTGCGAGCGCGACGCGGCGGGCGTTGGGTTGGCCGACCTGCGCATCGACGCCGAGTTGGCCGATGACAACGGCACGGTGTTCGGCCCCTGGCAGCGGCGCAAGTCGCGGGGCGGCAAAGGCGGCGGCATCACGTTGACGAGCGCGACCGACCCTGGCACGGACCGCCAGGGCGAACTGGAAACGCTGCTGGGCGGCCTGCAAAGGCTGGATTTCCGACGGCGCTGTTGCTTTGACGCCGCCGAGCTGCGCGCGGGCAGCCTGCAGTTGCTGGACGTGGATTTGGCGGCCGCGGTGGCGCAAGCGGGCACCGGCGTGAACTGGTCCAAGGTGCGGGCCGGTTTGGTGGACCGCGCCGAGAGGATCTTTCCGGCCAGCGGCCGCGGCAAGGAACTCAACGACACGCTGGGCGCATACAAGCAGCACCGCGACAATGCCAGGCAACGCAGCGTGGCGTCGGCGGGCTGGTCGCAGTGGCAAAAGGACCACAGGGACGCACAAAACGAACAGACGGCGGCGGACGCGGAGCTTGCCGAGGCGCAGCAACGGGCCGACGCCATCAAGGCGCTCATCGGCGCGCGGCCGGCGGCACAAGACTGGAGGCGGGCGCAGCAGGCGTGGCTGGACGTGCAGTCCGCGGCGGAGTTGCCGCCGGACTACGACCGCGACATGCGGAAGCTGGCGCAGCAGAGCGCGACCGACCGCGCCAAGGAAGTGGACGAGTTGAAGCTGCAGATAGTCGCCGCGCAAGCCGCTGCCCAGTGGACGGGGGCTTTGGCGCGGGAGGCGGCGCAGAACCTGGCAGCAGCCCACGGCCACATCGAAGCCCTGCAAAGGGGGGCCCAGGACATGCGCGGCAAGCAGGAAAGCCGCGGGCGCCAGACGACCCGCCGCAACGCGGCCCAGCAAGCGGCCGCCCAGCTTCTTGCAGAGTTGGGGCACCCGGGTGCGGCGCTGGACCCGCCGCCGCTGGCGCGGTTGACGGACATCCAGCAGGCGACCGTGCAGGCACTGCTGTTGCGGTTCGAAGGGGTCCACGGGGCCCCAGTGAGGCTGCGCGAAGCGTTGCAAGAGGCGAAGTTGGCGCGCGACAAGGCGCATGCGGATCTGGACGGGGAGCCGCCGCTGCCAGACCACAGCGCGCTGGACGAATGGGCGAGGCTGGCCCAATTGTGGAAGGACGCCGAGCGGCAGGTGGCGGAGACGGATCGGGAGGCGACCAAGCGCGAGCAGGCGGTGCAGAAGGCCTGCGGTCAGTTGCTCGGGCTGCCGGGGAACATGCCGGTCGCCGAGCGCCGGGCCTGTCTGGACCGCGTGCGTTGGCCCGCCGAGGCCACCGTGCAAGCGCTGCGCCAAAGTGCCGCCGATGCCAAGCGAAACCTGGCGGAGCGCGCGGCAACCAGCGAAGGAGAGCAGCGGAAGGTGGCCGAATTGACCAATCAACTGCATGACTTGCAAAGTGCGGACGCGCTGCCATCGGCCGATGCGCTGCCCCAGGCGCGCGCGGCCCGCGACAGCGCGTGGCAGGCGATTCGCGCCCGCTGGCTGGACTTGCCGGAACTGGCGCCGCCGACCACCGCAGAGGACGCTGCGAATCGGGCCAATGCCGCAGCCCAGCTCGAACAGCGCACGGCTGCCGCCGACCAGGTGGCGGACCGGTTGCGCGCTGCAGGCGAAAGGGCCGCCAAGGCAACCGTGCTGGATCAGCAGCTCCAGTCCGCGCGGGCCAACCTGCTCACCGCCAAAGAAGGCGCCTCGCAAGCGGAGACGCAGGCGGATCAGGCGCGGGAAAAGTGGCGCACGTTGCTGGCGTCGACCGGGTTTGCGGCTGAACCGGACGAGTATGCGGAGCTGCGACAGCGGGCAGATGTGGCGCTGGAAGCCATGAAATCGGAACAAGAGCAACGCGAGAGAGTGGCGGAGCACGCTGCGGCGTTGGTCGAGGCCAAGCGCGCCGCCCAAGCCGCGCTGCAAGCGGAGGACGGCGCAGATTTGGCAGGTCTGGATCCCGTTGCGTTGATGGCCGCCCTCAAGCGCCGGCAGGCGACCGCGCGCGGGCTGGCCGATCGGCGCAGCAAGATGCTCGCCGAAGCCGCCGCCGCGGACCGGGCGTGCCGCAAGCTGGAGGACGACCTGTCGAAAGCCGACGCGGCGCTGATGGTTTTCGCAGTCGCTTGGGAATCAGCGCTGCGCCCGCTGGGGTTGCCGGCCCATGCCGACGCAAACCACGCCCAGACGCGACTGAAGACCCTTGGCGACTTCTTTGCGCACGGCGACGAAGCGACCAAGTTGCAGGGCGATATCGACGGCATCGACAAGCACCTGGTCAATTATCAAGGCGACGTGGCGGCGTGGGTGGCCAAGGTGGCCAGCGACTTGCTTGGCGTAGCGGCCCAGCCGGCGGAACTGGCCGAAATCATGAAGGCGCGGCTTGACCAGGCGCTCGAAGAGCTGCGGCGGGTGAGCGCGGCCGAGAAGGCGCTCGACGACCTGCAGAAGAAGTTGGGCAAGACCGAAGAACTGCTGGACAACTCCAGGAAAGTGCTCCATCGTTGCTGCGAAATGGCGGGCGTGCAACGCGTCGACGTTTTGGCCGACTGCGAGGAAAAAGCCACGGCAAGGTCGCGGGCCCGCACAGAATTGCAAGACGCGGAGCGGCGCCTGCAGCCATACGCCGCGCCGAACGAGGCGTCGTCCGAAGCCGCGCAGCGAATCCTGGCGCAAGACGAGGATGCCCTGCAGCGCGACCTGCGGGACATCGACACCCAGGCGGCTGAGCGGAAGGCCAGCCGCGACGCCGCCCTCGGCCGCAAGCAAGAGGCTGCGCGCCTTTTGGCCGCCGTTAGGGGCGGCGCCGATTCGGCGGACGCGCTGACCGATGCCGCGGGCATGCACGGCAAGATCAGCGACCTGCTGGAAAACCATGCCCAACTGCTTTTGGCGATCGCGCTCCTCGACGCGGAACTCGACCACTACAACACGGCCCACCAGCCGCAGATTTTTCCCAAGGCCAGCGACTACTTTCGGCGACTGACGCTGGGCAACTACACCGGCGTATGGCAAGGCAGCGACGACGACGGCAAGCCTCAGCTCTTTGCCGTCGACGGCACCCGCAGCGTGCCGCTGGACCGGCTGAGCGACGGCGCGGCGGACCAGTACTACTTCGCCCTGCGGCTGGCCTTTGCCGATCAGTACGCGGCGACGCCGCCCAGGCTGCCCTTGCTGCTCGACGACGTGTTCGTCCACTTTGACGAGCGCCGCACCGCGGCAGCATTTGCGATTCTGGCGGAGTTGGCGGCCAAGACGCAGGTAGTCTACTTCACACACCACGAGCAATTGCTATCGGTGGCCGAAGGCCGCGATTCAGCAGGCAAAGAGCGGGTTGCGTTCGTTCGCTTGGACAACCACGCGCTCTGACCGAACTCCGAGTTCACCCGGATGTGGGTCAGATTCGGGGTGCCGCATGTCGGGCGCCTGATTCCAGTCGCTACGGCTTCGCTTCATCAACACCCTCCGACAACCGCCGGTAGAGCGCGACGTACTGCTCGATCACGCCATCCACGCCGAACCGGGCGAGGGCGCTCTGCCGGGCGCGCTGGCCGAGGTCCTTGCGCCTGGCCGGATCCGCGGCCAACCGACCGATGGCGGCCTGCAAACTGCCGACGTCGCCCACGGGCACGATCTCGGCGAGGTCGGGGTGGACGACCTCCGGGATGGCGCCGACGGGCGTCACCACGGCCGGCAGCGCCGCGACCATCGCCTCCAGGAGCACGTTGGGCAGCCCTTCGCGGTAGGTGGGCAGGCAGAAGACATCGGCCTCGCGGTAGGCGGCCAGGGTGCGGTCGGGCGGCAGCGCGCCCATCTCGACCAGTCGGCCGGTAGCGCGCAGGTCGGCCAGGGCCGCGTGCAGTGCGCGCTCGGCCGCGGCGTCGAGCGCTGGGGCGGGCGCTCCGACCAGGACCAGTTCGCACTGCGGCAGGCCGAGGACCGCGCGCGCCAGCTCGCCCACCCCCTTGAGGGGCGTCACCGCGCCGACGAAAAGCACCCGCAGCTTGCTGCGCGGCGGCAGCACGGCGTGGCCTTGCGCGAGCTCCGGGTCGGCGACGAAGTTGCCGATGCGCTCGACCCGCACACCTGAAACCTCTGCGCTCAGATAGTCCTGCAGTTCCTGCGACAGGACCAGCACGGTGTCTGCGGCGCGCAACGTGGCGTCGAGGCCGCGTCTCTTCCACGCCGGGAGCCCTTGCCGCCACGCAATGTACTGGTTCGATCCGCGGATGTGCAGCAAGGCCGGAACCCGCATGGTGCGGCACAGCGCCAGGGCCGTGGCCTCGCGCGCGGTGCCCCAGAACAGCGAGGTGGTCAGGTGGACCACGTCGACGTTGCGGCGCGCGACCAGTCCGGCCAACTGGGCCACGCAACTGCCGGCGTGGCGCGCGCGGTCCCACCGGAACGACGAATCCTCACTGAACTCGTCCGTGGGAGGTGCCACATTGACCAGGCGCAGGTCCAGGCCATGGCGCGGCGCGGCCTCGAGGTACTGCATGGTCCACCGCGCGATACCGCCCATCGGCGGCGGCACCGGCGCCCACAAGGCGACGCGCAGCGTGCGATCGCTCATGGCAGCCATCCTCGCCGGTGCAGCGCCGTCGCCAGCACGACCAAGGTCCATTGGCGGTGCGCGCGCCGAAACGGAGAGTCCTCGGGGCGCCAGCCCTCGCCGACGGTCGCAAACTCCGTCTGCAGCGCCGCGAGGGCGGCGGGCTCAAACAGCACGCGCAGCGGCGAATCCGACCCCTGCAGCGCCCAGCGCGTCCGCTCGCGCAGCACTTCGCCGCCAAACTGCAGCAAGGGGACTGCAAAGCCCTGCTTGGGACGGTCAATCACCCAGGCCGGCACCCATCGGCGCGCCAACTCCTTGAGCACCCACTTGCCCTGGCCGCGATGCCATTTGTGGCGCAGCGGCAGCGCCTCGGCAAAGGCGACCATGCGGTCGTCGAGCAGGGGCGGTCGAATCTCCAGCGACTCGGCCATGGTCATGCGATCGACCTTGACGAGCATGTCATCGGGCAGCACAAGGCGCTGCTCGAGCCGATGGCAGCCCTCGGGCAGCGCAGGGTCGAGGCCGGCAATGGCGCGGCCGCGGACCAGCGTTTCGACCTGGTCCGGTGGCGCCTGGTACGCCGGTCGGAGCATCGCGTTCGCCTCTGCGGGCCAGTAGTACGTCAGGGTGCCCACGGCGCGCTCGGCGGCGCTCCTGCGGGCCAGGCCGAACAGGCGCGCCGCCCGGCGCAGTCGTCCTCGAATCGGGTCAGACCCACGGGCCATGCGCGTCGCGGTGGTCGCCAGACCGCCAACCGCGGCATTGGCCCATGAACCCGCGCGCGCCGCGGCCGCGACCCAGCCATTCTCGCGATAGCGCGGGTAGCCCGCGAACAGCTCGTCGCCGCCATCGCCAGACAGTGCCACGGTGACGTGACGGCGGACCAACTGCGCGAGGCGCCGGGTCGGCAGCGACGAACTGTCGGCGAACGGGTCGCCGTGGTGGTCCACGAGGTCATCGAGTTCCGCGTCGGTCAAGCCGCCGGCAGGCATCTCCAGTTCCACGTGGTCGCTGCCGATGTGGCGCGCCACCGCGCGCGCGGCCGTGCGCTCGTCATAGCGGGGATCGCTGTGCACCACCGAGAAGGTGCGCACCGTGCCAACCGAACGCGCAGCCGCGGCGGCCACCAGCGACGAATCGACGCCGCCCGACAGCAGCACCCCGACCGGCACGTCGGCGACCAGTTGGTCGGTCACACAGGTCTGCAGCAGGGTCGGCAGATCCGCCGGGTCGCTCGGCGCCCGCTCTGGATGCCACGCTCCGATCGGTTCGGCCAAGCGGCTGCGCGCGACCAGACCCGCCGAGTCGACGGTAAGGACCTCGCCAGGTTCGAGTTGGCGGATGCCGCGCCACAGGGTCATTGGCGCCGGCACCATGCCCAGGGCCAAATAGAGTTGCAGCGCCGCCGGGTCGAGGCGTCGGTCCACACCGGCCACCGTCATCAAGGGCCGAAGTTCACTGCAAAACGCCACGGCGCCCTGCAGTTCGGCGACGTACAGGGGCTTGATACCCGTTCGGTCTCGCGCCAGCACGAGGCAGCGCGTGTCCTTGCGCCACCACGCCAGCGCAAACATGCCGTTGAGAACGGGCAGCGCGGCGAGTCCGTCGCGTTCCAGGCACTCCAGAACCAACTCGGTGTCGCTGTGGCCGCGCAGAGGCGCCCCACCGAGTCGAGCACGCAGCGCGGCCGTGTTGTAGACCTCGCCGTTGTAGGCCAGGACCGACCTTGCGCTGGCCGAGGTCATCGGCTGGGCCCCCGCCGGCGACAGGTCGATGATCGCGAGCCGGGTGTGACCCAACACCGCCCCATCGAGAGAAGCGACGGCCTGCGCGTCGGGGCCGCGGTGCCGAAGTGCTCTCAGGCCGCTCGGCATCCACGCAAGCGCAAGCTCATGGGCCTTTGGGCCAACAACACCGACAATACCGCACATGCGGCGCATCCGAGCGCGGCAGGGTCGGCCGCTGGGCCGCAAAGGTAGGGCCGGACGGAGCGGATGTCCACGGGCTGTAGGCGGCGCACCCTCGACGGCGCGCTTGCCCCATCCCCAAATCCGCAGCACACTGGCGGCCATGAACGCTTCGCGCCCAACTCGCTCCCAACCGTCCCGACCCGACGCTGGCCCGCGCATGCGACACGCCCTTGTCTGCGTCCTGTCGGCCCTGACCACCCTGGTGGCCGCGCAGCCCGCCTGCGCCGAGGAGCACCCGCAGGTCGTGCGCAGTCACGCCAACGGCAAGCCGGCAGTCATCCAATATTGGGAAGCCACGCGCCACATCCGCGACGAGCAGTTCGATGTCGACGGCGCGCGTACCCTGGAGGTCAAATACAGCACCGACGGTCGCCGGTTGGAGTGGTCCAAACTGCGCAAGGACGGCAGCGTGGCGGCCCAGTGGGCCACCGAGGACGGCGTGCGCAACGGCGACGAGCTGCTCTTCGACGAGGCCGGCAACCGCGTGGGATTGGTGCCCTGGCGCGCCGGCAAGCGCCACGGCAGGGCTCAGGAGTTCAACAAGGACGGCAAGGTGGTCGCCGAGATCACGTGGCGCGACGACACGGTGATTGGCCCGCAGGTCACCTTCTACGACACCGGCGAACGCCGGAGCCTGTGTGCCCTGCAGGACCTGCGCCGCCACGGCATCGAGACCGTGTTCGCAAAAGCTGGGTGGAAGATGGCGGAAATCCCCTATCGGCATGGGCTCATCGACGGCGAGGCCCGCTACTTTGCCGAATCGGGCTACGTCTCGGCCATCTTGGTGTTCCGGCAGAGCAAGGCCGTGGGCTCTGAAACGCAGTTCTACCCGAGTGGGCGCAAGAAGCAGGTGATCCCGGTGCGCGCCGACGGCACCCGCGACGGTGACGCCATGACGTTCCGCGAAGACGGGGGCAAGTCAGGCTATATCCCGTACCGGGACGGTGTGCCCCACGGCTGGGAGATGCGCCTGGACCATGGCGGCAGCAAGATCGCCGAGGCCGAGTGGCGCCATGGCGAGGCTTGCTGTGCGGTCAAGCACTTCTGGCCGAGCGGCCGCCTCCGCATCGTCCAGGAACATGTGGACGCGAGCCGGGATGGCACCGAGACCCACTACTTCGACCAACCGAGCGACGGCAAGCCAATCCGCCACCTTCTGGTGCCGCTGGTGCAGGGCCGCAAACACGGCAAGGCAACCGTGTTCTACGAAAACGGCTCCACCGTTTGGTCCGAACTGGAGTATGTCGACGACCTGCGCGAGGGCGTGGAAACCCGCTACTACGACAGCAGCGAAAAGTTGGCCGAGTACCAGTGGCGGGCCGGAGAATTCGTCGGCAAGGCGCGCACCTACTGGAAGAACGGCAGGATCCAGTCGGCCTTCCCCTTCGATGGCGGCGCTGGCACCGGCATGGAGTCGCGCTTCGACGAGCAGGGCCGCCTGCGCATGCAGGTCGCGCTGGTCAAGGGCAAGAAGCAAGGCGAGGCCAAGGTCTTCGACGAGCGCGGCGAACTGGTCGCAACACTGACCTACCTCGACGACCAGCAGGACGGCCCCGAGACGCGCTACCGCAGCGGCAAACCGACCGGCGTGTGGCTGTGGAAGGCGGGCGAGTTGGTCAGCAGCCCCCCAGAAGCCCTGGCGGCCGACGCCACCAAGGCTCCGGTAGCGGGCGCCGGCACCCCGAAGGCCGCGACCGACAAGCACGCGTCGGCCGAGGAGGCGGCGGATGCGGCCAAGGCAGTCGGCAACGTGGCGCAGCATCAAGCGGCAGCGGTCAAGGGCAAGGCGGTCCCAACTGGCAAGCGCGTCGGCGATCCCGACGGCGTGGTGCGCACCTACTGGCCCAACGGCAAGCTACAGAGCGCGTACCCCTTGCGCGGCAAGGGCACCGAAGTGCAATTCCACGACAACGGCGAGGTGCAGATGGTGGTGCCGGTCCTTGAAGGTGTGCGCACTGGCATCGCGCGCATCTTCGACCGTTCAGGTCTGCTGTGGGCCCAGGTCGAATTCGTCAAGGGCAAGAAAGAGGGAGACGAGACGCGTTTTGGCCGCGGCGGCGAAAAGGTGGCGCGGCTGCCCTTCCGCAACGGTGGGCCGGTTGGCATCGCCAAGACCTACTACCCGGACGGAACGCTGCAGAGCGAATACCACCATGATTCGAGCCTGCTCGCCGGAACCGAAATCCAGTACCACCGATCGGGCGGCATTCGCATGTACGTGCCCCTGCGCTTCGGAAAGCGCAACGGGACGGCCACCATCTACACCGAGGCCGGGATCAAATGGGCCGAAGTGCCCTGGCGCGACGGCAAGCGCGATGGTGAGGAACTGCGCTTTGACCGCGCAGGGCTGGTGATCCTGCGCATCCGCTGGACCAGTGACCGGGAGGCGAGGCTGTAGCGGGCGCCGGAATCCCGGCAAGGTCAGCCCGCCTGGCCGGTCAGGAGCAGCAACCGGTGCCGCGGCAGAATCTGGACCACGGATGCCATCAGGACCCGCGGGCGATCGCGCGACCTACCCCACCGCCTCCGCCACCACCGGCAGCCGCATGCGCGGGCCGCGGTCGCGCCGGTTGATCCAGGCCAGCAGCAGCAGGGCCGGCACGGCCGCAGCCGCGCACACCAGGAAGAACCCGAACCAGCCAGTGGCCTCGGCAATGGCGCCGCTGCGCGTGGCGAGCGTGGCCCGGCCGACCGCCGCCATCGAGGTCAAGAGCGCATACTGCGTCGCCGTATAGCGGACCGTGCACAGGCTCGACAGGTACGCGGCAAACGCCGCCGTGCCAATTGCGCTCGCCGCATACTCGAAGCCGATGGTGGCCGCCAGCGCCGGCACGTTGTGACCGATGTGCGCCTGGAAGGCGAAGACCACCAGCGACAGCAGTTGCAGCAGGCCACCGATCCAAAGGCCGCGGAGCACCCCGACCCGCTGTAGCAGTGCGCCACCCGCCGCGGCGCCAGCGAGGGTGGCAAGCAGGCCGAAGACCTTGGTCGTGCTGGCGATCTCGCTCTTGAGAAAGCCGATTTTCAGCAGAAACGGGTTGGTCATGGTCGCGGCCAGGGCATCGCCGAGCTTGAACGTGGTGGCAAACAGAAGAATCGCCCACCAGTGGGGCCGGCGCAGGAAGTCGAGGAACGGCAGCGCTACCGCTGCCCGCAGGTGCCCTGCAAAGGTGTTCGGCGCGGGGCTCTCGGAAGCAGCCCGGACGGGCTCGGCGCACATCAGCGTCGTCACCGCGCCCAGCATCCCCAAGCCGGCCATGGCGAGGTAGGCACTGCGCCACGAGGCAAACTCGGCGACGTACAGCGCACCCGCGCCGGCCGCCAGCATGCCGATGCGGTAGCCGAAGATTTCGATGGCCGCGGCCGCGCCCTGCGCTTCGGCCCCTGCGCGTTCGACCCGGAACGCGGCGATGACGATGTCCTGCGTCGCCGAGAAAAACGCCACGGCCACCGCCGCCGCCACCACCGCTGACAACTGGTTCGCCGGATCGACCATCGCCAGGGCGGCCAACGCCGCGACGACCCCGAGCTGCGATGCCAGCAGCCACGCTCGGCGCTGCCCCAACCTGTGCGAAAGCACCGGCAATGGCGTGTGATCCACCATGGGCGACCACAGGAACTTGAACGAGTACAGAATGCCCACCGCCGCCATGCCGGCGATGGACTTGAGCGACAGCCCCGACTCGGTCAGCCACGCGCCCAAGGTGCCGCCGGTGAGCAGTAACGGCAGGCCCGACGAAAACCCGAGCAGGCCGATGGGCCACACGCGCCGATCGGCGTAGGCCGAAAACCCCTTGACGTCTTGCACGGTTGCGCTCCCGCTGCGCCCGCCCTTGCAGGCACGGCGAGTGTACTGCGGCGGCGCGGATTGGCGAGAAAATCACCTGTCCGGCGACCTGCGCTCCCGCGCTACTTCACGCGCAGATCCCCGACCTGCACATAGCCCTCGCCGCGCAGGTGGACGCCCACGAACCCCTGGGCGTCTTGGGGCAGCTTGAAGGCGTGGCTGGCCGCGCCGACCTGCACGATGACCGCCCGGCCCTTGACCGTGATGCGCACCTTGACCTTGTCGTCGCCAACCCCTTTGTTCGACTCGGTTATCAGCAGCATCGACATCTCGGGCTTGCGCAGCGCGGTGGCAGGCGCCGGCTCGCCGAGTTGGACCAGGGCGACGCCGGTCGCGGTCATGCGCACGCCGAACGCCTGAGTCGGATCCGGGTAGAATTTCTCGCGCGTCTCCGGATCCTCCCGGCTCTGGGTGTCGACGTCATGCAACCCGAACAGCAACGTGACCTCGGGCCTGCCTGGGTCGACCCGGAAGTCGGCTGCCTGGACGACCTCGCGCGGAACATACTTGGGCATGAAATCGGGCGCCTTGACGTACGCCAGCTCGAAGGTTGCTTCAAAGTCGGCGCGCGGACCTCGGCCGACCGCCAGCAACACGTCCTTGGTGCTCATGTGTTGGGCGCGGTAGTAGCGCAGGTCGCGGGCGACAAGACCATCGGTGCGCGGTCCGGTAAACAGCACTTGCTCGCCCTGGATGAGGTGCGTCGGCTCACCGTTCCACAGCCAGAACGGGTCGGCATGGGGCCACCAGCGCTTGACCTCGCGGCGCTCGGCCAACTCAGCCAGCAACTTGGGCGAAGGTGGCCCGGCGGGGCCCACCAGTTTCTCCAGCGTCGCCGGATGGCGCTCTCCCCCGGCGACCAACTCGCGCAACTCGACCTTCTTGTCGGTCCTGGCAAACAATGCCGAGACTTTACCGAGTTTCTCGATGCGCGCCGCGAGGCTTTTGAGGTTCGAGGGGTCGGTCTCGATGGCGCTCGCCCGCGTCAAGGCACCGCTGGCCGCGTCGACGTCGCCCACGTCGAGGTAGGCTTCGGCGAGCTTGCGCAGCACGTCGGTTCGCGCGTATTCGTCGGCGCCCAGCGGGCCGAGCTTGGCGGCCACCAGCTCCAGGATCTTGATGGCCTCTCGCCGGTCTGCCGCCATGGCCTGCAGGAAGCCCTCGAACTGGCGCAAGTTGTTGACAAGCGACTGGTTGCGCAGATCCTCGCGGTGGCTGCCGCCCATCTTGAACGACTGCGCCAGGTCGCCAACGCGCTTCTCGACGTCCTCGGGCTTGTCCGGCGGGTGCTGGCCGGTCGAGAAAAGCGGCGCATCTGGAAACACCGGCTGCGCCTCGGTGAAGTAGCGGCGCGCAAGCGTGTCCAGCCGACGCCGGACCACGAGGCCGTCGAAATGGTCCTGGAACCGCGAGATCCGCCCGTGGCTGCGCCCGTGGTGGTCGTAGAACTCCATCAAATACGCCAGCGCCGCCAGCCGACGGTGCACTGCGGCCGGCCCCGGTTCGCTGGCCACGGCCACCAGCCGCTCGGCAACGCGGCTGTCCTTGTCAAGGTCGGCGTCTTTCTTGGCCTGGTCGAGCTTGCGGCTGCTGATTTCGATGGACTGCGCCTTGGCGCGAATCTTGGCGACGACCGCTTCGTACTCGTCCAAGGTCACCCGCGCGAGGTTGAAATCGCCGTCGAGCTTCATCGCGGCGCGCAGACTTTCCAGGGCTTCGTCGTAGCGCTGCTGGTCGAAATGGGCGACCCCCTGCGAGAAATTCTTGAAGGCGCCAAAGTCCGCAGTGTGGATTTTCGCAATCCCAGCACGCTCCTTGGGTTCAAGTTTGACGCCGAGCGTGACGATCATCTTGTTGACAAGCGATTTCTCAAGCTCAAAAAACGCGTCGCGCTCTCCAGCCATGTCCTCGGCCAGCATCACCTCGCCGGTCTTGACCGAGAACAGCCGCGCGTCCAGCCGCATGGTCTTGGCGACGATGGTGAAGGTGCCGCCGAGCAGGTGCGAGGCCCCGGCCAGCTTGCCGATCTTGGCTGCCGTGGCCTTGTCGACCAAGCCGCTGGCGCCCAGTTTTTGTTCGGCGACGATCTCTTGCAACCTCGATCGCTCGACCACCGTGAGTGCCGACACCCGCGCCAGGTCGGTGGTGATCATCGACTGCAGGCCCTTGCCCAGCGCCTCCAGACCGGCTTCGCTCGACGCGTTCGAGAACTCGAGGACCGCCACGCGCATGGCGGTTTCTGCGGCGGCGGGGTCTGCGGACAGGGCCAGCGCGCCGAACAGGACGAGTGCGACGGCGGTGGGCCTGGACACGGCGAGACCTCAGGGCCAGCAGCCAAACGGGCCGTGGCGGCGAGCGTGCCGCAGAGTGCAGGTGGGGGTCAAGGCTTGGGCGGGATCGCGGTTGGTCGGCCCGCGTTGGCCAGACCCCTGCCGCGCCGGACTATTTGTCGGCGGTCGTCACCGTCACATCGACCGCCGTGGCGTCGGGCTTGGTGTCGCTTCCGACGTTGTCGGTGGTGCCTGCGTCGCTGCCGCCGCTGCAAGTGCCGCACTTTTCCTTGGTCACGCCAGCGACACATAAGTCGTCCCAGGCCGTGGTGCAGCAAAACGAATCCTTGGCGCACACACGTCGCGTGGGTCGGCTGTGCCTGGAATCGCAAGGCTTGCACATCCACGCGGCGACGCGGGTGCACGAATGCGCGCGGGACCGGCTGGAGCACTTGGTGCGGTACGTATGCCGGCCGGCGATCGCCGCCAAGCGGTTGGAAGCAGTCGGGCCGCACCAAATCCGCAAATGGCTAAAAAATGAGTGGAAGGGGGGCAAGAATGCCGTGATCCTTTCACGGCGGGAGCTGGCCGTTAGATTTCTCGCACAAATTCCTCTACCTCGGCGCGCTTCGGTTCACTACAGCGGCATTTGGGCACCTGGGGCCCACGACCGCGACCTTGTGGTGCCGGCCCTGGGCGCGCGGGTTGCGCACAACAAGCGCAAGCACGGGGCCAAGTGCGCCGCGCAAAATCAGGAGCATGAGCAAGCGGCAGCGACCACGGCGGACGCCGAGGCGCCGTGCGCTTCGCCAACTCCCGCGCTGCCGCTGCTGGTCGAGCCGGCCGCCAACGACGCGGCCGCAACCGCTGTGCCCGCCGCGGCTTTGGCGGCTGGAGCGGCACCGGCAAGTTCCGGAGCCCCTGGCCCAAGCCCGACGCCGATTGGCGATGCGGCGGCCAAGGCGTTGAAAACGAAGCTACTCTGGGCGGAGGCGCTCCAGCGGGCGTTCGGCTGGGATGTCTTGACCTGCACGCATTGCGGAGGTCGGCGCAGGATGATCGCCGTCATCCGCAACCCGGCCCAAGTGGAGAAGATCCTCCGGCACATCGGCGAGTGGCGCGAGGCCGCCGATGCGGTGGCGAAGGCGGTCGAGCGGTTGGGCGACTCCGCCGCCGTCGCCGTCGCCGCTCGGGCGTTGCCGCCTCCTGCCCAGGCCGAGCTGCGCGCGACCTTGGCGGCGGCGTTGGAGCAGCTCGGTGCGGTGGCTGCTGCTGCGGCCGGCCCTGCCGCTGCGTAGCGAAGGGCCCGCCGTCGGCGCTGGCACGAGCGGCGCCGACCTCGACACCACGCCGGCTGCCCAGGGTCCGTGCGCATCGGTGCACCGGCCGGCGCCGCCAGCGGCGGGGGAGATCCGTTCTGCAACGAATGGGCCGCGTTGCCGGCGCCCCACACCACGCTCGGCGGCACCTCCGGCCCGTCGGGATTCAAGGCCTGGTGCCAGTCGAATCCCAGCTGCTACGTCGCAGTCCCCCTGCCAAGACCCGCCGCCGTCCATCCCACGTACCTTTGGCAACTTCCCGCACGCCGCGCCCGCCTGACCCCCGACTGCCTTGCCGACGCCTGAACGCTCCGACCGCCACCGGCAACCTCGGCGCGCCTCTCCCATCCGCCTGTCGGAGCCGCTTGTTGGCGCTCGCTTGAAACCCGTGTAGAAAGCAAGCGGGGCCCGCGCTCTCGCACGGACCCCCTTGTGTGATTGCGTTCGTGACTTCGTTTCTCACCGAAACCGGACACTTTCTCTCACCCAAACAGGAGACCTTCGCCATCGCCGCCGCAGCTTGCCGCAGGCGCGTTGGCGCTTGCCTGCGCGCGGGTCCGGCCGGAACAGCTCGCCGCATTGCGATCAGCGCTTTCGTCCTGTCGCAACCGGGGCCGTCCGTATCGGCACCAACGGGTGCCTTGCGGACTGTAGCAGCACCGGGTGCCGCGCGACGCCGGGCTGGCGGCGTGGAGGTCCGCGCGGTCAGGCGCGGATTCGTGGCCGGTCTGGATGAGAGTCGGGTGGCTGGTTTTGGCGAGGGGCGAAGGACATTGCCGTCGCCGCGATCGCGCTCGGGCGCATCCGGCCCAGACAGGGAGGTCCGCAGCAGTGCGGCATAGGCCGGATCACTCTCGGTGAGCTTATCGCGGTCGTCGGCTTCGTCGTTGGCCGTGCCGTAGCGCCCAAACTGCCGCTCGCAGCCGAATGACGATATCGCCGCAGGGGTTCGCCAGCACAGGCTCGCCAGCCGACTTTCGGTCATCGGCGGGGCCTCGGCGAACTTCAACTCGCCGGCGTGCCAATGCCAGACGCCGTTCACGCAGGCGATGTGCCAGTGCGGAGAATTTCTGAGCGACCCAGAAAATCGCTGCAGCAGAACTTGAGCGCCTGGCCACCGACGGTGGTCTCGGGGCTGCCCATCGTGACGCCGACCTTCATGCGGGTCTGGTTGACAGACCGCTGCCAACAAGTGTCCCTTTGATGATACGGCAGGCGATAGGGCGTTTGCGTGAGGTTACAGACACGTACGCTCGTCATCGACTCGTCCCGTGGCATGAGCAACTTCCCCCTCGCCAGCAGCGGCCGGACTGGAACGCGTTGAAATATCCATTGTTTCAGACGACTGCCGAGCCGGCTCGCGTGCTGCACGCACAGCCGATTGACGATCTTCCCCGGTTGTGGTCCGCTTCCGTTTCGCGGCCCCGGTCAACATGGGGCAAGCAGGAACGGTGCCAAGATGGGAAGGCCCCCAGGAAGCAAGAACAAGCCGAAGGCCCCGGCTGACGCCGCCGGCACCGTCGCCAAGGCGGACAAGGGCGTCAAGGCCGATCAGGAGACGACAGCCGAAGTCGAAGCGGCAAGGCGAGCCAAGAAGGCTGCCGCCGAAGCCAAGAAGAAGGAAGCCGAAGACGCCAAGGCTGCGAAGGCGAGGGCGAAGACCCACGGCGTCATCGACGCCTTGACCGCCGCACCGGAGGGTTCTCTCGGCCATGAGCTGGCGAAACAGCCCGACCCCCGTCCCGGGGAAGACTTCGCATCGTACACCGCCCGGCTGGCGGAAACGGCCAACAGCACGCAGGTCAGCACCAATCTGGTCAGGTTGAAAGTCGGGCTCTACTTGCTCGCCAACCGGCCCA
>Ga0194120_10003174_pt1 | contig 27172 bp, 26 predicted proteins | sample TA2MahCa65mmetaG_FD_148642 | JGI IMG/M metagenome (GOLD analysis project Ga0194120, IMG submission 148642) | Freshwater microbial communities from Lake Tanganyika, Tanzania - TA2015019 Mahale Deep Cast 65m | ecosystem: Environmental > Aquatic > Freshwater > Lake | place: Tanzania: Lake... | reverse complement strand
CAACCCTGTCTTCAGCCCTGGTGCTGCTGATATTGATCGTCGTCTCACCACTGCCATATCGCGCGGGGACCTTGGACAGCGACTATGCCCGGATCGTCCTGATAGGTGTTGATCTGCCGCTTGCGGCGATTGCCATTCGGCTTTTTTTTGCGACGGAAGCCCGCGTCCTGCGTTGGATCAGCAACAGTCTAAAGGCAGTCATGGTCATCGGTCTGGCAGCACTTTATGCCGGATAGCATTCGTCTGCCCGAGATAGTTCTCGCTTCGACCAGCCCGCGCCGCCGGATGCTGCTCGAGCAGATCGGCGTTCCCTTCCGGGTGATTGCGCCGGGCGGGCATGAAGCGATTCCTACGCATGGCAACTTCGCCGACATCGTCGAAGCGAACGCGCTTGCCAAAGCGCGGTCGGTGCTCGACAGAGCCGGCGGACAACTTGTTCTGGGCGCCGACACTCTTGTCGATCTGGATGGTGAACCGCTCGGCAAACCGGCGGACCTGAATGACGCCCGGAGGATGCTGCTGCGGCTGGTTGATCGGGAGCATCGGGTCTGGACCGGTGTCGCCTTGATCGAAAGCAAATCAGGACGGATTCAGCAAGGTCACCGGATGACACGCATCTGGTTCCGCAACTCAACCCGCGACGAGATCGAAGACTACCTCACCACCGGCGAGCCGCTTGACAAGGCTGGAGCCTACGGGATACAGGGCCGCGGAGCGCTGCTCATCGACCGGATCGAAGGCTGTTTCTTTAATGTGATGGGACTTCCTTTGACCCTGGTGTGGGAAATGCTGCTCGGCCGCGCGTGAATTGTGCGGTCCGGACGTTGCACTTATAGAGGAAGGAGAAATGACCCCGAAGGACGAATACCTGACCGCTTGCGACATCTATCGCACTCGTATCCCGCATCTCCTTGCACTTGCGGAAGATGATGCGGAATGGCAGACGTGGGCCGAACATGCCGCAGGCTGCCCGGAGTGCCAGTCACTGCTCGCATTCGACAATCGCCTGGCGCGCGGCATTGAAGCACTGCCTAAGCCCGGGCCGGCCTATGTGTCGCCAAAGGTGCTGAAGCGGTTGCAAAGCGGCCGGCTGCCGTTGCTCCGGCGACGCGACCGAATCTTGGCGCTTGGCGGGACCGTGGCTGGTTTGTTGCTTGGACTTGCGATCGGCGCAGCGCTGCAGGAGGGCCGCCTGACCGCTGAGGATGCGAGCGCTGCAGGGGCGGTCTATGCCGAGAGCGACGGCCAGTTCGATGACCTGATGGCGTCTCTGACAGCAGGCGAAGGGAATGGACGGTGACGCCGAAACGTTGGCTGGTAGTCCTCCTGATTGTCTCCTGGACGCTCAATGTGGCACTGGGAGTGGCAATCTTCATGGCCGTGTCGCACCATCATCCTCACCCCGGGATGCCGCCCGGTGCCTGGCCGGGGCGAATGCACTGGCCGGATCCGCCGGGACGACAACTGCGCGACGACCTGCACCGCGAACTATCGCCTCTCGGCTCCGAGCAGCGGCGGCTTTCGTCCCTACTAGTCGATCTCCTTTCCGATGAACAACTCGATACCGCACGCGTCCGGGCGGTGTCGGAAAGTTTGGCGACGCTTCGCAGCAGTATGCAGGAGCGGTTTCACGGGCGGCTGGTCGAATGGCGGGAGACCATACCGCCCGAAGACCGCCGGCTCATCTTTCGCAAACTGCTCCTTCACGACGAAGCGCGCATTCGCCACCCGGGCGCAAAATTCAAATCTAAGGATGAACCACAATGAGGAAGACGACCGCAGCGCTTACGCTGCTGATAGCCCTGGCCTTGATCGTGACAGGCGCCTACGCCTGCCCGATGCACGGGGGGATGGGAGGCAAAGGGATGCACGGCGGGATGATGTTGGGAATGTTGAAGGGGCTGGATCTGCCCGCCGACAAGATGAAGGACATCGAGAAGATGGGCCTCGAACATCACCGCAAGATGATCGAAAGACAGGCTGAAATGCACGACATCCACGCCAAGTTGCAACTGGCGATGACTGCCGAGAAGGTGAATCAGAAAGAGATCGACGGGCTCGCTGCCCGCATCGGCAAGTTCCACGAAGAGCAGGTGAAAATGCACACCGCAATGGTCGCGAAGGTGCGCGAGATGCTGACCGCCGACCAGCGCATTCGGTTCGATGCACACTTGCTCAAAATGGGCGGTCCGGGTGGCAAGCATCGAATGATGAAGTTCGGTATGCGTGACGGAGACGACGACGATAGAGATGGCGAGTGCGACGACTGCCGGGAACATGGCTCCAAGCCGGGTCCTCACGGCCCAACGCATGGCGGTATGATGCACCATCCCAAAGCGCCGGAATAAGTTCAACGGCATTCTTCGACTGACGCCCGCCGTACAGAAATCGGCGGGCGTCGCGTTTTGATAGACGAGACGCCTGCGGTATATTAGTGATCATACAGTCTTGCATTCTATTGATGGGTGCATGCTATTGTTGCCGTTCATGGAGGGCGGACATTCCTGTCCGCCCTAAGTTGAAAGCCGTTTTTGGAGGGCGGACATTCCTGTCCGCCCTAAGTTGAAAGCTCGTTTTTGGAGGGCGGACATTCCTGTCCGCCCTCCAAGTCAACACTTTTCTGTACTGATAAGTATCATCCTCCCATCGCAAGCCAGGCTGATCCGCGTAGGTCCGGATACCAATCCGACTACCGCGCAGTTAGATCGGAAATCCACCTTTCAAGGACGACGGTTTAACATACACTCAATCATCTGTGGCCCAAATCAATATGGAGCAATCCCGCGAATTTCTCTTTTCCTGGTGGTGGCCGCTTGGCATAGCCGGCGGCACCTTTCTGCTCGGTCTGCTGATCGACCTGATCGTCCTGCGGGCGCTGAAGAAACTGGCGCAAAAGACGCCGTGGGAAGGCGACGAGTTGATCATCCGGGCGTTACGGCGGCATCTGCCGGTCTGGATGCTCATCATAGGGCTGATCGTCGCCGCGCCCTTTATGCCGCTCGCCGCGAAGATCGCGACCGGCATCGCCAAATGGCTCCAATTTTATCTGGTGATTGCCGTTACGGCCGTCGGATCCCGGCTGGCCGGGGACTTGATTCAGGTCTCGACGGCCGGGGAAGCCGGCCCGGCTTCGACGACGATTTTCAAGGTGCTCGGACGGATCGGTGTCTGGGGGCTTGGGATTGCCCTTGCGCTCCACACTATCGGGGTCTCGATCGCCCCGGTCCTGACCGCACTCGGCGTGGGCGGCTTGGCGGTCGCCCTGGCATTGCAGGATACCCTCTCCAACCTGTTCGCCGGAATCCAGATACTGCTTTCCAAACAGGTCAAGGTCGGCGACTTCGTGCAGGTCGATGCCGGACGGGAGGGTTTCGTGACCGACATCAACTGGCGCAATACCACCATCCGGGCGCTCAGCAACAACCTGATCATCGTGCCTAACTCCAAGATGGCCTCATCGATAGCCGTCAACTACAATCAGCCCGACGCCGTCCTCTCGGTACTGGTGCAGATGGGCGTGGCTTACGGCAGCGACCTCGCGAAAGTCGAGCAGGTAACGATCGAGATTGCCCGGGAGGTGATGCAGCGCGTCGAAGGCGGCGTTCCTGATCACGAGCCGTTCATTCGATTCCACACCTTCAGTGAGTCGTCCATCGATTTCACCGTCATCCTTAGAGGCCAACAGTTCACCGACCAATATCTAATCAAGCACGAGTTCATGAAGCGGATTGTCAAGCGCTACCGGGAGGAAGGGATCGAGATTCCATTCCCGCAGCGAGTGGTCTATCAAAGGAGTGAGCAAAGTTGAAGAGCGCAGAGATATGGTGATGGCAGGTATGATACCATCACCGGATAGGAATGGACGCTGACTTTCTGGTGATCGGATCGGGCATCGCCGGTCTGACCTTCGCGCTCGACGCCGCTGAACGGGGGCGGGTCTTATTGGTGACCAAGAAGCGGCATACCGAGTCGAACACCAACTACGCCCAGGGGGGCATTGCAGCGGTCGTCGGGAAGGGCGACACCTTTTCCCAGCACGTTCACGATACTCTCGAAGCCGGTGCCGGCCTCTGCAACCGCCGCGCGGTTCGGGTGATGGTGCAGGAAGGACCGCAGCGCCTGAAGGAACTGATGGCTCGCGGGGTCGAGTTCTCAACCTACTGGGAAGGCGGCAAGCGGCAGCTTGCACTGGGCCGGGAAGGCGGGCACCATCGCGACCGGATCGTTCATCGCGCCGACCAGACCGGCGCCGAGGTCGAGCAATCGCTCGTCCGTCGAGCCCTCGAACACCCTAACATCACCGTCGAGGAGCATTCGGCGGCTCTCGATTTGATCGTAACCGGAAGCGACCAACACCGCCGCTGCAGCGGAGCCTGGGTCCTGACCCGGGATGGTGGCGTCGAACCGCGGCAGGCTCAGGTGGTCTTCCTGGCGACCGGCGGGTGCGGTCAGGTCTATCTTCACACCACCAATCCCGACATTGCGACCGGCGACGGGCTGGCGCTTGCCAGGCGCGCCGGCGTTCGACTCGCAAACCTCGAATTCATGCAGTTTCACCCGACGGCACTCTATACCGCATCTGTCGAATCCTCCCGATCAACAGGCCGGGAGACGGATGGACCGGTCTTCCTCATCTCCGAAGCCGTGCGCGGCTTTGGCGGCATTTTGCGCCTCCCCGATGGGCACGCCTTCATGCGCGACTACCATCCGCTCGCCGATCTCGCTCCCCGCGACATCGTCGCCCGGGCTATTGACCGCGAAATGAAGAGCCGCGGCCTCGATCACCTTTGGCTCGACATCACCTCCCGGCGCCCTGACGAGGTGCGGGAACGCTTTCCCGGCATCTACCGCGCCTGTTTGAAACAGAACCTCGACATCACCCGGGAGTGGATACCGGTCGTTCCGGCGGCGCACTATATGTGCGGCGGTGTCGTAACCGACATCGATAGCCGTAGCAGTCTGCGCGGACTCTATGCGGCGGGCGAAGTGGCGATGTCGGGCGTTCATGGCGCCAACCGGCTCGCCTCCAATTCGCTGCTCGAAGCGGTCGTCTTTGCTCATCGGGCGGCGATGCGGGCAGCACTTGAATTGGAAGAGATAAGCGCCCCGGTTGCGCTCCCCGATTATCCAGTGCCCCTGGTAACAAGCGATGGGGGAGAGGAATGGGTGCTGGTCTCCAGCGATCGCGAGCAGATCCGCCGCTTGATGACCGATTATGTCGGGATTGTTCGCAGCAATCTCCGGCTCGAGCGGGCGCATCGCCGAGTCGAACTGATTCGTCGGGAGATCGACGATCTCGCCCGGCGGTCGCGTCTCACCTTGGGACTGGTTGAACTGCGCAATATCGCACTGGTAGCCTCCCTCATCATCCGGTCTGCGCTGCGCCGCCGGGAAAGCCGGGGCTTGCACTGGACCACGGACTATCCTGAGCCGTCCCGAACGGGTCGGCCGCGCAACACCTACCTGTGGAACCGGACCACCCCCCCGCACTAAGCCGGCTCCAACTTCTGGTCATTATCGGAGTGGCGCTGGGAGTGCGAATCCTCTACTTCGTCCAGTATTACGGGACGCCCTTCTACCTCGTGCCGATGTGGGACGCGGCTGAGTATTATGATATGGCTTCGTCTCTGGCTCGAGGCGAGGCTCACATCGCCTGGCCGTTTCGACCGCCGCTCTATCCTTTACTATTAGGGGTTGTCTTCCTGCTGTTGGGGCCGGGGCTGTTGCTGCCAACCTTGCTTCAGATCGGCCTGGGTGTCGCTAATGCGCTGCTCGTAGCGAAGATAGCGTCCCGCATCGCCAGCCCTTCTGCCGGGTTGATAGCGGGGCTGGCGATGGCACTCAGCGGGATGATGGTCTATTTCGACCTGGAACTCCTCCCAACGACGCTGGAAGTCTTCCTGCTCTTGCTCTTAATCTCAGAATTGACAGGTAAGGCATCGAGCGGTCGAAGTGCCATTCGAGCCGGGCTTTATCTGGCACTCGGCGCATTGACTCGCCCCACGGTTCTGGCGCTGGGACCTCTCGCCTTTTATGCCATCTATCGCCGGGATGGTGGGCGCGGGGTTTTGCGGTTCACCGCTGCGCTCGCTGGACCGTTGATGCTGGTGATGATGCTGCACCTGCTGACAGGATCCGGGCCGATACCGCTCTCGGCGCAAGGCGGCGTCAACTTTTACATCGGCAATCATCCTAATTCGGACGGCATCTCGGCGACTCTGCCCGGCATCGGAGTCGGCTGGGGATGGGAGACGATCGTCGCGATGGCAGAGTCGAAGTCCGGTCGCAAGATGAGACCGGCGGAGGTCGATAAATACTATTGGGGGGAGGGCTTCCGGGAGATCGCCGCAGATCCGGTGGGCTGGGCCGGCCGGTCACTGCGCAAAGCCGGGCTCTTTTGGAACCATCACGAGATCTCCAACAACCGCGACCTCTACTATCAGGCGCACCGCTACCCGGTCCTGCGTTACCTGCTCTGGCTGGGTCTGCCGGTTGCGCTGTCCGCGGCGTTGATCGGAATCGTCCTGCAGCGACGGCAGTGGAGCGTCCAGATCATAGCAGGTGCCGTTTTTCTATATTACCTGGCGGTGGTCCCGTTCTTCGTCAACGGGCGGTTCCGGCATCCCGTCACCCCGCTGCTCTTCATTCTGGCAGCCGTCGGAGTTATCGAACTGGTGCGCTTGATGAGGACCGGGGGGGATTTATTGCGCCGTCAACTGCCCACAGTGGGAATTGCTCTGGCTCTGGGTCTCTATCTGCCCTTTGCGGCTAACAGTCGGATCGACCCCCGGCGATGGGATTACGGCTTCTTCACTGAGGGGACGGCGCTGGCCCGGTTGGGAGACGAGACCGGCGCAAAGCGACTCTATGAGGAAGCCTTACGCGCCAACCCCCGTGCACCGTATGCACACTATGAACTGGCTGTCATCGCCCTCGGTCAGGGCGACCGGCCCGGTGCCGCTGAACATTTCCGTCAGGAACTTGATAACCAGCCGGGCAATGCCCGAGCCTGGCTGCGGCTCGGGATGCTGTGGGATGAAGAAGGCCGGGAGGCTGAGGCGCTTGCCGCATTCAGGCAGACGCTAACGCTGCGCGACGACCTGCCCGAAGCCGGCCGCGCGGTGGCGAGGATCCTGGTGCGGCGAGGCCGGACCTTGGCGGCTTCCGGACAGGCCGAAGCCGCCCGCCGATGCTTTGCGGAAGCGTTGCGCTACCAGCCGGATGATCCGGTTTTACAGCGGCTGGCTGGTTCCCTCACTGAAGGTAGTGAATGACACCTTCGCGGCGCGATCCTTGCGCGGTATGAAGTCCGAGGACTCCGCATGCGCTTGAGCCGGTCCTGTAGGAACGCTCGAGTGTGCATTGTTTGCACGCGCGCGACTATTATTGCACAATTGAGTGGGAAGGCAGCCTCCCTGTGCCGCTGGTAAGTGCCGTCCAGAGCGAACCAAGCGCGAAAGAGAGGCGCCGGAAGAGGGAGGAGGAGGCGGTGGTATCATTATTGCGTTTCTTACTATGCCTCTGGTCTCCGGATCGGGAGGAAGACATTCATCAATGTGTCGCAGGTCACTCAAAAAAGACTTGCGCCCGTCAAAATCGTTAGTATATTATCTGTTTAATGAACCACAGGCCCCGCGAGAAGAACAGGGAGACGACAACCATGCCTAACTATCGGATACGCAAGGAGCACGGCTTCACGCTGATCGAGATTCTGACCGTCGTGGTCATCCTCTCGATCCTGGCCGCCATCTCGGTTCCCTTCTATGCGCGCTATGTCCAGGGCGTAAAGGTAGCCGATCTGCAAGCCCAGATGGCTGCCATTCACAACGCCGCCAAAATGTATCGCAAGGACTATGGCGCCCGGCCGATTGACGTTGCCGAACTGATCGACAAGGGTTACTGGCGCCGGGACAGCCGCCTGATGTCCGAGTGGGACATCAATATGAACGGCGACCCCATAACAGAGATTATGGCAATATCGACCGGTCAATTCCGCGGCGGTGCCGGGCAGGTTGTCCGGCTCATCGTCCGGCAGGGCGATACGGATCAAAAAGGTGGTCAGTTTACAGGATACGGGATTCCCTCCGGTTCGATTGACCGGTAGAGGGAACCAGGGCAGCAACCGAATCCAAGGGATTCAACAAACCAACAGGAGATGCAGTAATGCTTCCAAGGATCAAAAGACGGGACAGTGGGTTCACCCTGATCGAAGTGCTGGTGGTGGTCGTGATCGTCGCGATCCTGGCCGCCATTTCGGTGCCGATCTACATCCAGTATGTCCAGGGCGCCAGGGCTTCGGATGCGCAGGCGACCATCGGCGCTATCTACAACTCGGTCAAGATGTTTCGCCAGGACTTCGGGGTCGATCCAACCACCATCGATGAATTGATCGAACTGGAATACCTCGAGCCTGACGAAGGGACGATGCGCCAGTGGTCATTCAACCTGATTGGCAACCCGGTCACCAACATCGAAGCCGTTTCGACGGCCGAAATGAAGGGTGGAGCGGGCCATATGGTCGTCTTCGATGTCCAGACCGGCCGCTTCCAGGGCTACGGTCTCCCGACCGGCGACGATCTCTAAAAAGGCGTGAGCCGCCGGTCCAACCGGCGCTCGACGGAAACTCTGAAAGCACAACTAAGGGCGGTCCGTGAAGTCTTTTCATGAATTGCTCGACTACACGGTCGATCAAGGTGCATCCGACCTGCATATCTCCACCGGCTCGATCCCGATGGTGCGTATTCATGGCCGGATGCGGAAGTTGAACCTGCCCCCGCCCGCTGCGGAGGAACTTGAGGACGAACTGCGGAAACTGCTCACCGCCGAGCAGTGGGAACGGCTGGAGGAAATGAAAGAGATCGACCTGTCGCACAAACTCGACGGGAAGGCTCGCTTCCGGGTCAACGTCTATTCCCAGGTCAATGGTTTGGGGGTGGCGTTCCGGGTGATTCCCTCGTCCATCCGCGGTTTCGAGGAACTGGGGCTGCCGGAGGTCTTGAAGGATCTCAGTCTGCGCGATCGCGGGCTGTTACTCTTCACCGGCCCAACCGGCTGCGGCAAATCGACCTCGCTCGCGGCATGCATCGACTATATCAATGAATATAAGGAGTTGCATGTCATCACAATCGAGGACCCGATCGAATACTACCATTCGAGCCGCAACTGCCTGATCAACCAGCGGGAGTTGGGCGCCAACACCCACAGTTTCGCCAATGCGCTGCGCTCGGCGCTGCGTGAAGACCCGGACGTCATCCTGGTCGGCGAAATGCGGGACCTCGAGACGATCTCGCTCGCGCTGACCGCAGCCGAGACGGGGCATCTCGTGTTTGCGACACTGCACACCTCGTCGGCGGCCAAGACCATCGACCGCGTCATCGACATCTTCCCGGCGTCGCAGAAGACGCAGGTGCGGTCGATGCTCGCGGAATCGCTCGAGGCGGTCATCGCTCAGAAACTGCTCCCCAAGAAGGGCGGTCAAGGGCGAACCATCGCCTGCGAAGTGATGGTGGCCAACGTCGCGGTGCGCAACCTGATTCGTGAGGACAAGATCTACCAGATTCCGTCCGTCATTCAGTCCGGCGGCAAATCGGGCATGCAGTCGCTTGACCAGGACTTGCAGCGCCTGATGCACAAGGGATTGCTCGATCGCGAGACGGCGGCGTTGGTAGCGGAGAACCCGAAGTTGTTCGAGGTGGACCTGAACCAATAGGTTCGCCCCCTGCAACCGGGCACAACAACAGGGCACAGCAAAGTTCGTCAAGGCCAAGAAGAAAATGCAATCAAGGAGAAGCAAGATGGACAGAAACAGCATCGCAAGGATGCGGGACGATCGTGGAAGCATCGACTTCGTCCAACTGGTGGTTGGGTTGATGATCGTGGCGATCGCCTGCGTCGGGACGTTCCAGGCGCTCGGATTCGGATATGACCACCTGAACGAGCAAATGCGCTACCGCAAGGCGCTCTCGATCGCGCGGTCGTATCTCGAATACTGGCAGGGTCGGATTCACACCGACTTCCACCCCAGCGACATGCAGACCCGGGCTGGTAACTTCGGTCGCGGCCCCCGGATCAAACTCGACGAGGGCGATCCGGCCACCACGACCGATGACATCTACTGCACGGTCGAGTATGGCGGTCTGCAGCCGGTCGATCAAAACACCACCGGCATCGGGACCGATTACTGGAACATCAACGTCCAGGTGATCTGGCAGGAGCGCGGCCATAACCGCGGCGAATTCGAGGAGAAGAGGATCACCCTCTTCGGCTCGATGGTAGCGGCCGAACTATAAGCCGCACACGGACAAGCAACGACGAAATCGTCAGGCGAGCAACAGATAGCCAGGGAGGAGAGCATATGAATGCGCTACGTAAGAGGCTCGCGCGGGAAGACGGGTGGACCTTCATCGAAGCGACCCTCGCGGTCGTCATTATGTCGGTGATGGTCTTGGGGCTCACTATCGTGATGCTGGCTTTTCGGGAACACCTTGACCGGAGTTGGGCCGTCCGCTCGATGGACCAGTACGGAAACGATGTCCTGGAAAACCTGACTCACGATCTGCGCAATGCAGTGGACATCGAGGTGGCCGGCGGGGACAACTCGCCCTACCACCGGGTTCAGGTGAAGTTCCTTAATCCCTATTCCCACGATCGCTTCGACTACAACAACTGGCGCGTCGATACGCGCTCAAATAGGGTCATCGTCAACAACCGGGAACTGCAGCCTTACTTCCCGCCCCGCAATCTGCGTCGCGGCGAGTCGTATGTGATCGAGCAGTTCACGCTAACGCCCTACGGCAAGGAGACTCTGTTCGCCAAGCCCGAGGGCTGGGAGCGCGCCGATGCGCTCCGGCGGGACCCAAAATTCACCAATGCCGCGTACGAGATTCGCTTCAAGATTCGCTACAACCGTAACGCCATGTACACCGACGACGTGAACTGGAGTTACACCCGCGAATACTTCAATCGAGTCTATCTGCGGAACAAGAATCTGATCGTCAAGAAGGGCATCACCGATTGACGGCCGGAACGCCGCAATGCAGTCAGGCTCAAGTTCAATGACTTCACTCAGAGGAGAACGTGCTATGCCACGGAAGAATGTGTCAGGCAACGATGACGGCAACATCCTGATCATGTCGGTCGTCATCACCGCCCTGCTGGTGGCTACGGGGCTCGGCTATATGCAATGGGCTTCCAGCGAGAAGTGGGACTCGGAATACGAGCAGGCCACGATACAGGCCTACTTCCTCGCCCAGCATGGGTTGATCGACAAAGGTCTCGAATATCTCCGCACCCGACAGCCGACCGACCTGCCCCAGGGAACGGTCCTGCTGCCGCCTCCGCCACCGGTGCGAGGCGTCGGCCGGGTGCACGGCGTCAAAGTCCGACGGGTCGTGTCGCTGGGAGATGGAAACGTCTTCCAACGGGCCGACACCTACGACATTTACGCCACCGGACGAGTCGAATTTAAGGGGCAGAACAAGCGAACCTTTTTCCAGCCCTGGCGTCGGGCATCGAATGACTATGCTGTCGTGGACCGCACCGCGACGCTGAGGGCCCGGCTTCGCTCGTTTGCCAACTATATGTATCTCACCAATCTCGAAGCAACCGGATACAACGAGATCATCTGGTTCTGGACGGGAGATACGCTTTGGGGACGGACGCACTCGAACGACTTCATCGGGCTGAAGTATTCACCGATCTTCTACGGGCCGATTTCGACCTCGCAAGACCGGTTCCTATACTACAATCCGCAGAATATCTACTTCGCCTATCCGCCGCAGTTCGGGGTGCCGAAGGTGAACTTCCCGACCACGGCGAACACCCTGCGGGCCGGTGCCAATCCCTTCATCGCCGACGCCAACGGCCGGATGATGACCTGGATCAAGATGCGGGGTGAGCGCGGGATCGACATCTACCAATACCCCTTGGGATCGGCGCCGCGGGAAAGCCTGCTGATGCATCTGGCAATTATTCCCTGGGGCGCAATCTTCGTCGATGGTCAGGTGGAATTGGAAGGGACGGTGGTCGGAAAGATGAGCATCGGCTCTTCCGGCAACATGTGGTTGCTTGACGACATCAAGTATGCCGGCTCGAATCCGCGCACCGGGTTCTTCGGCGATGAGACGCCCAACGAAGCCGGGATGCAGCATATGCTGGGTCTCGTATCGGAGGGGAACATCATCATCAAGAACAACTGGAAGAACGGCAAGGAGAACGGCGTTCAGGTACAGCCCGGAAACTACGACCGCCACTCGATAGCCATCAACGCCGGAATGGTGGCGCTCGGTCAACGAATTACCTACCCCAACCGGAGTGGGTTCACGTTCGAATGGCAGAACGACGACTGGGAACTTTACCAGGGACCGACGCCCGACGAACGGGGTTGGATTTTCTTGAAAGGCGCCGTGACGATGTGGCGCCGCGGCTATGTCCACCGCTCGAATCACATCGGGACCGGCTATCTCAAAGCCTACCACTACGACTTCCGGTTTGACCGGCGCCCGCCTCCTTTCTATCTTGAGGCGGTCGATGAGAACGGACACGGCTTGTTTGACATCATCTCCTGGGGCGAGCAACGCCCGCAGCGCAACTGACGGAGACGCACTATGCAGCCGGCCCTTATCGGGCCTCGGTGAGGGCCGGCTGTCTTCCTCCCGAACCCCGAGGGGAACGGAGCCGTTAGCAGAGACGCCCGGCAGGATTCGCATCGCTTTCTCTATCACGCTTTCGGCTGCGACCTTTCGCGCGTTCGGATTTTCGTATCAAGGGGGGGCTGCCATAGCAGTCCAAACAGGGTGACGCCATGTTCGGAATGGGGAGCAACCTGAGGATCGGCATCGATCTCGGGACGCACAGCATCAAGGTGGCCGTCGTCGAAAAGGCCGGCCCCCGCTTCCGCCTCATCAAGTGGAAGTGCTCGGAACTTTACGCCGGGGGCGAGAAATACGACCCTGAGGGACCGAAGAAGTCGATTGCGGTTCCGCAGTTGATGAAGGTCCTGAATGAAATGGGGATCGTCCCGAAAAAGGTGAAGCACCTCTCGTCGCTGATCGGCGGCCAGCAGGTTGCTGCCAAGGAGATCTCCACCGTTATGCAGACTGAAGCCGAAATGGCCTCGGGACTGCTCCTCGAAGCGCGCAAGCACATTCCGCTCGACGGCAGCGAGACCATCGTCGATTACCAGATCATGGGCGACGATGTCCGCGAATCCGACAAGGTCCGGGTGCTGCTCGTTGCGACGACCCGCAAAGCGTTCGAGATGCACCAGGACTACCTGCGTGAGATCGAACTCAAACCGGGCATCATCGACGTCGAGCCGCTCGCCGTCCTCAACTCCTACGTCATCCACTCCCAACTCCCAGACGAGGGAGTCATCATCTTCCTCCACATTGGCGCCAAACGAACGATCCTCTCGGTCTTCGGCCGGCGCGATATGTTCTTCACCCGCGATCTGCCGGTCGGCGGTCAGTCCTTCACTGAGGAACTGATGCGCAATTACGGCCTCGACTACGAGGAAGCGGAGAAGGTGAAGAAGGCTCAAGGGATGAACCCGCAGATCGAACGGAAGGGCGGTGACGGCGCCGGACTCGGCATCTCAGAGCGGACGACGATGGAGAAGTTGGGCGACGAGATCAATCGTTCGCTCCGTTACTATGTGAAGGAAACCGGCCAGTCGGTCTTCACGCATTTCGTCCTGACCGGAGGCGGCGCAGCACTGATCGGACTCGACACCTACCTGTCGAACAAGTTCAACCTGCCGATGGAACTCTACAATCCGTTCAACCAACTCGACAGCCGGGTGCCGGTCGATACCGAGAACCCCTATCAAATGGCTCCGGCGATCGGACTCGTCATCCGCGGGGACCTCTAACCTATGATCACCCAGTTCACCATCAACCTGAACAAAGGCGAGGATATCGCCGAACGTCAGGTGCGGCGGCGCAAGCGGTTTGAGGTCATCACCATGACCGTCATATTCATCGCTGTCGTCATTCTCTCAGTCTTCAGTTATCGTCAGCACCAGTCGGTGCAGGCGATACTGAATGCCAAACAAGCCATCATCCGCGACATCGACCGCAAACTCGACTCGCTGAAGAAGACCGGCAAGAACATCTCCAAGGAAGACGTTCTGGCGCTGGCCAAACTGGAGCGTGAGCGGGTCCTCTGGACCAAGAAGTTCCTCTCTCTCGGCGAACTGCTGCCTCAGGAGATGGCGCTTACCTATGTCGAGTTCAAGAATAACCTCCTGCTTCTGAAGTTGATCACTACCGTTCGCAGGGACGAGAAGGAGTTCGACAAAGTGAAGGAGATGATCGACCGGCTGCGCGCCTCGCCGCTCTTCTTCCACGACTTCGTCGATATGAAACTAAAGGAGCAGCATCAAACGAAAGTGGAAGATCAGACGATCCTCGCCTTCTCAGTGCTCTGTTCGATAGAGAAAGGCGCGGCAGTCCGGGGAGAACGCTCCGCCGGTGAAAGACGATCCGCGGTGGCTCGCGCCGTCGGCGGCGGCTAATCGTCCAACAGCATCATCCAATCAGGAACTCATTCGATGAAACGAAACCTCGCAATGCTGATCGTGATGGCCCTGTTCGGCGGCACCATTTGGGTCTATTACCAGTGGTTCTACCCGGAGTATCCGAAGCAGATCACCTCCCTCAATCGCACTATTCAGTTGCGCGATGAGAAACTGATCAGCGCTCAAATCATCCACTCGCAACTCGATCTCGTCTCCAACCTGATCGAAAAGAACCTGGCGCTTTCGAAGAGCGACTCGCTCGCCGAAGACGCTTCGCTCCCGTTCCTCGAATACATCACCGGCATTCTGAACAGTCTCGAGATCAAACTGCTCAAACTGGTGCCGGGCAAAAAGTCGGCGCGGCTTGACTACGTCCGGACGCCTTACACCATAACAGTCTCGGCGACTTACGAACAACTGGGCAAATTCGTCAACCAGTTGGAGAAGTCCGAGCGGCTGATCACGGTGGAGCAGTTCGAGATCGACAATGCCGTGCGGAAGTCGGGAGCCCGCGATGACAAAGTCAATTACAAGGCGCACGATATGGTGCTCCGCATTTCGACCCTGACCCTCATCAAACAGCGCTAAGGAAGGACCATAGCAGTGAAAGGACGCGATAAACTCTTCTTCAACCTGCTGCTCTTCCTCTTTCTGGTCGTCATCGGGCTCGTCACCTGGCGGACAATGAACACCCAGAAGGAAGTCAAGCGCTGGGTCGCGGAGATGAAACGGCGGCAGGAGCGCGGGGTCGAAGACCCGGTGCTTCGGGAGACGGTCGATAAGTTGGAATCGGAACTCCGATCCCGGTTGGCTGAGTCGTTTGCCCTGGAGAGGGATCCGCTCGACTTGACCGAGGTCATCAAGACCCGTTCGTTTATTAAGAAGATGCTCGGAAACGTGGCGCTCGTCGAGTCGGATCTGAAGATGCGACTGGCGGCGACGGTGACGAGCGAAAAGGGACCCTCGGCGGTGGTTACCTATAAGAGCCGCAACTGGGTCGTCATGGTGGGGGATTACGTCGGAGATGGTGAAGGACGCTACCGTGTCGAATCGATCGGGGCGAATCGCATGGTGGTGGTCCGCGGCGGTGAGCGGTTATCGTTGGTAACCGAAAAGGCGCCCGATACCAAGGCTGCTGAAGAGCAACTTTACGGTATGGAAGGCGCCAAGATGCCGGTCGTCGAAGTCAAGCAGGTGCCGGTGGGCAATTACTAAACCCCGCTTAAGCACCTGTCGGCGGTCAGCCCGCCGTGTCAACAAGTTCAATGTATAAACCTTAGGGTGAGGAGATCCATGGGCGGAACGCTTCAGGGCCCCAAACTTTTTTCCTTACTGATCAGTGCCACTCTCTGCATCGCACTGCCCGCTGCGGCTCAGCAGCCATCCCAACCGGCGGCAGCCGGCACGGGTCCGGTCAAGTCGATTACCGAGACAGCGCCGGGCCTTCGCACTGTCGTCAGCATCGATGCCGAGGATGCCTATCTGCCGAGCGTCCTATCGATTCTGGCTGCCAAGAGTGGCTTCAACATCGTTACCGGGCCGGGCGTTTCCAAAGAGGAACGGATCACCATCCACCTCAAGGACGCCCCCATCGAAGAGGCTATGAACCTCGTCGTCCGGGCGGCCGGCCTCTCGTATGAAATCGTCGGCAACTCCTTCCTTGTCGCCAAAGCCGACAAACTGAAGGAACAGGTTGGACTCAACTCCTATGTCCTCTCCCTGCAGTATGCCGATGCTGAGGAGGTCAAGAAGATCCTGGGCGACTTCAATGCCCAGATCGAGGTGGACAAGAGCGGCAATAAGTTGCTGGTCATCACCACGCCGAAGATCATCACCGACATCGAGCGGGTGGTGCAGAACATCGACCGCCCGTCGCTTCAGATTACCCTCTCCGCGCGGCTTATCGAAGTGCAGGTTGAGGACGAAGAGCGGCTCGGCATCAACTGGTCGAAACTGGCGACCAACACGTCGATGTTCCTCTACGAAGGCTCCGGCACTCCGACCCAATCGACCGGCGGTCAGACGCAACTCCAGCCCTTCGAGAAACTCGACGACGTCAACGCCATCGGCAACTTCCAGCGCTCGATGCCGATTTGGGAAGTCGCCCTCGATTGGCTTCTGAAGAACAGCCGCGCCGAAGTCCTTGCCAACACCAAGGTCTCGACGATGAACTCCCGGACGGCAACCATCGAACTGGTCGATGTTGTGCCTTACGTTACGAGTTCCGGCGGTATCGGCGGCCAGGTCTCAGTGCAGCGCGAGGAAGTCGGGACGAAACTATCGATCACTCCGCAGGTCAACACCGACGGCTTCATCACGGTGAGCATCCGGCCGGAAGTGTCGTCGATCTTCGAGTTCATCGGACCAGACCAGACGATTCCGCGCGTAGTGCGCCGCTCGTCGAGTATGACCGTGCGGGTGAAGAACCACCAGTCGATCGTCCTCGGCGGCTTGATGGGTATCACCGCCCACAAGACAACGCACAAGGTGCCGTTCTTCGGCGATATTCCCTACATCGGATCGATCTTCCGCTACAACGTCGAAGTCATGCGCAAGACCGACCTGATTATCGAAGTAACGCCGCACATTATCGATGACGAATACACGACCTACATCGGCAAGTCGTCGGAGATCATGCGGACGCATGATCGCTACAAGGACGAGTACAACATCGATCAGGATCAGCCGCTTCCGACAGACTACAAAACCGATGACGAGGATCGGTAGGTCCGTTTGACAGAATGGTCGCTAAAGGCCGGTTTCGTTCGACCGGCCTGCCTGATAACCCGACTGCTGCCTCTATTGGCAGCCCTGTTCTTTGACACGGCACCGCTCTTTGGGCAAGGTGCCAAATTGCCCGGTGGCGTCGATCGCGATCCTCTTGAAGCGCTCATCAACCGCCCGAGCACTCGCACGCCCGGACAGCCAATTGCTTTGGAAGAAGCGATCGATCCGGGGAGATACCGGCTCGGTCCGGGCGATCAACTGGAATTCGCCATCTGGGGCATAGTCGAATTGCACTTCGACCTGATGGTTGCACCCGATGGAACGGTTTCGGTTCCTTCGGTGGGAGGCTTCCGGGTGGCGGAGCGAACGTTGGCCGAAGCCGACAGTGTGCTCAAATCTGCGGCACTGGTATTCTATCCCCGCAGCCGGATCGAACTGAGGCTGACCGGGATACGCACCCGAAGGCTGGCGATAGCCGGCGCAGTGCAAGCCCCCGGACTCTATGACCTGCCGGCCGTTGAGCGGCTCTCGACATTGATCCAACAGGCTGGCGGGTTTGTCACAGCGACGCCGCCAACTTCCTCGCCTCAATCAGGGATGAAGCAGAGATCGTCGGAGCCGGAAGCGAAGAGCGAGAGGTCTCAGGTCTTCGCTCCGGGGGTTGCATCCAAGCGGCGCGTCATTATTGAGCATCGCAACGGCAGCCGATCCCGCGTTGACTTCCTCAGATTCCTGAAACTCGGCGACCGGGAGTTCAACCCGGTGCTTGCCGATGGTGATAGAGTCTCGGTGGCGATGCGCGATAGCACTACGGGTGTTGTTGAGGTGTTGGGTGCGGTAGGCGAACCGGGGTTCCTCGAATGGCTTCCCGGAGACAGGTTGGGGTTGATTCTCGACCTTGCCGGAGGCGTTGCCTCGAATGCCGATAGAAGCGCGGTGCGGGTTGTTCGTCACGCCAGGGTCCAAGCCGGCAGAACCGATACGACACTGAATCTCGACCAGGGTGGATCTGACTTTGCAGTCGAGGCTGAGGACCGGATCTATGTCCGGAAAACGGTGAGCAGCGGGCATCGCTACCGGGTTGAAGTTTCCGGTGAAGTTCAACATCCAGGTTTCTATCCTATCGATCCGGGCCGCACCAGGTTGAGCGAAGTGTTGACTTCGGCAGGCAGTATGACAGAATGGGCGGATACAATGAAAGCCCGGGTCGTCCGTCAGCCACACCCTGGACTGGCTGAGGACGGGGAGTTTGAGCGGTTGCGGGATCTCCAGACGGCGACGCTCTCCGCTGTCGAATATGGCTTTGTGAAAGCCCGGTGGCGCCAGGAAGAACCGGTCGTCACCGCCGACTTTGTTGGGATTCTAAGAGGCAGCAGGGATGCGCTCGACCCCGTCCTTGAGGATGGCGACCGCATCGAAGTGCCTCTCTATTCAGGAACGATCCGGATTATAGGTCAGGTTGCCCGGCCCGGCTATTCACAGTGGCGCCCGGGTTACCGAATGGAAGACTACATCGCCGCCGCCGGCGGCTATTTATGGAATGCCAATAAGGGCGCAGTTCGGATTATCAAGAGTGAAAGCGGCGCCTGGGTGAAACCGGGCAAATCGGTTAAGATTGAAGCCGGGGATACGATCGTTATCCCCGACAAGCGAGAGTTGAGCGCTTGGGAGACCTGGAAGGAAGTCCTTCTGGCGATATCCCAGGTGGCTACGGTGTTGATTGTGATACGTTCGTTCTGATTGGACCACAACGCGATGCCCGCCGCCCTCTGGCGGCGGGAATGTAAGGATGAAATGGCACAAGCAAAAGAAGCCACGGAGAGAAAGAGAATGAAGAGACTCGTCACGTTCGCATTACTGCTGTCGGTCGTCGTCAGCCTCGGGTTGACACTCGGCTGCGACAGCAACAAGACCGGAACCGGACTGCCCCCGACCGGCGGCGGCCCGGCCTACATCGAACTCCGGTCCACGACTTCCACCATTCGCGGATTCAACGGCGACGTCAAGACCGCCGAAGTAACGGCCATTGCCCGTGATGCGCAGGGCGTAGCCGTCTCCGGCGCGAAGATCGATTTCGCCATCATCAATCCGCAGCCCTACAAGGGTGCCGTTTCGCGGCCGTCGGCCGCGGACACGATGACCAGTGACAACGGGGAACTGAAGGCCATCTATACGGTCTCAATCTCCCGCACCACCGATGTGATCGTCGAAGCGCGCTCGGGCAATGTCACCAACCGGATTACCCTGTCGGTCATCGTCGTCGATGACATCCTGGGGACGCTCAGCATCGAATCGGAGAGCCGCCGCGGTGTGCTCGCCGTGCCGCCCGGATCATCCGGCAGCATGATGGTGACCGCGACGCTCGTCGATACGGGGGGTCGGGCGCTCCAGGGTATGCAGGTCAATTTCCGCACTGAGCCGGCCGGTCTCGGCTCGATCGACAGCGACACCGGAACGACCGACGTGAACGGCCGCACTTCGCGCCGCTTCACCTCGATCGTCGGCAATTACGGTATCTGCCGGGTCGTCGCTTCGGTCGGCATCAAGGTCGCCAGCACCAACATCGAGGTGCGCCCGGTCGCGGCTCCGGCAAATATCGACATCCTGGCCGATGCGGCGGTCGTCTCGGCGCCCGAAGGCGTCGATATGATCATCAACATCGAGGCGATCGTTACCGATTCCAATCGCGTCGGCGTTCCGGGCACCCCGGTGGCGTTCGAAGCGATCCCCATCGGCGGCGGGTCAACCTTCGGCGTGATCGCAGCGCGGGACACCACCGACCTCGATGGACGGGTGACAACCCAATTCCGCAGCCTTGGCAATTTTGGCGCCCAGGATATTCGGGCTCGCGCGCTGCCTTCGGCGGACGATGCGGAAGGTCCGTTCATCGAGAAGTCGCTTCGGATCGAAGTGAAGCGGCAGACGATCGGCATCCGGTCGCTTTCGATTCGCGCTACGCCCAGTTTCATGCAACTTCCGGCCGATTCCCTCGGCATGGCGAACATCCGGGCGACGGTGCTCGATGAGTTCAATCGCGGCGTCAAGGACGTCCGGGTTGATTACAGCACCGACCTCGGCGCGCTTGCGAATATTACCACAACCGACTCCACCGGTGTATCCCGGGCGGTCTTCGTCAACAACTATCAGCAGGGCATTGCGACGATCTCGGCATCGATTGCCGGGACGAACCTCTCCGCCTCCGCGCGCATCGAAGTGCGGCAGTCGCAAGACCTGAGCGGAACGTTGCAACTGACCACCGACCGGGGATCGATCTTCGCCGACAACGGCCTCACCTTTGCCAATCTGGTAGCCGTCCTCAAGGATGAGGATGGACAGGTTCTGACCGGCAAGCCGATCATCTTCACGTCGCGCTTCGGTGCCGTGAATTCACCGGTCAACACCGACACCAGTGGCATCGCCCGGGCGGTCTTCACCGATATCGGCGTCCCTTCGGTCGATGAGTCGGGCAATCCAGTGCCGGATGTGATCACTGCACGTTACGACCCGCTCGGTCTGACCGCACAGGTCGAGATCACCATTCTGCCGCGCAATCCCGTCAGCAGCGTATCGCTGCGTGCCGGAGCGGCTCAAATGATTGCCGGTCGGGGCGATTCGACAGCCGTCGTAGCAACCTGCCTGCTGGCCAACGGAGCCTTCGCTCCCGCAGGAACCTTCGTTATCTTCGATGTCGATGAAGGTCGGTTCAGCAGCGCCGGGGTTCCGGTTGTCGGTACATCCGGTCAAGCCGAAACCAAATATATCGCCGGCACCCTGGTGGGAACGGCTCACCTGACGGCTTCGGTGACGAATCCGCCTCCGGATTCCAACGAAGTCGTCTCGAATATTGTCGAGATCCAACTGATTCCCGGTGCTCCGACGCAGATTCGCGTAACGACCGACCGTCCCTTCCTGACGACCAACGATCCCTCCACCTTTGCGACCATCTCCGCACTGGTGATGGACACCCTGGGCAATCCGGTCGGGGCGGGCAAGTTGCTCAACTTCGCCACCGACCTGGGCAACATCGCCGGGGCATCGTCGGTAACCGACTCGGGAGGCGTCGCCACCGCGCGGCTCTTCTCCGGTGTTTCTGCAGGCCCGGCGACGGTGACGGCGACGCATATCCTTCCGGGAGGTGCGGGAGTCATCAGCGGCAATGTCGTCGTTACGTTCATAGCCGGATCTCCCAACGCCATCGAACTTACGGCTGACCCGATCAATATTCAGGTCCGGGGCAGCGGCGGCAGGGAGAGCGCCCGGCTGACGGCTCGTATCTTCGACGCCAACGGCAATCCGGTCGAGACCGCCAACACCGTCGTCTTCGAATTGCTGCGCGAGGAAGCCCCGCCGGTTGGCTGCAATATCAACGGCCGCGGCGCAGTTGACTCGACTGTTACCGCCGGCGGCACGGCAAATGCAACCCTCAACTCCGGCACCCGTATCGGCGGTAAGTTAATTCGGGCTTACACCTGGCGCGATCCGGCTACCCGGCGCGACACGGTGCAGGTGACGATCTCCAATGTTGCCGTTGTAGCAGGCCCGCCGTTCCAGTTGGACATCGACGTCAACGACGACGGCGACGACGCCGGCGGAGGCGCCTGGGTGATCGAGGTCTCGACCCGCGTCTGGGACATCAACCGCAACCCGGTAGCCAACAGCATACCGGTGATCCTGACCGTCGATCCGCCGATCGCCAACGTTTCCCCCGGATTCACCGGCAACAATGGCCGCCGCGGCGCGCCGACGCAAGGCCTGGCTTACGCCGATCTGGTCTATAACAGCATCAACACGTTCGACAACATCACCATATCGGCTGAGGTGCAGGGCTTGAATGGCGTGATCATGGGTGAGCGGCCGCACAAACTGCCGCTCCAGGACGGACAGATCAGCCTTAACATCGACCCGCAGAACTGGATGATCGATGACGAACCCAACCTGATCGTCCGCTGCTGGGCGATCCTGCGGGACGGTCACCAGATTCTGATCAACAACGGACCGATCCTCTTCACGTCGAACCGCGCACGGTTCTGGTGGTATGACTTCCAGGCCCGAAACTATCGCGAGTTCTTCCCGGATCCGGCCCGTAAGTTGACCGGCCTCGTCGATAACCGCAACAACGAGCCGCAGGGAACTGCGACGGTCTTCCTGCGCGGCGTGATGGACGACTTCTTCCTCGATCCCTTCACGCTCGAAGTGACCGTTCAGATCAATGCCACTGTCGAAGGCTACAACGATGTAGCCGCCGATCCGGCATTCCTCTTCGTAACGCGGCACGGCTGATCCAAAGACCTGTAAAGTCATCGGGTCAAGGCTTGGGCGCGGCGTCCGGCGACTGCCGGACGCCGCGCCCGTAAAGAAGCGCATTGAACCAGGAAAGGCGGACAAAAATGTCCACCCTCCGACAGTAGTAGGACAGACATTCCTGTCTGTCCGCAATTCCGATTGGAAGCACGCGTAGTTTCACGAGTGGACAGACAGGATTGTCTGTCCTACTGAATGCGAAATCGTATAACATAACCGCACGGCAAAACCATCACCAACGACGCCCGCATGGCGGGAGTCGGACTTTAGGAAGATCAGACACCCCTTATGGAAGCGACCAAGCATCTTTCCAGCGCCAACCGCCTCGGAGACATCCTCGTTGCGGAAGGCATCATCTCGGACGAACAACTCCGCAAGACTCTCGCCGAGCAGCAATATTCCAGCGAGCGACTCGGTTCGCTCCTGATGCGGCTCGGATTCGCCGTCGAGGAGAACATCTACAATGGTCTCTCGCGGCAGATGTCGATCCCGTTCATCTCCAACGACCAGTTGCTCGAAGCCCCCGAAGAAGTCGTGAGGGTCATTCCCGAGGCTTTTGCCCGCGAAAACACCCTCATCGCGCATAAGTTCGCGGACCAGTCGTTGCTCGTGGCGATGGCCGATCCGGAAGACATTATCGCCATCGACAACCTCCAGAAGTTGACCGACCGCCGGGTGGTGAGCGCGCTGGCGACGCCGAGCGGTATCCGTTCGGCGATAGAGCAACTCTACGTGCGCATCCGCAAGGCTGGCGAAGTCAAGGATGTCATCGGCGACTTGCAGATCTTTGCCGAGGCTGAGGGCGACGAAGAGGGCCTGGTCGATATGACCAAGGAGCAGACCGGCATCGATGACGCACCGGTCGTCAAACTGGTCAACCTGATCATTTCCGACGCTTTGAAGGAGCGCGCCACCGACATCCACATCGAGTGGCAGGACGACTACATCTCGGTCCGCTATCGTATCGACGGTGTGCTCCAGGAGGTGATGACGCCTCCGCACTCGGCGCATCCCGGTATCGTGAGCCGTATCAAGATTATCTCGCGCCTCAATATCGCAGAAAAGCGTCTGCCGCAGGACGGACGGTTCTCCATCCGGGCCGCCGACCGCGAGGTGGACGTCCGCGTCTCGATCCTGCCGACGGTGAATGGCGAAAAGATCGTGATGCGACTCCTTGACAAGACCGGCTTCAGCCGGTCGCTGACCCAATTGGGAATGGAGCCGGAGTTCCTGAAGATATTCAAGCGGAACATCATCCAGCCCTACGGAATGATCATCGTCTCGGGGCCAACCGGGTCGGGCAAGTCCACGACGCTCTACGCCTCGCTTAACGAGATCAAGACCATCGAAGACAACATCACCACCGTCGAAGACCCGGTCGAATACCATACCAACGGCATCAATCAGGTGCAGGTGAAGCCGAAGATCGGGCTCACCTTCTCGGCGGCGCTGCGGTCGATCCTTCGACAGGACCCGGACAAGTTGCTGATCGGTGAGATCCGCGACGGCGAAACGGCCGACATCGCGGTGAAGTTCAGCCTCACCGGGCACGTCGTCTTTACGACCCTGCACGCCAACGACGCCCCGGCGACGATCACCCGTCTGATCGATATCGGGGTGCCACCGTTCCTGGTCGGATCGTGCCTGCTTCTGGTGATGGCGCAACGGCTCGTGCGCAAGATCTGCACCAAGTGCCGCCACGAATACGATCCGGACGAGTTTGAAATGGGCGCGCTCAATATGTCGGACGAAGAGAAGGCGCGCTTCGCGGGGATCAAGTTCTATCGCGGCAAAGGCTGCGTCCACTGCCGCAACACGGGCTACTACGACCGGACCGGCATTTTCGAGATCCTCGAGGTGAAGGGGATCATCCGGCGGATGATCTTCGACAACGCGAACCAGGAGGAAATCCGCGAGGAAGCCATCCGGCGCGGAATGGTGTCGCTGCGGGAAGCCGGTCTCCGCAAGGTCGCAGCCGGCACGACGACGATCCGCGAACTTCTCCGCGTCACGGTGCAGGAATACGATTAGGGTAATGGTTTTGTGGTCGAACTGGGCAGACATCAAGTTTGTCGTAGAGCATCACCAGGACGGGTATGTGGCATATCCGCTGGGCGTCGAGGGGGTGGTTGTCGGGGAGGGCGAAACCGCAGAAGAAGCGCTCGAAAATGCCCGGTCGGCGCTCCGTTTCCACATAGAGACGTTTGGCTACGAAGTTCTTTCATGCCCGACAACTCTTAAGTGCATTTGTCACCGAATCGGTCGTGTGAGTAATCCACGCGGTTTCCTCGTGATGCTGCCAAAGCAGATGTAATGGCCGCGCTTAGGCGTTTGGGATTCGAGATTGCAAGAACTGGCACCCATATGGCAATGATTCGCGCCAACTCCGATGGCACATCGACACCTTTGACCATGCCGAATCACTACCGCATCAAAGGATCCACCTTGAGAGTGAAATACGCCCAGGCAGGGATAAGTCGCAGCGAGTTTCTTGATGCGTTCAATGGTCTTTAGAAGAGAATATGCCGTCAGGAGTCCGCGCCGGAAATATAAGCCAAGATTGCATTTATCTTCTAATGCGAAGTTGTGTTCAGTAGGACCGACATTCTTGTCTGTCGTTCTCGTGAATGACTAAACACCAATCGGAAAGACGGACAGACAAGAATGTCGGTCCTACTGAATTGGTGTCCGTTCGAATGCAAATTGGCATAATGTCTGCGATCACCTATAGAGGACTATTCACTTGGCTAAAGCAGAGATAAAGACCAAACAGAATGATATGAGCGTTCTGGGGTATCTCTCGACCGTTCAGGATGCCCAGCAGCGCAAGGACGGCGAAGCCCTGTTGCGCCTTTTCAGCGAGATAACCGGACTTGAACCCAAGATGTGGGGCGACAGCATCATCGGTTATGGCAACGTCGAGATTAAGTCCCCTTCTTCCGGGCGGGTAGTGGACTGGTTCTATGCCGGTTATGCGCTTCGCAAGGGGAAGATTACGCTCTATTTGACTCACGATGCGGCTCAGTATGCCGGACTTCTCGCCCGCCTCGGCAAGGTGAAGCATGGCAAGGGCTGCATCTACATCAACAAACTGGCCGATGTGAATCTCGAAGTCCTCACTGAAATAATCCAGTCGGCGGTGGACTTTAACCTTAAGAATTGGTGAGGGGCCTCCGTCTTTGCCCGGTAGGGGCGCGATTCATCGCGCCAGTATCACGCTGTCAGGTGCCCTCACCTGACGACCTAGACCAAAGGCACAACATAGGCCTTAAACAATGCTGACCGCCTACATCAAAGCCGCTATGAAGCGGGCGAAATATGAGATCATCGACGATCCCAATCCCTTCTATGGCGAAATCCCCGATCTCCCCGGCGTCTGGGCAAACGGATCGACACTTGAAGCGTGTCGGGATGAGTTGGAAGAAGTGCTGGAGGGGTGGATACAACTTGGAATCGAAGAAGGCGACAAGATACCGGTGCTGGACGGGATCGACCTGAACATAGACTTGCAACCGGAACTTGTTGGAGCCGACTAAGTATCCATGGCACGATAGAAAATATCTCTGGAGTCTTCAATGGATGAGCAAACTGCCAACTTATACGCCATTGTGGGAGCATTGGCTGCAATATTCTTACTCATAGCACTGATTTTTCAACCATCCGAGCGCGAAATAATGGATTCTTGGATGGGTGCTCATGAGTCCGAGGTAATTGCCGCGTGGGGACCACCCGATAGAATTGCGGAAGATGGCAAGGGGGGAAAAATACTCATTTATGAGCAAATCGAACAAAGGGCATCGCCATCATCCGGGAAGGCAACAATTCGCACATATGATGATAAAGCAGTTATTGATTTCCAAGAGGAGCACGGTGCAATCAAAGTGTATAGAAGAGCACACATGTTTTATCTGAACGAATATGGTTATGTATACTATTGGATGATTAGGTGAGTGGCTTCAGGCAACTCCACTGTCTCATGAAAGCAACAGAATATCTTGCGGATTAACACAAAATACGCCGTTTGCGGCAGGATTTCTTCGACGCCGCGCTGGCGCTTGAAGCCGAGAGCGAAGGCGGAGAAGGGATTACCACAGACGAGTTGCTTACGGGAAAACGAACTTGACTTTTCAATCGCGAACAAGAAGTAACTATGATCACAAACTGTGCTAACCGAATACATACAATTAGCCCTTTCCAAGGCTCATTACAAAATTATTGAAGACCCCAATCCCTTCTTCGGCTGGGTAGAGGAATTGCCCGGTTGTTGGGCTAATGGTCCGACGCTCGAAGCCTGTAGGGAGGAACTCCGCGAGGTCATTGAGGATTGGATATTAATCACCAATCGGCTCGGCGAGCCGCTTCCCGTTATTGATTGGTAGGATTGTTGAGATCGTAAAAGAAGGGCGAATCGCCTTACGCGATTCGCCCCTACTGGATACCGACTTCCGTCGGTATGAAAGGATAGCGGATTCCAGCTTTCGCTGGAATGATGAGGAAGTATAGATTCCCGCCTGCGCGGGAATGACACCGAACGTTACTAACTGCCCAATAGAGAGCAGCACCCTATGCCCAATTTCCAATACGTCGTTACTGACGCCAAAGGCATCCGGCGCGAAGACCGCATCC
>Ga0194120_10003170_pt1 | contig 27196 bp, 29 predicted proteins | sample TA2MahCa65mmetaG_FD_148642 | JGI IMG/M metagenome (GOLD analysis project Ga0194120, IMG submission 148642) | Freshwater microbial communities from Lake Tanganyika, Tanzania - TA2015019 Mahale Deep Cast 65m | ecosystem: Environmental > Aquatic > Freshwater > Lake | place: Tanzania: Lake... | reverse complement strand
GATCTTTTACAACCGGAAAAGGACTCACTCGGCATTAGGCTATCTGTCGCCGGCTGAGTTTTTGAAGCTTCATTATCAACCGAAGGTTTTGGCCTCTTAACGTGTCCTCTTTTTTGTTGCAAGTTCATTTGTTGCCTAACGGCGCTGCGGATCAGCGGCAGACGAACACGCGAGCAAGCTCGCGGGGCGGCTGTCCGCTGCAGCCGCTTGATGGCCTGGCGCGTCAGCGCCGGGACAGAAAGCGGATGGGTAATCCGCAGCGCCAACCTCAATCCAGCACCGTACATGATCGAAGCCATTAACCCCTTCTCACCGGACATTTCGGCAAGAAGGGCTGTACTCGAATGCTTACAATTCAATTGGCTTGAAATACAATCAAGTTCCTAACAATGGGAACTTCACTTCATGACAGCAAAAACGTCATGGAAACTGTAACCCTGAAACTAAATGGCTTGGGAGCATCAGTGATCCCCGGAGCAGGGGATGAACGTATCTTGGTGCTGCAAGCTGACCTACTTATTTGAAAAACCGAACGTTACATCGAAATTTCAAATACAACAGGCACTGCTTGAACTACTTGGGAGAAAAAAAGAGAGGGCTCTTTTTTTTAAAGTACAAAAAACAGGAATAGATGCAAAAGGAAAATTCTTCTGCTTCACTGTCTGAAACTCAGATATTTGCGCTATCGTGCTTTTTCAAGCACTTGGCGGGGCTGTTCGTTAGTAAAAAAACTTTTCGTTTTGATTTGTCAGGTGAGTAGACCGGAGGACTTTCACCTCCAGATCCTCGCAAAACCGGACATGAACCTCTCGACTCATCCGGCTTCCATCATCCAGCCATCGGGAGACACCCCACTTTCCAGTGCGCAAACATGTCTGGTTGTGCTTTGGCCATGAGCCATAGCATTCTGTGTATTCTTCATGTGCAATGCCTTTCAAAACATCGGCGCTGCGGATCAGCGGCAGACGAACACGCGAGCTTGCTCACGGGGACGACTGTCCGCTGCAGCCGCTTGATGGCCTGGCGCGTCAGCGCCGGGACAGAAAGCGGATGGTCATCCGCAGCGCCGATGGCGAGGCGCGTAGCGTCCGCGCCATCGGTCGGGTTCAGGCGCGTTGCGGCGTGCAGCGGAGCAACGTTGCCTGCAACCCGGTGTTGGGCTGCGATGGTTGAATACACGATTGTGGCTCTGTTGGCTCCATAGTTCATAGTCCTATTTCATCAGACGCTTCCGAAGGAACTTGACGGTTCGCTCCCACGCCAATTCAGCCGCTTGGGAATTGAAGGCGTCGGCTCGGTCTGACTCGAAGAACCAATGGCTGGTGTCAGGGTAGATGAAAAATTCACCGACTCTATCTGCGGTTTCAAGGCTCTTCTTGAGTTTCTTGAGCGCCGCATCGGACACCCAGTCATCCCCTTCCGCAAAGTGACCCAAGAAGACGGCCCGACTGCTCGTGTAGTCTCCTGCACGTGCGCCATAGAACGTCACAGTTGCTCCGATCGGCAACGCGGGTCGTTGCGATAGCCAAAGCGCCCAATGGCCGCCCATTGAAAAGCCTATAACCCCAATGGTTGACCCTTGAACTGCAGGATGATTGCAGAGTTGCTCGATAGCACGAATGAGTGTTTTGTAAGTTGGTTCTTTCTTCGGCTTGGCACGCAATCGTTTTGCGCCCGCGATGGTGGTGGCAACTTGGCCTTCAAACAAATCGGGAGCGAGAGCGACGAAGCCTTCCTCGGCCAATCGGTCACAGACACCTCTGAAGAAGTCGTTCAGCCCCCACCAAGCGTGGATGACAAGTACGCCAGTGCCCTTTCCCGAAGGGGGCAAGGCGACATACACATTTGTGGATTGCGTTGTTTTCCTAGGCATCTCTTTTGCCCAAAATGGCGATAACTGAATTTGCAGCCCAACAATGTTAGCTCAGCCGACAGCAAAAAGCGCAGCTTTTTGACGGTCGGCTGGAGCGATTTGTTGGGCTGCTGGTTTGAGCAAGAAATTGACTTTTCATTTCTTGGCTGAGGCAGTGTGCTTCATGTTCATGTAGACCCCACCGACTTCAAGCTCGTCCAGCATTTGGGAAAGCCTTTTGTCTTTGGTCTCTTGACGTTTCGCTCTGCTTATCCAGCCGATGTAATCGTTTTGCTGATACGCTGGCCGATCCTTGTAGGCACCCATCAGACCTCGCTCATTCAGCGCAAGGCTAACGAACTCAGGCATAGGATACTTCTGTCGTTTCAAGCCAGAGAAATCGGAACTCATGGTTTTCCTCATGTGGTGCTGCCCAACGTAAAGCTAAGGGGCGCGCCTGTCACGGAAGATTGGCGAAGCCGCCGAAGCTGAAAAAAATACAAACCCCCAAAATCGCCCCGACAAGGCACGTCCCGCTTGAGCGTAATTGAATTTAATGCTATGTGCAGCGCCATTACCTATGTTCTTGATAATGAGATTTACGATAGAAGGCCGTTTAATATCAGGATCAGCATAGACGATAACGACAGGGTCAGTTGATGAGCGAAAGACTGCGTATGTGACCACAGCAGATGCTGTTGCAACCAAGGCCATAAAGATCGAAATCCAGTTACCAACATCCATTTTGTTATGATATGCAATAAGTTAACAATGTTCAGACTGATCTGTCTAATTCAGGAAAAGCAGAAAGCTTCTTTCTGTACAGGATAACTTCAATATCATATCCACAGAACGACCAATTAATTATTTATAAAAGAGTTAACGGTATCCGGAATTAGGGGCGGACATTAGTTTCAGTCACTTTTCGTTTCGGCAGAACACGGATTTCCGACAACCCCCGACGTTGATACCCCCGACTGACCGGGCCCTCGCCGCATGGACCTCAATGACGTTGCTTCTGTTCGACGTAAGAGCGCAAGACTGCGTTGATTTTCTTCTGGTAGCCTTTGCCCTGGCTTCGGAAAAACTCCAGAACCTCATAGTCAACACGCATGTTCAGCACTGCCTTGGGGCGAGGAGGTTCTGCCGAAATGCTTGACCAGTCAATGTGCATTCCGGCCTCATCATCGTCTTCGGCAACTGCTGCCTCGATTTCCTTGCCCGACATGGCCGCAGCGCTTTTCCAATCGCTCTTGTCCTGGCCATGCATCCGCATGTTTTCCAACTCTTTATCCGTGTATCTGACGATACGCTCTTTCCTCGACATCTCGTGCCCTCCTGAATGAAATAATCCGGCGGGCATTGGCCCGCCATGTCCAGACTACAGTGTAAAATTTCTCGCCGATTGTGGCCGTGGTCACATAGCGAGTCTCATCGGGATTATTTGCCGTGGCCGTAACCGTTGGCCTTCCATCGAAAAGCAACCTCGCTGCTATAAAATCGAGTCAGTGCTTCTCCAAGATTCCTGATCCGTTTCTTTTCGTCCCATTCAAACATAACAACAATTCTACACAATTTGTATAGACAATGCAGATAAGTTTCAACATTTCTTCGTCGGTAAGGACTGGAACGGTCACAACGACGTCAAGTTACAACGCACATCGCTTCACGATATGGCTTGCCGCAGCCGCTGAAAGCCTGAGCTAAAGGGCCATTCCGGCAGAGGTCACCCCCTTGCCTCCATGCAGAAAATGGTTATGCCTATTCTTGAATTACGGATATTGCCTTCCCTTTTGCGGTTTTTATTTCATCCGGACCTCCGTAAAATCCGGTGTTAATGAGAAGTACACCGTTGGCTCCGATTTTAGCAGCTTGTACTTTAAGCTCGTTGATGACACGATCCTGTGCCGCCTGTGTTGAAAATTCAACATCGCTGGAAGCCTCAACTATACCGATAGTGTCATATCTCGATGGTGGATCAAGATATAGTTTCACCATACCTGGACTGATCGCAGGTTTGAACTTGCCAGTCACAATCGACGAGCCAGTTGCTCATCCGACCAAAACAGACAAAAAGGAAAGCGTTATGATGATTTTGAAAATTCGCATTTTTAACCTCCTATTGACATGACATTGATCTGTATCCTCAATAAATTAAGCCACATAGAAAAAATAAGCAATACGCGAATTCTTTCCGGGTGAATCAGCTCGATCAGCTCGATCAGTTCCGAATACAACAGTGATCAGTTACAAGGATGAATGCATCATTGCTGGGGTTTACCGTGTCTACCATGCGATTAGTTTACGTAGTTATGAACGTCCCCTCCTCCACAGCTCAGAATACATGAGTGATCAGTTACAAGAATGCATGCATCATTGCTGGGGTTTACCGGGATTCCCAAGAAATTAGTTTCCGTAGTTGTGAGCGTCCCGCTCTCCCCCCTTGAGTCGAAACGAGTCAGCCGATTTTTCACCACGCGATTTTCTATTTAGTTTTCCACCGCTCAAGTTTCGGGATCCCACGGGTTAATATCCATGCCAAAATGCCATTCATTCCATCTTTCTTCATTTCTTGAATGCAATACTTTTGGAATTTCTGAGCAGTATCAATATCCGGGGGGTTCAGAAATTTTCCGTTTTCGTAGCACATGGAACAATACTTGTCGCTTATTGAGCCATCCGAATTGGTGCCACCACCCTTTTTATCCTTCTTCATTGGGTACCCACAACTTTGACAATATTTGTTCATTACCAACCTCCTTTTGTAAGCACATAACGTGGCCGCGGATGAGCAGTGCTCCGTGGCGAAAAATTTATTTATCGGCGTGGAGTGTCAGTACAAAATAAGCAATACGCGAATTCTTTCCGGGTGAATCCGCTCGATCAGTTCCGAATACAACAGTGATCAGTTACAAGGATGAATGCATCATTGCTCGGGTTTACCGTGTCTACCATGCGATTAGTTTACGTAGTTGTGAACGTCCCCTCGTCCCCTATTGCTCGGGTTTACCGTGTCTACCATGCGATTAGTTTACGTAGTTGTGAACGTCCCCTCGTCCCCTATTGCTCGGGTTTACCGTGTCTACCATGCGATTAGTTTACGTAGTTGTGAACGTCCCCTCGTCCCCTATCCGAACCAGCCCTGTAATTCCCTTTGGCTCTTGAACCGTAAAGTATGGCTTTATCTACCTGCCCGTAGCGCGCAATCACACCATGAATGCTCGCTATGGTCGTATCGTTGAGTCCATATTTCATTCCTGCCTCTCACTTGTAAGCGGTTCAAGCATATCAAGAAGCTTGCGGTAGGCGGCATGATAATGATTGCGGATTGCTTCTGCGATTTCTTCGGCAATTTCCATGTGGGAACCTCTAAAAAGTGTGATGAGAGATCAATGTGCAAGGCGGACGGAGCGGAGAAACCGGAGTGTACACCACACTACATGAGGATTTCGAGCACCGACCAACGCAGCAATTTGAGTGCGGAATAACTTTTTCGAGGTCCCCTTTATAACACATCAGCCATCTGTATGGAAGCAAAAGTTCGTATTTGAAATGCACCCAACATTTTCAGGTCATAAAAAATGCCGGGTCAGCCCAGGCTGTTGCGGGAGTAAGGAGGAAACAGCGTCGTCATGGCTCACAAGCGTAACGCACGGGACAGGTCGTCATGCTCAAAAGCGCTCTCCATCCGCTTGATTTCTGCCGGTCGTGCACCGACAGTTTTTGCCACCTCAGCCCATCTCTCTGTAACATGGGCAACCTCAGAAATCATTCGATCCGCCTCAGCCTTCTGCAATCCGAAAAAATGGGCGACATCACGAACCAGTCCTATCGAGCACGTTCCGTCTTCCAGATCAATGGCTGTCGAGAGAACCCTCGGTTTCACATCCTGAGGCGTCGGGTTGAGATCGAACACCGGAGACAACACCCATCCGTGCCTGCTCGTCATCAAAAAGCCATGGTTCCGCAAATGATCGTCAACATTTGAGATCAGCACATTGAAAACCATGCGCCGAAACAACTCGGCACGATCCGTCCGCGCCTGGGCACCAAACTCTCCGAGCGCATCGACAATATCCAGATAACTCCCCCCCTCGCCATCAAGAGATCCGGTCATGGACATTGCCGACATGAAAGGAATACGCCCACCATCCTTGCGGTCAAAACGGCACGAAAGCAGAATGGCTTTTCCGGCAATCCTCTTCAGATCATGGACGGGTGTCCTTATCCCTGCTTTTGCAGCAAGTCTCAGCGCAATCTCTTCCCAGGTTTCAATGCTGTATTCATCGTTTTCCTTCGGAAACTTGGCTATCGAAAGCTGTCCATACTGATCAATAACCGATGCTTTCGGACGCGCCCCTCCAAGTGATGAACCGGGAGCGAAAATCATCAGGAGGTCTTCATCACTCTCTTCGTCTCGCAGTATCCGCTCGGTCACTCCTAATAACTTCCCAAGCTCAACCAACTTTGGAACCCCGCTCTCTGTCGATGACAGAAAACCCGCATCTCCCGGATATCTGAAGCGAAATGCGCCCAAACGGGTCTCATCGGCAACCCCCAGCAGAAAATCGGTTTCAAACAGCGTTCGTGGAGCCCGAAGCTCTTTTTCGGCTCTTCGACGCTCGGCACGACGCATAAGACGACGCCCCCATTGGTCCGGAGCGGAATCCCCCAACGTACCGAACATCTCCCTGCCTGCCGGAGGAACGAAAATACCACGCCCCACCTTGAGTGAAACATCTATTGGAAAATGATCGACCGCAGCAATCCATCGGTCATCATACTGGAATGAAACGGTCTCCCGGCCCCTGCCCGACTGACGGTAAAGCCTGCCAATCAATCGGCAGGAACCTTGCCAATCGATATAAACCTCGACCTCAGGCATCACCGTCACTCCGTTTTCTGCCGCTTATACGGGCACGCCTGGGCAATGCTGCCGTCGAAAGCTGCTGACCAACACTGTCTCGGGCAGGATCGGCAAGCAAGGCCAGATCATCCAGCAAACCAAGGGCCTGAAGCACAGCAGCATAAATACCGATACTCACCGAAGGATCGCCCTTCTCAAGGCGGGAAAGGGTTGGGCGCGATGTCGAAGCCCGCTCAGCCACAACACTCATAGGCAGCCTGCGGCGCATCCGCGCCTCATGAATATTGGCTCCAAGCTTGCGCAGCGCCTTGCGCACGGCAGAATTTGGCAGATGAGGTGTCGGCATTTGTAATATTGGTATATCCTTAATCAGATATAAGGTAACACCATATTTACATATTACAAAAAACGGGACGCGCTTCGGCCTATGGTCTCACCTTTCTTCAAATCCCGTAGGGATGCCCTATCGGTAGAACAGCATCCCCTCCTCCTTAAAGCTCCGGAGGAGCGGCATAACGGTAACGCCGGACGCAACACGGTACACCCGCAAATCCGCTTGCTGTTGCTCAATAACCAACCAATCAGCAACAGGTTACGCCACCATTCCCCCCGCTTCTGCCGCTGTTGCACTTTCTGATTCTCCCGTTTTTTACTCAAACAATTCACGCTGCCATACACCGTCCCCAAGTTCCCTTACAAGAAATTAGTTTACTTAGTTGCGAGCGTCCCGTCCTTCTCCCCCCGACATCGAAAAGAAAAATGGAACACAACAGTCGTTTGTCGAAATGGGGAATGAAGTTGTTAAATCAAGTGAAATGCTTCTATCAAAGTTTGTGCTTGGTTGACTACAAGATTGCGATAAATATTTTGCAATATATCTGTATTTTGCGATTTCAACAGTTGTCGCCAGCTTGCAAAAAGTGTTAAAACATTCACGCGATCATGCAAAAATCAAAAACTGGTAACGCTTCATTGGTTGCGGCACTCTTATGCAACACATTTACTGGAAGCAGGAACGGATTTACGTTACATACAAGAGCTATTAGGGCATAAGAGCAGTAAGACGACAGAAATCTATACCCACGTATGCGAGCAGAGTTTACTGAAAATCTCCAGCCCCTTTGACAATTTGTAAAAAATATTGTGCACCTCAAAGGTGTATAAAGCATGCCGGAATAGCTGGCTTTATGCACCTTTGGGTGGGGTATGGTGCATATATAAAGGAGTTATGCTTCAGGCTAAAAGACGACAAAATAAACTAATAACTAAATCATGGCTTCAAAATATCAAGAAAACGAAAGAGCAAAAGCAGTAGGATTAATCAAATCTGGAAATCAAGTTTTTTATGGTGCAAAGGCAGGGAAAAAATTCAGAGGAGATAATAGAGCTTTTGTTCTATATGATGGTTTGAAAAACATTTATCAACCAATTGTAAAGGATGTAGTTGATTATTTTGATAAAAATATCATTTCTTGGTGGGGTGGTAAGTATCCAACAGGTCATGTATTATCTTCACAAATTGCATGTTTAAATCATTTATTCCAAATCAGAAATGACAAAATAGCTGTATTGACAATTATTAAAAACATTTCGGCCGACTTCATTGATGTTTTTCAAATAGATACTGACAAATTCTTACCTGCCTATATTCAATTTGAAGCAGTTAGTGATTATGATTATTTGAACGAAGGTCAACCAACTCGGGGGAACAACTGTACTTCAATAGATACTTTAATTTTTGCAAAACATAAAAATGGAGAAAAATGGTTAATTCCAATCGAGTGGAAGTACACAGAATTTTATAATAACACAGACAAGTCAATCGAAGACAGCAACAAAAAAAAAGTCGGACATTTAAAGGGAGACGAAGCAAAAGGAAAAGAAAGGCTGAATAGATATTGCTATAATACCAAAGGCAGACTGATGGATAACTCCAACTATCTTAAAACTTTGAAGCAGTATAGGAATTCCGTTTATTTTTTTGAACCGTTTTATCAACTAATGCGTCAGACATTATGGGTTGAGCAAATGATAAAAAATATGAATCAAGAAACACTTAAAGCAGACAACTTTATTCATGTGCACGTAATTCCAGCAGAAAATAAAGATTTGTTAAATAAGAAATATAAGTGTAGCGGTTTGGATATGGAAACGACATGGAGAAATCAATTGAATGACCAAACAAAATATCAGATTGTAACTCCAAGTGAATTATTGAATGGAATAGATAGTCTGAAATACAAGGACTTATTAAATTATTTAAAGTTCAGATATTTATGAATAAAAAGCCCGAAAGCATAACAAAGGCTAAATGCAATAAGGGTTTCAGTGGTAATTCAGGCATTCTGCCCCGCATAAAAATTCGTGTAGGTGGACAGGAAAGTAGCCCGCAATCCCCTTACTGCATTTAGCCTCGACCGTTAGCCGTCATTGTAGAGCTACGCACCAAACCTACATAAATTGAATACATATGATTAATATTCCAATTACAACAATTCAACAATTACTTGAAAATCGTGGATTTGACAAAACCAGTAGAACAAAGATTGTAAGACATACTGACCAAAACTATCCCGACTTGTATGATTGGTATTGTTCCGACAAAGACAAATTTTTCAACTATTTTAAAAGGCAAAGCAAAGAAGTCTTTTCTAAATGCGATTTTGTAATTGCATTTTTAGGAGAAAAAGGAACTTTGGCACGTTTTATAGGAATTTATAAAGTGAACGGAGTTAGTAAAATAAGTGATGAATTAGGCGAAGGATTTTTTTATGATTTAAATGAAATAGTAGGTTATGAAGAATTAAAAGAACGAGTAATAATTGATTGGGGCAAAGGGACTTCTAGTTGGCATAATTGGTATGACATTGAAAAAGAAGTTGTTGAAATAAAATTTCGTCCAGATTTAAACTACAAACAATTCAAAAATTTCGATGACGTTATTTTGAGTTATAGTGAATTACAAGAAGTTTTCAAACACGAATATAAAGATTGGAAAAGTCCATTATCAGCTACAAATGCAATTTACCTAATTTTGGACAAAAGCAACGGCAATCAATATGTTGGTTCAACTTATGGTGCAGACGGAATATGGCAACGCTGGAAAGATTATGCGAAAAATGGAAATGGAGGAAATAAACTTTTGAAAAAACTTACTGAAGTTGATAAAAACTACGCAAATAATTTTCAATGGTCGATATTAACAACTCTTTCCAAAACAATAACAAAAGATGAAGCAATAGCAATTGAAAATAAATATAAACAAAAATTAGGTTCAAGAGCATTTGGACTTAATGAAAATTAGGAAAATATGAGTATATCAAGAGTAATAGTTCACGGCGGAGTAACCATAGATTTGGTGTAATCCTTTCTTAGCCGCTAACGTGACCGCGTATCGGGAAACCACCTATTTGTACGAGTGCATTTACCTTGTTAGGTCATTTACTTTGATTCCAATGAATGCCTCGTATTTGCTTCAATAGCAAGCAATACACCGACACTTTCTCCAACAATCAGGGAAATGATTCCGAAAAAGAAAACTAACATCCCACCACCGAGTTCCATAGCATCACCTTGCGCAAAGTGATGATGAGGAAGATTTGGCTCAATGATACCTTCGTAGATCCCGTAGTAAATACCGAACAAGAGCAGTAAAACGCCAAACAACCGGATTAATACCGACAGAAATGAAAGAACAGGAAATTTTTTGCTCATTTTTTGCTCATTTTTTTGATTGAACTAACACTTCAGGTAACAGGCGCAAACAAGTCATTGCAACCAAAATGCGAGTAAAACGTCCTCGTTGAAACGGTTGTTAGGCTCAAGAGATATCTTACTGAAAATATAGCGAAATAACGGCAAGTCATCAAAATATCACATCACTAAGCAAGCAATAACTACGCCACAAAACAAGTGGATTCAGAGCGTGACCCGTCCTTTCCATCCGTTACCGTAGCCGTCACCGTTTTTGAAGGTTGCCGAAATGCACTATCTTGACTGATGTTTTTACCGAAAATCGGGGTGCGTTAACAAACCATTACACGACAAGGTTTTGCCTGTACCCCTCTATCGCCCACTCCATGCGCGAACTGCTGCTCATCAATATCACGGGCCCGGACAAACCGGGCCTGAATGCGAAAATCACGGCCATTCTCGCCGGGTACAACATACCGGTGCTCGACCTCGGCCAGGCGGTGATCCACAACCACCTCAGCCTCGGCATGCTGGTGGAGGTGCCGAAGGAGTCGGCATCCTTGCCCGTGCTGAAGGACCTGTTCTTCTGCGCCCATACGCTCGGCATCCAGATTACCTTCACCCCGGTGGCCGACGAGGAGTACGACCGCTGGGTGGGCGAACAGGGAAAGCCCCGATACCTGCTCTCGCTGCTGAGTCGATTCACATAGTGAACATGCCCAGTATTCCTGATCCATGGTTACACCATTCCTGCAGGTACATTATCGATGGTTGACGTGATCGGGAGATACATTGGGGCAAGCGAGATGATGCATCCCTGCCCGATCGGTTGTTTCAGGGTTTGAAGCACCTGGAAATGACGAATTGCCTCTTTTCCCGGATTAGCCGATTTTTTTATTTCTACCGGATAGAGTGTGCCGTTCTGATGAATGAGCAGATCGACCTCTTTGGCGTCCTTGTCGCGATAGTAGTAAACGGGAGCGCGCTTGCCGTTGTGCCACCAGCTTTTGATGATCTCCGATACCACCCAGCTTTCAAGAATGGCTCCTGACATTGCTCCCGCTTCCAGCGTTTCGGGTGAAGTCCACTCGGTCAGCCAGGCTGCAAGTCCCGTATCGAGAAAGTACAGTTTCGGAGTTTTCACCACTCTTTTATTGCTATTGGTGTGCCATGGTTCAAGCAGGTAGATGATGCCTGAATTTTCAAGAATCGAGAGCCATCGTTTTCCGGTCGCATGGTTGATGTCGCTCTGGCGGCAAAGGTCCAGGATATTGAGCATCTGGCCGGTGCGTGCCGCACAGGAGCGGAGAAATCCCAGGAATGCGCTTTCGTCGCCTACATTGGCAAGATCGCGCACATCACGTTGCAGATAGGTCTGGACGTATGAACTGTAGAACAGGCCATGATCGGCAGGATTTTCCTGATGGAGAGCGGGAAACGATCCGAGCCGGATTTTCCGGTAGAGTTCGGGCAGAAGCAATTGCCGGCTTTCTGCCCGTTGTTTCATGACTTCCGGAACCGGCAGAAACGGCCCTGCAAAAGGGGTGTCCAAAAGCTCTCTCTGCGAAAATCCAAGCAGGTTGACCACCCCGACACGACCGGCAAGCGATTCAGTGACCCCCTTCATCAAATGGAATTGCTGTGAACCGGTAAGCCAGAATTTTCCGGCTTGCGGTTCGTTGTCCACCGCCATTTTGATGCAGGGCAGAAGCTGTGGAGCATACTGGATTTCGTCGATGAGAACCGGTGAGGTAAAGCGTTGCAGGAACAGTGCGGGCTCTTCCCTTGCGAGTGCCCGGAGCATCGGGTCGTCAAGCGTGACATACGAGCGATTTTCTTCTGCCAGGTGTCGCAGGAACGTTGTTTTTCCGGTTTGGCGAGGTCCGGTCAGCAGCATGACGGGGAATTGTTGACTCGCTTGCAGGAAAAAACCCTCAAGTGTTCTTGTTTTGTAGGCCATGATTCGGCTGATTTTATTATCAAGTATAAAAATAGCCGAAAAAACAAGCAGGTGCAAGTGGCAAAAAAGAGAGTACCTCTGAGAATGATGCAGGTGGGAAAACGGTTCGGCACGCAGGTTAATGGGGCATCCTGCGCCCGATGCCGGCCGTTCCGTTATCTTCCCCGCTCCCGTTTTTGAAGGTTGCCGAAACAACACTATCTTGACTGATGTTTTTACCGAAAATCGGGGTGCGTCAGCAAACCATTACACGACAAGGTTTTGCCTGTACCCCTCTATTACCCACGCCATGCGCGAACTGCTGCTCATCAACATCACGGGCCCGGACAAACCGGGCCTGACTGCGAAAATCACGGCCATTCTCGCCGGGTACAACGTACCGGTGCTCGATCTCGGCCAGGCAGTGATCCACAACCACCTCAGCCTCGGCATGCTGGTGGAGGTTCCGAAGGAGTCGGCATCCTCGCCGGTGCTGAAGGACCTGCTCTTCTGCGCCCATACGCTCGGCATCCAGATCACCTTCACGCCGGTGGCCGACGAGGAGTACGACCGCTGGGTGGGCGAACAGGGCAAGCCCCGATACCTGCTCTCGCTGCTGTCGCGCAAAATCACGGCCGAACAGCTCGAACGGGTCTCGTCGATCGTGGCCGCACACCACCTCAACATCGATACCATCAGCCGCCTTTCAGGCCGCATACCGCTCGACAACGGCGACAACCACACCCGCGCATGCGTGGAGTTCTCCCTGAGGGGCACCCTCTCCGACGAAAACCTCTTTCGCGAACAGCTTCTGGCCATTACCGACAGCCTCGGCATCGACATCGCTTTCCAGGAGGACAACATTTTCCGGCGGAACCGGCGGATGGTGGTGTTCGATATGGATTCGACCCTCATCACCTCGGAAGTGATCGACGAACTTGCAAAGGAGGCCGGGGTCGGCGAGGAGGTTTCGGCCATCACCGAACAGGCCATGCGGGGGGAACTGGATTTCAACGAAAGTCTGCAGCGCCGGGTGGCGCAGCTCAGGGGGCTCGACGAACATGTGATGGAGAGCATCGCAGCGCGCCTGCAGCTCACCGAAGGGGCAGAACGGCTCTTCGGCAACCTGAAGCGTCTCGGCTACAAAACCGCCATCCTCTCCGGCGGCTTCACCTATTTCGGCCACTACCTGCAGAAAAAGCTCTCGATCGACTACGTCTACGCCAACACCCTCGAAATCGAAAACGGCAAGCTGACCGGCAGGGTGGTGGGCAAGGTTGTCGATGGAGCCCGCAAAGCCGAACTGCTCGGACTGCTTGCCGCAAAAGAGAACATCCGGCTCGAACAGACCGTTGCGGTCGGGGATGGAGCCAACGACCTGCCCATGCTCGGCAAGGCGGGACTCGGCATCGCCTTCAGGGCCAAACCCATCGTGCGCGAACGCGCCCGGCAGGCCATCTCCACGCTCGGCCTCGACGCCATCCTCTACCTGATGGGATTCAGGGATCGCGACGAACTGGCGGAGTAGGGGCGCCTGTCGCCTCTTTCTCTATCAATGAGCACGTGGGTACAACGGAGCAATTCAGGCGCGTGATAACCGGCAACTCCGGTTATCCTCGATGCAGGGCCACGCCCGACAGGAAAACCTCGCTGTCGCCTCAGCGCTGTGCGCCATTCCCCACCGTCAGGGAACGGTGAAAGGTTTGTTCTCGCCTTACTCCCGTCTTGTGGCGGCAAAGGCACTGTAGAGCGGCAGGAACGTGATCTTTTGCTCAGGGAGGTCTGCATACGGGCGGTCGGAAAAGACAAGCGCTTTACCACACTCCTGGTACGTGGCAAGAAAGAGATGAAGACTCCTCAAACTGCCGGCAGCTCCGCTTTTCACCTCGACAGGATGGATCCTGCCGTTCAGAACCGCCAGATAATCAACTTCCGCTGAACTGCTTTTAGCCTGTCTGTCCCAGTAATAAAGGTCACCCTGCTGGGATACCATCATCTCCTGTCCGACAAACTGCTCGGCCATTGCTCCCCGGTAGATGGCGAGAAGGTCGTTTTTTGCATACTCGATATCACTGGGCATACCGGACAGATGGCGCATCAATCCGATATCGAGCACAAGCGCCTTGAATGATTTGGCGGAGGCCGTAGCTCCCAATGGAAGCCCCGAAGGATCAACCGACGGGATTCTTCGGGCTACCTGGGCCAGGCATAATGCATCAAATGCCTTTTTCAGCGTCGGGTTGCTGTATCCCTCGCCGAGACGCGCATATTTGATCTGTTTTCCGATATGCTGCGACAGGGAGATAAAGACTGCGTCGAGACAGAAGCGGTCAACCCTCGGCGTATATTTGGCAAAGTCCAGCCTGTATGACTCTGCAATCTCCTTTTGTACGTCAAAGGCATCGCGCAGTGAGTTTTTCTCAAGGTACGCATTGACGGCCGCAGGCATTCCCCCGATAAAGAAATAGCGCTTCAGTTCCTCGCGCAGCAGGTCATGCACGGCAGGCGATATGTCAGCAGGATTGCCGAGAACTGCAGCCACCGCAGGGGCGTTGCCGATTGCCTCCAGATATTCGGCAAAACAGAGCGGATAGAGATTGAGGAACTGAACCCTGCCAACCGGAAAGGCGTTCTCATCAAGAGCGAATTCAAGGAGCGACCCGGCGGCAACAACATGCAGTTCCGGCATCTCTTCATAAAAATAGCGCAGGGCGGTTATAGCCCGGGGGCATGCCTGAATTTCGTCAAAAAAAAGCAGGGTTTTGCCGGGAGTGATGTTTTGCTGCAGGATGACCTCAAGATCCGAGATGATGCGCGTGGCCTTGAGATCGCCGTCGAAAACCCTGCATATGGACTGATTCCGCTCAAAATCCACAAGAGCAAGCGATTCAAATCGCTTGTTCCCGAACTCTTTGATCGACCAGGTTTTACCGACCTGACGCGCTCCCCGCAGGATGAGGGGCTTGCGACGTGTCCCTTCCTGCCAGAGCCGAAGATCGTTCTCGATAAATCGAAGCATGGGTACTGGTTATGGTGAGGCAAACCGACGTTTTTAATTATAAGATGTAATTTATATAGTATTGATTTAAATATACAAGGCTTTTTATGGTTTTGCGCAATACAACACCTCTCCACTGCTATTTTCGCAGGAAAGCCTGTGCCGGAATTGTTGCCGGTTATGAATCGGCTCATTGACCGGACATACCGGCCGGGGTAAGGCGCTCAATAGGGCAGGACGCTCAATCGACGTACTCGACGAACCGCTGGAAATCTTCCGGGCGGGGCAGGGTGATCGCTCCGGAGGGGCAGACCGGCTCGCAGCGGGTGCAGAGCACGAGGCAGTTGTAGGGATGGGCGACACTCATTTTCGGGCGGCGTAGCACGCCGTCCCCTTCATCGACCGGGCCGGGTTCGAACACGCCGGGCCGGCAGAGATCGGCGCACGCTTCGCAGCCGTTGCACAGCTCCGCGTCGATGGCGGGAAACCAGGCGATCTCCTCGCGCGGAGCGAGCAGGCGCTTCTTTTTCTTCAGGGGGGATGGTGAACCGCTCATGAGTCGCTCCGTTTCGGATTCTTCCTCTCAATCCACATACTCGACATACTTTTCGAAATCCTCTTTCGGCGGGAGCTTGATCGCGCCGGAGGTGCAGATGGGCACGCAGCGGTCGCACAGCACCAGGCACTTGTAGGGATGGGCTACAAGAAATTTGGGCCTGTGGATCCCTTCGGGGTCCGGCGGGCCGGGATCGAACACTCCCGGCTTGCAGAGCACCTTGCAGTCGGCGCAGCCGTTGCAGAGGTCGGCCTTGATGGTGGGAAACCACGGAATCTCCTCACGTGGTGCGAGCAGCCGTTTTTTTCGTTTCGGGGCAGGCTGCTGCTGGTGCGGGCTCTTTTCGGGCGCCTTGTGGTGAGCAAGCACGCTCTCCACCTCTTTTTTCCACACGCCTTCCGTATCGACAGAATCGTCAGAGCATTTCTGCATGGCGCGGGACTTCAGCATGAGGCGCAGCGAGCGCACCGGCCTGCAGAGGCATCCGTCGCACGAGGGCTTTTCGCAGCGCCCGAAAAAGCAGTCAGAAACAAGCATACAGCTTCAACCGGTTGTCCTTTATTATTTGACAGCGGCTTTCACCAGTGCCCCGAACGCCTCAAGCGCCGCCGACATTCCCGCCGGGTTCTTGCCGCCTGCCGTGGCGAATTCCGGCTTGCCGCCGCCGCCGCCCTGTACGGCCTTTGCCGCCTCGCGGACGAGTTTCGATGCATCGAGTCCGAATCCGCTGATGGCCTGCTGGCCGGCAAATGCCGTCAGCGATACCTTGCCGTGCTCTTCGAAGCAGAACAGACCCACGAGAGCAGGATGCCGTTCACGCAACCCGGCAACCGCCTGGCGCAACCATTCCGCATCGACAGGCGCGATCATCGTGGAAACAATGCGAAGTTCCCCTGCCTCTGCGGCGCCTTCGAGGGAACGCTCCAGGGTTGCTGCGAGTGCGGCAATCCTGTACTCCTGCAGCTGTTTTTCAAGCTCTTTCCTTGAGTCGAGAAGTTCGGCTACCCTGCCCTTGACCGGTTCTTCGGCCTTGAGCTTGAGGAGATGACGGATCTCCTGCAGTTCGCGGTACTCCTTCCACATGAGCTGTTCGGCTGCCTTGCCGGTGAGTGCCTCGATGCGCCGCACGCCGGAAGCGACCGACGATTCGCCGACGATCTTGAACAGGCCGATCTGGCCGATGCTGTCAACGTGGGTTCCGCCGCACAGCTCGATTGAAATGCCGGGAATCTCCACCATCCTCACGCGGTCGGCATACTTGTCGCCAAAGAAAGCGAGCGCGCCTTTTTCGATGGCTTCTTCGTACGCAATATCCTCATGTTTCACCACCGTCCCGGCGCTTCTGACCGCTTCGTTCACTTCGGCTTCCACCTGCTCGAGTTCATCAGGGGAGAGTTTCGAGAAATGGCTGAAATCGAACCGCAGCCTTTCGGCACTGACGAAGGAGCCCTTCTGCTGCACATGCGCGCCGAGGATGCGGCGGAGCGCTGCATGCAGGAGATGGGTGGCGGTATGGTTGCGTTCCGCCCCTTCCCGGTTCCCGCGATCGACCGACGCACGGCAGGCGAGACGGGAGGCATCGAACACCACATCCGCCGGATCGATCGTGCAGTCACGCACGGTGTCGAACGCCTCGCTCACCACGTGCACGATGGCATCGCCGTCCTTGCGGGTATCAGTGACGTGCAGACGGTACTCCGGAGTCTCGATCCAGCCCGAATCGCCGGCCTGTCCGCCGCTTTCGGCGTAGAACGGTGTGCGATCGAGCACCAGAAGCACCCTGTCTGCCGTGACGCTGTAGCCGGTAACGGCGCTCTCCTCTTCAAGCGTGGTGTAGCCGGTGAACTGCGATGCATGGTTGTCGGAAAACCAGTGCCACCGGCTTTCACCGGTCTGCAGCTGCTGTTTTTCCCTGCGATCCCGGCGCGCCCGCGATTTCTGTTCATGCATGGCATGCTCGAATTCTTCCTCATCGACACCGAAACCGGCTTCCGAAGCCATCAGCCTGGTCAGATCGAGCGGAAAACCGTAGGTGTCGTAAAGGCGGAAAGCGTCGGTGCCGGCAATGACCGATGCGCTGTTGTGGCGGAGCGATGCAATAACCTCGTTGAAGATTTCGATGCCGCGATCGAGCGTGGCAAGAAAGCTCTCCTCCTCGGCCCTGATGATCCGGGCAACCGTTTCCTTGCGATCCTCCAGTTCCGGAAAAACCTCACCCATCGAACCGGCAAGCGTCCCGACCAGCCGGTGAAGGATCGGCTCGTTGCATCCGAGCGTCTTGGCGTAACGGAGCGCACGGCGCAGAATCCGGCGAAGCACGTAGCCGCGCCCTTCATTGGAGGGCATGGCGCCGTCCGAAAGCGCGAACGTCAGCGTTCGTGCATGATCGGCAAGCACGCGCATGGCGATATCCCCCTGGCCGTCAAGGGTGCCCGTATACCGAACCCCGGTGATCTCCGTGATCTTCCCGAAAAGCGGAAGGAACACGTCGCTGTCGTAGTTCGACCCTTTGCCCTGCAGGACCGCGCATACCCGCTCGAAGCCCATGCCGGTATCGACATGCTTCTGCGGCAGCGGTTCGAGCCTGCCGTCCTGCTGCCGGTTGTACTGGATGAACACCAGGTTCCAGAGCTCCATCACGCGGTAATCGCCGGCATTGACCAGCTCCTTGCCGGAGGCGTCAGGAGTGAGGTCGATATGGATTTCCGAACAGGGGCCGCAGGGACCGGTTTCGCCCATCTCCCAGAAGTTGTCCTTGTCGCCGAACCGGAGAATGTGATCATAAGCGATGTCGGTTACCTGCTGCCAGAGCTGGAAGCTTTCGTCGTCGTCCTGGTAAACCGTGGCATACAGGCGCTCCTTCGGCAGCTTCCAGACCGATGTCAGGAGCTCCCATGCCCAGGAGATGGCCTCTTTCTTGTAGTAGTCCCCGAAAGACCAGTTGCCGAGCATTTCGAAAAAGGTGTGGTGGTAGGTGTCGCGCCCCACATCCTCGAGGTCGTTGTGCTTGCCGGATGCCCTGATGCATTTCTGGGTATCGGCAGCGCGGGTATAGGGGCGGGTGCCTTTTCCGAGAAAGACATCCTTGAACTGGTTCATGCCGGCGTTGGTGAAGAGCAGGGTCGGATCCTCGGCGGGAATAACCGGCGCCGAACGGACGATTTTATGGTCTTTCGAAGCGAAAAAATCTAAAAAGGATTGCCTGATTGCACTGGATTTCATAGTTGTCTGTCTTGTTTCCGTTGTCTGCCCGGTGCAGCGGCAGTGCGCTTGCGGAGCCTCGTTACGGGCTCAAAGTTAACCTTTTTTCATGCTCGATGCCAACTTAATTTTCCCCTGCCGCCGGAAGCCGGCACGCCCTTCAAAAACACTTCCGGCCGCCTTTCATGCGGTCTTTGGCAAAAAAGAGCCTATATTGCCTGATGCATGGGTTTCTTCCCTTTTCACTGATTTAATCAGGGGTACGGTTATGAGCTGGGGTGTCGAAGATGAGCAAAGACGCAAGGACATTCTGGAACTGATGAAGATATCGGAGGAGATCGTCAGGGCCAATCCCAATCATGTCAACGAGGTCAACAAAAGCAGGAACGGCTGCTGGATGGAACAGATGTACGGCATGATGCGCTGCGATTTCTGTGATCTCTCTGCCGACTGCCCGGTAAGGGAGGAAAACGAGTGGCAGGAATACCTCAGGGTGAACAATATCGTCATCGTCAGGGGCGACGACCAATAATTGCTGAAACATTTGGTTCTCAACCCGGTTAAACTTATATTTTCCACTTTGCGGAAAACCGTCGGGGTATTTCCCTGACCGCTTCCGACCCTCCGTTTCTATTTTTCTTATCACCGGCTGCCAATATCTCCGTTACAATGAACCGACGGTTCTTTCACAGGGGGATGCTTTGGTTTGTGGTTTTCTAAATAAAACAGCAGGAACTCGATCGAATGAGTGAGACAACAATCTTAAACAAAAAAGATATGGTAACAGCTAAATCAAGCGTGTCCGTACTTTTCGCCGGAGATTCAGGCGACGGCATGCAGCTAACGGGAACCCAGTTTGCAAATACGGTCGCCGTTTACGGCTCGGATCTCAATACGTTTCCGAACTTTCCATCCGAAATCCGTCCGCCTGCAGGAACAATATCGGGTGTTTCGGGATTCCAGCTGCAGTTCGGCACCGCCGGAGTCTACACGCCCGGAGCGAAATTCGACGTCATGATCGCCATGAACGCCGCAGCGCTGAAGGCGAACCTGAAAAACCTGCATCACGGCGGCATCATCATCGCCGATACGGACGGCTTCGATGCCAGGAACCTGACCCTTTCCGGGTACGGAGAGGCCAACAACCCGCTCGAAGACGGCACCCTGAAAGACTATACCGTTTTCAGTATCCCGGTTATAAGCCTGACCCGCAAGGCGCTTGCCGACACCGGCCTCAGCACGAAATTCATCGACCGGTGCAAGAACATGTTCGTGCTCGGCGTACTTTACTGGCTTTACAGCCTGCCTATCGAAACCACGATCGAGACCCTGCAGACGAAGTTCCGCAACAAACAGGATATTGCCGATGCCAATATCAAGGCAGTTCAGGCCGGGTACAACTTCGGCGACGAAACCGAGATGTTCTCGCAGCACGGGCGTTTCTCCGTTGCCCCTGCGGATAAAAAACCAGGCGTCTACCGCCGCGTTACCGGCAACGAGGCATCGGCAATCGGGCTTGCAGCCGCTGCGAAAAAAGCCGGTCTGGAGCTTTTCCTCGGTTCCTACCCCATCACCCCGGCATCGGAAATCCTGCAGACCCTTGCCGGCATGAAAAAGTTCGGCGTCAAGACCTTCCAGGCCGAAGACGAAATTGCCGGCGTGCTGACCAGCATCGGCGCGGCATATGCCGGAGCACTTGCCGCCACCAACACCTCCGGACCCGGTCTGGCCCTGAAATCCGAAGGTCTCGGACTGGCCGTCATTCTTGAAATTCCGCTGGTTATCATCAACGTCATGAGAGGCGGTCCATCAACCGGCCTGCCCACAAAGCCTGAACAGTCCGATCTGCTGATGGCCATGTACGGACGGCATGGCGATGCGCCGATGCCGGTCATCGCGGCGAAGTCGCCGGTCGACTGCTTCTACGCTGCTTACGAAGCTGCAAAAATAGCGGTAGAGTACATGACCCCCGTTCTCTGCCTGACCGACGGCTATCTTGCGCTCAGCTCCGAACCGATGCTGGTGCCTTCGCCCGACGCCCTGGCTTCGATCACTCCGGTCTTTTCGCCGGCCCGGAAGGCCGACGATCCCGCCTACCTCCCGTACAAGAGGGATGAACGCGGTGTCCGCCAGTGGGCAATACCGGGCACTCCCGGCCTTGAACACCGTATCGGCGGACTTGAAAAGCACCACGAAACCGGCAACGTTTCGCACGATCCGGAAAACCATGCGCTCATGACGAAAATGCGCGCCGAAAAAGTCGCGCGAGTAGCGGAGATCGTTCCCGACCTCACCATCGACAACGGTCCGGAAAAGGGCGACCTCCTGGTGCTTGGCTGGGGTTCGACCTACGGCGCAATCAAGAAAGCCGTGGAACAGGCCCTCGATGGCGGCTGCAGCGTGGCTCACGCTCACCTGCGCTATATCAACCCGTTCCCGAAAAATCTCCGCGAGATCATGGGCAACTACAAAAAGGTGCTGATTCCCGAAAACAACTGTGGGCAGCTGCTCTCCCTGATCAGGGACAAATTCCTCTGCGAGCCTGTCGGGTTCAGCAAGGTACAGGGCCTGCCGTTCAATGAAATGGAAATCGAAGCAAAAATCACCGATATCTTAAAGGAGCTTTAATCATGACCGATACACTTGCACAACTGACTGCAAAGGATTTCACTTCCCACCAGGAGCCGAAATGGTGTCCCGGATGCGGCGACTTCGCCGTCCTGCAGCAACTGAAGAACGCCATGGCCGACCTCGGCCTGAAAACCGAAGAGGTCGTTGTCGTCTCCGGTATCGGTTGCTCGTCAAGGCTTCCCTACTACATTGCCACCTATGGCGTACACGGTATCCACGGCAGGGCCATGGCCATGGCATCCGGCATCAAGACCGCCCGTCCCGAGCTCAGCGTCTGGGTCGGCACCGGTGATGGCGATGCGCTCTCCATCGGCGGCAACCATTACATTCACACGGTCAGGAGAAACCTCGACCTGAATGTGATCCTTTTCAACAACGAGATTTACGGCCTCACCAAGGGACAGTACTCACCCACCTCGAAAGTCGGCCTCAGAACCGTCACCTCCCCGAACGGCGTTGTGGACCATCCCATCAATACCGTAGCCCTCACGCTCGGAGCGGGAGGCACGTTTGTCGCCCGGGTTATGGATCGCGACGGCAAGTTCATGCGCGATATCTTCAAGCGCGCTGCGGAGCACAAGGGGACATCGGTTGTGGAAATCTACCAGAATTGCCCGATTTTCAACGACGGTGCGTTCGACGCCTTCAGCAGCAAGGAGCGCAAAGCCGACACCACGATTTATCTCGAACAGGGAAAGCCGCTGGTTTTCGGCCTCGACAACCGGAAGGGTATCAGGCTCGACGGGTTTACTCCCGTCATGGTGAACCTTGACGACGCTTCGGTTTCACAGGATGACCTCTGGGTCCACGACGAAAAGGATTTCATCAAGGCCAACATCCTGTCGCGCTTCTTCGATGATCCCGATACGATGCAAAACGCCCTGCCGAGACCGTTCGGCATCTTTTACGTTGAGGATCGCATCACCTATGAAGACGCACTCACCGCACAGATCGACAGCGCTCAGGAGCGTGGTGAAGGCACTTTCGAAGAACTCCTTACAGGAAGCAGCACCTGGACCATCAGCTGAACCGGACACTTCCGAACCGGAACAGAAAAAGCCGGCATCATCGCCGGCTTTTTTTTGTTTCCGCTCCCCCTGCCCCCGGCAGGGTTACGGTTCGCTCCAGACTCCCATCGACGAAAATTTTTCGATCCTTTCCCTGACCAGGGTTCCGCTCTCTTTCGGAAGAAGCGTCCGCAGTTCTTCGACAAGCATGGCCCTGAGTGTTCCGGCCATGGTTTCAGGATCGGTATGCGCTCCTCCGAGCGGTTCCGGCACGATCCTGTCGATGATTCCCTGTCCGAGAAGGTCGTCAGCAGTCAGCTTCAGGGCTTCAGCCGCCTGTTCCTTGTAGTTCCAGCTCCTCCAGAGTATGGAGGAACAGCTTTCGGGAGAAATAACCGAATACCAGCTGTTTTCGGCCATGAGAATCCTGTCGCCGACACCGATTCCAATGGCTCCGCCGCTTGCGCCTTCACCGATGATGACGCAAACGATCGGCACGGTAAGCCGGGCCATCTCGAACAGGTTTCGTGCAATGGCCTCCGCCTGTCCGCGCTCTTCGGCCTCGATGCCGGGAAAAGCGCCGGGAGTGTCGATCAGGGTGACAACCGGCTTGCGGAACTTTTCAGCCAGCTTCATGAGACGCAACGCCTTGCGGTAGCCTTCGGGCTGCGCCATGCCGAAATTGCGGTAAAGGTTCGACTTGGTGTCCCGACCTTTCTGGTGGCCGATCATCATGACGGTTTCGGAAAAACCGGAGCCATCTTCAAGACGGGCAAAACCTCCGACAATGGCCTTGTCGTCACTGAAATGGCGATCACCGGCAAGCTCCACGAAATCCCTGGTCATCATGTAGATGTAGTCGAGCGTATAGGGTCGTTCGGGATGACGGGCAAGCTGGACTTTCTGCCAGCGGGTGAGATTCTTGTAGATCGACCGCCGGAGCGCGTCAACCTTCTGCTCGAGAAGTTCTATATCCCGGTGCAGGATATCTGCCTCCTGCGGGCCCTGATCCCTTGTGCTGCCTCTGAGACAAACACGCATCTCGTTCAGCTTGGCTTCAAGCTCGAACAGCGGTTTTTCAAAATCCAGAACAACCTTGGCTGCCATAATGAAAACATGAGTATTGATAAAAAAAGTCCACCACGCCGAAGCAGATGATGGACTTTTCAAAAACGCTGTACCCTCTTGTGTGACTTCAGCTCACGCCCCGATTTCGTCTTTAAGCGCTTTACCCGGCTTGAACTTTACAACTTTTTTTGCGGCAATCGTAATCGATGCGCCGGTCTTGGGGTTTCTGCCCTGTCTTTCAGCCCTGTCACCTGTTGTGAAGGTACCAAAACCGACAAGCGTAACATCATCTCCGCCTTTCAACGATGAAGTGACGACATTGATGAATGCATTAACAGCCCGCTCTGCATCGGCTTTTGTCAATCCTGCCTGTGAGGCTATTTTTTCTACTAACTCAGCTTTTGACATATGGCATGTTGTTATTGTTAAAGTAAACCATTTTTTTCAGAGCTACTAATTCAGTGAATTTAAACAGTGCCCGGTAAAGATGCAATGACTTTTTCAGCAATCAGCGCCTTTCGGGAGTCACCGTTTGAATTCGTCACCGTGCGATGTTATATTTAGGTTCTTTTTGCAAACCGTAATTTTCCCGGTCAGCCTATGACTTCCATCAGCAACGTATCGAAAGGGTCCATTATCCGGTTCAAGGGAGAACCGCATATTATCGAAAGCCTTGTGCACCGCACCCCGGGAAACCTCCGTGCATTTTACCAGGCAAACATGAAGAACCTGAAAACCGGCAGGAATGTCGAGTACCGGTTCAGCGCCTCGGAATCGGTCGACCTGATCGTTACCGAACGCAAGCAGTATCAGTACCTGTACCATGACGGAGCGGACTATGTCATGATGGACACCGATACCTTCGATCAGATCAACGTGCCGGAACTCGCCATCGGCTCCTCAGCCCGCTTCCTCAAAGACGGCATTACGGTTTTCATTGTCTTTTCCGATGACGGTTCGATTCTCGATGTCGAGCTGCCGACCTTTGTCGAGGTGGAGGTCATGGAAACCAGCCCGGCAACAAAAGATGACCGTGCGACCACCGGCACAAAACCCGCAACGGTGGAAACCGGCGCCGAGGTCAGTGTCCCGATGTTCATCCAGAGCGGCAGCATCATCCGTGTCGACACCCGGACAGGCGAATACATCGAACGAGTCAAAAAGTAATCAGTACCCGCATCGGCGCTTGTGTTTTAACTTTAAGGATAAATCACCATGAACCTGAATGAAATCAAACAGCTCATTGACGTCGTCAATAGCTCCGATCTGCAGGAAGCCATCATTGAAGAGGGTTCCTTTAAAATCACTCTCCGGCGCTTCGTTGCCGGAACACCCCTCCTGATGCAGGCTGCAGCAACCGTTCCGGCAACCCAGCAGGTTCTTCCTGCTTCTGTACAGCCCCAGATTTCATCAGGTATCACCCCGGCAGCCTCCGCACCGAAGACTGAGGCGGCCTCGGATCTGATCGAGATCTGCTCTCCGATTGTCGGCACGTTCTACCGCTCGCCTTCGCCTGATTCCGCTCCGTTCGTGAATGTTGACGACACCATTCACAAGGGTGACGTCCTGTGTATCATCGAAGCCATGAAGCTTATGAACGAAATCGAAGCGGAGATATCGGGCACTGTTGTGGAAGTTCTCGTTGAAAACGGCCAGCCTGTCGAATACGATCAGCCACTGTTCCGCATTAAACCGTAATTCTTAGTAATACACCCAACGTGTTCAAAAAAATACTTGTTGCCAACCGCGGTGAAATTGCATTGCGCGTCATGCAGACCTGCCGCGAGCTCGGCATAAGCACCGTCTCCGTCTATTCGACTGCCGATGCCCAGTCCATTCACGTAAAGTATGCCGATGAAGCGGTCTGTATCGGACCGCCTCCCTCCCGTGAGAGTTATCTGAACATTCCGAGAATCATTGCCGCCGCCGAGCTCACCAATGCGGACGCAATCCATCCCGGATACGGGTTTCTGGCTGAAAACGAGGATTTTGCCGAAGTGTGCTCATCGGTAAACATCAAGTTTATCGGCCCGACAGCGCGCATGATCAACCAGATGGGCGACAAGAATACCGCAAAAGCCACCATGATAGCGGCAGGCGTTCCCGTAGTTCCGGGAAGCCAGGGACTGGTCGGCGATATCGCCGAAGCTCTCGTCACCGCGAAAAAGACAGGATACCCGATCATTATCAAGCCAACAGCAGGTGGCGGCGGCAAGGGCATGCGGGTGGTGCATGAGGAAAACCAGCTTGAAAAAGCCCTCAAGACCGCCAGGAGCGAAGCGGAACAGGCGTTCGGCAACAGCGGTGTGTATATCGAGAAATTTCTTGAAAATCCGCGCCACGTCGAAATCCAGATCCTTTCCGACCAGCACGGAAACACCATTCATCTCGGCGAGCGCGATTGCACCGTCCAGCGGCGGCATCAGAAACTGATCGAGGAGACACCCTCACCTGCGGTTGACGACGAGCTGAGAAAAAAGATGGGCGATGCCGCCATCGCAGCTGCCCGAGCCATCAATTACGAGGGAGCAGGCACCATTGAATTCCTGCTTGACCGGCACAGGAACTTCTATTTCATGGAGATGAACACCCGTATCCAGGTGGAGCATCCGGTAACGGAGGAGCGATACGACGTGGATATCGTCAAGGAACAGATACTGATCGCCGCAGGGGAATCCATCGCCGGACGCACCTTCACCCCGAAGGGACACGCCATCGAGTGCCGCATCAACGCCGAAGACCCCGAACATCTTTTCCGTCCGTCACCCGGCAAGCTCCAGGTCTTTCACACTCCCGGAGGCCACGGCGTGAGAGTGGATTCGCATGCCTATGCAAGTTATGTCGTTCCGCCGAATTACGACTCCATGATCGCCAAGCTTATCGTTACGGCGCACAGCCGCGACGAGGCAATCGCAAGAATGTCAAGGGCGCTTGACGAGTTTATCGTTGCCGGGGTAAAAACCACCATCCCCTTCCACAAGCAGGTCATGCAATCGCCGGTTTTCCAGAGCGGGGAGTTTGACACGAGCTTCCTGGATTCTTTCCGGTACGAAAAGAAATAGCTTCCCGGAGTCAAAGGAAGCACTGAAAAGGGCCGGCCGTAAAGGGCGGCCTTTTTTCGTGTGGACACCTGCAGCAGGGTACGGCCACAAACAACCCGGTTCGCGGCTCTCATAGCGAAAACGCCCCCTTTCGGAATCGAAAAGCATGAAAACAGGGAAGGCCGTCCTGCTCAACTGCGCGGGACGGCCTTCTTCTCCCGACTTCTGCCAATTAGTGCGGAAACTCAGGATTCAAGAGCTGAATAAGTTTACTGTTCGCCAATATGCTGGTTTTCATGCGCACAGAGTGTACTTCTCCGGTTAGTTCATTATAGATATTGGC
>Ga0194120_10003165_pt1 | contig 27229 bp, 18 predicted proteins | sample TA2MahCa65mmetaG_FD_148642 | JGI IMG/M metagenome (GOLD analysis project Ga0194120, IMG submission 148642) | Freshwater microbial communities from Lake Tanganyika, Tanzania - TA2015019 Mahale Deep Cast 65m | ecosystem: Environmental > Aquatic > Freshwater > Lake | place: Tanzania: Lake... | reverse complement strand
GATTTCATCGAGCGCGGTATCGATATCCGCGTCCTGCCCGTGAACGACGATGGCAGCATCGTCTTCAGACATGTCGCCAAGGGCTTTCAAGGTCTCTCGGTCGCGCCGCGAAAGCGAGGTCGGACGCCGGTCGTCGGTATGGAGAATGTAGGGTGGTTCGGTCAAACAGGCGATCACCCGCACCCGGCCGGCGATGTCATCGGCGAAGGTGCGCGTCGGTCCGATAGGCCAGCGCAGCAGTCCCGCCATTCCGGTCGCAATGGTGGCTCCGACCCGTTCGCCCCGCGCTACCGCCGCGATGACCTGGGGATGCACCAGTCGGCCGCCCGCATCGACTCTTCGGAAAAGACGGGGCAGGCGGTCGATGCCGCGCGCCCGCATACGTTCCCTTAATGCCAACAGCCGCGACTGGCGATAGGCTTCATAGTAGGTCAAACTGGGGAAGAGCGGAATGCGCGGCACGCCTTTGATCTCAATCCGGGTCCCGCCCGCTACCGAGACATTGACGTCCTGCCGCACCGATCCGATGCCGCGACGGACCTTGCCTGTCGAGCGCACGATATCGCCGATGAGCGTCCCTACCAAGGCGACCTCTTCCGGCGTCCTGATGTCGGGAGCCGTTACAACCTCGATCAACGGCATCGATAGCCGGTCGGTGGCACAGATGCGGCGGTGCCCCCGGTCGAGGATTTCACGGCACGAGTCCTCCTCGACGGCTAACTGCACAACACCGATGGTGCGGCCCTGAAACTCAAAGCCCCCGTTCAGCCCGACGATTGCCGTCCGCTGAAAACCGGCCGGAATCGAACCGTCCAGATACTGCTTGCGCGCGACGTGCAGTTCACCCACGATCTTGCAGTTGAAGAGCAGCGCAATCTCGATCGCGATGTCAACGGCCTGTGAGTTGATTGGGAACGGCGGATTGTCGTCCATCTCATAGGTGCAGACCGACCGCCGGTTGAGGCGATAGAGGATCTCCTTACGAGTCTTGAACTCCATCAACGCCGTGCCGTCGTATTCGCCCAACTCCGAGAGCGTCGGGCGCATATGGCGTAGCGCCTCGGCGTCGTACTCGTCCGAATAGAGACCGGCCGGGCAGCGGCAGAAGAGTTTATGGTCGGTCAGGAGTTGCTGATGGACCTCAAGGCCGCTCTTGAAGCCGGCAGCGACCGGGTCGTAGGTTGTCGGATCCGAGGATTGGCTCACGTTGGGGAGACTCTGTCCGGGAAGATATGCGCGAGGCCGGCCCGGAGCCGGGAAATGGGCTCCGGACCGGCCTCACCGTTCGTCCGCACCGCAGGTGCGCTGCACAGCGCCCTACAGCCGGAATTACTTCATCAGCACCATCTTGCGCGAGGCGCTGTAACCGGGCGCGGTCAGCCGGTAGATATAGACGCCCGCCGGTAGGCCGGAAGCGTCGATCTCAAGGCTGTGATACCCGGCTGGCAGCACACCGCGATGAACCTCCTGCACCCGACGACCGGTCTGGTCATAGATGCCGATCGCCGTCAATCCGGAGTTCTTCAGGGCGAATTCGATGGTCGTCGTCGGGTTGAACGGGTTCGGGAAGTTCTGAGTCAGGCTCCAAGCCTCGGGAATACCCGGCCGGACGTTCTCACTTACACGGTTAGGCCGTGTCGAAGCCCGCACCCGCCACTGGCGCTGCGGCGCGTTCTGCGACGTGTTCGCTACCAGGAAGGTAGTCGAAATGGTCGTATCGACCTCAGTGCGGAACGTCACCCGAACCGTCTCGGTGTCCTGGCCGGCCAATTCGAACGAGGTCGGCTCTACGGTGAAGAAATTGCGCGCCGAGGGCGAGACGTTGATGTTGCGAATCGTCACCGAATCGGTGCCATAGGAAATGAAGAGGCATTCAACGGAATGATCCTCGCCCAGCGCCAAATCGTAGCCAATATCGAGTGTATCGGGCTCGATCCGCAGGAACGGACCGACAGCCTGGCCTTCGGCGATCCGGACGTCGATACCGTAGTCGCCCGAGCGGTTAGGGCCGTAGTTGGCGCCGTCGTCACCCGTAACCAGCATCGCCCAGGGCATATGGACGTTGGTGCCGGCAATCGGAGGGGTGTTGTCCATCTGGATGGCGCAGCCGTTCCGGTAAAGGTAAGCGACGATAGCCGCCTGACCCCGCTGGAACGAAGTCGCCGAGTCCGCCGGTATCTCAAACTCAACATACTGCACTTCCCGCGCCCCGTTGGTCCGGGCTTCATAGCTCCAAACCTGGGTATAACGCAGACGCTCGGTGTCGAGGATGTAGATTCGCATCGGAATCGAATATTCCTGCGCCGCTGAGGGGGACACTCCGACCCGGCAATGGGTGATCTTGAGCGTCCGCTCATCGCCGGGATGATAATAGACCGCCGCCCAGCCGCTGCCCTCCGACCAGTTGGTGGCACCTTCCAATTCGCCATCGGTATAACTGATCCAGTCGTCGGCATTGCGCACCGGATCGATCACAATCTGGTCGAGGTATTCAAAGTTGTTATCGACGTTCGAGTCGTTCGGCACCTGCACCTCGACGGCTACAGTGTAGCGTCCCGGCGCGCCCGATTCCCAGGCTCCAGCGCAGGTAACGATGACCGTATCGCCGCCGGAGAGATCCTGCTCGACATTGGTGGAGTCGAAGACTGTCCGCCCATCCGCATCGAGCACCTGGAAGCGCACCAGATAGGCATCGACATCTGAACCGTAATTGACTATCTCAGCCTTGAAGATCTGCTCGGTGCCCTGATAGGTCGCATACTTGCCGGTCTGGAGCCGACCCGGTTCGCCGCTGAAGACGTCGATCACCCCGGCATCCATAAAGGCGGCGAGGTAGTTGCCGTTGGCACGAATCAGAAAGTCGCCGCCGCTGTTGAGAGTCCAGGAGTTGAGCGGGGTCGGAGGGGCGGCTTGCAAGTTGGCTACCTGAGCCCGATAACTGCGGTTCACACCAGCGCCGTCCATCAGATCCCACCAGCCGTCGCCCTGCTGAGCGCCCTGATAGTTGCCGCCCGGCGCCACACCATACATGATGGCAAAACGTTCGCCTTCGTTGAAGGTCACGTATTGATTCTCATTGAATACCAGTGTTTGCCAGTTCGAGGCAATATCGTTGAAGTTGAAGACCGGAAGTTGATTGATGCGACCGGTATAGACCCGCTCGCCCAATCCAAAGTTCTGCTGGTCCAGCCGATAGACATAGACGTTGCAGGGATTGTCGTCGCCAAATTGATTGAGCGGCATCACCCGCACGCCCTGCAGACGAAAGCGGGCGTTGGGAGTGAAATCGACACGCGTCCAGAGATTCGACACCGGCCAGAGAGACTGGGGACTTCCGTCATCATAGAAGATCCAGGTGTCACCAAGGGGGTCGCGACGCGGTCCGCCCGGTTCATCCCGATCGATGAAATCGGGCGAGATGACCTGACCAACCGGGTCGATCGTGATCTCGGGTGCTGAGAGCATCGCCGGCACTTCCGCTAAGGCAAAGGAACAAAGCCCCGCCAGCATCAGCGCCACCCCCGCCGGAAGTGGTTGGAAACGAATCTTCATCAGGTTCTCCTGCTAATTCTTGTAGTGTGGTCGCAGCCACCTTTCGGTCAGCGCGCCACGCGGTGATTGAATATCTTGAAAGCGCCTCGCCGAAAGCATCCGGCTCGCGCTCACCTGTTGCTAAAACTGCTGCCGCTTGAGCCCGATCGGTTCTATCATTCCCCCAATCCAGCGCTCAAAGTGAGCCTCCTCGCGATGCCCCTGCCCGGCAATGTGCAATTCCAGACCGCCGTCGGGCTTCGTCCACTCGAGTATCCAAACCTGCCGGTGGTGCATCGAATAGGTCAGGATCAGACCGATGGTAACGATGAAGAATCCGGCCCAGACCAGCGGCCTCCCGCCGTCGCGATGGACGTCGAATATCGTCGTGTATCCCCCCGGAATGCTGCGCAAACCGACGACCTTTTTCAAGCCGAATTCGACCGGCAATGCCGCACCACCCATAGATCCGATCATCCCCCGGAACGCCCAACCGGCGCCGAGATCGGCATCCCCCCGATAGAGCCGCACCCGCACCGCCGGATTGCGAAGTTCGGTCGATGCGCTGAAGGGCTGCATCTTGTCGTCGAGCCGGAAGTCGGACAGGAAGCGCTCAGCCTCAACCTGATAACTGCTTCCCGGAAGATTGACTCGCCCCCCGCCGATCTTCAGCGGAACCACGACTTCGCCGATCTCTGCGTCACGGCAGATCACCATCACCGAGTCCACCGTCGTGCGCGGCGCACCGACATCGAAACTGCTCTGATAGAAGCGGTAACTGCGATGCCGAAGCGGGCTGTTGACTTCGACGCGGCGACGGGCCAACTCGCGTTCGCCGTCGAGCACCGTCACATCGCTCACATAGGAGCGAATGTTGCCCTGATAGGGCATTTGCCGCCCGCCATCGAAGATCGCAAAGTCGGTCCGGAGGCTTCCTCTGTCAAGCCATAACGCTGACTGACGACCCGGCATGACCGAGAACTCGACATAGGCCGAATCGCTCTTAAGTGCGGTTACCTTCCCTCGCCGCCGGTCAGCCGCTTCGACCCATAAATTGAGACCGACCGGGTAGTAGTCTATGAAGAAGGTATCCACCCGCACCGCAAAGCCCCATTCCGGCATTGCCACCACGTCGCCGGCCCGGCCCATCACACGGGTCGAATAGCCGGTCATACTGCCCGCCAGTCCCCCCAGGATAAGGAGCAGCATTCCGATGTGCGACAAGAGCGGCCCCAGTCGCGACAAGCCACCTGCCGATCCGACCCAGGCCCGGTAGCCCTTCCCATCCCCGGCGGCAATCGAGAGATTCATTTGTCTAAACAGCGCGGCCGGATCGAAGCCCTTGCCAACGTTCCCCAGGTAGCGATTCGGAGCCCCCAGGAACTGTGCCGGGTCGGTGCGCAGAGAACGACGAAACGCCAGCCGAAATTGCACCGGCGTCCGCTCGATTACACAGACCATCAGACTAAGCGCCAACAGCCCCAGCGATAGCCGGAACCACCACGACCGGAACGGATCCGACAGTCCAAAGCCTTGCACCAGCACATTGTCCGATGCATCGGGCGGGAGAAACTCCCCCAATAGAAGCGAAAATAGCGCCAGTCCCGCCGTTATTACCAGAATCCAAACCGCAAACTTCATCGAATGCAGCAGATCCCAGAATTGTGCGGTCAGTCCCCTTCCCTTGGGTGGCGTATTGGCAATAGTAGCGGCTATGGCGTTCTATCTGGCAGAATAACCTGTCCAATCAAGATAGCAACTGCCGGCCGGCAAGTCAAGGCGCTCCCGCAATCCAATGCCTCCGTTGTCAACGATATAGACCCTCGCGCTCGATAATATCGGCTACGGCCGAGGCAACCCACGGCACAATGGGCAATCCGGCATTCACCCGGCTGCGAATCCCGGATGACGAAACATCGATCTGCGGTGTGGCAACAAATCTCATACGCTCCCGGTAAGGTCCGACTACGACATTGTCGCGTGAGCCTCTTCGCACCATCACGACAACCCTTGCCAGTTCGAAAATGCGCTCCGGATCGCGCCAGGTATCGAACTGACCGGCCAGGTCGGCTCCGATCAAAAGGAAGCGTTCAAAGTCCGGTGAAGGATATTGAAGGGCCAGTCGTTCGAGGCTAAGAACGGTGTAGGAGATTCCCCCCCTTTCGATCTCGTCCGAGGCGGTTTCGAAGAGCGGATCGTCGGCGAACGCGGCCGCGGTCATCCGGAGGCGTGCTTCGGGTGGAGCCCAAGGCCCTGCGGACTTATGCGGAGGTGCTGCGGCCGGCATTACGATCACCTTCTCGAGTCCCAGTTCCTCGGCTGCAACCCGAACCGGCAGACGATGCCCCATGTGAGGCGGGTCGAAACTGCCGCCGAAAAGCCCGATCAACCTCGGTCCGCTGCCCGCCACCACCTACCTTTCCGAATCCTTTATCCGCGCAAGCGCTTCCCGCGCCTTTGCGACCATTTGGTGATCCGGGTATTTGACGATGAACTGCCGGTAGGCTTCAGCACCATCGTCCGATTTGCCGTCGGCGACAAGCGCTTCGCCCAGCCGGAAAGCGCTCTCGGCAGCCCAGTCGGTATCGTAATAACGCTCGACGACACCTCTAAAGTAGAGCGCCGCTGCAACATAGTCGCGCGTCTTCAGATACCCTATCCCGGCCATGTGTTCCTTCTGTGCCAGTTTGATCCGGCAGGCATCGATCATCTCTTGCGCCTGGCGGACGAGATCCCGCCGATCGGGGTAGTAGTCGATGAACGACTGCAATGCCTCCATCGCTCGACCGGTCATCTCCTGATCGAGATCAAAGCGTGGCGAAAGTCGGTAATAGCACTCCCCCTCGCGAAACATCGCCTCCGGCGCCAGCGGACTGCGCGGATATCGGCGATAGACCTCGGCAAAAGAATCCCCGGCCAGGATGAACTCCTTCAACCCATAGTGCGCTTCGCCGAGTAGAAACTGCGCCGAATCCACCAGCGACGAACCCGAATAGGTCAGGGTGAAGAACTGCAAACCATCGACTGCGGCTTGATAATTCTCCCTTTCCATCTGACGCTGCAGGTGCCTGAACGCCGGTTCCGGCTCCATCAGACTGTAGTCAGGTGGTGAGGCACAACCTGCTATGAGCATCAGTAAGCCCAATCCGGGTAAGGTGAATCTCAACTTCAACGACCGCGAAAGGTGTATAGTGACCAAATGACTAAACCGGTGGATAGTGTGATAATGAGTGATCGCCGAAGGGACAAATTGCCAAGCCCGTCGGGTTGTCTCCGGGCGGTAGTGTCAGAATCGGCGGTTGCCAGCCTTTGAAGGGCAAAGGTTCGCTGCTGCGCATCGCTATGTCCTGACACCGAACCCGCACCTGAGCCTGATTCATAAGGTATGCTGCGTAGGTCCGACATCAAGGTAATCCGACCTACCTTCTGTTCCGGAGACTTGCAAACGATGGACTCGACTTCAGCGCCCCTGACCGATGTGCCGGACACAAGAAACAAGGTCGTTACAATGACTGACACTTTTCTACGCCAAGTCCTGATTCCGGCACCGATCATGAAGAGCCCATAGATCAGCGCCGATATCTTTAGCCACACCTCGCCGTGGCGGACATAGAAGGTTATATCATCGCAGAGCGGCAGTGCCGCGACCCGCCATTCGGTGCGGTAGAGTTCCGTTTCAGCGATGACGCGGCCCAATTGGTCGCAGAGAAATGAGTAGCCGCAGTTTGAAGCCCGCGCCATTGCCCGTCGCGTTTCTATGGCGCGAAACCGGCTTAGAACCGAAATCTGCGCCGGCTCGGACGACCGGCCATACCAGGCGTCGTTGGAGATCGTCGTGAGGAAGTTCGCTCCCCGCCGGACGAAGTCTGCGGTCATGCCCGGGAATGCCGACTCGAAGCAGACCAAGGTCGGGAAGCGGACCACACTATGTCCTACCGGTGCGCTGAAGAGAGTCGGTCGCGGCGCCGGAAGGAACTCTGCCTGACCGAGATTCAGGTCGCCCAGCGCCGGGACGATCCACTGAAACGGCACCCGCTCCCCCATAGGCACCAGTTGTTTCTTGGCACCGCGCTCGATGATACCTTGCTGCGGCAGAACCAGAAACGAGGCGTTAAGCGGCTTTGCCCGACCGGCATCCCGCACATAATCCGAAGCGCCGGTGACGATCGCTGCACCGGTTCGGTCGGCTATGGCAAGAACTTTTTCGGAAGCGTAACTCTGATAAAGGAGATTGTCCGGCACCGCCGTCTCGGGCCAGAGGGCCAGATCGACTCCTTTCAAAGTGGCAATCGTCGTCAGCGAGTCATAGATCGCGAGGCTGTGATCGCCGCCCAGCCTCCACTTGTCGTCGGGCGCTATGTTGCCTTGAATGACGGCGACCCGGACGAGCGGCAGGCCGGAGCGGTAATGGTTGTAGGCATGCCACTGCGCCGCTACCGGGATCAAGGCTAACATTACCAACAGCCCAAATCCAAGCCGGCGAACCGCGAGACGTGCCTCCTGCCAGACCGCGAAGATCGCCCCGTTTACCGCCGCGACCCAGAACGTAACCCCTGCGGAGCCGGTGAACTCCATCACTTGAAGAATGGCATCGAAGCCGTTCTGGGTCAGCGCCAGAAATGGCCAGGGGAAGGCTATCTCGCCCAAGTGCCCGAGCCAACCTTCCCAGGTCGTCCAGGCGAACGGAAGAACGACCAAAGCCCAACCGCCCCACCTTTCGGTCAGCCAGACGTGGACGCGCGATGCAAATCCCCACGCCGTTGCCAAAATCGAAACCGTTGCCAGCATCGACGCCGATGCCGCGCCCCAATGCGTCCCGCTGTTAAGTGCTAACCAGTAGAGTGCCCCCCCGTTGAAAGCAAATCCTGCAACGAACCCGCTCCGAAAGGCTTCGCCGGGGGACTCCTTCAAAGCCAACAATAGCGGCACCAGCCCGATCCACGCCAGAATCGACAGGTCGAGCGGCGGCAGTCCCAATGCCAACAGGACGCCGCTCCCGGCCCCCAGCAACAACGGTTTCACCCTCTTCTCTCGATCATCTTTCCGGCTTCATCCTTTATCCTTTATTCTCTATCCTTTCACAGCCCGGCAACTTGCTGCCAGCGGGAAATCACTTCGAGAACCTCAAACGCTTCGGCGGCTGTCGAAAGCGGTTGCTGCCGCGTCCGGACGCAACTTAGGAAGTGCGCCAGTTCGGCTTTGAACGAGTTGCGATAGAGTTTCACTTCATCGCCGAATGAAGGCAGGTTGGTCTTCATCGTCTGATCGATTTGACGGCGGATGATGCGCAGCGGACTCAGCGCAGCTGCACCGTGCGTCCCGGAGAGCCAGAGATAGGCTTTATCGTGATCGTCGCAGTTAGCCCAGGAGACTTCGAGCAGGAAGGGGACATCATCGCCAATGCGGATATAGGCTGAGGCGGAATCCTCGACGGCAAGTTCGAGGGTCTGGCTCGACGAGCCTCCTGCTATGGCAGTGGCGTGGGGAAAGTCGAGCAGGAAAAGCGCAAGGTCGATCATCTGCAGGCCGAGGTCGAACATCACTCCTCCGCCTGCCATTCTGGGATCGGTGAACCAGTAGGGCCGCCCCCAGACACCGAGCCGCTTAAGCCAGCCGGCACGCACCATTGTGATCGCCCCCAACTCACCCCGCTTGACAACCCTCCGCAATTGGACAGTATCGGGCCGGAAGCGGTGGTTCATCGCTACCATTAGCAGCCGTCCGGTCCGCTCGACCGACTCAACTATGGTGCGACCCTCCTCAACGGTGCGGGCAAAGGGCTTTTCGAGCAGCACATCGACGCCGCTCTCGAGCGCCAGCCGGCATAGCACCGGGTGGGTTATGGTCGGCGTCGCGATTACCACCGCATCGAGGTGGGTATGTTCGAACAACGCGTCGGGCTGATCGAACCAGACCGGTATGGCAAACTTCTCGGCAACCATGGCTGCGCGGCGCGGGTCGCTGTCGCAAAGCGCGACCAGATCGATCCCGGCTTCGCTCAGCAGGTTCGGTATATGCGCCATTTGCGAAATGCCGCCCGCACCGATGACACCGATGCGCAGTTGCTTGATGACCTTGGACTGAGCCGACGGTTCAGCCGATGAGGTGTCGTTTTTCCGGTTCACGGTATCTCCGGAGACTGTTGGGGGGAGACTTGGGGAATGTGTGATGTCAAATTTGATGCAGCGCCACCTTGCAGTTGGAGGCTGGCGAGATAGTCGTTGACGATGAGGATCGCCGCGCCTTCGTCAAGCCAGCCGCGCTGGCGGGGAAGACGGGTGCCGGGTATCTTATGATCGCGCAGCACTGAGGAGGTGGTATGACTCTCGGAATGGAAGATCACTTCAAAGCCATGTCCGCGGAGCGCAGCGCCGAGTCGTAGCGCCCCGGATCGCACCAGACCGTTGTCCCGCCAGCCATCATCAGGCAAGCCGATGACCACCGTCCTTGCACCGCGTTCCCGTGCCTTTCTCATCACTGTTCGCATCAACTCCCGGCGTTTCAAGCCGTTCAATACACCGGCACCGACCGCTACTCTGCGATCCGGATCGGTAACCGCCAGGCCGGTGCGCTTAAGGCCGTAGTCAACGCCCATTATAGGACCATCCGGTGTCATTATGCCACCGCAGACCCATCAAGCACCGGCTTGGTCTCGAGCCGTTCGACCCGCAGGATGCCGCGCACCCGGTGCAGTCGTCCAAGGAGGCGCGTCAGATGAGGCAGATTGCGGACGTCGATCTCGAGCGTGCCGATCGCCAGTTTGTCTTCCATATGGAACTCGACTCGCGTGATGTTCACTTTCAGGACTGCCATCACAAGGGTGACATCTCTAAGGAGGTTGGGACGGTCGTCGGCAACGATTTGAATCCGCGCTGTGAACCGGTCGTCCGGCTCGACGTCCCACGACACCGTGACGACTTTGCGCTCGTCCTCGAGCAGTTCGGTGATGCGGCTGCAATCCGTGCGATGGATGCGAACCCCTTCGCCCGGTATCTGAAAGCCGATGATCGGATCGCCGGGCAACGGACTGCAACAATCGGCAAGGCGCAAGGTCAGATTGTCCAGCGACCGGACTCGAACCCGCGAATCGCCAGGTGCACGGTGGACGATACGGCTAATAAGACCTTCCTTATCCGTAGCGACCCGGGGCACCAGTTTGCGCATCACCTGGCCAAGCGTAATCACCCCCGAGCCGACCTGCGCATAGAAGTCGGACAACTCCTTGAAGCCGAATGAGATTGCAATGTCGGCGATTTCGTTTCGCTCGGACTTGAGTTTGAAGCGTTCCAGTTCGGCCGCGATCAATTCCTCGCCCAGCCGTTTGGATTCGTCGTAGCGCGTCTCGCGAAACCACCGCTTGATCCGGTTCCGGGCGCGCGCCGTCCGGACAAATTTCAACCACTCGGCATTCGGTCGCTGTCCCGGCGAGGTGAGGATCTCGATGATATCGCCCGACTCGAGTTCGCTATAGAGCGGCACAACGCGCCCCCCCACCTTGGCGCCGATGGTTTGCAGTCCGATGCTGCTGTGAATTGCGAACGCGAAATCGACCGGGGTGGCGCCCCGCGGCAACTGAATCAACTTCCCCTTGGGAGTGAAGACGAATATCTCATCCTGGAAGAGATCGACCTTGAGCGACTCCATAAAGTCGCCAGTCGCAGTCGCCTCCTGCTGCATATCCATCAGCGACCGAATCCAGGTGAACTGGGCGTCGAGTTCGTCCGGTTTTGTCTCACCGGCTTTATACTTCCAGTGCGCAGCGATGCCATTTTCGGCGATGGCGTGCATCTCCGCAGTTCTAATCTGCACTTCGACGATTCGTCCCTTGCCGTCCCGCACTTTGGTGTGCAGCGACTGGTAAAGATTCGACTTCGGCAAGGCGATGTAGTCCGTGAAGTGCTCGGTAACAGGCGTGAAGAGGTCGTGGAGCACTCCGAGTGCGCGATAGCACTCCTCCTTCTCACCCACAATCACCCGGATCGCAAGGAGGTCGAGGATTTCGTCGAACCGTTTTCCCTGCTTGCGAATCTTATCGTAGATACTGGCCACCGACTTGATCCGGCCGTCGATCTCGGCGGTAATGCCAATCCGTTCCAGTTCCCGCCGGATCGGGCGGATGAACTCCTCGATAATCGTTGCCCGCTCTTCTTCCGATCCGGCGATGCGCGACAGTATCGAGTCGTATTCAGCCCGGTCCAGCACCCTTAGCGCGAGGTCTTCCATTTCGCGGGCGATGCGAGCTACGCCGAGCCGCGAGGCGAGCGGTGCATAGATGTCGCGCGTCTCGAGCGCGATCCGCTTTTGCGGCAGCGGCGGGAGCGAGTCGATGGTCCGCATGTTGTGCAGCCGGTCGGCGAACTTAATTAGAATCACCCGCAGGTCCTTCAGCATCGACAGAAGCATCTTGCGGATCGATTCGGCTTGCTGCTCCTCCCAGGTCTGAAATCTCAGTTCGCCGATTTTGGTTACGCCGTCCACAAGGAGCGCAACCTGAGGTCCGAACTCTTCGCGCAGGTCGTCGAGCGCAATACTCGAATCTTCGACGACGTCGTGCAACAGACCCGCAGCGACGGCTATATAGTCGGCGCGCAGTTCCACCAGGATATTAGCGACCACAAGAGGATGCACGAAATAGGGCTCGCCCGATTGCCGCTTTTGATCCTGATGAGCCTGAACTGCAAAATCGAACGCGCGCGCAACGAGGTCGCTATTCATTCGCCGGTGATAGGCTTTCAGCCCGGCAAGCAGCGCACTCTTCTCGGCGGCAAACCGACGCTTGTGCGTTTCAGAATTCAACAGTCCATAGACGTTGGAGGTAGGTCGTATCGGATCTGACCCCGCGCGAATCATCCCCTTATCGAGAGAGCAACACTAATAAAGGCATGATTGTAAGGCTCGTAGTGGCAATTTAAAATGGTGCCTCTTCTTCACGAACCGCCCGGCTTGCCGGCGCAGGCACGTAGTCGGGCACCTGAGCAGGGTCAATCTTATTGTCGAACCGGGTGTATTGGTTATTAAAGATCAGATCGACTTCCCCGGTAGGGCCGTTGCGCTGTTTGCGCAGGATGATGCCGGCGGCGTTGCGGATCTCCTCCTCCGACTTGCCCTCCTTGTCCGCCTTGCGGGCGATTTCGTCCTTGGTCATGTAGTAACTCTCGCGGTGAATGAACATCACCACGTCGGCGTCCTGTTCGATGGCTCCGGAGTCGCGCAGGTCGGCCAGTTGGGGAATCTTCTCGCCGCCGCGATGCTCGACGGCGCGCGAGAGTTGCGACATCGCCACCACCGGGATGTCGAGTTCCCGCGCCAGGCCCTTTAGCGCGCGGGAAATCTGCGCCACCTCCTGCTCGCGGTTGTCGGCTTTGGGCGGCTGCATCAACTGCAGGTAGTCAATGAAGATGATGTCGATGTTGTGCTGCTGCTTCAGGCGCCGCGCCCGGGCCCGGAGTTCAGTGATGTTGAGATTGCCGGTGTCGTCGATGTGGAAGTTCATCTCGGACAACTTACCGGCGGCGTCGGCGACGCGGGCAAACTCAGTTTGATTCAAGCCCCGGGCGTTGCGAATGCGATTATGTTCGATGGACGAAGCGGCCGAGAGCATCCGGAGGCATATAGCAATCGAAGCCATTTCGAGCGAGAAGAAGCCGACGCCTTTGCCGAAGCGCAGCGCGGCATTGCGAGCCATATCGAGGCCAAGGGCGGTCTTCCCCATCGACGGCCGCGCCGCGACGATGATCAGTTCGCCGTTCTGAAAGCCGCCGGTAAGATCGTCCAGTTTGGTGAAGCCGGTCCCGATGCCGGTCAGTTGCGTATCTTGCCGCTGGTAGAGGCGGTCGATGTAGTCGAGCGCGGCGTGGGCGACCTTTTCCATCTGTTGGAATCCGCCCGTCTTCCGGCTCGAGGTGATCTCAAAGATGGCGGCCATGGCCCGGTCGAGCAGTTCTTCGGCCTTGGGAGACTCGTAGGCCTCCTCCGTGATCCGGGCGGCGTGGTAGATCAACTCCCGCAGTGCGAAGTGATCCTGAATGACCCGGGCGTAGGTCGCCGCATGGGCCGAGGTGGCGGTCTCCATCGAGAGTTCGGCCAGATAGGTATCGCCGCCGGCGTCTTCGAGTTGACCGGCGGTGCGGAGGTCTTCGCTGACGGTCAGGATGTCGATGGGCAGACTGCGGTGGCCGAGCCGCTTCATCGCTTCGAAGATGATTTGGTGCCGCCGGTCGTAGAAACTGGCTGGTTCGAGGATGTCATCGACCTTCGACATTCCGTTGGGGTCGATCAAAGCCGAGCAGAGGGCGGCGCGCTCCATCTCAAGGCTGTGGGGCGGGATGCGCCCCCCCGGAAGCGTTATCGGACGGGGCTTCGTCCGGGCTTGGCGCTTCGCTGGCAGTTCACGAGCAGCCATCAGACCAGATCTCCGGTTGTGCTCCCGGCATCAAAGGTCAACTCCCCCGAGAGCAATTTGAGCGCCTTCTGCATATCGGCCCAAGCCTCGGCCTTGGCAGAGGGATTGCGCAGCAGGTAGGCGGGATGGAAGGTAACAATGAGCGGCTTACCCAGGTAGCTCTGGATACGACCTCTTAGGGCGCTGACGGGAGTCGCAGGGTTGAGTCCGAGCAAATAGACGGCAGCCGTCTTGCCCAGTGCGACGAGAACGACCGGGTCGATGATCTCGATCTGGCGGCGCAGGTAGGGCAGACAAGCAACCGCTTCTTCGGGCGCAGGTTCGCGATTATCGGGTGGGCGACACTTGACAATGTTGGCGATATAAACCTCCTCTCGCCGCATCTTCATCGCCGCGATGATCTTGTTGAGCAACTGTCCAGCCCGGCCGACAAACGGCTCACCCTGCCGGTCTTCATCGGCGCCCGGTCCTTCACCAATAAACATCAGCATCGCTTCGGGATTGCCGACGCCGAAAACGACCGTTTGGCGTCCCTCGCAGAGGTTGCACTTGCGGCAGACCGACGCCTCAGCCCGAACCTCGCCGAGCAACCTGGCGCGCCCCGTTGATGTCTCCCCACTGCGAGGCAGGGCGATCTTGACGACGTTCCGCTCCAAAAAGACGACTGGTTCGGACTCGGCGAGTTGCCTGAGGTAGCGCATCGCGGCGGTTTCAGGAGGGTTCATAGGTGCGGTAGGTAGCGTCCGGCGGCTTCGAGCAGACGACGTGCGGCAGCGCGTTTGTCAAGGACCGGCAGTTCGACCGGATCGCCTTCCCGACCGACCAGAGTGAGCCGGATCGTATCGCCTCCAAACCGGGAGTCGCCGCGGGTAGGATCGTTGAGAGCGATCAGATCGACGCCTTTGGCTTTCAATTTCGCACTCGCTTCGGCAAGGTGTCCGGTCGTTTCGAGCGCGAAGCCTACGACCGCCTGACGGGAGCGATTCCGACCCGCCCAGGAGAGAATATCCTCGGTCTCTTCCCATTCGAGAGCCGGCGCTCCGTCGCGCTTCTTTAGTTTCGTTTCGGCCACCTTTCGCGGTCTCCAGTCGGCAACCGCGGCAGCCATAATCAGGAGGTCGGCGTCCTCGAAGATTATCTTCACCGCATCGGCCATTTCGGACGCGCTCTCGACCGGAACGACATCGACTCCCGGTGGAGCCATACCTTCCGCCCCCCGGCCCCGAATTAAGAAGACCTCGGCTCCTCGCAAGACGGCTTCGCGGGCGATGGCATCGCCCATGCGGCCGCTCGAACGGTTGCTGATAAACCTCACCGGGTCGAGTGACTCACGGGTCGGGCCGGTTGTAACAACGACCCTGCGGCCGGCCCAGCGGGTGCGGTCGGCGAGCAGTTCTTCGCAGCGCGCCAGGATCGCCTCGGGCTCGCTCATCCGGCCAACGCCCGGCTCTTCGTGAACGCCGCCCATATCGCCACGTTCGGGGCCGATGAAGTGAAGTCCCCGGTCGCGCAGCCGGGCGACATTCTCTATGACTGCCGGGCTTTGCCACATCGCCGGATTCATCGCCGGCGCCAGGAGTACCGGCCCGGTGAATGCCAGCAGCGCCGACGACGGCAGATCGTCGGCGAAGCCATGCGCCGCTTTGGCAAGGAAATCGGCCGTCGCAGGTGCGATGACCAGGAGGTCGCCAAAATGCCCCGCGACAAGGTGGATGGGATCGGCCGGTGGAGGATCGGGAAACATCCGGTCGAGCACCGGACGCCCGCTCAAAGTCGCAAAGGTGAGCGGCCCGACGAACTGCGTTGCAGCAGCGCTCATAAGAACCTGCACCTGACCGCCGGCCCGGACAATCTCACGAGTCAGGTAGCAGGATTTGTATGCGGCAATACCCCCGGTTACGGCAAGGAGAACCTTCCGGCCGGATAGGGGAAGACCTTCATCCTCCGTCATACGGGACCTTCCGGAAGGTAGCGGTTATGATCGATCGGGGTAATGGTAGTCGAACATCCGGCGGCGCAATTCATCAAGCGCTTGAACGGTCGGCTTGATATGGCTGAACCGGTCGATGCCGCGCTCGGGATTGGTCTCTTCGTTGAGATTCTCCTCGGTAATGACAACCGACTGGTTGTAAAGGTCGATCTCCCGCTTCTGCTTGCGACCGATCTGCCGGGCGCGCTGAGCGGCGACCATCACCGCCTCATAGACGCTATCGGTGACGCCGTTGAAGTCATGGACGAGCCAGTTCAGTTTGCTGCCCGTGAAGTCCGGACGACGATGCTGAGACGGATCGGGCGGCGGCGGCTCAAGCGGCATCAACTCTTCGGCCGCTTTTGCCTTCCGGACGCGTGTCCGCTTGCGGGGGGCTTCGGCTTCATCAAGTTCGGTTCCTTCAGTTGCTTCCTGATGGTCTTCGGCACTACCCGGTTCGGTCGCACCGATGATGCGGGCAGACTCCTCGTATTCTGACGATGCTAATGTTGTAGTCTCCGGTTCCGGGACCGCCGTCTCGACAGGTGCGGCAATATCCGCTTCCGGAGCCAGCACTTCTTCCAGATCGACTCGTTTGCGAGCCATTCGTTATTGTTCTCCCTTGTCTCGATAAGATTCGATAATACTCATTATTGCCTCGATCGTCACTTCGATATCTTCGTTGACTATCCGGTGGGGGTAGCGGTCGCCCTTTTCCTTTTCCATCGGATAGCGAGCCAGTCGGCGTTCGATGGCAGATTCGTCGTCTGCGCCGCGAGCCCTTAGCCGGCGGCGCAGTTCGTCCAGCGACGGCGGATAGAGAAAGATCAGGATCGTTTCCGGGAATGCCGCTGCTACGCGCTCCCCGCCGTTGACGTCGATGTCGAGCAAGACGTTCCGACCTTCGCTTACGGCCGAGTCTATCGGATGCCGGTCGGTGCCGTAAAGGTCGCCGTGAACTTCCTCCCATTCAAGGAAACGGCCTTCGTGGATACCGGTCTCAAACTCCTCCCGACTCAAAAAGTGATAATGAACGCCGTCGGTTTCATACTGCCGGCGGGGCCGTGTGGTCGCGGAGACGCTGTAGGTAAAGTCGGGCCGGCGGCGGACGATCTCCTTGATAACAGTCGATTTGCCGCCGCCTGAAGGAGCTGAAAGAACGACCAGGCAGCCTCGCCGCGGTTCACTCAAGATTCTGCACCTGTTCCCGCATTTGTTCGAGCGTCTCTTTCATTCGGACCCCGGCCTGCGATATTTCCAACAGCCAGGCTTTGGACCCAATGGTATTGACCTCGCGCCCCATCTCCTGCAACAGGAAATTGAGTCGTTTCCCAATGCCGTTAGACTGGCCGAGGGTCGCTTCGAAAGCGGCGACATGGCTTGCGAGACGGACGGTCTCTTCGCTGATATCAAGGCGGTCGGCGGCAAGCGCGACTTCGGTTTCGAGCCGGCTACGGTCGAAGCGTGCGTCGTCGAGCAACTCTCCCAACCGAGCTTCGAGGCGGGCGCGATACTGACCGGCTTGCCCGGCCGCGAACCGTTCGACGGCGGCAAGATCGTCCCGAATCAGAGAGAGTCGTTCCCGCAGATCCCGCGCGAGATGATCGGCCTCCCTCCTGCCGGCGGCAGTAAGTTCATCAAGGGCTTCGACGATGGCCCGCCGGGCCGTCTCCCAAAGGCGATGACGGTAGTCTTCGACATCTCCGGCGATAAAGAAGTCGCCGGCGGCGAATAAATCGGCGAGTCGAACCTCGCCGTTGATCCCGGCTACTTCGGCGGTCTCGCGGAGCAGTTTGGCGAAAAGCGCCACCCGGTTGCGGTCGACAGCCAGTTCACCGCTGCCCTCGCCGCTCCATTCTTCATTGACCCCCAAGCTGACCCGGCCCCGTTCGAGGCGCTGGCGCACCAGATCGCGGATTTCGCCTTCGAAGGGATAAAGGCCGCGCGGCAGTTTAAGCGCCAGATCGAGAAAGCGGTTGTTAACGCTCCGAACCTCGGCAGAAACGATCAGTCCACCCTCGTCCGCACGGCCGACGCCGTAACCGGTCATACTTCGCGGCAAGTGCGCTCCAGTATGTTAGTCGAAGTCCGTCTCCCTTTTATGCCAGACCTCCCTTCTCGTCCACTTCAATACATTACCTCCCCCATCGCGCGGTCAGGGAAATGCGATGCGAGTCCCCCAGGTCGTCGTGCCCGATGAAGCCGTAGTCGATAGCCACCGCCGACAGCGCTAGTCCGCCGCCCAGTGTCAGACGGCCGTCGTCGCTTCCCACCCGCAGTGCGACGATATCCCGCACCAGATACTCCGCACCGTAGTGCAGCGATGCCGCATCCGATCCTCCCGCCAGATCGAAACGGTAAACGACGTCGGCAAGCGGCGTCAGGACGGCTTCCAGCGGTGGCAGGTCGAGCCTCGCCGCGATCCCCGCCCGTAGCGTCGAGGGGATCACCTCTTTGCGACCGGTCTGCTCCCACGCCAGGATGCTCCCTAACAGGTCTCGCACCCCTATACCGGCTTCGACCGGCACAGTTCCTACGAACGACTTCCCTACGCCGAGGTCAAGGCCTAATCCATAGGCGCGGTAGTTACCTATATGCTTGAAGAGTAGTTTTGGCGCCAAGCCCCAGCGATAATCGAGCCGGCCGGCGAGCGGAAGGTCGGCAACCGACCTGCCGGCACGCGCGACATAGAAGGCATATTCGCCGTCGGAGACGACGCGGTCGATCTCGACGCGGTTGCCACCGGTCAGCGGGTCGTTTGGGCGCTCAAGCCGCGTGAAGGGGATGCCATTCACGCCGAGCCTAAGGGCGCCGAGCGCCTCGACCGTCGCGTCGGGACGCGGCACGGCAAATCCCAGGACGTCGTAGTCAACGACACCGGTGAAACGCTCGCTATGCATCAACGCGGCTTCGGTGCGCTGGACCTCGGCAAGCCCGGAGGGATTCCAAAACAGAGACCAAAGGTCTCCCCCCAGCGCTGCTCCGGCACCACCCAGCGCCAGCCGTCGCGCTCCGGCGCCGCCCATGAAGTCGCCGCCATAGCGACCTATAACGTCCGCTCCATGCACCGGGGCGATAACCGACGTCAACGACATCACAAGCGCTGCCGCAAGCGCGCGGAGGCGGGTCAGATTCGAGAGAGGCATAAACATATAAGTATAAGATTTGTCCGGCTCCAGGTCAAGGGAAACCGAGGCGGTCCTGCATTCTATTGTCTATTATTGATGGGTGTTACATCATCTTGTCTCGTCGCTCTCACACCTATAGATATGGCGCCGGATGCCTATCCGACGCCATATCTATAGACATTACTTGGCGCTTCCATTACCGAACGAGCGCCGCCTTGCGGATGGCAACCTGCTTCCCGGCTTGCACCCGGGTTAGATAGATACCGCTCGGCAGATCGGCACCTTCGAGCGTTAATGAATGCCGTCCGGCGTCCATTCTCCCCAGATCGAGTTCCCGGATGAGTCGTCCCTGTGCGTCGAAAAGGCGCACTTCGACCGGCGCCGCCACCGGCAAGGCTATCCGGATTGTCGCCGCCGGGTTGAAGGGGTTGGGATAGACCGCTTCGATGGCAAACTCCGTAGGAAGCGTCCCGCCTATCTCCGAAGCAGGTGCTTCGTCCCAGCCGACGATGAAGTTGACCGGGATATCCTGCCGGTCGCCGAAGGCGTTGTGATGCATCTCCATCACAATAAAGTAGCGGCCTTCGGGCATATCTTCCGGGCTGAAGCGGAAGTTGAACGCCTGACTGGCATCCGGTTCCACGGTGCCGATCTTTGGATCGTAGGAAATCCAGGTCAGGTTCGGACCAATCTCAAAGCCGATCAAGTGGTCTCCACCCGGCCGATTGATAAGCGCGACAAAGACCCACTTCAGATGATCCCAACGCTTGGTGATGGCGCAGTCCTGGACGACATCGCCGGCTTCGACGACCAGGTTCCGCACCAGACGCACGTCGTTGTTGTCGGGATTCATCTTCATGATCTGCATGCGGGTGCCGAATTCCATTTCGATGTTGCCGTTGTCGCGAAAGATGTAAAGCGGATAGCCGTCCGGGTCGGCCGGATGCCAGGCCATACCGTAGGTCCGGAACTGTTCCGGAGTCCGGTGCAGTGCCACGACCTGTCCGTCGTAGTCGAGTTCCGCGATGTCGTTCTGGGTGACTCCTTTGACAAAGAACGTCCCCCGCTCCGGAGCCGCGCAGACCGACTGGGACGGTCGATGCGGCGACGGAATAGTGCTGATGTGCTCACCTTCCGAAGAAATGAGCACGACGTTGTTCTTCTCCGTGCATAACAAGCCTGCCGGCGAGAGGCCGATGCCATAATAGCCCCGGGTCGCCGTCGTATCGACGGTCACTTGAGGAAAGCGATCGATCAGATTCCCGTCGCGATCCAGGCGATAGATCCAGTGCGGCAGATTGCCATCGGTCGTCTTTCCGGCAATGTAGAAGACATTGCCGTCGGTGGTCACGCCCTGGAGGAAGGTGTTGTTGTCGGTAAGTGCGCTGACATTCCAGTCGAAGAGAATGTCCCAGGGTGCGTCCCGGCGGGCTTCGTAGTTGAGCCGCAAGTCGAAGTCGAGCGGTCCGTTGCCGTCGTTGAAGACGTTAAAGGATGTGCTGTCGATTTGTTGCGGCGGGACATAGATGGTGATCTCTTCGACGTCACTCCGGTATTCCGGATGGGTTAGGCTGAAGTCGATTTCGGCAAACTGGTCGGTTTCGATCTGAATATCCGCTGCCGACGCCGGATTGAAGTGACGCCGCTGGGCGACGACGGTATAAGTTCCAATCGGTGCACGCTGGACTGTGAACGCCCCGCCGGCGTCGGTGGTGCCGTAGTATCCGGTGCCTTCGAGCATCACTCGGACGCCTTGCAGCGGCTGGCCGGTCGCGGCATCGGTCACACGCCCCCGAACGCCACCGAAATCACTCAGTTCGCCGGTTGTGAACCGGATCGCACGCTCGTTGGCTAAGGCCCCGGAAGAAGCCGGATGCCAGACCCCGGCATGTGCCAGTTGAAGTCGAATCCGACGGTCCGGCGACGATAGCCCGACCGTGACCGCCTCCTCCTCGTAGTCCCGCTGCTGGGGAATCGAGATGTAATGAAACTCGATCTCTCCATCACCGGTGCGGGTGAAACGCGCTGTCGGGTCATAGAGAACTACCGAGAAGGTGTGGGCGCCCTGTGCCACGCTCTGGTAGTTGCGCCACTCGATGATGAACCTCCCATTGTCCTGGTCATAGCGGGTATAAACCTGCCCGGACCAGAGGTCTTCCCAGAACGGCGCAATGAGGCCTGCCGGCGCAATCGGGCTGCCTAACTCCTGATTGTTCCAGGCGATCATATCCGACTCACCCATTGCCACCCAGCCATTCGATCCGACCGTAATCCGGCGAAAGCGCTGCCCGTAATAGACGAACTCGAACGGCAGATTGACGATCGCCCGGCTGCCGGCATCGCCGCGGACATTCGCGCGGTCGTCATTATCCACCAGGTTAAGGCTCGTCGTGCCGGTGATCCGCTCGAAGCGAGGCGCCATTCCGGTCGTCGTGTCGCGGCTGTCGAAGGCCCAGTAGCCGTGCATATCAGGTCCTTGGGGCGATGTCGGCCCGACCGGCCCGAGCGTGATCGGGATGATCACACTATCGACACGGCCTTCCTCATCGCTTAAGAGCAGTCCGAAAGGCACGGCAATCCCCATATATGCCCGCGCCGAAGCCGAGACCTCGAACGGCCGGGCGCGATTGTCTCGCGCTTCACCTACCGGAACGGCGTCGAAGAACGAATCCGCCAGCCGAATTTGGATGTTCGGGTCGGAGCAGTAGAGCGACGCGTCGAGCGGCAGCGTCGCCAACTGCCCGCCGTTGGTGAGGGTGATAACTACGCGCTGCGTCGTCCCCGGGAGCAACTGCCGGTCTCCTTCCATCGCAACCCGGGTCGCAGTCAGGTCATAGCCAACAACAGTCAATTCTAAGCGCCCCAGAAACCGGTCATCACCGGCAGCGGCGGACAAACGGAACTCAACGGTCTCGCCGTGCGGAGTCTCATGCAGAAGGTGAATCAGGAACGGATTACCTCCCGCCGATTCAGCGCCGGCATCGAGGTCGCCGACCGGAGATTCGGGACGCAGGAGCACGACGTAGGGATTGTCGGTGTCGATGGCAAGACGGACGTTTTGTAGCGCATCCTGGCCGGTATTACGGACGAACGCCGCCAGATTGATCGTCTCGCCCGGATTCCACCTACCGTCGCCGTTGCCCTCGACCTCACCGTTCGCCTCGTCGCTTAGGGAATAGCGGCCGAATGAGACAAACCGGCTTGCCGAGGTGACTTCAAGTTCGCCTTCTAACGGGACGATGTTCGGCCCAACGACCGTGACAAGGTATTCCCCCTCGGCGAGGGGCGGAACGTTGAGGTGTAGTTGGCCATCCGCGTCGGTGTAACCGCCAAGTCGGATGTTGCCGTTTATAAGGTGAATGTAGGCGCCGGACACCGGCTCGTCACCCTCCCGCGTTACGGCAAAGTCGAGCAACGTCGTCCCGGTCCGGACGCCCTGCGGTATGGCAACTTCGATCTCAACCGGTGTCTTCGTCCAGAGTCGCAATGCCGGGTCACCGAGGATGTTGTAAGAATAGAAGTAGTAACCGACCGTGTGCCCGTTTCCGATCCGGCGACTGGAGGGGTAGTTCCGCCAGAGCGCCAGTTTGCCCAAGACGGTCAGCGGGCCGAGGGTATGAACGTCGTTATAGAAAAGTTCGTGGAACAGCGTCGTGCTGTGCGTATTGTTGAACCAGGTATAGGTGTAGAGGTCGGTCGGTCCGTAAGAGGCAACCGCTCCGAAGGGACTGTTGCCCGACCAGCCGTTGACCCAGAGGTTGCCTACGGCCGGACTCTCCCGGCCCTGGGGGAAGTCATTGGTCCCGCAGACCATCCCAAAGACAACCGGCAACTTCCAGCCGTTGCGAAGGTTTTGAAATAGTTCGGCTTGCCGGACGTTGCCCCAATTGTTGTAGCCGCGGAAATTGACGAATCCCACCCCTTCGTTGACGCCCCGGCTAATGTTGTTGACATCGATTGCGTCAGGGTAGTCGGAATAGGCTTCGAAGAATCGGTCCCTAATGACACCCTTGCCCATCATCAATTCGCGCACCGCGACATTGGTGTGTATGCACGAGCGCACACCCTGCGCGATGAGCACGGCTCCTTCAACCCAGTTCGACTCCACGAACGGCGTCCGCTCATAACCGATAGTCTTGGCGACGAGATGTTGCAGTTCTTCCACCGTCCCCACGGGGAAACGCCCCACAAAAGCTTCCGGAATCCAGGTCTGGAGGTCGTTATCGCCGTTGCCGTCAATCGTCACATACTGCTGATCTGAGACATACCAACTCTGCTGAGGAGCCTGACCGTCCATGAAGTAAGGCAGGCGCAGGTCGCCAAAGGCTCCACCGGCAAGCAAAACATGCGTCGGGGGCACCGGCCAGTCCCGAAAGGCGTTTCTGAACCAGCCGCGTATCTGGTCGGCGCTGTTGCCGGCCTCGGCCGTAGTCGCGATGGTCACGAGGTAGCCCATCCGCCGCCGCCATTCTGCAAGAGGCTGAAGTGCCTGGACTGCCTGCTGATTATTCGCAACGATGATGACATAGTGCCCAAGGATGTCGGCGCGGCCGGCGGGTTCGTCGCGACGTGGGGCGTCGCCGGAGAGGGCGCGAGTTACTTCCCGCCAGGCTGGTGAAGAGGAATTGGCGATGGCCGGAGCCGCCGGATCGACCTCGAACACCACGTTCGCTTCCAAACTGCGCGAGACGAGCAATTCCTGTCTCGCCGCGTTGTAGCGATAGGGTGTCAGGTCGAGCATGATATACCTCCGGTCGCCGATGACGACCGGTTCACTTAACGCTGCGACACCTTCGGGAAGGAAGCGGTCCGTTGCATAGGCGGCGGCATCTATAGCGCCGTCGGTGACATTGGGATTGTCCGACTTATAGACCGGGGAAGGTGCAAGCCGGACAGACGTCAGTCGCTCATCATCCGCAGCGGAAACTTCAAGACGGGCGCGCATTCCGGTTGGCACCTCGATCCAGCGGCTCCAGGCGGGAATCGCCGGTGCACCGGCAGCGCCATAGAGCCCTTCACCATCGGATCTAATGCGATGAAATGACTGGCCTTCAATGGCTACCGTCTCCAGCGCGGTGGCCGGCAGCGCGAGGCTGAGACTGGTGCCGTCGGAACCGTTTATAATGAAAGGCGCAACGACATCGGAGCCGGTTGCGAGCAACGGGCCGGATGCAGTAAGTGCGCAGCAGACGGCAGCGATTAACAGGGTCGGACGAACCATGGCGATCCCCTTGACTGGATGCTGTTCAACGCAACGATCAGACAGACTCCCCCCAAGTTCCTATTGCAGAGCACATCAAGTTGCCCCGGACCGAACTACCGTCCTTTACCGATTCGCTCCGATTCGGCCTCAAGTATCCTCTCGCGCTCTTCCGCCTTCTTGAGGGCGTCTTCGGCAAGAATCTTCGATTCGATAGCCAGGCGGCGCGCTTCGGAGATTTCCTTCAATTGCGCTTTCTCCTGAGCCAGGACGAGCAGTTGTTCAGCCTTGTTGTAATCTTCCGAAGCGCTCGCATCGGCTCCAGCGCGGAGGGCGGCGTTGAGCGCTTCTTCGGCACGTTGCAATTCGCGATCGGCGGTCGTGTCGCAACCGACCGCAAGTAGCAGCAGTGCGGTGATAATCCCCAACAGCAGGGGAGAGGTCCTTAAGGTCATTGGGCGGCCTTGGCTAAGATGAAGGAGACTTTTGTGGCTGGGTTCGTTGGTCGTCAAATGCTGGTCGTAATTCGCTCTAATGTTGCTGCGCCAGTTCCATCATGTTCCACATCGGGAGGAAGATCGCGAGCGCCAACACGACTACCATCGCCCCCATACCGACGGTCAAAATAGGCTCGATCAGCGCGGTCATCCCTTCGACCGTCGACTGGACTTCGGAGTCATAGTATTCGCTGATATTGGCGAGCATGTCGTCGATGGCGCCGGAGTCTTCACCGACAGCGATCATCCGCACCACCAGCGGAGGGAACAGCCCGGTTTCCGAAAGTGATACGGCGACACCGCGGCCATGTTCGATAGACTCCGATGCTTTGAGCAGCGCAATACCGAGCACCTTGTTGCCAATGGTGCGCGAGACGACCTCAAATATCTGTAGAATCGGCAGGCCCGACCTTGAGAGCGTCTCGAACATTTTGGTGAAACGGGTCATCGCGGTCTTCAGAACGAGCGGGCCGAAGATCGGCAGTTTCAGAAGGGTCTGATCCCACCAGAGTGCTCCCTTCTCGGTCTTGGTATAGCGAATGAACGACGCCGCGATCCCGCCGGCGGCAATGATGAGCGCCCACCAGTAATTCTTTAGCGTATCGGCAAGCCAGATCAGGATCTTTGTCGGGAGCGGCAGTTCCATATTGATCTGGGTAAATATCTTGGCGAACTTCGGCACCACGAAGGTCGTCAGGATGAGGAACGCGATGATCATGCCGATGACGACGATGATTGGGTAGCGCAGCGCGCTCTTCACCGATTTGCGAATCTCCCAGTCACGCTGCATTACCGCGGTCAGTCGGGTTAGGACTTCGTCGAGCACCCCACCCACTTCACCGGCACGGACGGCGTTGCAGTAAAGTTCGCTGAAGATCTTCGGGTGTTTCATCAGGGCAGCTGAAAAGTCGCTCCCGGAAGCGATGTCGGAAGCAACCGCGATCAACGTTTCAGCAAAGACCGGATTCGACGACTGGCTCGCCAGCGTTTCAAGACTGGTCAGGATCGGCACCCCGGCCTTGATGAGCGTCACCAATTGCCGGGTGAAGTCGATGATGTCGCGGTCGGTTACCTTCTTCTTCTTGCCGGTTGCAGCCGCGCTCGATGCCGCCGGAGCCTTGGCTTCAGCCTTGCCGCCGGCAGTGATCTTGAGCGGCAGCAGGTCCTGCCCTTCAAGACTGCGCTGAACAGCAGACTCGTCGGCCGCGTCGAGCGTCCCCCGGACCTCACTGCCCGACTCGTTTATCGCAACGTAGGAGTAGGTAGGCACCAGAATTCCTATAAGTCCTGTATATGTCCTCTCAAGCCAACCATGTCTCCTGCTTCAAGGTAAGTCCTTTGATGCCAAGTCAAGCCATTGTAAAACATATGCCAGTCTGCGTTCGTTCGAACTCTCAATCATCGATGAGGCAACCCGTTTCCTGGACTTCACGAGCCAACGACATCGGTATGTCTCAGTCAAGTTGAAACTCCAGGCTCGACTTCACAAACAAGTCCATAGAAAAGTCATGCCTGTCGAAGCTTTGACTACCCGTTGAGTAATCTCGTCGTGGGTTCCTTCGGCTCGTGAACCGAAGAGATAGATCGCTGTAGGTTTGACGACCGTTTAATGATGCCAACCAATCGCTCAAGTGTCGTACCTGGCGATGCGCTAATTCGTCTCAATACTACTCTCCGCTGCCTCTTTTTCAGTTCAATCCCATAATCCTCAATTTTCCTATAGAGCGTTGTGCGACCGATGCCGAGCCCTCGGGCTGCCAGGGAGATGCTGCCCCGGGTCGATTGTAACGCTCTCAGAATTGCCTCTCGTTCGACCTCGGCGAGACTTCGAATAAGAGAGCCGTCTTCAACATTAGGTGCTGGCTTTAGCACACCTGTTGGCTCGCCGGTATCGACCTCGTCCGGAATCTGACGCTCAGCCCATTCGACCAAATGGGGGAAGTCCTGTGCCCTGAGTGCTACGCCATCCGAAAGAAGAACCGCACGCTCCATAGCGTTCTCCAACTCTCGAAGGTTGCCTGGCCAGGGGTAGTGTTCGATTAGATCGAGTGCTTCACTTTCGATCGCCAACAGCCGCCGGTCGTTTCGTTCCACGGCCTGATAGAGAAAGTGATAAGCCATGAGCGGCAGATCGCCGACTCGTTCGCGAAGCGGAGGCAGTTGCAACGGAAAGACATTGATCCGGTAAAAGAGATCGGCCCGGAATTGCCCCTTCGCTACCATCTTCTCAAGGTTGCGGTGGGTGGCGGTTAAGAGCCGGACATCGACCTTGATTGTCTCGGACCCTCCGACCCGCTCGAACTCGCCATACTCGAGCACTCTCAGCAGTTTCGCCTGTAACGCCGGGCTCATCTCGCCGATTTCGTCAAGAAAGAGTGTCCCGCCGTTGGCCGTTTCAAAACGGCCCGGAGTGCGCGTCTGTGCCCCGGTAAAGGCGCCCTTTTCGTAGCCGAAAAACTGGCTCTCGAGCAGACCCTCCGGCACCGCTGCACAGTTAACGGT
>Ga0194120_10003162_pt1 | contig 27251 bp, 35 predicted proteins | sample TA2MahCa65mmetaG_FD_148642 | JGI IMG/M metagenome (GOLD analysis project Ga0194120, IMG submission 148642) | Freshwater microbial communities from Lake Tanganyika, Tanzania - TA2015019 Mahale Deep Cast 65m | ecosystem: Environmental > Aquatic > Freshwater > Lake | place: Tanzania: Lake... | reverse complement strand
AATCACCCGGGCGGGATCATTCCGTCGCAGGGGGGCGGGATCATCTCGGAATCGGGGGGCGCCATCATTCCGTAACGGGTGGGCGCCTTCATCTCGTTTTAGGGGGCGCCATCAAGCGGAATCAGCAGTCCCATGACCCTGCGCACTGGAACATCCCGCTCGGGTAAAATGTATCGATATTACACCTGCTCCACATCGGCTCGGATGGGTAAGACGGCCTGCAAGGGCCGATCCTTTCCGATGGATCGGCTTGACGCGCTTGTCACGGAGCACGTCAAGCGCCGGGTTTTGGAGCCGACCAGACTGGGGGAGTTGCTCCAGTCACTGAAAACCCGTCGGCAAGACGAGGACGCTGAGGTCGAAGCGCGCCTCCAGAAGCTCCGCTCCGAGGCTCTAAAGGCTGATGAAAAAATTGACCGTCTTTATCGCATGGTCGAGGACGGAATAACTGAAATGGACGACCTGCTCGCCGCAAGGCTCTCCAGCCTCAAGGCCGATCGGGAAAGGGCCACAATGGCGCTGGAAAGAGCCCAGTTTCAGACCCGACCAGAGGTCCGCATTCAGGCCGACGACATTCAGCGGTTCGCAAGCTTGATGGCTGAAAAGATTACCTCAGGTGATGCTGGCTTCAGACGCAGCTATCTGCGTTCAATCATCGAAACGGTTGAGGTCGGAGACAACGTGATCCGGATTCGCGGCTCTAAAGCCTCTCTGGAACAAGCCGTTACGAGCGGAGACGGCATGGGAAAAGGTGTTCGTGGTTTTATACGTAAGTGGCGACCCCGGCAGGATTCGAACCTGCGACCTACTGCTTCGAAGGCAGTTGCTCTATCCGGCTGAGCTACGGAGCCGTCGACGGCGCAGCTTGCGCCGCCACCGTATCACCACGGTGAATGCGGCGCCAGACGACGCTCGACAGGGGAGTCATATATGGCGACCCCGGCAGGATTCGAACCTGCGACCTACTGCTTAGAAGGCAGTTGCTCTATCCGGCTGAGCTACGGGGCCGAAGGCGGCTCAATGCGTCCAGAGTCCGATGCGGCTGGTTTTGAAGTTATCTGAATAGGATACGCCGCGCCGCGCGGCGAGATTGGGTCTCGGCTCCTCGACGCGATAGGCGAGGCCGTTGCGCTCGGCATAGGCGATCGCCTCCTCCTTGGTCGCGAAATTGAGCCTGACCTGCTGGCGCATGTCGCCCGAGCTCGTCCAACCCATCAGCGGCTCGATGCTGCGCGGCAGCTCCGGCTCGAAGTCGAGCCGCCACATGTCCGAACCGGGACCGGATTGAGTCGCGCTCGGCGCGGGAAGATAGATACGTGCGGTCATAGGACTCGTCCTTGGAGCGGCGCGCAAAGGCGCTTGGTGACAGTGCGCGGCGGCGCTCGCGCTGGTCGGGGCAGCAGGATTCGAACCTGCGACCTGAAGTACCCAAAACTTCCGCGCTACCAGGCTGCGCCATACCCCGCCGGACCGGCCGGGCCTGTGGCGGCCCTGCCATCGCTGGGATTTCGCTACCACGCAAGCCCGTCCCTAACAAGGGAATGCCATCACCGCGCAAACATGCGGTGCCGCACCTGGTCGCCGGGCGCAAGCGAGATCCGCCGCGCGACGCCGGCGTTGAGCTCCAGCACCGCATAGGCCGGCGCGGGCGAACTGATGATCCTTTCGGACAGTGGCTCGGCGTCGGCGGCGACGCCCACGACCCGCCCGTCGCGGCCGATGAAGACCATATCGAGCGGAATATATGTGTTCTTCATCCACATCGACACCGGCCCCTCGGACCTGAAGTCGAACAGCATCCCGCGATCGCCAGGCATCGACTTGCGAAACATCAGGCCGCGCGCGCGCATCTCGGGCGTATCGGCGACTTCGACCTTGAACAAATGTTCGCCGGTCGACGTTACGATGCGCGCGACTTCGCCGCCCGGCCCCGCATGCGCCGTTGCGAACGCCAGCAGCGCCAGCACAGATAAGATCGTCAGAAGGAAGTTTTGCGCCGCTCTCATTTGGAAGCGCTCCGAAGAATGCTGCGCAGCATGGCGGCCCTCAATGCGACGGGACGCTCTTTGCTTCAAGCGGGCGCACCTCGGTCGCCATCAATCCCTTCGGACCGCCGCCATAACGCACGAGCACGCTATCGCCGGGTTTAAGTTCCGTCATGCCGAAGCGGCGCACCGTCTCCATGTGCAGAAAAATGTCTTCGGTGCCTTCGCCGCGCGTGAGGAAGCCGAATCCCTTCACGCGGTTGAACCATTTGACGATAGCGATCTCATAACCGCTTGTCGGAGCGACCTGGACATGGGTGCGTCCGGCGCCTGATTGCGATGGATGGACGGCGGTCGATTCGTCCATCGCGATAACGCGAAAGACCTGCATGCCCTTGGCGCGCTTCTGCGCCTCGCAAACGACGCGCGCGCCTTCAAAAGCAGTCTGCAGGCCGCTGCGGCGGAGAATCGTGACATGCAGCAGAATGTCGGCGGAGCCATCGTCCGGCACCACAAAGCCATAGCCCTTGGCGACATCGAACCATTTAATCGTTCCCGCAACTTCAACCAATTCAAGACCGGACTCATCCGGTTCAGTCGCGCTCGCCGTCAAATCTTCCTGAAAAGTCATTTTAGCGCCCACCGACTAAACTCCCAAAGCTGATCCAGAGCATTGTCCTGACGCGCGCATTGGCGATCTTCACGAAGACGCGAATCAACCTCGATCGCTCATGAATCACTTTTTACAAGATATCACTCGCGGCGCGCCATCCAACCGGCAATTTTAGTCCCAAACCGCAATGTCTGTGGATATGCGCGGCGTTGGCGCGCGAGTTGGCGAAACCATTGGCGCAGATGCTGAAACTTGCATGCGCGCGCCTCGTCGCCTGCAGCGATATTGCGCAATATGGGGGTAATTCGCTCGCCGATAAGCTCGGCGGCGGCGCACAAATCTTCGCGCCTGTGGCCGGAACGCCACATCGGCGCGATTTGACAAACGCGCCCGCGGCGCGCAATCGGAATGGGCGAGCGTCCGCGCCCTGTCGCCTGCCCCCATTTTCCCGGTTGGAGCGCCGCCAATGACCACTTCGACGACCGCCCCAGCGAGCGCGCCAGCGACGATTCGCGTTCCGGACGGCGATTCTGGCCAGATCGATCCGCGTTACGACCTCTGCCCTCTCATCGCCGCCCGCGAAGGCGAGCGCTTTTCGCTACACGCGAAGCGGCTCAATGAAATGTGGGTCCGCGTTCTCAAGACGATCGGCTATGACGTAGGATTCACGCGCGGGCTCGGCCCCTATCTCTGGGATCGCAAGGGCGACCGCTATCTCGATCTCCTCAGCGGCTGGGGAGTCTTCGCGCTCGGACGCAACCATCCGGCGGTGCGCGACGCGCTGGTAAGCGTGCTCGACGGCGAACTCGCCAATCTCGTGCAACTCGACGTTTCGGTTCTCGCCGGCGTTCTCGCTGAAAAGCTGCTCGCCTATGCGCCATGGCTGGACAAGGCGTTTTTCGCCAATTCCGGCGCCGAGTCCGTCGAAGCGGCGATCAAATTCGCGCGCGCGGCGACGGGCCGTCCCGGAATCCTGCATTGCGCGCATTCCTTTCACGGCCTGACATACGGTTCGTTGTCGATGAACGGCGACGAAATTTTCAAGAAAGGTTTTGGACCGCTATTGCCGAACGCGCATGAGGTCGAATTCGACGATCTCGGCGCCCTCGAACGCGCCCTGGCCGGGCGCGATATCGCCGCCTTCTTCGTCGAGCCGATCCAGGGCAAGGGCGTCAACATTCCGCACGAAGCCTATCTGCTCGGCGCGCAGGCGCTGTGCCGCAAATATGGAACGCTGTTCGTCGCCGACGAAATCCAGACCGGATTGGGCCGCACCGGCCGTTTCTTCGCCATCGATCATTTTCCAGGCGTCGAACCGGACATGATCGTCGTCGCCAAGGCGCTTTCCGGCGGTCATGTGCCGGTTGGCGCGGTTCTGACGCGCAAATGGATTTTCGACAAGGTCTTCGATCGCATGGACCGCGCCGTGGTGCACGGATCGACCTTCAGCAAGAACGATCTCGCCATGGCGGCGGGGATTGCGACGCTCGACGTTCTTGAGAACGAGCGGGTCATCGAAAATGCGGCGAAGAAGGGCGACCGCCTTCTCGCGTCCTTCAAAAGGATGGCCGAAGGATATGAACTTGTCGCCGCCGTGCGCGGCAAGGGTCTCATGATCGGCGTCGAATTCGGACCGCCGAAGTCGCTTAAACTGAAAGCCGCCTGGAATCTGCTGGAAACCGTCAATTCGGGCCTGTTCTGTCAGCTCATTTCGATCCCGTTGTTTCGCGATCACAAAGTGCTCACGCAAGTGGCCGGACATGGCAATCACACGATCAAGCTGCTGCCGCCGCTGACGATTTCCGATGAAGATTGCAACTGGATCGAACAGTCGTTCGACGCCGTCATCGCGGACGCGCATAAGGCGCCGTCCGCGGTCTGGTCGCTCGGCAAAACGCTCGCGGAACACGCGATCAAGGCGCGAATGAGCGGCTGACCCGATTGTCGACGCGCGGCGATCAGTGCGTGGCGCGCTTACGCGGCCGGCGACAGATGCCTCTCCACCTCGAGCGAATAGTCCTCGATCAGCGAGCGCGACAACTCTCCGGGGATAAAGCGATACACGCCGATCTCCGACACCGGCGTCACTTCGGCGCCCGTGCCGCAGATGAAGCACTCGGAGAATGTCGCCATCTCCTCGGGCATGATCCGGCGCTCGATGACCTCGATCCCCCGTCGTCTCGCCAGGTCGATCACCGTGCGCCTCGTGATGCCGTCGAGGAAGCAGTCGGCGATCGGCGTATGCAACGCGCCGTCGCGGACAAAGAAGACGTTGGCGCCGGTGCATTCGGCGATGCGGCCGAGCCAATCATACATCAGCGCGTCGGCGAAGCCGCGCCGCTCCGCGCGATGCTTCGAGATGGTGCAGATCATATAAAGACCGGCCGCTTTCGCCATTGACGGCGCCGTCGCCGGATCGGGCCGCCGATATTCGGCGATGTCGAGCTTGATGCCCTTCATCTTGGTCTCGACGTCAAACATGCTTGGCCAGTCCCAAACGGCGATCGCCACGTTGATCGTCGAATTCTGGGCCGCGACCGCCATCATTTCGCTGCCGCGCCACGCCACCGGCCGAACGTAGCAATTCGACAGGCCGTTGGCTGTCACCGTCTCATGCTTTGCGGCGTCGAGTTGCTCCGCGCTGTAGGGAATCTCGAAATCGAGAATTCGTGCGGAGTTCCGAAGCCTTTCCGAATGCTCGCGCGATTTGAAGATCACGCCGCCGTAGGCCCGCTCGCCTTCGAATACGCAGGAGGCGTAATGCAGACCATGGGAAAGGACGTGAAGCCTTGCTTCCCGCCAGGGAACAAGCCCGCCATTATACCAGATGAATCCGTCGCGCTGATCGAAGGGCGGAAGCGACATGGCGAACTCCGGGAAGACGCGATCGAAGAGGCTAAACAAGGCGCTGCGACGCGCGGTCAGCACTAGCCATCGGTCAGATTTATGTCAATATAGTTGACGTAAATAGCTCGCGCCAAACGTCAGGCAAGAACCAGCGTGAACGAACTCCTAGCGAGAAAAATGGTTGAGCCGGGCTCCGCCGCCGCTTGGCGGCGCGCGGCCGCGCAAGCGGCGGCCTCGAGCGACGAGAATGCGCTCGAACTCGTCGAACTGTTTTTCTTCGCCTATCGCGATTTCGTCGGCGACGCCGATCGGCTGCTCGGCAAATACGGCTTCGGACGGGCGCATCACCGCGTTCTGCATTTCGTCAACCGCCGCCCCGGCCTCACCATTGCGGCGCTGCTGGATATTTTGAGGATCACCAAGCAGAGCCTCAACCGCGTCCTGAAACAGCTTCTCGATGCGGGCTTCGTCGAGGCGCGCGCCGGCGTCGTCGACCGCCGCCAGCGCCTGCTCTACACGACCGCCGAGGGGGCAAGGCTGGCGCGCGATCTCGCAGCGCTGCAATCGGCGCGATTCCTCAAGGTTATGGATGAGCTGCCGCCTGTTGCGCGCGGCGCGGCCTCCGAATTTCTGTTCGCGATGATCGACCCCGAAGAGCGCGAGCGCGTGCGCGCGCATCTTGCTTGCGCGAAAATGGCCGTCGAGGCGCCATGACTTTCGTTCCGCATCATGCCGCCCCCCGGAATGCGAAGGCGGCGCACATATTGGTCGTCGACGACGATCAGCGCATTCGCACCCTGCTGTCGCGCTATCTGACAAAGCAAGGCTATCTGGTCAGCGCCGCGGCGGACACAAGGGAAGCGAGCGCGAGACTGCGCGATTTCACTTTCGATCTCATCGTGCTGGATGGGATGATGCCGGGCGAACGTGGCGCCGACTTCGCGGCGCGGCTCCGCCAAGGCGCAGAACCCTTGCGTTCCGCGCCGATTCTCATGTTGACCGCGTTGACCGAGACGGCGGACCGCGTCGAAGGGCTTGAGGCCGGCGTGGACGACTACCTCGCGAAACCCTTTGATCCCCGTGAATTGTCGCTGCGCATCGCCAGCATCCTGCGCCGCGCTCGGCGCGCGGACCCGGCGAGCGTGAGACGGTTCGGCGACTTCGTCTTCGATCCGTCGCGCGGCGAATTGCTGCGCGGCGGCGCGCCGGTTCGGCTCACCACGCGCGAGCGCGATCTCTTACGGGCGTTGGCGGAAGGCGACGGCGCCATGGTTTCGCGCCAGAATTTGGCGCAACGCGATCCTCAACGAAGCGCCAGCGAGCGCAGCGTCGATGTCGAGATCGCCCGATTGAGGCGCAAGATCGAGACCGATCCGAACGCCCCGCGCTATCTACAAACCGTGCGCGGCCATGGCTACCGCCTTCTCGTCGACCCGCTGCGCGCCAACCGATGAAATGATAGAGTCGCCACGATGACCGCCGTCCTACCGGAAGTTCTCGCCGCGCCCCGCAATCTGTGGCGGCGCTTCGCCAACTGGCTGCACGACCGCATGCCGAAGGGGCTTTACGCCCGCGCGCTGCTGATCGTGATCCTGCCGGTCGTGCTGCTGCAGTCCGCCGTCGCCTATGTCTTCATGGAGCGCTATTGGGAGGTGGTGACCTATCGGCTGTCCGCCGGGATGGCCCGGCAGGTGGCGGCGCTTGTCGATGTCTATCAAACATTTCCGCAAGACCCGGACCACGCACAGCTACGCCGCATCGCCGCCTTCGATCTCAACATGGAGATCATGGTTCTTCCCAAACAGGAGCTGCCCGCGCCGGCGCCGAAAGCGGCCTTGTTCTCGCTGCTCGACAAGGCGCTCACGAGAGAACTCTCGCGCAGACTTAAGCAGCCCTTCTGGATCAACACGGCGCTTCCCGGCGGCCTGATCGAGATCCGCGTCGCTCTCGACGACGCCACGCTGCGAATGTTCGCCACGCGCGCGCATGCTTATGCCTCCAACTCCTATATTTTCTTCATGTGGATGGCGATCGCTTCGGTGATCATCGTCGCCATCGCCACGTCGTTCCTTCGCAACCAGATCAGGCCGATCCTGCGTCTGGCCCGCGCCGCCGAGGAGTTCGGCAAAGGCCGCAATGTCGCTTTCAGCCCGCGCGGCGCCCGCGAGGTGCGGCAGGCGGGGGCGGCCTTCCTCGACATGAAGCGCCGGTTCGAACGCGCCATCGAACAGCGCACGACCATGCTCAACGGCGTCTCGCACGATCTGCGCACCATCATCACGCGATTCAAGCTTTCTCTCGCGCTGATGGGCGACTCGCATGAGGCTGCGGGCATGCGCAAGGACGTCGACGAGATGGAGCGCATGGTCGAGGCCTATCTCGCTTTCGCGCGCGGCGACGGCGACGAACGCTCGTCGCCCACCGACATCGCCGCGATCCTCGATGAGTTGAAGGCGGACACCGAGAAGCGCGGTCTCGCCGCCGCCGTCAAGATCAAGGGCGATCCGAATATCGTCGCGCGGCCGGCGGCGATCAAGCGGCTGCTCGCCAATCTCGTCGGCAATGCGCAGCGCTATGGCAAGCGCATCGAACTCTCGGCGATCAACGACGGCGCGATGATGACCGTCAATATTGACGATGACGGCCCCGGCATTCCTATCGAGCGCCGCGAAGAGGCCTTCCGGCCCTTCTATCGACTGGACGAATCGCGCAACCAGGACGATGGAAACTCGGGTCTGGGCCTCGCCATCGCCCGCGATATCGCGCGGGCGCATGGCGGCGACATCACGCTCGACCGCAGCCCGCTCGGCGGCTTGCGCGCGACCGCCAGCCTGCCGCTTTAACCGCCGCGGCGCCGATCACGCGCGGGCGTGCGGATGGCCGCTGTCGTCGTCGTGATCGCGGCCGCCGCGCCGGGGACGCCAGCCAAACAGGCTTTGCGCGAAGGAATAGAAGGGCCGCGTCAGCCGTGCGAAGTCCTCGGCGCGATCGACATAGCGCTCGCCGCGGGCGAGTTCGCGATCGAGCGTCGACAGGGCGTCATGGATGTCGCCGGAAAACCAATCTTCCAGCACGCGACTCCAGGCCAAGGCCATTCCCTGCAATTTGAGCGAGCCGACCGGGCCCTCGCTATCGACGTCGGCGGCCTCCAGCATGAATCGCATCGAATTTATGGTTTCCCGGTTGAGCGCCGCGGCGGTGAGCGGGTCGCGCGCCGCCCAGCGCCCGACGCTCGCCAGCGCCTCGCGATGCGGCTCGAGCGCGTCGAGCCGACGGCGCAAGACGTCATAGAGCCGCTCGCGCGCCGGTTCGTGCGAGGTTTCCCTTGGCAGCGCGTCGAGCACTTCCCGGTCGATGCGCCGCGAGAACGCGCCGATGATCGCGCCCTTCGAGGGGAAAAGTTCGCGCAGATCGGCGAGCGAAATGCCCGCCTCCTGGGCGATATCGGTGAGCGTCACGTCGCCGAACTCTCGCCGCGTCGCGAGACGAAGCGTCGCATCGATCACTCGGTCGCGGGGGCTGCCGCCGCTGTTCATGTCCGTCTCCGGGTCCCAGGTCCGCAGGAATTCCCAGTCAGTATTCTATTGTCGCCAGGCGGCGGGACAAGGCGTAACCCGCTTTCAACCTGAGAGTTCCTCCGCCCGGCGCTTCGCCGCGGCGACGGCGCGAAGCATCAGCGGAGCGAGACCGTCCGGCGCCTGGAGAACCTCCAGCGCCGCCGCGGTCGTGCCGCCGGGAGAAGTCACGCGCCGGCGCAGTTCGCCAGGACTCGTCTGGGATTGTCGACGCATCAACTCGCCCGCGCCTTCGACGGTCGCGCGCGCCAGTCGGGACGCGAGCGCGGCGGGCAGACCGGCTTCGGCCCCGGCGGCGGCAAGGCATTCCGCAAAATAAAAGACATAGGCGGGGCCTGACCCCGAAACGGCGGTCACCGCGTCAATGAGCGACTCGTCATCGACCCATTCCACGGCGCCGACGGCCCGCAGCAGCGCGTCGGCGAGCCCGCGCTGAGCGGCGCTGGTCGCCGAGCTTGCAAAGGCGCCGGTGATCCCGCGACCGATGGCGGCCGGCGTATTGGGCATCGCCCGCACGACGGCCTGGGCGGGCGCATGCGCGGCGATGTCGGCGATACGCTTGCCGGCGAGGATCGACACGACGACGGTCGCGGGGCCAATGAAAGGCGCAGCCGCGGCGGCGCCGGATTCGAGCGCCTGCGGCTTCACGGCAAGAACGACGGCGTCGCGCCGCGCGGCGTCGCCATTGAGCGCGTAGCCGCGCTCGGCGCATAAACTCTGCAGCCGCTGCGAGGGCTGCGGCTCGATGACCGATACCGGTCCGATGAGATTTTGCGACGCCCAGCCTTCGAGCAGGGCGATACCCATGTTGCCGGCGCCGATCAACGCGACCGAGCCGCCTGGACCGACCCCGTCCGTCACGCCTCGCCTTTCGTCTCGAAATTGGCGGTGGCGAGCGCCTCCTTGGCGCTCTTTCCGGCCCACAGCACGAATTGGAACGCCTGGTAATGCCGCTCGCAGGCCTGAAGCGCATTGTCGAGCAAGGCCGCGCATTGCGTCGCCGAGGGCTGCGCGCCGCCGGTGAGGATCAGCCCGTGACGATGCATCGCCACCCCCTCCTTCGGCCAGAAGTCGAAATGTCCGATCCACATCTGCTCGTTGATGGCGTTGACCAGCGTCATCAGTTCGCCGCGCCTGCGCTCGGGCGCCTTGAGATCGAAGGCGCAGCTGATATGCAGCGTTTCAAGATGCGGCAGCCAGGTGAAGGCGACATGATATTCCGTCCATGCGCCGGCGACGGAAATTGAAATCTCGTCTTCGTCGTCTCGATCGAAGGACCAGTCGTTGGTGGCCGCCAGTTGCTCCACGACATCCACGGGATGTTCGGCGCGTTCCGTTTCATTTTCTGTTGCGATCAGCATGTGCCAACCTTTTTTGGATGTCAGCATGACGCGGCGACTTTAACGACAGGCGACAATGCGTCGTGGAGATTTCCGTGAGGGCGCCTCCTTTTCAAGCGATTGATTCGAAGTCGAATCATCTCTTGCAGTCACTATACTCCACACAAGAACTGTGACGCGAAAAAAGCGACGCTGCGATTTCGTTTCGGCGAAGACTTGCGGGATTCGCCTCTCGGCGTCCATCGTGCAGCGGGAGTCTTCCACAGCGACTCGCAGCATGAAAAAAAGCTTTGGATAAACGATGGAGAAGGCGCGCCGGTGCGGCGGACGTCAAACAAAAGCCTCGCCCGCGCATTGCGGGCGAGGCTTGATTCTCGACGCGCCGCTTATGTTAGCGCGTCATCATCACCGGCGCGCCGACGCTCACCCGGTCGTAAAGATCGGAGACGTCCTCGTTCAGCATGCGAATGCAGCCATAGGAAGCGGCCGTGCCGATCGAGGCGCGCATCCTGTTGGTCGTGCCATGAATCGCCACTTCGCCGTGACTGAGGGTCAGCGCGCGAACGCCCATCGGATTGCGCGCAGAGCCGCCAGGAATGAAGTTCGGCAACTCAGGATGGTCGGCCTTCACCACCGCAGGCGGAATCCAGTCGGGATTCACATATTTTCCCGCGACCGACGTTTCGCCCGACCATTCCTTGCCGCGCTTTGGCACCGCCACCGGATAGCTGATGGCGACGCCGGTATCGACCACATAGAACAGCCGGCGCTGACCGGCGCTGATGACGATCGTGCCGGGCGCGACGCTCGGTGAAAAGGAGACGATGTTGCGGGCCGCCGCGCTCTGCGGAAGCGCGGCCAGAGCCGTTCCGGCGACCGCCGCGAGCAAGAGGAACTTCAATGCTCCCGTCGGCTTGGCGCTGCGGGCTCGACGCGAAAGATCAATGAGGTTACGCATGACGCTTGCACCCTGTTTACTGACGCCTTGGCGGCGAATTCTCGAATGGCCGCATTCTAACTTTCGCCATGATCTTGTCGAAACGTTCCGCGTCTTCAGGTTACGGCTTAACGTTAAGACACGTCGTGAATTTCCGAACTCGCGACCCGTCGCTTCGGACCATGGCGTCGTGATTGCGCCATCCTTTCGTCGAATTTCATGCGCGTTGCGCACTTGCATAGCTAACTGGCGCGGGCGTGGTCGTAAGGCATGAGCGAGACAGTCGGACCGCCGAAAATTTTTGATCGCGCGCTGCTGCGCGGGCGCCTTGCGCGAGCGATGGCGAAAGGCGCGCCCGATTTTCTGATGGCGCGCGCCGCCGACGATCTGCTCGATCGTCTGCTGACCGTGAAGCGCGAATTTCCCCGCGCGCTCGATCTCGGCTCGCCGGGCGCGCATTTCTCGCAAGCGGTCATGGCGACCGGCCGCGCGCGTCCCTTGCGCGCGAGCGGCCATGGCGGCGACGTCATCATCGACGAAGAGGCGCCGCCCTTCGCGCCAGGCTCCTTCGATCTGATCGTCTCCGGCATGGCGCTGCAATGGGTCAATGATCTGCCGGGCGTTCTCGCGCAGGCAAGGCGCATTCTCGCGCCGGACGGGCTGTTTCTCGCCTGCCTCGTTGGCGGCGCCAGTCTCGTCGAGCTTCGCTCCGCGCTCGCGCAGGCCGAAGTCGAAATCGCCGGCGGCGCGAGTCCGCGCGTCTCGCCCTTCGTCGACGTGCGCGACATGGGCGGCCTGCTTCAGCGCGCCGGCTTCGCCCTGCCCGTCGCCGACGTCGACAGTTTCACGCTGCGTTACGATTCGATGTTCGCGCTGATGGATGAGCTGCGCACCATGGGCGCCGCCAATGTTCTTGCAAAGCGCGCGCGCAAACCTCTGCGCCGCGACATTATCGCCCGCGCGGCGCAAATCTACGCCGAGCGTTTTTCCGACGCCGACGGACGCGTGCGCGCCACCTTCGAAATCGTCTGGGCCTCTGGCTGGGCGCCGCATGAGAGTCAACAGAAGCCGGCGCCGCGCGGCTCGGGGACGATGCGGCTCGAAGACGCGATGAAATCTACGCGCAAGAGCGACGCTTAGTTCACGTTGCACGCTATGGCGCGACCTCCACCTCGACGGTGCGGGTTTGAACCGGCGCGGGCTCCCATGGCCGCTGATAGACGAAGACGATTTCGGCCTGACCCGGCTTCAGCGCGCGGATATTCCAATGGCGAACGCTAGGGCTGCCGACCATGCGTCGTCGGCCGACGCTGCGGCCGCTGTCCGATATCGACAGAATGCCGAGATTGCGGCTGGCGCTCTGATCAATGCGCCAGGAATAGCCGGTCGTCACATTCTCCTGCAGTGAAAAATTGGCGCTGCCGCCCGACGCAAGCCTTATGACGTCGCCGGCTTGCGCCGGAAGGGCGAGCAAGAGGCTGAACAGCAGCAGGCGCGGCGTTAGACGCTTCATGACCTGACCCTGATCGGATGAGCGTTCGTCGGATGTGCGGTCGTCCGGTTCCGAATCTCGCAAGTTTACTACACGCCCGCGCGGCCCCCAAAGCGATTGTGACGATGACAAGCGCCGTGCGGGCCGAATCGGCAATGCAGGAGTCGACGCCCCCGCGCCGAAGATCGCCAGCGCGCGATAAAGGCAAATCGATAGCGCCGCGAGGCGCGGATCAGCCGCGAACCAGGTGAGTCCAGGCCAAAAGTGGAAGCTATGCGCCTGCAGGAAACATTGACCGGAACCATCGAACGGTCTAAATGTCCAAATTGGACCATTGATTGGTCCAACGGAGCGCCGCGATGAAAATATCCGTGACCGAAGCCAAGGCGCAGCTCACCGAGCTTGTCCGGCGCGCCGAAGCCGGAGAGGAAATTATCCTCACGCGGCATGATCAGCCGGCTGCGCGTCTCGTGCCGGCAACAGCCGCTTTAGACCGCAAAGCGCGTCGCAAGCTTCTGGAAGCCGTCCGCGTCTCCGGCGCTTCGAAAGCGGCTGCAGGCCCAGACGCCGCGCGCAGCCATGACTTTCTCTATGACGAGAGAGGTCTGCCGACATGATCGCCGTAGATACATCGGCGTTAATGGCGGTCGTCCTCGACGAAGCCGAAGCCGACAAATGCATCAAAGTATTGGAAGCGGAAAAGACGGTGCTGATCTCCGCAGTAACTCTTGCGGAAGCTCTCATCGTCGCGCAGCGACGCAACGTCGGGGAGGAAATGTCGCGGCTGATCGAAGGACTCGGCTTCGAGGTTCTGAGCGTCACGCCCGCCGCCGCGCGCCGAGTCGCCGAGACCTATGCGAGGTGGGGCAAGGGCGCGCATCCGGCGGGACTGAATTTCGGCGACTGCTTCGCCTATGAAGCCGCAAGGGAACATTCCTGTCCCCTTCTCTATGTCGGCGACGATTTTTCGCGGACGGATGTGGTTGCCGTTTAGACTTCAAACCGCGACGACTATTGACACACGCCTGCACAATGACTAGTTATCTGACTAGATTGGAGGTCAGGTGAAAAATTGGCCCGTGCAGGACGCCAAGGCGCGCTTTAGCGAATTGCTGGACACGTGCCTTAAGGATGGACCGCAGATTGTCACCAAGCGCGGCGCCGAGGCAGCCGTGCTTGCGCCCATCGCCGAATGGCGGCGGCTTCAACAATGCGCCCGGCCGAGCCTCAAAGAGTTGCTTCTCGCGCCGGTGCCGCGTGGCGACCTTGTCCTCCCTAAACGTGGCCGACGCCGTCGCCGCAAGCCGACCGAAATTACCTAACGAATGTATCTCCTCGATACGAATGTCGTCTCGGAACTGCGCCGGCTGAAACCCCACGGAGCTGTGTCGGCATGGATCGCCAGCGTCAATGACGCGGACCTGCGCCTCAGCGTCGTGACGATCGGCGAAATCCAGGCGGGGATCGAAATCACCCGCGAGCGCGACGAAGACAAGGCGCGAGAGATCGAAAGCTGGCTGGAGCTCGTGGCGCAATCCTATAATGTACTGCCGATGGACGCCGAAACATTCCGCTGCTGGGCGCGCCTGATGCATCGCCGCTCTGACGATCTGATCGAAGACGCAATGATCGCCGCGACGGCGATCGTGCATGGGCTGACCGTCGTGACGCGGAATGTGCGCGACTTCGGGGTGTTTGGAGTTGCAGCGATCAATCCATTTCAAAGTCACCTGTAAGGAAGTTGCGATCGAGGATTTAATGACAATTTTAGCAACAGGATTCCGAGAATGGCGACGATAAGAAATATCGATCGATTCAAAGCGGATCTCGACGCGCTGGTTGAGCTTGCGGGCAAACTCGAACTGGCTCTGCTCGTGCAGGTTCACGGCAAGGAAGAGGTTTTAAAATTCTTCAAGGACGGCGTGACCAAGGAACAGCTGACAAAGCTCCCCTCGTTTCGGGTCGATTACGAAGCTTGGTATTCTGAGTGTTTGGCGCTCTTGAAACAGTTGCTTCCTGAGCGATTGCAAGATTTCAAGGAGCATTTTGAAGCTCCAAAAAATCGAAAAGAAATCACATATGCGACCTATCGGATTCAGGATGCGTTAAAAGGTCTTCGTGTGACGCGAAGTCCTTATGACGAGGTCGTAGTCAATGACAAGGCTGCAATTCCTCACTTCCAGCAGCAGGCGGCCATCTTGCTGGCTGCAAAAAGAAGATTTGAGAGTTCCCTATTCGAGATAAGGCAGCTCGTACAAGCCGACTTATTTGACAGCGAGATTGGGACGGCGCGCGAACTGTTGAAAAACAAATTCATGCGGGCGGCTGGCGCAATCGCAGGCGTCGTTGTCGAAAAGCATCTTCGTCAGGTATGCGATGATCATGGCCTCAAAATTCCGAAGAAAAATCCGACAATCAACGATCTGAACGAATTGCTGAAATCAAATTGCGTAATCGACGTGCCTCAATGGCGCTTCATATCTATGTTGGGTGATATTCGAAACATCTGTGACCATCATAAGCAAAAGGAGCCAACAACAGAGCAGGTAAACGACCTCGTTGAAGGCGCCGACAAAGTCTTGAAAACGATTTTCTGATCCGGCTTCTCACTCCCACTCGATCGTCCCCGGCGCCTTGCTCGTCACATCATACACCACGCGGTTCACGCCCTTCACTTCATTGATGATGCGCGTCGCGGCGCGGCCCAGAAAACTCATGTCGAAGGAAAAGAAATTACCGCCCGGCCCCAAGCCCCGCAGGCCCGATCAGGCTGCCCGCGGCGGTTATTCAGGTCTGAAGGACGCTCGCAATCAGCCGTTCGGCCGAAGCAAGGTTGGGCTCCAGCTCGGCGGGAAGCCCGTGCCGCTCGATGATGTAAGCCGCTGCGTTGAAGCAGACGGTCACTTGTCCAGGGCTTGATTCGGACACCAGTACCTTGAGCGGAAGATCAAGGCCTGATCGAGGACGCGCCAGCATCAGAGGCGTGCCGGCCTTCGGATTGCCGAAGAGGATCAACGTGGTCGGCGGCATCGCAAGACCCGCTGTCAAAGCTTCGGCCTGCTGATCGATCACGGCGAAGACCTTGATGTGCGATCGGGCAAATGCGTCACGCAATCGACGAACGGTGTCGAGGAATGAATGGGCGCTCGCGATGCTGACCACCCCCGGCCCAGGCCCATTGTCCTGATGCGCCAGCGCCTCAGTCGCCACGGCGCAGGCCCTCGGCAAACCTGGCTTCCACCTCGGCCATCTTCCTTGCCAGCTCATCTGGAACCAGGATCTGCTTTTGGAACAGGATGACGGAGAACGCGGCGATCCAGCGTTCGTAATAGGTGAGGCTGTTCATCATTTCGGCGCCAAGAGCCTCAACGCCGCGACGCTTTTCCTCGGTATTGATGATCTTGTGATAGTCCAGCACATCGGCCAACGCATGGCAGCGCTTCTCCCACGGCGACAGCGCATGGTCGGTTTGCTCGATCCGACCGGCCGCCTGCCCGCCGATGTCGTTGGGAAGTCGCTTCAACAAATCTTCGCTGTGGTTCATGGCCTGTCCGTTCCCGGGTTCTGTACACGAACGACGCCAATCATCGCATCGCGCGTGACCAGCGCTGCGAGCTGCTCCTCGGTGAGGTCTTCGGCGCCCGCCGGTCGCTGCGGCAGGACGAGATAACGCACCATCGCTGTCGAATCGCTGACGCGGACTTCGACATCATCGGGAATGTGCGTGCCAAACTCCTGCAGGACCGCCCTGGGCTCCTTCACCGCGCGCGCCCGATACGCCTTGGCTTTGTACCAGTCGGGCGGCAACCCCAGCACCGCGCGCGGATAACAGGAACAGAGCGTGCAGACGATGAGGTTGTGGACCTTGTCGGTGTTTTCGAGCACGACCAACTGGGTGTCGTCGTAGATGCTGATCCCAAGTTCTTCACAGGCGGCGCGGCCATTGTCCAGCAGACGCGCGCGGAATGCCGGATCAACCCAGGCTCGCGCCACCACCTTCGCGCCCAGGGCTGGGGTGCGTGAGTCCAGCACTTCGATTTGGCGGCGAATCTCGTCCGGCTCGATCAGCTTCTTCTCGACGAGCAGCTCTCGCACGGCGATCTCCATGATCTCGTAGTACCCGGGCGGCGCTTCGTCCGGCGCCTTCGGATGGGCGTGCTCATGCTCATGGTGATGGTCGTGTGTCGCCATGCATCACATCCTTTCCAGCCAGGTTTCGAACACTTCGATGTCCAACCGGTCTTGCGGCGGCCCAGCATACCCTGGCCACAGGTCCGCAAGCAGGATACTCACGCGGTAGTAGTAGCTCTTGATCCCGGCATTGCGACCATAGGCTTCGTCTTCATTATTTACGGCCGCCGGTTTCAGGACCATTCTGATCACTCCGTGCTTGCCGCGCACATAGAACGGCACGCGGTAGTGGCCGATCGGAAAGCGCACCGAAATCCGGACCTGATCCCCGACGTCGAAGGCGGGTTCTTGACCGAGCGCTTTGACCACCGGAAAACTCAATGGTTTTGTCACTGCTGGAACTGTTGTGGTCATGTCGAATGTTCCCAATCTGGCGATGTGGCTGCGCCCCTCTCACTCCCACTCAATCGTCCCAGGCGGCTTCGACGTGACGTCATAAACCACACGGTTGACGCCCTTCACTTCATTGATGATCCGCGTCGCGGCGCGGCCGAGGAAACTCATGTCGAAGGGAAAAAAATCCGCCGTCATGCCGTCGCTCGACGTGACCGCGCGCAGCGCGATGACATAATCGTAAGTGCGGCCATCGCCCATCACGCCGACGCTGCGCACCGGCAGCAGCGCCGCGAAGGCCTGCCAGATCTCGTCGTACAAACCCACCTTGCGGATTTCGTCGAGATAGACGGCGTCGGCCTTGCGCAGAATCGCGAGCTTCTCGCGCGTGACGATTCCGGGACAGCGGATCGCGAGCCCCGGCCCCGGAAAGGGATGGCGCCCGACGAAGGCTTCGGGCAGACCGAGTTCGCGGCCCAAAGCGCGCACTTCGTCCTTGAAGAGTTCGCGTAACGGTTCGACGAGCCGCATGTTCATGCGCTCGGGCAGGCCGCCGACATTGTGATGCGATTTGATCGTCACCGACGGGCCGCCGGTAAACGACACGCTCTCGATCACATCCGGATAAAGCGTGCCCTGCGCGAGAAACCGCGGCGCGCCGCGCCCATCCTGCGCAATTTTCTTCGCCTCCGCCTCGAACGTCTCGATGAACAGCCGGCCGATCGTCTTGCGCTTCGTCTCCGGATCGTCGACGCCCTCTAACGCTCCGAGAAACAGGTCCGCGGCTTCGACGTGATGCAGCGGAATATTGTAGTGATCGCGAAACAGCCGCACGACCTCTTCCGCCTCGCCCTGCCGCAGCAGGCCGTGATCGACGAAGACGCAGGTCAGCGCATCGCCGATCGCTTCGTGGATGAGCACCGCCGCCACCGCGCTGTCGACGCCGCCGGAGAGTCCGCAGAGCACGCGCCCGTCGCCGACCTGGCGCCTTATCGCCGCGATCGCCTCGCCGCGAAACGCCGCCATCGTCCAGTCGGACTTCAGCCCCGCGACCTTGTGCACGAAATTGGCGAGGAGTCTGGCGCCATCCGGCGTATGCGCGACTTCAAGATGAAACTGTACGCCGTAATAGCGGCGCGCTTCATCGGCGATCGCGGCGAAGGGCGCGTTCTCCGACGCCGCGATGACTCGGAAACCTTCCGGCAGCTTCGTCACCCGGTCGCCATGGCTCATCCAGACGGGAAAGCTGCCGCCCTTCTCCCAGACGCCGTCGAAAAGCGCGCTTTGCGCCAGCGCCGACACCTCGGCGCGGCCGAATTCGCGATGATGGCCGGCCTCGACTTTGCCGCCGAGCTGCGCCGCCATCGTCTGCTCGCCGTAGCAGATGCCGAGCACCGGCACGCCGGAATCGAAGATGCTATGCGGCGCGCGCGGCGAGCCTTCGTCGGTGACCGAGCACGGCCCGCCGGAGAGGATCACCGCCTTGGGCCGGATGTCGGCGAAGGCGCGCTCGGCGTTCTGAAACGGCGCGATCTCGCAATAGACGCCCGCCTCGCGTACCCGCCGGGCGATGAGCTGTGTCACTTGCGAGCCGAAGTCGACGATCAGCGCCTTGTCATGGCGGTCGGCGATGTCGTGATGGAAGGCGTCGGGCGCAGTGTCAGTCATGGGTTCTCTTGTTGCGCCCCCTCCCTGTCCCTCCCCCGCTTCGCGGGAGAGGGGACCCTAACGATCGACGTCACGCGTTTCGATGTCGCGACCCGGGTCGGACTCCCTCTCCCGCGCAGCGGGGGAGGGCTGGGGTGGGGGCAATTTCTCCTCAGCGCGCAGGCGGATCATCTCCAGCACGCCGTCAAATTCTGCGTAGACCGCAGCATTGGTCAAGCGCAAGACCGAAAAGCCGTTGGCCTCGAACCACGCGTCACGCCGGCGGTCGCGGGCGCATTCGGCGTCGGTGGAATGCGTCGCGCCATCGACCTCGACGATGAGTCGGGCAGCGTGACAGAGAAAATCCGCGATATAGGGTCCGCAAGGCGCTCGGCGGCGGAATTGCAGACCATGAAAGCGGTGGCCGCGCAACGCCGACCACAATTTGCGCTCGGCATTCGACATGTCGCGGCGCAGATTGCGGGCGAAGGCGATTTTTGGAAGCTTCCTGTCCGTCACGCCCCCTCCCTGTCCCTCCCCGCTTCGCGGGAGAGGGAACCCTAATGATCAGCGCCGCGCCATCACGCACACATAAAACCCGTCCGTGCCGCTCGTCGCCGGCGAGAGGCGAAAGCCCGGCCCATGGGGCGAGGCGAAGCGGGCGAGGTCGGGAAGGCCGGAATTTTCCGCTGTCGCCACGGCCGAAAGCACGGCGAACTCTGGATGGATATCGAGAAAAGCCGCAACCTGGTCCTCGTTTTCCTCGTGCAGCACCGAACAGGTGACATAAGCGAGCCGCCCGCCGGGCTTCACGAAGCGCGCGGCTTTTTCCAAGAGCCCGCCCTGCTCCTTCAGCCTCAAGTCGAGCGCGCCGGGCGCGAGGCGCCATTTGGCGTCGGGGTGGCGCCGCCAGGCGCCGGTCCCCGTGCAGGGCGCGTCGATCAGCACGAGATCGCAGCGCGCCTCAAGATCGGCGAGCACGTCGGCCTGGCCGCGCGGCGCGCGCGCCTGAATATTGCGCGCCCCCGCCCGCTCCAGCCGCTCGTGGATCGGCGCGAGCCGGCGTCCGTCGGAGTCATGGGCGTAAATCTGCCCGCGGTTGTGCATCTGCGCCGCGAGCGCCAGCGCCTTGCCGCCGCCGCCGGCGCAAAGATCGAGAACCTGCTCGCCGGGGGCGGCGGCGCAAAGCAGCGCGGCGAGCTGCGAGGCTTCGTCCTGAAGCTCGACGAGGCCCTTCACATAGGCGGTTTCGCCGGTCAGCGCCGGCCCCCTTCCCTGCCCGGCGTCGATGCGCAGGCCGATCGGCGACAGCGGCGTCGGCGCCGGCGAAAGATGCGCGAGCCTTTCCAACGCCTGTTCACGCGAGCATTTCAGAAGATTGACCCGCAGATCGACCGGCGCGCGGGCGGCGAGCGCCGCGCCCTCTTCCGCCGCGCGCGCGCCGAAGGCCGCTTCGAAGCGCGCGGCGAGCCATTCGGGATAGTCGCCGCGCACATGGTCCGGCGCTCCGTCGAGCGCCGCCGTCTCCAGACGGGCGCGCTCATTGTCGGACAGCGGCGCCGGCGCATGGCGCTCGCCCGAGCAAAGCGCCGCGATCGCCTCGGCGGGAAGGCCCCGAGCTTCGCGCAGCGAACCGAGCATGATCGCACGGGGCGCGTCGTCCCCCATCACGAAGGCCGCCGACGCGCGCTTTCTCAACGCGTCAAAGACGAGGCTGGCGATCGCGGCGCGATCCTTCGAGCCGGCGAAGCGATGGGCGATGCCCCAGTCCTTCAGGGCGTCGGCGGCCGGCCGCCGGCGCTTTAGGAGGTCGTCAAGAACTTCGATCGCGGCGGAGACATGGGCTGCGGGAGTCATTGACGCGACCTTCCTGCCGCTCGCAAGCACACCCGTTTCAGCTGACACGCAGCGCTCTTACCAAGCGATCGAGCGCAGACATTCAATCGAACTTCCCCACCGCCCGATGCGTGGCGTGGATGCGGCGGATGGTGCCGGTCGCCGAGCGATAGACGATCGTCTCGGTGTCGATCGTCGTCTTGCCGAGCGACACGCCGCCGACCAGCGGCCCGGCGGTGACCCCGGTCACGCAGACGACGACGTCGCCGGCCGCCATGTCGCCGACCGAATATTTGCGGCGCGGATCGATCGGGCCGAGACGCTGCGCCTTGGCGATCTGATCGCGCGTTTCGAACGCGAGCCGACCCTGCATCTGTCCGCCGGCGCAGCGCAACACACACGCGGCGAGCACGCCCTCCGGGGCGCCGCCGCGGCCAAGATACATGTCGACGCCCGTCTCGGAAGGATGCGTCGTGAGAATGATCGCGGCGACGTCGCCGTCGGCGATGAGGCGCACGCAGGCGCCGGCGTTGCGGCAGGCGCGGATGATGTCGGCATGGCGCGGCCGATCGAGAATGCTCACGGTGATTTCGCTCGGCCGCACGCCCTTGGCGATGGCGAGCGCCCTGACATTGTCGCCCGGATCGTGGTCGAGATCGATCGTGCCTTCGGGATACCCCGGACCAATGGCGATCTTATCCATGTAAACGTCGGGCGCATGCAGGAGCGATCCGGCCGGCGCCATGGCGACGACGGCGATCGAGCCCGGCATGTCCTTGGCGCAGAGCGTCGATCCTTCGAGCGCCGCGACGCCGAGATCGACGCGGGGACCGACGCCCGCGCCGATTTCCTCGCCCATGTAGAGCAGCGGCGCGGCGCCTTCGTCGCCCTCGCCGATCACGATGCGTCCGCGCACCGGAAGCCGCGACAGCTCCTCGCGCATCGCCTCGGCCGCCGCGAGATCGGCCGCCATTTCGTCGCCCCGTCCGCGCAATCTGGCGGCGGCGACAGCGGCGCGTTCCGAAGCGCGCGCCAGCTCCAGCGTCAGATAGCGGTCGATCCGCGACGCGTCGGGTTCGGGCTGTTGCGTCATGTCGCGCTACTCGCGTTCGATGCGGATGACCTGCGCGCGCGAGACGATGACGCCGTCCTGATCGATCAGGTCCAGCGCCTCGCGCACGAGATGTTCGCTCGTCGCATGGGTGATGAGGATCACGTCGACGCAATCTCCCGGCGCGCCGCGCTTGCCGCGCTGCACGATGCTTTCGAGCGAAATCCGCCGCTCGGCCATGCGCGTCGCGATCTTGGCGAAGGCGCCGGCGACGTCGCGCACCGACAGGCGGATATAATAGCCGCCCTCGTGGCGGCGCATCGGCGTGCGCGTGAGTTCGGCGAGCTTTACCGACGGCAGGCCGAAGGGCGCCGAGCGGACGCCCTTGGCGATGTCGGCGATATCGGCGACGACCGCCGAGGCGGTGGCGTCGCCGCCTGCCCCAGGCCCGACGAGCGTCAGCTCATGCACCGCGTCGGCGTCGATGGTGACCGCGTTCGAGACGCCCATCACCTGGGCGATGGCGGAGTTCTTGCTGACCATGGTCGGATGCACGCGCTGCTCGACGCCGTCGGCGGTGCGCTGCGCGACGCCGAGCAGCTTGATGCGGTAGCCAAGTTCAGCCGCCGCGTCGATGTCGGCGAGACTCACATGCTCGATGCCTTCGATGTCGATGGCCTCGGCGGCGATGCGCGTGCCGAAGGCGAGCGAAGTGAGGATCGCAAGCTTATGGGCGGTGTCGAAGCCGCCGATATCGAAGGTCGGATCGGCCTCGGCGTAGCCCAGCCGTTGCGCCTCGCTCAGACATTCCTCGAAAGACAACTGCTCCTGCTCCATCCGCGAGAGGATATAATTGCAGGTGCCGTTGAGAATGCCGTAGACGCGCTCGATCGAATTGCCGGCGAGGCCCTCGCGCAGCGTCTTGACGATCGGAATGCCGCCGGCGACCGACGCCTCGAAGGCGAGCGCGGCGCGTTTCTCCTCGGCGAGCGCCGCGAGATGCAGGCCGTGCGAGGCGAGCAGCGCCTTGTTGGCGGTGACCACCGGCTTGCCATGGGCGAGCGCCGTTTCGACGCAGGCGCGCGCCGGGCCTTCCGAGCCGCCGATCAATTCGACGAACAGGTCGATCGATGGTGAGGCCGCAAGCTTGACCGGATCGTGGAAAAATTCCGCGCCGGAAAGGTCGGCGTCGCGCTCCTTCGCCGCGTCGCGAGCCGAAACGCCCACCAGGACGATGCGCCGTCCGGTACGTGCGGTCAGCGCCTCGGCCTGCCGGCGGAGCAGTCGCGCCACCGCCGCGCCGACGGTGCCGAGCCCCGCGATACCGACGCGCATGATCTCCGACATTGCAACCTTTCCGGGAAAAGCGGCGAGCGATCAACGCCCGAAGACGGTAGCGCCTTGTGCCCGATTTGGCGGCTTCGATCAAGAAATCGCGGACGCGTTCCGGGCGCCAACCGTACGCCGGAGCGGGACTGCAGCGCCGGCCTAATGCGGCACGTCCGTCCAGATTTTGCGCTTCGTGTAGTAGAGCAGGCCGACGAAGACGAGCAGAAAGGCGATGACCCCGAGCCCGACGCGCTTGCGGGATTCGAGATGAGGCTCGGCGACCCACATCATGAATGCCGAAACGTCCTTGGCGTATTGATCGATCGTCTGCGGCGCGCCGTCGTCGTAAGTCACGACCCCGTCCGACAGCGGCGGCGGCATGCCGATACGCCGGCCCGGCATATAGGGATCGTAGAACTGTCCGTCCGGCAATTTGACGTCCGGCGGCGTGTCCTCATACCCCTCCATCAGCGAGACGATGTAATCGACGCCGTGCTCCTGATAGGAGAATCCCGGAAGCACGTCGAAGAGGAACAGCGGAAACCCCCGCGAATAACCGCGCGCCTTGGCGAGAACCGACATGTCCGGCGGATAATTGCCGGCGAGCGCGGCGCGCGCCGCCTGTTCATTGGCGAAGGGCGGCGGAAAGCGATCGCTCGGACGCGCCGGCCGATCGAAATATTCGCCCGCCTGATTCGGGCCATCCTTCACCTTGTAGCTCGCGGCGAGCGCCTCGACCTCTTTTTCGGAAAACTCAGGCCCGCCGGGCTGTGACAGATTACGGAAGGCAAGCATTTTTATCGAATGGCAGGAGGAGCAGACCTCCTTGTAAACCTTGAAGCCTCTGCGCAACTGCGCCTTGTCGTAGCGGCCGAACGCGCCCGCGAAGCTCCAATCGAAGCGCTTGGGCTTCTGCTCATGCCTGGCGCTCTCATGGGCCGTCTCCTTCTCCGTCGAGGGAGGCGCGGCGAGTGTCTCGGCTTCCTTAGGCGGCGGCGCGGCGGCGTTATCGCCCTCCTTCGCGGATGGCTCGGCGGCCTTATCGGCAGGCTCGGCCCCCTGATCGGTCACGGACGGTGGGGTCTCCTCCTGCGCCCAGGCAGGCGCGAGCAGCAGCATCGTCGCGGCGATCGCGACGGGAATGAGCGCCCGGCGCTTCATCGAAGCGATGAGCAGACGCGATATTCTTTGCGCCTCAGACATGGGAGGTTTCCCCTCGCACGATCGAGGCCTCGATCGACTCTGGAACCGGCTCCGGTTTCTCGATCTTGCCGAGTAGCGGCAAAATCACCAGGAAGTGCAGGAAATAATAGGCCGAAAACACCCGCGCGAACCACAGATAGGCGCCTTCGGCGGGCTGTGCGCCGAGATAGCCGAGCCCGACGCACACCGCGAGAAACAGCCAGAATTCCTTGCGAAACATCGGCCGATACGACGCCGACTTCACCTTCGACGTGTCGAGCCAGGGCAAGGCCGCGGTGATCAGAATCGACAAAAAGAGCGCGATGACGCCAAGGAGCTTGTTCGGGATCGCGCGCAGGATGGCGTAGAAGGGCAGGAAATACCATTCCGGCACGATATGCGGAGGCGTCACCAGCGGATTGGCTTCGATGTAATTGTCCGGGTGGCCGAGATAGTTCGGCACGAAAAACGTCAGCCAAGAATAGACGACCAGGAAAGCGACGATGCCCACCGAATCTTTCAGCGTCGCATAGGGCGTGAAAGGAACGGTTTCCTTCTTGATGTTCTTCACCTCGACGCCGGACGGATTGTTCTGCCCCGTCACATGCAGCGCCCAAACGTGAAGGATCACGATCGCGACGATGATGAACGGCACGAGATAGTGCAGAGCGTAAAAGCGGTTGAGGGTCGGATTGTCGACCGAATAGCCGCCGAGCAGCCAGGTGGTGATCGACGTGCCGACGACGGGAATGGCGGAGAAGAGATTGGTGATGACGGTCGCGGCCCAGAAGGACATCTGGCCCCAGGGCAGGACATAGCCGAGGAATCCTGTCGCCATCATCAGCATGAAAATGATGACGCCGAGAATCCACAAGACTTCGCGCGGCTCCTTGTAGGAGCCGTAATACATGCCGCGGAAGATATGGATGTAGACGGCGAGGAAGAACATCGACGCGCCATTGGCGTGCGCATAGCGCAAAATGGGTCCCCAATTCACGTCGCGCATGATCTTTTCGACGGAATCGAAAGCAAGCGTCGTCTCCGGCGTGTAATGCATGGCGAGAACGACGCCGGTCACAATCTGGGCGACGAGCATAAAACTCAAAATCGCGCCGAACACCCACATATAGTTGAGGTTCTTCGGAGTCGGATAGGCGACAAAGGAATCATGCATGAAGCTCAAAATCGGCAGGCGACGCTCCAACCAGCGCGCGAAGCCGCTTTTGGGCGTGTATTGGGAATGTCCTTCCATGGGCCTGATGCTCTCGGAATTTCGCGCAAAAAACGAATAGGCGCTTGGCCTGGCTAGCCGATCTTGATCTTGGTTTCGGTGATGAAGGCATAGGGCGGCACTTCCAGATTCGTCGGCGCCGGGCCGCTGCGAATCCTTCCCGAAAGGTCGTAGACCGAACCATGGCAGGGACAGAACCAGCCGTTAAACTCGCCCTCCTTGCCGGTCGGTATGCAGCCGAGATGCGTGCAGACGCCGACGACGACGAGCCACTGAGGCTTATGGACGCGTTTGGCGTCAGGCTCCGGATCCGGCAGTTCCGACAAGGGAACGTTTTCCGCCGCCTTGATTTCGGCTGGCGTGCGGTGACGCACGAAAACCGGCTTGCCGCGCCATTTCACGGTGACGATCTGGCCTTCCGGAACCGCCGACAGGTCGACTTCGGTCGAGGCCAAGGCCAGCGTGGACGCGTCGGGATTCATTTGCGCGATCAGCGGCCACGCCACGCCGGCGACGGCTCCCGCGGCGGCGGCGCCCGATGCGACATAGAGTATGTCGCGCCGGCTCGGCTCCGCCGGTTTCACGGCGGCGTCTTTGCTTGTCACGCTCGAACCTCTCCCAACGCTCTCAAGACTTCGCGGCCGAGGCGGCGGCTTCGCCCAAGCCGAGTGTTTTACGCGAATCTCCGCCACTGTCCACAAGCCGCGCCAGGGAAATTTGGCTATTCCCCCGGGCGCACAAGGGCGAGGCGCCGTTCGCGGCGATATGCCGCAAATTCGACCATTTCAACCGTCGGAACGCAGACATGGCTCCTCTTATGCTTGCTTTGTACCAGCCCGACATTCCTCAAAACGCCGGGACCATGCTGCGAAGCTGCGCCTGCCTTGGCGTCGCTGCTGCGATTATCGGGCCGGCAGGTTTTCCCACAAGCGACCGTGACTTCCGGCGCGCCGGCATGGATTACCTCGACCACGTGACGATTGACCGACATGCGTCCTTCGCCGCCTTTCAAGCGTGGCGCGCCGCTCGCGGCCAGGCGGGCGAAACGCGCCGCCTGCTACTGCTGTCCACGCGCGCGACGGTCTCCTATCTCGACTGCGCCTTCCGCGAAGGCGATATTCTGCTTGTCGGCCGGGAATCCGCCGGCGCGCCGCAGGAGGTGCACGCCGCCGCCGATCTGGCGCTCCGCATTCCCATGCGCCAGGACGTACGCTCGCTCAACGTCGCCGTAGCCGCGGCGATGGCCCTGGGCGAGGCGCTGCGGCAATTGCGCGCTATTTGATCAGGTGCGCCGCCGCACAGCGCGCGACGAAAGGACCCATCAATTTGGAATTCATCGCCGGTCGTTAAGGCGATGTTAATGAATTTTAGGAGGGCGGTATGACTCATCAAGCTATTCGTATCTCGCTCGCGCTTTGGGACCGGCTGCTCAAAGCGCTTAATGCGGCGCTGTTCACCGTCGTTCTCTGCATCGGGCTCTATGCGCTCCTGACCAATTTTTCGGAGGCGCGAAGCGCGGTCAGCAAGCTCTTCGCCAGGGGATGTCCCGATCATTGTTGAAAAAGGAGGAGCGGCGTTGCTCGCCTTGAGCCGTTAGGCTCGGGGTGCTGATTCCACGAAAGGAAGCAACGCCATGCAGGAACATACCACATCGACCGCGAT